>WNGN01003310.1_pt1 | contig 10915 bp, 8 predicted proteins | sample 5400561 | NCBI WGS metagenome assembly WNGN01 (sample SAMN13153379, study PRJNA577476) | soil metagenome | isolation source: 115 cm soil or saprolite under Garry oak tree replicate 2 | place: USA:California | collected 2016-06-15 | reverse complement strand
TCAATAAGCTTCTTGGAATTCACAGGAGTTTTTGTCAGCATATTGTAGATGGTTGCTCCTAGCGCGTAAATGTCCATGGAGGCTGTAGCGCCTTCTCCCAAGACTTGTTCGCCTGGAGCGTATTCTGAGGTGAACTGGCCGACTTTCCCCCCGATCCTGACGACGGACCCGAGATCAGCTAGCTTTGGCACAAGGGTTCCAGACTTCATCTGGTCCCTCATCTCCTGCCCTGTAGCGGGTGGTCGCAGGTTGAATAGAATGTTCTGCGGTTTGACGTCGAGATGGACGAAGCCCGCGTTGTGAATTGTCTCTAGTCCAGTCGCAATCATGGAGGCGATCAGCATGACAATACCTCCCCATTTCTCGGAATAGTACAAGGAATCATACGCTGGATCCTCCAGAAGTCCCTTGGCGGCGCCGCCCTTCATCAATTCCATTACGATTGCGGGGGGACTGCGAAGATACAGCTGTGTATCGCCTTTCACAATTTCCTGAATGTTGAGCCGGTCCACTAGGATTCCTCTAAGCTGCACCACGTATTTTGACTGCGCCGACAACTCCAGTAGCCGTGTGGCTTCGGACATGGTCTCCTCGAGAGCCGCGGCACCTGTTCCGGTTTTGAGGATTGGAATCTTGATTGCCATTTCGGTCCCCGCCTGCCCAAAGCTAGCCCGGAAGACATACCCTGTGAGCCCTGTGGCCAAGTGCTCGGTTATCTTGTAGCTGTGAACCTCTTGACCCACCCAGACTCTCGGGTCCCAATTGTCCAACCGCGGGAGACTGCCTTTGACGAAGGGTATCGTGGGAGGTGGAGGTGGGAGAGGCGAGGGTTGCCTTGCAGGCTGAGGCGGTGGACGACTTGGGGACGGTGGATTCGATATTGTCGGCGGAGGAAGACTCGATTGAGGAGGCTGGACGTTGAAGGAAAACGACTCGTTAACCGTCTGGTGTTCCTTGCTCGTTGCAGCAATATGTACAGCGTAGCTGCCGGATCCCCCTGGCCGATAGTGCGCGCTGTACTCTCCCGTCGAAACTTGTGATACTTTCAGAGAATCAGTCTTGCCCCCAGGCCGTGTTATCGTTGCCACAATTTTGGCCATTTTCTTTGCTTGCCCGCCAAATTGGGTGGCGATCTTGATTGTCTGTTCTTTGCCTTGGCGAACGGTAGGCGCTCCCGTGATGGTAATTGTTGGTCCAAGGGTAGGAGTCAATAAGATTCTATGCGCTAGGTTACTGGAGCTGGCCCCGACCAATGCCAACGCGGGCAAGAATCCAAGGGAAGAGACGAATGGGTAGAGCTGTCTCAAGTCTCCAGAAGCTACAAACCCTAGGACGGCAAGCAGGTTGAAGCTGAAGAACAGGGTGGGCATCATGGACATCGAGAGATTCTTGGTCCGCCATACTTTGTCCAGGAAGTGGAAGAGAACCATCTGGGCAATGTTCGCAGGTACACCAAGCGCGATGAAGAACACGATGGTGAGTGAGTCTACTGACAAAGCTGAACCCGCTTGCAAAGCCGACCCCAACCCCAGCCCGACCGCTAACGCGATGGACGCTACGACATTTGCCTTGATCATCTTGTAAGGCGTCGCCCGAGAGAAGAGAAGACCGGCCAAGAGGACCCCAATCGATGGGGGAAGAGCGACGAGGAGCAAGGACAAGTCCCCGAACGACAAAGGAGAAAAGCCCTGCCCGGACACAGAGTGTCCGATAACATAGAGAGAGGCAAGAAACGAGACTGCAAATCCCACACCGACCTTTGAAAGACCTGTCCGCAGATCGAGAGATGTGAGAACGCCGAGGCTTACCAGTCCAATAATGTAAGCTGAGGAATCACCCTGTATTCCCAGACCGAAGAGGAACGCTATCGGTACAGAGAGGACTGCCGTGAGGATCGGTCCGAGTGAATCCCGCGTGAAGGGAAGGCTGCGGGTTTTCTTCAACTGCGGCAACTACGAGCAAGCGCCTTCCTAACGAGTGGACTTCGAATACGCAAATTCCTAGTAATCAACGGTGTGACCGACGCGAGGCGGTTTTCGTTCCAGCGCAATTACATGCTCGCAAACCGGGTAAGACAGAAGAGTTCATTCATGAAGCGCCCATCTATCAAGCATAAGGCAAAGGCGAAAGACCCTGACCTAGACGCGGAGTCTGCGGAGACGCTAATCTGGACGTGCTCAGCATGCGGAGCTGACAATCCTGACTCAAAACAAACCTGCGTGTCTTGCGGAGGAGACAGAGCTGGAGATTCGGCGACGCCGAAACCAATAGAACCCATAGTAGAACCAACAATAGAGCCAGCAGCAGAAGAAGAACCGGAGCCCCTCGAGGCGCCGGAGCCAGAGAAAACAGACGTAGAGGAAACACCCTCTGAACCTACCATTTTCTCCTTCGATACTGATCATGCGAAACTAGAGACATCACCTGCGCCACCTGAGCCTGAAATTACGCCCTTCCTGCCAACCCCTACCCCATACAGCCCGGTATCCTCCACGCCTACGACCGGACATGGAAGATTCTACATGGTGTTCGTAAACACCACCGCTGCATCCCTAATCAAGTCAAAGGTGCCGATCGAGTTCGACGACTTCCCCGTTGTTAGTATCGGACGAAGCCCAGAGAACGTGGTCGTCATCCCGGACCAAGAAGTCTCAAGAAAACATGCAGAACTCACAATGAGCGGAACCAGGCTGATGCTGAAGGATCTGAACAGCAAGAACGGTACATTTCTCTACAATGGAAAGGAATTCCAGCAGGTTCACGATAGTGTCGAGGTTAAACCGAACAGTATAGTAAAGTTCGGTACTGGCACTATCGTGAGGCTCACTGGTGAATGATTGAAGCGCTGGAAACCCCCAGGCTCATACTCGAGGCAAAAGAAAAGATGGAAGGACCACTCCTCGACTCGAGGCGGGAAAAGAAAGTAGTCTTCGTCGGAGACACTCATACGGCAGTCGACCTTACACAAACTATCTTCGACAAGTATTACGCGAATAGCGACCTAATCGTCTTCCTTGGTGACTATGTGGACAGAGGAGAGACAGGCGTGGAGAATCTAGGCCTAATAGCTTCAAAGCTTCTCGAAGATCCTACCAAGATCATAATGTTGAGGGGAAACCACGAGAGCCCCTTGACAAACTCCTACTACGGCTTTTTTGCGGAGGTTACAGAGAAGCTAGGAGAGACTGCTTATGATCAGTTCAAAGAGTTCTTTCAAGCCATGCCGTACGCCGTCGTTGTCAACAGCTACCTCTGCCTCCACGGTGGTTTAGCGACTACTCTGGACAGTGTGTCCCAGATTGCCGATCTGCCTTTTCCTGACATGAACCCTGATGATCCGACGGCGTTTCAGCTTCTATGGAACGACCCTAGAGACATGATCGAGGGTTTCATCCCAAGCGTAAGGGGAGACGGAGCCTTCTACTATGGCAGCGACGTAACAGAGAAATTCTTGACGAACAACTCCCTCAAGGGCATTATTCGTGGCCACGAGGTCGTTGATGGGTTTAGAGAAGACCTCGGAGGAAAAGTAATGACAATTTTCACCAGCAAGTACCATGGCGGCGCCGCCGGCGTACTGGTTCTGGAAGATGACAAAATGGAGAAGGTCACACTATGACACTGTCAGCTAGAACCGAGCTGAGCCACACTTACTCGTACGATTCGAAGATAGACGCGATTTTCAAGCTCACTCTGGTCGCAGAGAGGCGTACGGAAGCGAAAGGCTTCCACCACATAATCGTCCTCGACACTAGCAAATCGATGGACGGCCAGAAAATCGAGCTTGCAAAGAACGGCGCGCAGGAATATGTGAAGAGTATTCCTTCTGGAAACATGGTCTCTGTAGTCCTGTTTTCAAGCACCGTCCAAGCGTATCCTGAAACCAAGTTTTCAGAGGTTCTTCCCAAGATCAGAGCGTCAGGTTTGACAGCTCTCTACGCAGCGCTCCAGTCCGCATTTGAAATAGCGCAGAAGAGCCGCCTACCCGGATGGATCGTTCTTCTCACCGACGGTGAACCCACAGATGTCACCAAGCCCGAACAGTATTCGAAGCTGAAAATGCCTACAGGGTTTCAGATGATCGAGTTTGGCATCGGCGCAGATTATAACCAGTCGATCTTGAAGGCTCTCGCCGACGCATCCGGTGGTATGCTCCACAACATCACGGACGCCCAGAAACTCAAGCTCCCCAGCCTAATGCAGGAGAGCGCGGTAAACGAGGTTGGCGCCAGAAACATAAGTGTAGACTTTGGAACCCCTGAGGTCAAGATCCTCAACTACAAGGGACCCCCAGTCTCGATCAACGCTGTGGAAACGGTTGCAAAGATCTGGGGCCGTGTTCCAATACCGGCAGGATTCAACGGTAGACTGCTCAACATTCAAGTCACGTACTCTGACACGATCGATGACAAGAAAAAGACTATCAGCGCCCCTGTAGAGGTTAGAGTTGCTAGGAACGAGGAACAGTTCTCGGAAGGAATCAACAACAACCTAGTCTCGGAATTCGCATACTACCAAGGGCTGGAAGAATACTACCAGCACCTTGCTGCGGGACAGCTGAAAGAAGCAACCAAAACCATGAACCAATTGTCAGCGAACGCAGAACAGACACGACGCACCGATCTCATCGAGGCGACAAAACGACTATCTGACCAGCATGAAGCGACACTCCGGCTAGGGGGAAATACCGAGAGCACAAACAGACTGCTGAAAGAAGCAGCGAGCGAAACCACAAAGAGAACTAGAGGAAAGTAATTCCGAGGCTACTCGGTGTATCTGAGGGCTTCCGCCGGTGGGATCTTGGATGCTTTGCGCGCCGAGCCGAGCACCGACAACATTGCCAGCGCATATGATGCGACAGAGATTTCGATAATCTGCGTCCAAGGAATCACGAAGGAGAGGCCCGAGTTGGGCTGAGCTGTAAACGCGTAGGCTAAGTCTACCCCCAGTGAAACTCCGATTATGATTCCCAAAAGCGCTATGTAGCTACTCTCGACGAGGAAGGCAAACAAGACCATTCTCTTTCGGAAACCTAGGGCGCGAAGAATACCGATCTCATTCCTCCGTTCAACAACCGAGCGTATCGAGATAATTCCGACGCCTGCTACTCCGACGACCAGGCCCAAAGCCAGGTAACCCTCAAACAATCCGAAGAATGATAGGAAAATCCTCTGTCCTTGTTCGATAGTCACTTCGATAACGATCGTCTGCATGCCCAGCTGAATGAAGTCCTTCTTCAACAGGTTCGCAACATTAACAGGGTCCAGACCTTTTGCTACGTTTACAAGCCCCAAAGTACCGGAGTCGACGTTGAACGAGTCTTTCAGAAGTCCCCTTACTCCGATTATTCCGTCAAATAGTCCACGCAAAACCCCGAGAACCCTCACCGACTTTAACACCGGGTTCCCAGCAGGTCTTGCTGCGAGGACGAGATCATCTCCAGGGTTTGGATGTCCGTTTCCTGCGAATGATACGGACCATACGACGTAGGACTCGTTGCTTCTGACAGCATTCCAGACCTCAGTAGCCGATCCGAAGCCAGTGGCCAGGCTTAGCATCTTGAACGAGTTCGTTGTGAAGAAGTTATCAGCGGCTTGCGCGGTCGGGTCAGCGCCCACTAGCTGGGTCAACGGAAAGTCCTGAGACGTGGATGAATCATGCGCCTCCTGCAGCAGAATTGTGGTAAACGGGATAACCGCTGAAACCTTGTTGCTCAATGTTGCATCCGCCATTACGGACGAGGTCAGGTTCGCTATCGGAGCGGTGTTAGTGGCGATATCATATCCACCGGACTGATCTTTGGCACTTTGGCTGATAGATGCATTCAGCTCGGCTTGAATGCCTGCGACGGCCGACACTGTGAACAGTACAAGGGCGAACATTGCAACAGTCGCGGCTGTCCGGAAGCGTTTGTTTTCAGGATAGGACAGCGCGATTTTGAAGATGGCGGTCAGAGTTCGCCTCTTGCGAAGGAGAAAGCGCAGCACCTTCAATGGAACATCAGTGTTGTACATCACAACTAGCACCGAGGCGACGACCATGATTATCCCTCCCACTATGAACACCTCCGGGCCGAAACTGTAGTTCGAGACCAGTGGATTGTCAAATGATAGGCTCGGAACCGCCCACTGAACAAGGAGCGCGAAACCTGAGAGGGTGAATGCGTATCGGTTGCGGAGGAACCTTGACAGGACGAGCCCTGCGCCGAAAATGATGAGGCTTGGCCCCACGAGCGCTTCCATGGTGGACTTGGCTGCGAACGAGGCCTGGAAAACAACGACTCCAGCGAGAGCCATTGCAAAGCCAGCTACCAGCAGCAGAGTGTAGGTTCTCTTTCCTCGTGGTGGTTCGGGAATGTTTCGAATTGCCCTGATAATGTTCAGCTTACTTATCCGCCACGAAGTGAGAAGAATGGTGACGTAGGTAATCAGCACTCCCGCGGTGAACGCGGCGAACAATGATTCCGGGGAGATAGTGAAGCTACTGAGAACCAGAGACTCGTTCAGAGAAGGAATGAATGCCGAGAAAATGTTTCCGATTGCATATAGAATGGCGTATGCTACACCGATCCCTACCAATACTCCGACGATGGAGGCACCAGCAGAGTAGAGGCTCCCCTCGAACAGGAATAGTCTAGTCAGCTGACTCCTCCGCATTCCAATGGCCCGGGCCATTCCCATCTCCGATTTCCGCTCCTCGGCCAACATGATGAAAATGTTGAGAATCAGAACGATGCCGGCTAGGATTGCGAATGAGCTAAGGATGAGGAAGAACTGAGAAAGGGACTTTGCCCCATCGGTGGCATTGTCGACTGAGAGCTTCTTCTCGGTAAATGCGCACGGAATAGCAGGAGGCGTCACGACCGTCGAAATGTCTGTTTTGCATCCTATCGATGTGGAGTTGATCGTTGATTGGGTGGTCGAGTATATGCTATCTAGGGTCTGATTTGCGGCTAGAGCTACAGTTTGGCTGTATTGAATGGCGCCCCTGAGCCCTCCAATGTTTGTAATCGCGATGTAATTGGCCGAGTTGGGGTGGCCGGTAAACTGTTGAGCGGAGTTCAGCGTGACGAACACGTCGTCTCCCTGTGTGAAGGAGCCCCTCTCGTCGGAGACTGCTATTCCTACGACTGTGAAATTGAGATGTTGAGCTGTGAAGCGCTGGGCGGAGTAGACAGTGACCGTGTCTCCTATGGTGGCGTTCAGGTCGCGGGCTGCCTTGTCGTTGAGCACGGCCTCGGTGTCGTTGAAAGTGGATGGGATTACTGATCCGGATGTGGAATGAAAGTCTCCTAGAGCACGGGACGCGTTGGAGAAGCTTCCGATAAGCGCAGATCCGGCCTGAACTATTCCCTTGTTAGAATCGTAGATGCTAACTGTCTCGATTATTTCCGGTGTAACTCCCACTACGTCCGGTCCAGCGGATGGATAATTGGAGAGACCGGTTGAAAGTGACTGGTAGACGTTGTATCCGAAGTATTGATAGGCAGATCCTTGAAACCCGAACGTGGTGCTGTTTCTCGCATAGACAACCTCGTCGGCATGGCCGTAGCCGAAGTAGGCACCGCGGGTGAAAAGCTCGGTAAGCGTGTCTCCGGTGACAAGCGATCCTGAGATCATCGCTGTTCCGATCATAAGTCCTGCTATGACCAGCGCCATGTTGGTCTTCCGTCTGGTAAAATTGCGCAACGCCATTCTGAGAGTAAGGCGATCGCGCAGCATCATACCTAGCGAAATTAACAGCAGTACAGCTATGATGTAGACTTCAAAGCCAATGGTCGAGCTGCCAGCAATGCTACTAAGGCCGCCGAACCAAAGGAGCAAAGCAGCGAGACTGATGGCCAACGACGAGAAGGAGAGCACTCTCCTTGAGTAGCGTCCCGCCCTACTAGTAGGCTTGGCCCGGGAAAACAGGTAGGACAAGTACCCAGCGCCAAGACCCACGACCAAAAGTCCCGCGGCCTGCACTAGGAGCCAGGTCTGATTTTCAGAGACAAACTGGCGCAGGAAGAAGTCGTTTTGGTAATTGAGATAGAGAGCGTAGAGCTCCCCGAGGGCAATCATAGAGAGGAAAACAATTAGACCTACAAGAAACGACCTTCCTTGAGATCGAGATCTAGGTTCTGCCGTTGGCCGACCGCCTCTTGTCAGGACTTCGTTCCGGCCGCCGTTTCTTTCTCTATTTGCCCATTTCTCATTGAAACTATCCGGTCGGTCTCTTGGGCAATGTGGGAATCATGGGTGACTATCACGAAGGTCAGTCCGTAGTCGCGGTTCAAGCTTCTCAACAACTTGACGATCTCGGCTGAATTCTCGGAGTCCAGATTACCAGTCGGCTCGTCGCCCCACACTATCGCAGGCTTGTTCACAAGAGCACGAGCAATGGTTACGCGTTGCTGCTGCCCACCGCTAAGCTCCATTGGCTTGTGAAGACGCCACTCCTCCAGCCCAACCATCTTTAGAGCACTCAAGGCTTCTTTGCGAGCCTCCGCCTCAGACACACCTGCTAGTAGAAGGGGAAGCTCGACGTTTTCTTGTGCGCTCAGCACGGGGAGAAGGTTGTAGGCTTGAAAAATGAAGCCCATCCTTCTTGCCCTAAACCCGGACTTTTGATCATCAGACATGCTCGCTAGGTCAACGCCCTCGATAGCCACCATGCCCTTGGAAATGTCGTCAAGCCCGGAGAGACAGTTGAGCAGGGTAGTCTTGCCACAGCCCGAAGGGCCCATTACCGCCACCATCTCGCCCTTTCGGACCTTGAGGTCGAGGCCTCTGAGAGCCTCAACCTTCAACGTGCCCGTCTGGTAGACCTTCCAGACCGATTGGGCCTCAACCATCCATGGACTGTCTGCAGGAGGCAATCGTTCCAACTCGTTATTGTTTTCGTCCGCGGGATTTGAGATTGGGCTTTAAGGACGTTGCGACAGCGAGGATTAGTTGTGAGAGGCTCCTCTGAAGTGGATATCAATGTGGCTTGGTCGGATAAAGAACGGAATTAGGAGCAGGTAGAGTACGAGACTTATCCGAGTATCCAGAAAGGAGAAGCCGATCCCAAGTAGAGAGACTATTGGCCCGACAATAATTCGCCTCTTGGCTAAACTTACGATGTGAGGGTCAAGATCCTTTTCGACAAGACGATGCTGGCTCGTTGCGTACCACCATACAGCGTAGAGCGCCAGCCCTGTCGCAGCCAGGTTCGCACCGTAGACCCGAACCGCAGTAGGCGAGAAGGGATACAGCCCGAGCAAAGATGTGGAAAAGGGCACAAAACCGATAGTTAAGAGAAAAAGAATGTTGACCCACAAGAATACTCTGTCGCTCTGTTTGATATAGTGAAACTGGTTGTGGTGGCCAATCCAGTACACCCCTAATACGATAAAGCTGAACGCGTAAGCGAGATAATTCGGCCAATGTCCCCTTATTTGACTAGCAAGCTCCGACTCAGGAAGGTTTGGGACAGGGACTGTTAGACCCAAAACCAGAACCGTCATGACCGTGGCAAATATCCCGTCCGTTAGGGCCTCAATACGGGCTTTAGTCAATCCAGCTTGTAGTATCCCGGAAAGGGCCAATTTCTCTAAGAGGGACTGCTACAAAGGATGCTTAGCTCTTTCTAGACCCAATTACCAACGCAAGCCTATTCTTCCACATTGACATTCTCCTTATGGGAAGTAAGGAAACTGCTCGCTGTTGGTGACGCCGCACCCAATTTCCGCCTATCAACCGACAATGGCAGTTACGTTGCTCTAGAGGATTTCCTTGGAAAGCAGAACGTGGTAGTCTACTTTTATCCGAAAGACTTCACCCGCGGCTGCACAGCCGAGGCCTGTAGCTTTCGGGACTCATACGAGGCTTTCAAGGATCTAGGAGCAGAGGTGATTGGAATAAGCTCCGACAGCCAAGACTCTCATCGAGATTTCGCTCAACAGCACCACTTGCCTTTCATATTGCTCAGCGACGCGGACGGTGCAGTGAGGAAAGCCTACGGGGTCAAGAAGTCACTCGGTCTTTTTGCCGGCCGTGTAAGTTTTGTGATAGACAAGAAAGGAATCATCAGACATATCTTCTCATCCCAAACGCGAGCGACCGCGCACGTCGGAGAGGCCTTAAACGTCCTGAAGTCGTTGAGTTAGCCTATCTCTCATTCCGAAGCCCTCGAATGAATATTCCACGTGCCGATGAAAACTCCAAGGAATTCTTCAGATCCATCTTGCCAGACGACCCTGGCATCACGATTCGGCCAATGTTCGGAAACATATCGGCGTTCGTTAATGGAAACATGTTCGCTGGACTATTTGGAAACGACCTATTCGTGCGCGCGTCCGGGGAGAGTCGGAAGGAACTCCTAGACAAGAAGGGAGCTTCATTGCTAGAACCGATGAAGGGAAAACCCATGAAAGAATACGTCGTAATTCCGAAAGCTTGGCTGAACCAACCCGAGACAGTGCGATTGTGGGTCACCCGGTCCCTGGACTGGACAAGTAGGTTGCCTCCCAAGAAGACGAAAAAATAGCGCACTCCCACCTAAATAGAGTGATTACTGAGATTCTAGGGAGAAAGTAGGCGCTATGGCTAAATCGACGAGGGATCCCAGTCGCATTCGCTGCGCAGACTGCGAATGTTCACCGGATGAATGCCAAGCCTCGGATATGCCAGCTGCCGGCTTGACGTCTGCTGTTGTTGGCTCTCTCGTCATCGATCCGAGATGTGACGTCGTATTTCCGTTAGAGGAGCATCATGTCACTACCTGGGCCGTGGCATGCGGTGTTAACTGTCCGTTCATGGCGAGGATCTCATTGCTATTGAAAGACAGTGTTAATCGGAGATTCACTGTGGTGCCTGGAGAGCTCTGGAACGCTCCTCCAGTGATCGAGACCTTAAGAGAATCGCTAGGTATTGAGTAGGTCACGTTTCCA
>WNGN01003306.1_pt1 | contig 10917 bp, 10 predicted proteins | sample 5400561 | NCBI WGS metagenome assembly WNGN01 (sample SAMN13153379, study PRJNA577476) | soil metagenome | isolation source: 115 cm soil or saprolite under Garry oak tree replicate 2 | place: USA:California | collected 2016-06-15 | reverse complement strand
AACACTCGCTCTCCTGCTCACGACGAAATGGATCGCCCGAGCCCCATCACGCTACGACCCGCTGGCCGTCCTCCCGGTCATCGGCTCCCTCGGACTCGTTTGGACCGAGCTCCCGTCGAGGGGGGGAACCCCGTCGTGGGGCTACGGACTGTGGGCGTCTCAGCAGGTCGTCTACCTCGCCGCCTCGAGCGTCCTGTTGGCTTCGTTGTACCGGGGACGAAAGGATCCGTCGGCCGCCTTCCGGTGGCGGTCTGCCGGAACGGTCGGGACCCTCCTGCTGGCAGTCGCCGTATCACTGTCCGCGAACGTCTACGAGACCTTGACCTCCACCTCCGGCGAACTCTGGGCCTCGTCGTCACTCGCCGTCCCGGCCGTCGCTGTCCTCGTTGCAATCCTGCCCCTCTCCGCCGACGGTTGGAACGAGGCATTTCGGGGCGGGTCCGCGATTCAGAAACGCGTCAACGCGATCTACATGTTCTACCGGACGGGGGAACCTCTCGTCGCCTTAGCGTCGAGCCGGAACCTTCCAATCGGAGCGGAGCAGCTCGAAGGCCTCCTGGCCGTCGTCGGGAACTTCGTCGAGACCAGTGTCCCGGTGTCTCGGGGTTATGCCGTCACCGCGATGCGCTACGAGGGCCTCGGAATCGTCGCGGTTCGCGGGGAATTCGTCATCGTCGCCGCCGTCTACGACGGCCCCGCCTACGATGCCCTCCGGGGCGAGCTCACCCGCGCCCTCAAGGTCTTCGAGGAACGAAGTTGGCGGCAGCTCGGGACATGGGAGGCCGCCACTTCGGTCGCAGAAGCCGCCGCGGACGAGCTCTCGAACTTCCTGGAGCATCCCGAGCGCACCACCCCTCCCCGGCTCCCGCATGTCTCGCCGCCCGAGATGAAGTCACGGAAAGCGTCGTGACGAGGGCAAGCCTTCTCGACGTTCGACCAGTTCCGCGGTCCATGGAGCGGAAGAAGGTCGCGTCCAGTGCCCGTTGGGAACCGACCATGGGATACTCGCGAGCGGTCCGTGTGGGTGCCTACGTCGCCCGCGGCGAATCGTTAAGTCTCGCACGCCCTTGACCGCGGCATGGCGCGCACCGCTGCGTGGCATGGGGAAGTCGTCTCGATTCACATCGCGCCGAAGGCGGAAGACCCGATGCGATCCGTCCAGACGGTGCGGGCAATTGCGGAGAAAGGTCTCGAGGGTGACCGCTACTTCAAGGCGTCCGGCACGTACTCCGACCGGCCTGGACCCGCCCGGGAAATCACCTTGATCGAATCGGAGGCAATCGAGGCGATGGCCCGCGATAACGAACTCGCCATCTCGCCGGGCGAGGCGCGTCGGAACCTCATCACGCGAGGAGTGCCCTTGAACCATCTCGTCGGTCTGGAGTTCGTCGTGGGCGGCGTCCGGCTCCGCGGGATCCGGCTGTGCGAACCGTGCTCCCATCTGGAAGGCCTGACGCGCCGGGGGGTCCTGGCGGGTTTGGTTCACCGAGGAGGACTTCGCGCCCAGATCCTCCATGGAGGGGAGATCCGCGTGGGCGATCCGATCGCTCCCGCGGATGCGATCAATGCCCGTGCGGTTACTCCGATGACAAGCGCGGATGAGCACTAACGGGTCCGACCGGATGCTGTCGACGGCGGACCGTCTCGGCATCGGGCACATCCTTAACTGTCCGTCCGCAATCCCCGCCGGCGCATGGTGACGCCGCGGAACGAAACCGAGCGCGCGGTGTTCGAGCTCTGGAAGGAATTCCGGCCGGAGGAGGCGTTCGTCCTTGGCCTCGACGAATGCGCGGGGCGCCTGTTCATCCCGACCCAACGGCGGGTCGACAACGTCCTGGCCAAGATCACTCGGATCCAGAAGTCGGCCAAGAGCCCGATCGAACGGAAGCTCCTCGCCTCGTTCCGCGCGAGCCTCGAGCTCCGAGAGCCCGCCCGTCTCCCGCAGACCCTGCTCGAATCGTTCTTCGGCTACATGATCAAGGAGGGCGTCCAAGCGGATCACATGAGCGCCCTGGCGATGGACGGCCGGAAGGCCCTCGACGCGAGCCGGAAGCGCACGCGCGGCCCGACCGCCCCAGGTATGCGAGCGCTCGTTCAGCTCGCCTGCAACGGCCTCAATGAGGTCCTGAAAGTCGTCGAGGGCGAGCTCCGCGACGAAGGTGCGCGGGCGGCGATCCAGTCGCTCATCGCCGCGAACGGGCGATACGCCAAAGGATTCGACCTGCCCGGATTCGCCCCCGAGGGAACGTTCGACGAGACGTACGCCCTGTTCAAGCGAACGGGATGCGGACTCGGCCGATCCCGCTCATACGCGCGCGCCCTCCGAGATTTCTGGGATTACACGCAGACGCCGGGCCAGGTGGAGGCCGCCGGGCTCCGCATGATCCGCCGGGAGCTGCCGCACTTCAAGGCCTTGGTCGAGCGAATGGCCAACGAACTCCGTTGCGAGGCAACCGCGGAGGCTGTGGCGAAAGCGCTGAAAGAAAAGCGAGGCTTACGTCCGGATCAGATCCTTCCGTTCCTCCAGGAGGTCCGCGAACCCGCGCAGCGAGTCGCCGACCGACACGTCGTTGCGATCAACCCCGGCTACGCGACGGAGGTCATCGAGACGCCGCCGTACTTGGCGAACTCGACGCCGTCCGGCGCGGCGTTTGGGCTCGACACGCTGACGGATCACGCGCGGGAAATCTTCCTCGCGACGACGGACGAGCGGAGCGCCGCACGGCCGTGTCCTGGAGAGCTGCTGAATCTGCTCGTCCACGAGGAGTACGGCCATTGCGTACACGGTTCCAATTCCGCGAACCGGTTCGCCGCTTCACCGGGCCTCCTGAGCCTGATCGGCTCGACGTTCGTCTGTGTCTCCGAGGGAATCGCGTTCCAGCGGGAGCTGGAGTTCCTGCCCGTGCTGCAGGAGATCGCGGCGGGAAAGCTCTCCGGATCGGACGAGGATACCTTCGCGACGTCCCTCGAGCGCTGGGGTGGCATCGGGCGGGTCGCGCGGGAGTACGAGTTCCTCACAGCTCTCTGGCGGATCGTCCGATTCTTGCGGGTCGTCGGGGACGCTCGAATCAATTCAGGCAAGCAGGATCTGGTTCACTTCATCGAATGGGCCCATCGAACCACCGGGCTGGAGCGGGCCACGGTCTACTACCAGCTGTTCCCCGCCCACCAAATCATCGGGCCGGGCTACGCATCGACGTACGCGATTATCGGTGAGCGGATCCGCGAGTTGCAGCAGGACGCCTTGAAACGAGGGAAGAACCTGCGCGACTTCAACGCCTACGCGAGTTCGAACGGGTGGCCACCCAAGTCGGTTTTCGAGGCCCAACTCGCGTCGTGGGTCGGAGCCCGCTAGATTGTCCACGAGGGAATCGCCGCCTCGATGGAATCCTTTATGCAGGCATCCGCGATTGCCGCGCGCCTCCCCCCGATGACTGGAGGATTTGAGACCCACCATGGCGGCGCGGACGAGGGTTCGGAAGAAAGCGGCGCGGAAGCCGTCCGCCCCCAGGACGAAACGCTACGACATGGCGCTGATCCAGCGCGGCGCACGTCTTCGCAGGTCCCCGTTCTTCGACAAGACCTTGGACGCCGGGTGCAAAGCCTACACGGTGTACAACCACACCTTCCTCCCGAGCTACTATGACGATCCAGTGAAAGAATACTGGCACTTGCTCAAGCACGTCGCCCTGTGGGACGTGGCGGTCGAACGCAACGTCGAGATCAGTGGCCCAGACGGATTCGCGTTCATGCAGCTCCTCACCCCGAGGGACATGACGAAGTGCCGGGTTGGCCAGGGCAAGTACGTCCTCATCACGGACGAGGACGGCGGCATCTTGAACGATCCGGTCCTGCTCCGCCTCGAAGAGAACCGATTCTGGATCGCGCTCGCGGACAGCGACATCCTCCTGTGGGCCAAGGGCGTCGCCCGTCACGCCGGCATGAAGGTGACCATCCGCGAGCCGGATGCCTCGCCGCTCCAGGTCCAAGGTCCGAAGTCGAAAGCCCTGATGGCGGACCTGTTCGGGGACAAGGTCACGTCCCTGCCGTACTACTTCTTTGCGAAGGCGGAGCTCGACGGGATTCCTCTCCTCGTCACTCGCACCGGTTGGACGGGAGAGGTCGGCTACGAGCTGTACCTCCTCGACGGCTCTCTCGGCGGGCAGCTCTGGGACGCCGTCGTGAAGGCGGGGAAGAAGTACAACCTCCGGCCCATGGGTCCCTCGGATATCCGCCGCATCGAGGCGGGCATCCTGAACTACGGCGCGGACATGACGATCGAGAACAACCCCTACGAGGTGGGCCTCGGATGGACCGTCGACCTCGACAAGTCGGGCGACTTCATCGGCAAGGCGGCCCTCGCACGCATCAAGGACGAAGGTCCGAAGTGGAGGCTCGTCGGCATCGAGATCGACGGCAAGCCGATCGAGTTCAACATGACGAAATGGACCGTGACCGCCCGAGGAAGGCCGGTCGGCCGAGTCACCTCCGCGATTCATTCGCCGCGGTTGAAAGCGAACATCGGGTACGCGATGTTGCCGGTCGTGCACGCAGACATGGGCACTGAGCTGATCGTCGAGCATCCGGATGGGCCGCGAACCGCGACCATCGTCAAGAAGCCGTTTCTCGATCCGGGGAAAGAAATCCCGAAGGCGTGACGAGCCGGGCCGAGCAGGAAAGTCAGGGACCGCCAAAGACCGGAATCGCCGCACCGGTGATCGGGCCCGCGTCGTCCGAGCAGAGCCAGCGAATCACGCGAGCGACTTGGTCCGTCGTCACCCATTTCGAGAAGTTCGCCTTCGGCATCGCTTCCCGAGTCGACGGCGTGTCCATGATCCGAGGCATGACGCAGTTCACGCGCACGTTCGCGGCCTTCAGCTCCCGCGCCAAGCTCTCGGTCAGCCGATTCACGCCCGACTTGCTCGCGGAGTAGAGGAACGATTCTTCGTCCCCCTCGAGGGCCGCTTCGCTCGAGACGCTCACGATCGCTCCCCGTTTTGCCTCTCGCATCGAGGGGACCACGGCTTTGCACGCGAGGAACGCCGACTTGAGGTTCAAGGCCATCGCCCGATCGAAGTCCTCCGCGGAGGTCTCCTCGACAGGACCCGCCATGTACCCGCCAACCGTGTTCACGAGGACGTCAATCCGTTTCAGTCGCGGGAGGATTTCCTTCGTGACGCGGTCCATCTCCCCGGGCTGCATGACGTCGGCCTTGAGGAGCGTCACGTTCTTCCCGAGGGCCCCGAGGGTCTTCTCAAAGTACGGGATCTCGCGGTCCAAGAGATACACGGAGACGACCGTCGCGCCCGTTTCCGCGAAGGCTTTGCACACCGAAGAGCCAAGGTATCCCGTCCCTCCCGTCACGACGACGACTTTTCCGTCCAATACGTCACCCGCCTCCAGTAGGCCGTCGCGTTTCATCAGTCTGGCGGGTTCCGTCCAAACTGGGAAATCGGAGGGAGGCGATTGCCGAGGCGTGTCGGACGAGGTCCGCGAGGCGTTCGTCGCGCGGGTCAAGGCGATCGACCCGGTGTTCAAGCGAGGGGACCTGGAACGTTTCTGGCCGATGCTGGGCGAGCTGATCGGTATGGCCCCGGACCGCCGCGACCTCTCTCAGAAGAAATCTCATTACCTCGCGAGCTTGGCGGTTCGCTCCCTCGGCCGGGACGACCCGCGGTCTGCCCTCGCCTTCCTCGACTACGCCGACCGCTCGATTGACCGGGCCCATCTCACCCCATTCCTCCTCGGAGAGCGAGCCGACTTCCGTCGCCAGGCCGACGTCGTCCTGAAGGCCCGAAGGCCACGCTAGCAAGAATTACGCCGTCCCGAACTGCAGGATCCGGGCGATGCGTTCGCCTCGAAGCGGCTGGCTCGCGCGGCCCATTCCCGGGAAGGCGATCGTCCGGACGTCGATCTCCTTGAGGCCCGCGGCGTATCCGGCGACCGACTGCCGGTACTCCAACGAGAGCAGGTCGACGACGAGGTGGGGCTGCATCGACTCCAGGTACGCCGCCAGGATTCCCGGGAGACCGCGGTCGTGCCACCATCGGTTCATCTTGCCGAACGGCGGCGTCGGCTCCGCCATCGACAGGGCGTATGCGGGGACCGTGTCCCGCGACGCGACCAGACCGCGGAGGCCCGAGGCAATGACGACTTCGACGTTCGGAGCGCGCTTCGACCACGCCTCGTCGGGAATGCTCATGTACATATTGCCCTGGAAGCGACGGTACGCCGGAAGGAGTCCACCGGGGCGCACCGATCCTTGCGGGCTCTTGTGGAGGACTTCCTCCCGCAATCCTCCGAGCTTCGCGCGGACCGCTGCGGGCAACGCGGCGGCGATCGAATCGACCTCGGGGGAATCGGTCGAGCCGCCCCTCGCCTTGCGTGTGCTCTCCGGGATCAACACGATGATTTCCGGTTTCGCCATCGACCTCGTGAAAGCGCGATCGTGAATTAGCTCTTGCGACCCGTAGAGGGTCCAAGTCAGGCAGGTTGAAACCTAGCGGGCGACGGCAGGACCCTCGCTCGGTCCCCCGCCGGTTTTCGCCGACAGCCACCGCGCGACGACGTCTTCGTGGCCCCGCGCATACGCGGTCGTCGGCACGGACCGTGGATCCTGCCACGAGAGTTCTGTGTACCACGGTGGGACGCGGATCCCATATTCCTTCGGCGGCGTCCCGTCGACGAAGAACCAGATGTCGTAGTGCATCTCCCCGGGCACCATCTTGGACGGATAGAAATCCGTCTCAGACCGGGGTTCGGAATATCTCAAACCGTGAATCCCGAGGGCTTCTTCCCCGACCCGCCGGGCCGCGGTGCGCGGATCCTCGCCGAGCTTCAGATGCGTCGCAGGCACGGTCCACCCTTTCCCGTGGTTCCGCCGGCGATCGGGATCCAAGCCGGCAAGTGCTTCCCACTGGGGGTCCTCCGCATACTTCCCCAGGAGAATCCGGCCGTCGCGTGTGACGAACAGGTATGCGCAGACGCACATCCCACCCGGGGGGAGCTGCTGGAATCCCGACGGCGGGGCGTGCTTCATGAGCCAGAGGAACGGACCCGTGCCGGGCACGAATCGGGGACGACGCGTCACGGCAAAGGCCTTGCGGTCCAAACAGATATGAGTCGCGCTCGCGTGGCCCGGTCCAACGATGGCTCGGAAACCGCGGGAGCGCAAGTACAAGCGACTCTTCCTCGCCGCAGATCTCCACGGGTCCGAGATCACCTTCCGGAAGTTCCTGGCCGCGGCCACGTTCTACGATGCGGACGCCCTCCTCATCGGGGGGGATCTGACGGCCAAATCGATCACCCCGATCGTGCAGCAGCGAGACGGCCGCTACCAGACGCGCCTCGCGGGCGGAGCCCGCGACAACCTCAGCGAGGCCGAATTGGCGCCTATTGAGAAGGCGATCGCGGACTCCGGTCCGTACCCGGTCCGGATGACGGAGGACGAGTACGCCCGCTTCCGGGCGAGTCCGGACAAAGTCGAGTCTCTCTTCACCGACCGGATGATTGACCAGATGCGCCGATGGACCGAGATGGCCGAGAAGCATCTGGCCCCGCTCGACATCCCGTTGTACTGGATCGGCGGCAACGACGACAAGCCCGAGGCCCTCCTGCACGTTGAATCAACCCCACACGTCCACTACATCGACGAGAAGGTGGCCCGGTTCGATGAGGATCATGAGATCCTGGGATTTGGATGGACAAATCCGTCGCCGTGGCACACTCCGAGGGAGCTCTCGGAGGATCGTCTCAAGAAACGCCTCGATCCGCTCTTGAGCCGCGTGGAGGATCCCGCTCACTGCATTTATCTGATGCACGCGCCTCCGTACGGGACCGGGTTGGACATCGCGCCGAAACTCGACGCGACGACAGATCCGCCACGTCCGGTAGTGCAGGGAGGACAACAGGTTTTGATTCCGGTCGGCAGCACGACCTTCCGTTCCGCGATCCTAGAGACTCAACCGGTGCTTGGTCTCCACGGGCACATCCATGAGACGAAGAATGCGGCCAAGCTCAAGCGGACCGTTTGCGTCGACCCGGGCTCGGAGTACAGCTCGGGGACCCTCCGAGGAGCAATCGTCAATCTCGAGCGGGACCGGGTGCTGGGCTATCAGTTCACGACCGGCTAATCCGATCGCCTAGATTGGGGGCACTTCCTTGTACGCGAGTTCGAGGTTGATTCCTCGGCTCCGAAGGTACGCCCGGCGCACGAAGTAGTAGGCGGTCCAGCCGACGAAAATCGCGACCATGATGAGCAGCGATTTCACACCGTCAAAGCCGGCCGAAAGATTCGCGATTCCGAGGAACGGCGCTGTGATGTACCAGTAAAGCATCCACGCACTGAAGCCCGCGGCGATGACTCCGCAAATCGTGATGAGGGGGATCGGGCCGACCTTGTACTTGGCAATCGGAGAGGTCTGGTACACCTCACGCCGGGTTCTCGGGAAGACCGCACCGCCAACCGCCGTTCCGATGTACATGACCGTCGCGACCGCCGTAACCGCAAGCGTGTACGTCGTGTATCCAGGGACCAGATTGTAGATGTACGCGTAGAGGAAACCGCCTAGGATGAGGAAGATGACGTGGGCGTTGACCGGCGTGTGGGTCCGCGGGCTCACGTGGCTCACCGCGCGCGGGAGCGCGCCGTCAATCGACATCGCGACCGCGACCCTCGTCCAACCGACGATGACATTGAATACGACCTGCAGCGCGTTGAGCAGAATCCCGATAATCATCAGGAAGAGAATGATCGGGTTGTCGGTGAGCACCATCGCCAAGTTGCTAAACCATGGAGCGATTGGCGCGCCGGACCCGGCAGCGGCCGCAAGCCATTGCTGGTCGACCGTGCCGACCATCGCGAAGGCAAGCACCGCCATCATCACGGTGCTCACGAGGCCCCCGCCGAGATTGATGAACATCTGATTCCGGAGGCTTTGGGCCCCTTGGATTTCACCGGCCTGCTCCTGCGCGTAGCCGACCCAGCCCAAACTGGTCAGGGCGACGGGGGTGATCAATAGGGTCCCCAGAAAATCGAACGCGCGGTTGGGGGTGAAGCCGCTTGCAATCGCATTGCTGAGGACGCCCTGGTAGGCCCCCGGCCCGGAACCCGCGATGACCGTGGCCGCGCGATCGTATTTACTGATGAACGCCGCAGTCGGAGTGATGAAAAACATCACGACCATGACGAGATAACTGAGAAGGAAACCGTACCACATGACCCACTGGATTTGGACGAACCATCGGAAGCTCTTGATGAGAATGAGCGCGGCGAATGTAGACGTGACCATGGTGGTAACCATCGCACCGACCGGCGTCGAGAACCAAACGCCCCAATCGATGAACATCGTGTTACCGGTCGTCAGTCCGAGCCCGGTGAACAGGGGCGCGAAACCCAGGATGGCAACGAGCCATCCACCGAGTGCCTGCCACTGAAGAAAGAACGTGATGATCATCGTGGAAACGATGGCGAAGCCAAGCCACGGGCGTAGCGTCCGGCTCTGAAACACATAGTCGCCGCCGGTCCTCGGCATCGCGGAAGCCAGCCCGGCGTACACCACGGCGAGGAACCCCGTGAAAATCCCCGTAATCACGATCCCCAGCCAGATGCTGGCTCCGGGATAGAGGATGATCGTCGTAATGTAAACCCAAGGGAAGATGACCCCGATGTTCAGAATGTTATACGCGAACGCCGAATACGGCGACATGACACGTACGAGCCCCGAAGCACGCCGCGTGAACACCTGAACTTGTGCGGTCGCCTGCTGCCCTGGTCTCGCGAAAACGTCGACTTCGCCCACGGGCTTCGCCCCCCGCTCCCGCGCCGGTAACGGTCGCCCGCACATCAAGCTTTGCCGGGCGATTTCTGAGTCCTCATTCACGCACCGAGCACATCCTTATACGGACCTAGCGATTCGCGCGAAGCGCGTTGGCTGCGGCGAGCCTCCTAACGTCCGCCGTTGCGCGCGGCCTCGGAGGCCGCCCGCCTCACCGCGTGCGACCATGCCAAACGAACCGTCCTTCGTGGCCCTCGGAGAAGACGAATTCCTTCGAGAGGCGCGGTCGATTGTCGACGCGGCCCAGGCGCAAGGGACGGCGCTGCGGATCTTAGGATCCCTCGGGATTTACGCGCATTCGCTGCACGCGCCGGAATGCATTTCTGTCTACCACCGCGTCGGGCGCATCAGCGAGGGCACGCCCTTGTTCACGGACCTCGACCTCATGGGTTACGCAAGCCAAGGCCGATCAATCAGCCGGGTGTTCGACGACCTCGGATTCAAGCCGGACGACATGATCAACGGTTTCTTCGGCGACCGACGGCTCGTGTACTATGAGGGCCAGAATCGGTTCCACGTCGACATCTTCCTCGACAAGCTCGAATTCAGCCACGATGTCCTGTTCGGAAAGAAACCGGGCAACGGACGGCTGGAGCTCGACACCCCCACAATCTCGCTCACGGACATGGTCCTCGAAAAGCTCCAGATCCACCGGATCGGACGGAAGGATCTCGTGGACCTGATCGTGCTTTTCCTCGGACACGAGGTGAAACCGGCGGCGGACGGAAATCGGGAAGCGATTGACGCCGGACACATCGCCAATCTGCTCGCGGACGACTGGGGGTTCTGGTACGAATCGACGCAGAACCTTGCGAAGTCGCGACAATTGCTCGGCAACTTCGTAGGGGAAGGAAAAATACCCGCCGACTTCGCAGACCGGATCGAGAACCGGATCGGGAAGCTCGAGGCGGCGCTGCAGGTCGTCCCGAAGAGGCGGCATTGGGAGAGACGAGCCAAGGTCGGCACAGCGAAGCCCTGGTTCCGAGAGGTCGAGGAAATCGTCCGATGAACCATCCAAGCTGCGTGACGGCGTCGACAATCTTTCAAACCCCCTGCCCTTTCGAGATGAGAGGTGGTCCAT
>WNGN01021024.1_pt1 | contig 10918 bp, 15 predicted proteins | sample 5400561 | NCBI WGS metagenome assembly WNGN01 (sample SAMN13153379, study PRJNA577476) | soil metagenome | isolation source: 115 cm soil or saprolite under Garry oak tree replicate 2 | place: USA:California | collected 2016-06-15 | reverse complement strand
CTTCGATGGAGGACGTGCCGCCGCTGCCCGAGTCGCCGTACGGCATCGCCAAGCACTGCGCCGAGCAGTACCTCGGCCTGTACAACCGCCTGCACAGGACGGCCCACTCCGTGCTTCGGCTCGCGAACGTGTACGGGCCCAGGCAGGACCCGACCGGCGAGGCGGGCGTGGTGCCCATCTTCTGCTCGCAGGTACTCGCCGCCGGCCGCCCGACGGTATTCGGCGACGGCACCCAGACCCGCGACTACGTCTACGTCGGCGATACCGTCCGCGCCTTCCTCGCCGCCGCGGATCGGCGCAGGCCGGGGACGTGGAACATCGGCACGGGGGTGGAGGTAAGCGTCCTGGACCTGGCCGGCGTGATCGGCGACGTGACGGGCCGGCCGGTGGACTACACGCTGGCCCCGGCCAGGCCGGGTGAGCTCCAGCGCAGCGCGCTTGCCGTCGAGCGGGCGCACGCCGATCTCGGCTGGAAGGCCACGACCGCGCTCGCCGACGGCATCCGCTCGGTCTGCGACTGGATCGAGGCAGGCACCCCCGACCGCGCCGCCTGCTAGGGCGCGCGGCCCGGCACATCGCAGGCGGATCGTGGCGCTCGCCAGCAAGCCGGCTGGAGGAACCGCGCGCGGCCAGGGGCGGTCTGGCGCAGCCGCTACGCTTGCGAGCATGTCTTCCCGACCTGACGGCCGTCGACCGGACCAGCTCCGCGAGGTCACCATCACCAGGAACTGGCTCGACCACGCCGAGGGCTCGGTGCTGGTCGAGTTCGGCTCGACCCGGGTGCTCTGCGCCGCGAGCGTGCTCGAAGACGTGCCGCGCTGGCGGCGCGGCAGCGGTCTCGGCTGGGTCACCGCCGAGTACGCGATGCTGCCCAGGTCCACCAACACCCGCAGCGACCGGGAGTCGGTGAAGGGCCGGGTCGGCGGCAGGACGCACGAGATCTCCCGGCTGGTCGGGCGGTCGCTGCGGGCCTGCATCGACCTGAAGGGGCTCGGCGAGAACTCGGTCATGATCGACTGCGATGTGCTGCAGGCCGACGGCGGCACCAGGACCGCGGCGATCACCGGCGGATACGTCGCGCTGGCCGATGCGGTCGGCTGGCTGAAGGCGAGGAAGCGGTTCAAGTGCGATCCGCTGGCCGGTTCGGTCGCCGCGGTCAGCGTCGGCATCGTCGGCGGCGAACCCCGCCTTGACCTGTGCTATGCCGAGGACGTCGCGGCGGAGACCGATATGAACGTGGTGTGCACCGGTGACGGCGAGTTCGTCGAGGTGCAGGGCACCGCCGAACGCGAGCCGTTCGACCGTAAGCTCCTCGACGAGCTTCTCGATCTCGCCACCGCGGGTTGTGCCGACCTCACCAGGATGCAGCGCGAAGCGCTGTCGCCGTCCTGACCAGCGCCGGCGCACGGCCCGTGCCGACGAGCGCGGTAGCCCCGCGGCTGGTCCTGGCCACCGCGAACCCGCACAAGGTGATCGAGCTGTCCAGGATCCTGTCCGCCGGTCACGTCGGGGTCGAGCTGGCCGGCCTCGCCGGGTTCCCCGGCGCGCCGGACGTCGCCGAGACCGGCGCCACGTTCGCGGACAACGCCCTGCTCAAGGCCAGGGCGATCGCCGCGTTCACCGGCCTGGCTTCGGTCGCCGATGACTCCGGCCTGTGTTGCGATGCGCTGAACGGGATGCCGGGCGTGCTCTCGGCTCGCTGGTCGGGCGCGCACGGCGACGACACCGCGAACCTGCGGCTGCTGCTCGATCAGCTCAGCGACGTGCCGGACGAGCGGCGCGGTGCCTGCTTCCGCTGCGTGGCGGCGCTGGCGCTGCCGTCCGGGCCCGAGCACATCAGCGAGGGCACGCTCCGCGGCCGCCTGATCCGCGAGCCGCGGGGAAGCAACGGGTTCGGGTACGACCCGATCTTCGTTCCCGAGGGGGAGGAGCGCACCACGGCGGAGATGACGCCGGCCGAGAAGGACGCGATCAGCCACCGTGGCCGCGCCTTGCGCGGCCTCGTTCCCGTGGTCGCCGCGCTGGTCCGCTAGGGGCGGGCCGGCGCCGGCTGGCTCAGAGCTTCGGCAGCGGCGCGGTTTCGCCGGCCTTCGGCAGCGTGACCTTCACCGGCTGGTTGACCGAGGTTACCGCGAAGGTGGTGGTGACGGTCTGGCCGCGCACGCTCGCCGTGTCGTCGGCCTTCTTGATCAGGTGCTGCGCGTCGACCCAGACGTGGAAGCTGACCGGATGCGTGCCGATCGACCGCAGCATCGGCCCGAGCACCTCGCGCAGATGCGCGGAAAGCCCGGCGTAGGCCGTCTTCGGGGCGTGGTGGTGACGCCGCCTACGGTGCGCGTGCCGACGACGCGGACGTCCCGGGACGCGGTGAACAGCCTGGTCTGATCGAGCGGGTTGCTGCTCTCGAGGTTCTGGAGCAGCGAGCCGAAGCTGAGCCCGCTCTTCGAGGACAGCTCAGAGATCTTGGCCTTGACCCACGGCTTGCCTGCCTTCGTCTTGGTGAAGGCGGGATTCTTGAAGTAGATCGCCTGGCCGGTCAGGATCTCGTCCAGGTGGATGCCGGGCGAAGTGGTGGCGGGCACGTCGAACCGGGCCTCGATCAGGGTCGTCGGCTTCAGCTGCATCTGGATGGTGCCAGTCAGGCCGCCCGCTGTGGTGCCGACCGAATGCACGGTGATGTTGGCCGTGAGCGAGTTCACGTCTCGGGACGTGTCGGCCGCCAGCTTGATCTGATTCAGCGCGCCGCTGCTCGCCGCGGCTCCCGTGCTGGCCTTCGAGCAGCCGGTCAGCGCGACCGCCGCCGCCGCGACCGCCGCCGCGCCGAACGCGATCGGCCGTGATAGGCGAGGAAAGGCAGAATTACGCGGACCGGCCGCATACTGAGTCGACGAAATCATGGGCCGAATGCTATCAGCGGGCCAGCATGCCGATCTGCGTGATTGTGTAATTTGCAATTTCGATGATGTAGCGGCTATTTACCGGTGAATGAATAGCGGAATTCCTTTCCGTCCGGGAGCGCCGTGGCCGGCCCGCGCGTCCCGTCGGCCGGGCTGCCGGTACGGTAGGTACCGATCGAAGGGATGCGCGCATGAGCGGCGTTCGGCTGGCACCAGGAGACCCGGCGCCTGGCTTCACCCTGCCCGACGCGGATGGCAACCAGGTCAGCCTCGCGTCGCTGCGTGGTCAGCGGGTGATCGTCTACTTCTACCCGGCGGCGATGACGCCCGGGTGCACGAAGCAAGCGTGCGACTTCCGCGACAGCGGGACCGACCTTTCCGGGGCGGGATTCGCAGTGCTCGGGATATCGCCGGACAGCCCCGCGAAGCTGGCCAAGTCCCGCGACCGGGATGGCCTGACGTTCCCGTTGCTCTCCGATCCTGACCTGACGGTGCTGAAGGCCTACGGTGCCTACGGCGAGAAAATGCTGTACGGCAAGAAATCGGTCGGCGTGCTCAGGTCCACGTTCGTGGTCGGCGCGGACGGCGCGATCGAAAAGGCCTACTACGCGGTGAAGGCCACCGGGCACGTCGCGAGGCTGCGCAGGGAGCTCGGGCTCAGCAGCTGACCCGGTTGGCGACAGCGGCTTGGTCGGGGACACTTGACCACTGCGGGGCCGTAGCCCAACGGCAGAGGCACAGGACTTAGGATCCTGCCAGTGTGGGTTCGAATCCCACCGGCCCCACCGGAGAATGCGCTGGTCATCGGCTTATCACCGTCATCTGGACCGGCTCAGGGACGGTGCCGTGATACTCCGCTGATACTTGCAGGCCGGCAGAGGCATCGCTCACCAGGGCGGCGAACGACTCGGCCGCCGCTTCGTCGTCTGCGGCGAGCAGGTGCGCGTAAACGGTCATCGTCACGAGCGGCGTGCTGTGGCCGATCCGGGCGCTGACGGTCTTGACCGGCGTCGCGCTTGACAGCAGCACCGAGACGTGCGTATGCCTGAGGCCGTGCAGCGCGATGACCGGCAGGTCTTGATGGCGCTGTCCAGGTTCGTCGTGACGGCGAAGGTCACGATCACGCCGGACACGATCGCGACCCTGGTGGCCGGTGAGCCAGGCACGGGCGCTCCCGCAGGTCCCGGCAACTTCGCCACCCTCGCCCTCCCACGGCCGGGAAGTATGGCTGGCTGCCTGCCACGTTCGAGAAGGGCATGGTCATCTACGCGGACAGCTCGGCCGGGACCACCGCCCCGCAGCTCCTGTGCCAGGCGATCGGCGCCGCGAACCTCCGGCCGTACGTCCACGGACAGGACGACCGGGGTGGGGCGGGTCTGAGCAACTGAAGGAGGCCAGGATGCCGCGAGTCATGATCGTCGCCGCTGCGCAGGGATACAAGAAGGGCGATTGCATCGAGCTGACCGCTGCGCAGATCACGGCACTAGGCTCTGCGGCGCGGGCCGTCACCGGATCGGCTGGCGGCGTGAGCCCGAGCAGGGATCAGCTTGGCGAGCCGGTCGCCGCGAGCAACAGCACGGGCTGACCGAACCTCGGCATTCCCGGCGCCAGGTTGGTATCCGGGCGCCAGCGGCGATGTGCTTGCAGACAAGCGTGGCCCGAGCAGGCCCGGCCGCGTGAGGGGGCACCTCGGCACGAGTCGCAGCGCTCCCCTTGGAGTGTTCGATCACAGCCCTATGGCGACGACTTCTGGCGGCTCGACGACGAGATTGAGGTTCTCGGTTCTGTAATCGCTGAGTACTGCAACGCGCAGCGTGCCCCCGCTATTGGCCACCAAGCCAGCCACGGCGCCCCGCCGGCCGTGCAGCATGGACTCCACTGCTTCCCGGACAAGCTCGGAGGGCCGCACCCCCCGGCGCCCAGCCTCGGACAAAAGCTCCTCCGCCAGAGCCGTTGGAAGTCGGGCCGATATCACCTGACTGCCGGACGGCCGGGCAGCAATCTGCTCCGGCTCGTCTTCCCACTCGCCCTCGTCCTGACTGTGAGCGAGGATCTCGTCAGCCGCTCCCGCACTACTGGCCATCTCAGCTCCGTTCCCACGATGCGCGTTCCGCTGCGGTTGCGCGGCGGCCTGTGATGACGCGCCACTGCCCTTTCACAGTCTCAACTTCCCGAATGAAGAGCGCAAAGAAGCTGCCTCCCCGATCCGGGGCCAACCATCTGATGTGATGATGCACGGTTTCTGCGGTTTCGTCGATACTTGGGTGCCTCGCGCCATACAGCAAGTACGTCGCTGGGCCTCACTCCATGCTTTGCCAGGTGTTCCACATCCTCGTCCAGCCAGCTCCACTCAGCGATGTACATGCGGTGGCCCCTTCGGCTCCCCGTGTAGACTGTTGTCTACAAGTGTATACAACCACGCGGAGGAAGAAGGCTATGCCAAAGATCGAGTACGTGACAGTTGCTGATCACGCGGAAGCGATCAACGGGAAGCTGTACCTGTTCGGCGCCGGGTGGACGGACGTCACTCCGCCGCCAGGCCCTCAGGGTCAGCCAGGGGTTGTGCATATAGGAATCGCAGTGTCCATCCTCGTCGGCTGGAACGAGACGAACCGGCGCTTCCCGCTTGAGCTGACGGTCGTGCACGAAGATGGGGACGAACTGGCAAAGATTAACGCCCAGATCGAGGCAGGTCGGCCAGCTGGCCTGACACCGGGCGCGGACCTCCGCAACCTGCTCGCCCTCGGAGCGAATCTAACCTTCCCGAAGCTAGGCTCGTACGAGGTACGCGCTCATCTCGGAGAGGAAGTGCGGAGTGTTACATTCCGAGTCCGAGGGCAGGCCGTCGGTCTGGGAGGACTACAGCTCCCGCCGAGCCCCCCGATTGCATCCTGAGGACCGCTGCCGGGCTGGCCGGCGGTCCAGGCACGTCGGCGCCTACCGTCCCTTTCACGCTCCACTGTCACGCCGGTCCCGGATCGGTGCATCGGGCGGTACATCGGGCAGCGGATGCCACGGGTGAAACGGGTGCGTCACCCGCACGACTCGCGGCGCAGCGACGGGATCAGGCGTAATTGACGACGCGCGATAACGCCCTATCGCCCGGACCGGGGCTTACCGGACAGGCCCGGGTATCCCGCGCACGGCGAACCGGCCCCGCCAGGCCCGCACCATCGCCACGCTGCAGCCGAGGTCGCGGGCGATGGCCGCATTCGCCATCCCGCCCGCGGCCGGTGCTGGCCCATGAGATGACCGTCGCGGAAGCGGCTCGTCGACACGGAGTCTCGGCAGAGTCGATCAACCGGTGGCGCAACCGGTTCGTCGACCCGGCCGCGGCGTGGACGCGCTCGCGTGTCTCGACGCGGCCGTCGACGAGGCCGAACGCGTTCTCGGCCTGGACGACTTTGAGGGACGACCGTGGCGAACTCGACCTGGTCGACGAGAACACCGGCGAGGTCATCGACGTCGTCCCCGCTCCGATCGCCGTCGTCTCCGACAACGGCTCGTGCTTTCGCGGCGAGACCTGCCAATCTGCGTTCGCCGGCGATGAGCCGCTGCTGCGCCACGTCCGGACCCGCGTCCGGAGCCCGCAGACCAACGGCGTCATCGAGCGATTCTTCGGCACGTTGAAGTACGAGCACCTCTACCGCGCCCCGATCGACGACGGCGGCGCGCTAGCGATGGAGACCGCCCGCTTCCGCGACACCGGGCGGGTCTTACGAGACATCCCGTCATCGAGCTGGCCGGCGACGGCTCTCAGCGCCGCTCCTGTGCCGGTGGAGGTTCACATGTGAGACAGCTCGGGCGGCGTCCGTCGGCGCCCTTGGACATGGTCGACTGCCTGGCAGCTACGAGGAGTTGGTAGCAGCGAGGTAGGCCGCGTTCAGGCGCTCGCGAACGCTCGGTGATCGCGCTGGGGATTCGGAGCCAAGGTGCGAGCGGCGCAGTTCGTCCATGAACTCTTGCCAGAGCGCGGGGCCGCCTTGTTCGAGCAGCTCGGCGCGAACGCGCAGCGCGCGGCTCGTGGGCCGGTGGCGAAGTCCCCAGCTGCCGAGCTGCGCGAACACGGGTACGAGTTGGATCGCGGGTTCGGTCAGGCTGTAGCGCGCCCGCTGGCCGGCTCGCGTGTCCTCACGGGTGAGCAATCCCAACTCGACGAGTCGCTTGAGTCGGTCGGCGAGAATATTTGAGGCGATCCCCTCTTCTGAGCCGGCCTGCAGCTCTCGGAAATAGCGGCGGTCTCCGAAGACGATGTCGCGGAGGACGAGCAGGCTCCAGCGATCGCCGAACACCTCGATGGCGGCGTTGATCGGGCACCCCGACCGCGGCTCATACGCTTCGCCCATAGTGCTTGCAATCTACCACCGCCAGGTACTACCGTCTCGACAAGCGGTTGCAAACCACAAGCGGAAGGAGCCACCCGTGCTGAGGCAGGTCGCCGAGGGTGTGCTGATCCACGAGAGCGAGTTCTGCCAGAGCAACGCCGTTGTCGTGCAGGGCCGGGCTGGCGTGTTGCTCATCGACCCCGGGGTGCACGGCTACGAAATGGCCTGCCTCTCGAACGACCTGTCCGAGTTGGGCCAGCCCGTTGTGACAGGCTTCTCGACGCATCCGCATTGGGATCACCTGCTCTGGCACGCCAGGCTCGGCGCGGCGCCCCGTTACGGCACGGCCCGCTGCGCGGCCACTGTCCGAGTTCGGCTGTCGGACGCGCGTGGGAAGGCCTTCATCGCCGCGCTGATACCGCCGGACATCGCCGAGCAGGTACCGCTGGACCTGCTCGGCCTCATTACCGGCGTGCCCGCCGACATGGCGCGGATTCCTTGGGATGGCCCTCAAGTCCGGATTGTCGAGCATCAGGCGCATGCCCCGGGCCATGCGGCGCTGTTGATCGAAGAGCGCGGGGTTCTCGTCGCCGGCGACATGCTTTCTGATGTCCTGATTCCGATGCTCGACTTGAACGACACCGCTGACCCGATCGAGGACTACCTCGCCGCGCTGCGGCTGCTCGAGGGCGCGGCGGGCGACGTCGATGTCCTCGTCCCCGGCCACGGGTCCATCGGCGGAGCTGATCAGGTACACGCACGGATCGACCAGGATCGCGCGTACGTGCACGCCTTGCGTGACGCCCATGTTCCCAGCGACCCGCGGGTCGGCCCATCGGCCACGTACGGCAAGGATTGGCTGCCCGGCGTGCACGCACGGCAACTCCAGCGCCTCGCCCAAAGAAGCGAGCGCGGCGGGACGCCCGGCTAGCGATCGGTGTGCGACATGTGTTCGCATGCAACGATCTGACGATGTCCGTGGCCGGCCATCAGACGTTGCGGGTGCTCGACGGTTCTTACGTTCTTGATCGTCCGGCAGACGTCACCGAGGTTATTCCGCGCGCGGACGTCCTCGCCGTTGTGTTCGGTCCGGACGGATCCACAGTGATGCGGCGCGACGACACCGGCGAGGATGCATGGTCGGCGCTGTGGAACGGTGACGAGGCGCATGACGTGCAGGCGACTGGGATGCTGAGCGCGATCGTGGCGCCGCTGGCGGCCGGTGGCGTGCCGGTCTGGGTGGTTTCGAGCTACGACGGCGACCTCGTCCTCGTCCCGACCGATCGGTTGGATGAGGCTTCCGAGGTGCTGCAGGCGGCCGGCCACCAAGTCCGGCGGTGACCGGGATGTCGGGCAGCGGGTGGCGTACTGCCAGGTGAGCATGGTCCGCGCCGCTTGCTCGTCGAGGAGATCGCGGTGACTTCATGCCGGCGTTGTTGATCAGGACGTCACGAGGCCCGTATCGGCGGCGCACGCGCTCGGCGCCTGCCGCGCCGCTGCCGTCGTCGGTGACGTCGATCCGGACGTACCCGGCGCCGAGTCCGTCGGAGGCGGGCTGTCCGGCTGCTGCGTCGCGGGCCGCCGAGCAGGGCGGTATGGCCGGCGGTGAGAAGCGGGCGGGCCGTCTCGCGGCCGAGCCCTTGTTGGCGCCGGTGATCAGGGTGACGGGAGCGGAGGCGACGAGCTACTCGATGACACCTCGATCGCCTGGTGGGGCGCCGACGGGCCCCGCATCGACCGGCGGACCCCGACGGTCATCGTCTCGCACACCACTCCCGACGACGTGCCCGCTGGCGGCGTCTACACCTTCGTCCGCTTCGTCCGCAGCCCACGCGAGGCCGCCGAGGTCGCCATCAGGCTTGCCGGCGGCAAGGACGTCGACCTGTTCAGCGCGAGCATCGGCGGCCAGCTGCTGCGCGCTGGCCTCGTCGACGAGGTGCGCATCCACCTCGCTCCGGTCCTGCTCGGCGCCGGCACCCGCCTGCTCGACGACGACGACGGCCACATCCGCCTGCAACCGACCCGCATCACCGAGAGCAGCAAGGCGACCCACCTTCGCTACCGGGTGCTGACGGTCGACGGGACGGGCTGACGTGTCCGCTCGGTCGATCGTGCCGCGCGGCCCGTCGAAGTCGCGGAACAACAGCGGGACCTGTTCCGATGTTGGATCGGGCTGCGGCACACGATGACCCTGCCAATTTGTTGACGCAAGACAGACGTAGGCCAAACGGTGTCTTGCCGACAGATAGAGGCCCTTCGATGGAAGGCCGCTCGAACAGATGCCGGCGCGCCCAGGCCCGTGAGGCGGCCGATGTTCTCGATCGGCTCGGTGGTCGTCTCCAGCAGCACGCGTGCTCGGTCGATCCGCGCATCGGTGAGCCAGGCCATCGGAGCGACCCCGGTCTCCTCGCGGAACCGACGCGTGAGCGTGCGTCGAGACATGTGTGCGCGCCCCGCGAGCGTGTCGAGGTCGAGCGGAAGGGCAAGGTTCTCCAGCATCCAGTCGCGAAGCGGCCCGAGCTGATCGCCGGTGACCTCGGCGCGCAGCCGTTCGACGAACTGCGCCTGTCCTCCCTGACGTTGTGGCGGCGCGACGAGGACCCGTGCCGCCGAGTTGGCCGCGGCGGCGCCGTGGTCGCGTCGGATGAGGTGGAGGCACAGATCGATGCCGGTCGTCATGCCGGCGGACGTGAGGATGTCGCCGTCGTCGACGAACAGACGGTTGGGCAGCACCTCGACCAAGGGGTGGCGACGCTGTAGCTCGTCGGTCCACAGCCAATGGGTCGTGGCGGGGCGTCCGTCCAGCAACCCGGCAGCGGCGACGGCGAACGCGCCTGTGCAGATCGAGACGAGGCGGGCGCCGCGACCATGCGCCAGTCGCAAGGCGTCGAGCACCGCTGCCGACAGCGTGGCCTCGAGGTCCTCATAGCCGGGCACGATCACGGTGTCTGCTTCGCGGAGAACCTCCAGCCCAGCCGATGTGGTGACGGTGATGCCGGGCCCGACTCCCCGTGCCACCCCACCTTCCGCGCACACCGTCACGTCGTAGTGCGGGTCGCGGCCGAAGACCTCCGTCGCGATCCCGAGCTCCAGTGGGATCAGGCCGGGGAGCCCGAGCACGGCCACCCGATGCGGGCGCTTGGGCGTCATGGCCTGATCATAGCGGTAAACGGCCCTCGGGCCACTGTTGACCTTCTCGCGATGTCCATACGCTTGCGGCCATGAACGAGATCCTCGTGCTCCCCGCCGGGCCGCTCGCCGATGCGAGTCTTACGATCGCCCGCGCCTCGGAGAGTCAGGCGATCCTCGATCACAGCATCCGGAGCTTTCTGTTCGCCCGCTTGCTGGCCGACCACGAGGGCTGTCTGAATGACGCCGACTATGACGAGGACCTGCTCTTCGCCGCGACCGTCATGCACGATCTCGGACTCGGTGAGCACGCGACAGGCGCGGCTCGTTTCGAGGTCGAGGGCGCCGATCTGGCTGCCGCTGTCCTTCGGAGGCACAGTGTCGCCGAACGCGACATCGACCGAGTTTGGGAGGCGATCGCTCTGCACTCGTCTCTCGGCATCGCTCACCGGCGCGGTCTGCTCACCTCCCTCACGCACAAGGGGGTCTTCATCGACGCAGGCCGAACTACCGACGCCGTAGCGGACCGACTGCGACAGGAGGTACTCAACGCCTTCCCGAGGCCCG
>WNGN01009821.1_pt1 | contig 10918 bp, 10 predicted proteins | sample 5400561 | NCBI WGS metagenome assembly WNGN01 (sample SAMN13153379, study PRJNA577476) | soil metagenome | isolation source: 115 cm soil or saprolite under Garry oak tree replicate 2 | place: USA:California | collected 2016-06-15 | reverse complement strand
CGGCGTCAATCGCCAAGCGCTCACGCCTGAGGACGCCGAGGCCCGCCGGCAGGTGCTCGCCTGGGCGGCCGCCCGGGGCTTCACTGCCAGTGTTGACGCCATCGGGAACCTGTTCGTTCGCCGAGCCGGAAGCGATCCGGCAGCGGCCCCCGTCGTCTCCGGGTCGCACCTCGACACCCAGCCGACCGGGGGGAACTTCGACGGGATCTTCGGCGTCCTGGCGGCCCTCGAGGTCCTGGATGCCGCGGAGGAGGCGCACATCCAGACCCGCCGCCCGCTCGACCTCGTCATCTGGACCAACGAGGAGGGCGCCCGTTTTCAGCCGACGACGATGGGATCGGCCGTGTTCGCGGGCGCGCTGCCCCTCGCGGCCGCGCTCGACACCCTCGACGGGCGAGGCGTGTCCGTGAAAGCGGCGCTGGCCGAGGCCCTTGCGGCGGCGCCGGTGCCGGACCGCCGGCCCTTCGGCTTTCCTGTGGCGGCCTATCTCGAAGCCCATATCGAGCAGGGGCCGATTCTCGAGGCCACCGGCATGACGATCGGCGTCGTCACTGGGATCCAGGGGCTGCGATGGTACCGGGTCGAGGTGACAGGCGAAGAGGCGCACGCGGGGACCATGCCGCTCGCGCAGCGCCGGGACGCCCTGCTCGCCGCCATGGAGATGGTGCAAGGGCTCCGCGAGCTGATGGCGGATCCTAGCGACACGGTCCGCTTCACCGTCGGTCGCTTCGAGGTCCAGCCCAACTCCCCCAACACAGTGTGCGGCCGCGCCCTCTTCACGATCGACTTCCGGCACCCGCATCCGCAGGTGCTGGCCCGTCTCGGCGATCGCGTGGAGGCCGTGTGCCGCGCGCATGCGCGCGGGTGCGCTGTCGAAGTAGCCGAGACCTTGCACTCGCCGCCGACGGCCTTCAGCCCCGTGGTCGCGGGTCTCATCCGCGCCGCCGCCGAATGGCCGACGTCGTGGTCGAGCTCGCCAACAAGTAGGGAGAACCCCGCGTTTCCGCGCTACGTAATCCGGGGTCCAGAAGCCAACGATTTCTAGCAGCCACCTCTCCTCGGAGGACGAAGCGAGTCCGTCGGAGGACGGCGCCCGGGCCGCCCCGAGGCGACCCGGGCATGTCTCCTCAACTCAGCGCCGCTCCCACCGCGTTGACGTACAGCGCATAGATCGACGTGCTGCCGGTCATGAACAACCGGTTGCGCTTCGTGCCACCGAAGCAAAGGTTGGCAACCACCTCCGGCGTATGGAGGAAGGCCAGCAACTCGCCGCTGGGTGCATGGACGCGCACGCCGTCGGTGTCGACTCCGCCCCAGCCCCATCCGCACCAGACATTGCCCTCGGTGTCGCAGCGGATACCGTCCGTGAATCCCGGCTTGAAGTCGGCGAAAACTTTCCCGCCACGCAACGCGGTGCCATTGCTCACGACGTCGAACACGATGATGTTGGCGGGATACTGCGGCCCGTCGGTGGCGCCGGTGTCCACGACGTAGCACCGCTTGAAGTCAGGCGAGAAGCAGATGCCGTTCGGGCGCCGCATCGGGCCCTCGGCCGCGACCGTCGCCTTCCCGCTCGGATCGAGACGATAGACGCGGGTGGGCAGTTCGAACTCGGCTTTGTGCCCTTCATACGGCCCGAGAATCCCGTAGCCCGGATCGGTGAACCAGATCGAGCCGTCGGAATGGACGGCCGCATCGTTGGGCGCGTTGAGCTTCTTGCCATCGAACTTGTCGATCAGGACGGTCCAGGAGCCGTCGTACTCGCGGCGGCGCAGCCGCCGGGTGTCGTGTTCCATCGCGACCAGCCGGCCCTGGTTGTCGCGCGTATGCCCGTTCGAGTACCCGGACTCGGTCTGGTACACGCTGACGTGGCCGTCGTCCTCGTTCCAACGGAGCGTCCGGTGGTTCGGGATGTCGCTCCAGATCAGGCAGCCCCAGTCACCCATCCAAACCGGGCCCTCGCACCAGAGCGCACGGTCGTTGCCCATGCCGTGCCAGATGCGCTGCAGCGTCGCGTTGCCCTGGACTCCGGTGAAGCGCTTGTCGCGGACGTCCCACGCAGGCTCCGGGTAGGTGACCGGCGTGTCGCCGGGCCAGTCGCGGTCGCGGGCGAACTTATCCGCGGCCGATGCGAGTGGCGCGGTTGCGGCCGCGGCCGCCGTCGCCGCCGCGGCGGCGAGAAAATTGCGTCGACCCATCTCCATGATCCATCTCCCTTTGGTTTCATGTTCAAGTGACACAGGGATGCGTGACCCGGCCTCCGATACCGACGTCACCGCCGGAGTCACTCTGCGCGCGCACACGGTCAGAGAGACCGGGTGCGAGCCCAGGAGCGGCACCCGCTCACCTCCGACGTCGCCAATCGATCTCAGGGGGACCACGAACACACGAACGCCGCCGTCGGCCATCCGCATGGTCAACGAGGGTGCCGAAGAGCCGCCGAGGGACCCGATGCCGGGGAGTCACTGCTTCGCCCGTAGGCCGGCGCGACTCTGCGCCCGCGGCCCCGGGTTGTCAAGGACGAACCCCAGGCATGCTGGCGCTACATGAAAATGTCATGGGGTAACTGCTCCGGATGCGCGGCCGGGCTATCGTCACCGTCGGGCTCGGGGGCGACTCGGACGAACTCTGAGAGTGGCTTGCACGCACCCCGAGACTCGGTTAGGTTGAACAATCATGTCCGTTCGGCTTCTCATGCTGACATTGATTGGGGCCCTCGTTTGCGTCCGAACCCTTGCCTACGCGGATCCTCCCGACCCGACCTGGATCGAAGGATTCTGGGAGGACGACGACTATGACGACGTGGTTTTCTACACCACGTCGTTCAGCGCAACCGAGACCGCCCCCCTTTGCGCCCTTCGGCCGCACTGGACGCAGGTCTGGATCGTTCCTCTGGATGACGAACCGCTCGTTCCCAGTCCGACGATTCCGCCGCACCATCCTCGAGGTCCCCCGCTCGCCTGAGCCTCTGCCGTAGCATGGCCGCCGGTCGCCGGCGGGCGTTCTGACCGGTTCCGAACTCGTCGCGTTCGAGCGGCAGGGGGGAGCAGCAATGCGTCGACGCATGGCGCCCGGCAAGACGAAGGACGCAGGCGCTCGCATCGTGGCCTTCGCGCTCCACCGGCGCTTCGAGCGGCTGTGGCGCTGGCCGCAATCTTCGACCCGGTCGGAGCACGTGGAGACCGTGTGACCGCCACCCCCAGCCCCCAGGTTGATGGTCGACGGCGTGGAAGTCTTGCACGTTACGCTGGCCCCTCGACGCTCCTGGCCGTCGGTGTTCTCCTTCTCTTCTTCGATTTCGGCACGCGCGTCCTGGCGACGAACGATGAGACCAGGTTCCCGATGCTCGCGCGCGACATCTGGGCCCGCGGCGATTGGCTCCTACCGCGTCTCGGCGGGCTCCCACATCTCAACAAGCCCCCGCTCTATGCCTGGCTCGTCGCGCTGGCCGCGTGGCCGGGTGGCGCGGTCACGCAATCGAGCGCGCTCTGGCCGTCCCTCATCGCTGCTGTCGGTGTCCTGATCGCGACGTCATGGATCGGCTGGCGACTTTGGAACAGGGAGATCGGGCTGGCCGCTGGGTTCATCGTCTTGACGACGCATGGCGTCTTCACGCTGGCCCGAGCGCCGATGCCGGACATGATGCTGTGCTTCGTCATCACCGCGGCGATGGCGGCCTTCGTCGCTGCTGAATTCAGTGGCCGTCGGCTCGTTCTGGCCGTTTTCTATGTTCTTCTTGGCGTTGGCTTCTGGACGAAGGGCCTTGCCGCACTCCTGGCTCTGGCGATCGTTGTCGTCTTCAGCCTCCACTCGGCCAGGGGGTGGCCGGTGCGGCGGCTGGCTTTGCCCGCCGGCCTCGTCCTTGTCTCGCTGATGATCGCGCCGTGGTTCGTACTCGGCGCCACCTCCGGCGGCGAGCAATTCGTGCGGGAGATCGTGATGATCGACTGGGTGCTGTGGTATCTGCCGGTCGGCCATTGGAGGTGGCGCGTGATCACGGAGCCGATCGGCCAGACGCTGTCAATTCTGCTCCCGTGGTCACCGCTGCTGCCGTTCGCCGTCGTCTCGGCAGTCGGGATGGAGGCCAAGACGGGGGTGAGGAAGGCCGCCCTCCTCCTGGTCTGGCTTGGTGTCGTCTTCCTCCTCGTCGGGGCCTCCGCGCAGCAGCGGATGCGGTATTACCTACCCCTTTGTCCCCCGGCCGCCCTGCTCATCGCGGTGTGGTACCACCAACTGACGTTGGGGCACCGCAAGGTGCTGGGCATGACGATCGCCGCGCTGGTCGTCGCCGCCCTGATCGTGTGGCAGACTGCCGACGACGCTCGCCACAATGCCCTCACCAACCTTCGCGCTCTCGACCCGCGCACCGTGAAGGCCGACACGCCGATCTACGCGGTCGACGTGCCGGAACTCGTGCTCGCCTTCTACCTGGACCGGCCCGTGGTAGCGCTTCATACGGATGCGGCGTCCGCCTCCGACGGTCGGACCCCTCCGATCGGCTACTTCGCCGTGGCCGATCGGGTGCTGCCCCGGTGGCTCGACCAGCGCCCCGTCGCGACGATCGCGACCGGAGTGGTGAATGGTCAGGGGTTCTCCGTGTTGGCGCCAGAGTCGTTGTCGCGCAGGCAGCGCTGAGGATCCGGCCATCTGCGGGCTCGCGGGGTTTCTTCAGAACGGGCCCCACGACGGTCGCCGTCACACTGCGCGGCGAATGGTCGAGACGCTACGCCATCGCGGTCCCGACAGTGAGGGTTTCTACATTGACGCCTTCTTCGCGCTGGGCGTTCGACGCCTCAGCATTATCGACCTTGAAACCGGTGATCAGCCGATCTCCAACGAGGCCGGTACGGTCTGGGGCGCCCTGAACGGCGAGATCTACAATTTCCTGGCGCTCCGCGCTCACCTGCAGAGTTTGGGACATCGTTTTCGCACGCGGTCCGATACCGAGGTCCTCGTGCACGCATACGAGGCGTGGGGCGAAGACTGCGTGCACCATTTCGACGGCATGTTCGCCCTCGCCATCTGGGACGTCGGGCAGCGTACGCTGTTGCTGGCGCGCGACCGGATGGGCGAGAAGCCGCTCCATTATTACGCGGGATCCGACGCCTTCGTATTTGGTTCAGAGCTGCGAGCGCTCCTCGAGCATCCGGCCGTGCCGCGTGAGCTGAACCTCGCGAGCTTGGCCCGTTACCTCAGCTTCGAGCACGTTCCCGCACCCCACTCGATCCTCGCCGGGATCGAGAAGCTCCCTCCAGGCCATCTGCTCACGGTCAGCCCGGGGAGCAAGCCCCGAGTTATTCCGTACTGGGACCTGGCATTCGCCCCGGACGAGTCTATAGACGAGGCCGAGTGGGCGCAGGCGCTCAGGCAACAGCTGGAGCGTTCGGTCCGCCACCAGCTCGTCAGTGATGTGCCGCTCGGGTTGTTCCTGAGTGGTGGGATCGATTCCAGTGCGATTACCGCGATCGCCGCCCAGCTGTGGGACGGTCGCCCGATCAAGACGTTCAGTCTCGGCTTTGCCGAAGCCAGTTACGATGAGCGGCCTTTCGCACGCACCGTCGCCCGGCACTGCGGCACGGACCATACCGAAGTCGAGTTCTCCTCGAGGGACGCTGCCCTGCTCCTGGAGAATGTGGGCGATCTGCTCGATGAACCGCTCGTCGACAGCTCGTTTCTGCCGCTCTACCGGCTCTCGGAAGCGGCCCGACGGAGCGTGACCGTCGTGCTCAGCGGGGACGGGGGCGACGAGCTCTTCTGCGGGTACCCCACGTTCCTCGCGGATCGTGGAGCGCGATGGGCGCAGGGGCTGCCGCTGTGGGTGCTGAGCGCGGCGGCTCGCGCGGTGAGTCGGTTGGCACCCTCGCCGCGGTACGGCAGCGTCGAGTTTCTCCTGAAGCAGTTCTTCCGAGGTCTTCCGTTTCCTCCAGAGGTCCGCACCCAGCTCCTGCTGGGGGGGCTCACTCCTTCGGAGCGGTCGACCATCTTCTCGGAGGGCGTGCGCGCGGCGGGCATCGAGTGTGAGCCCTTCGACGAGCTGGCTATGACCGTCGGCGAGGCGCCGAGGTTGGCCCCGATTGATCGTCTGATCTATCAGCACTGCAAGTTCTATCTCGCTGGCCAGAACCTGGTGACGGTGGACCGAGCCAGCATGGCGTGTGGCCTCGAGGTCCGGGCGCCGTTTCTCGATCGGCCCCTCGTCGAGCTAGCAGGTCGCATCCCACCCGAACTCAAGCTGGTCGGGTGGCAGACCAAATATATTCTGAAGCGTGCCCTTCGCGACCTACTCCCAAAGGCGATCCTCGTCCGCCGGAAGCAGGGGTTCGGCGTCCCTATTGGTCTGTGGTTGCGCGGTCCACTGCGGTGCGCGCTCCAGGAGCGCCTGGCACCAGAGCGAGTGGCGCGTCTCGGTCTCTTCAATCCCGAGGCCACAACTCGGCTCATGACTGAACATCTCAATGGGGCGAGAGATCACAAGAAGGTTCTCTGGGCGCTCCTCATGTTCGATGCCTGGCGCGAGCGATACCTACCAGGCGCTCGGTGGGGTTGAGCGGTGACCGAACGCATAGGAGTCGTGATCCAACGGGAAATTGCACCTGCTGGAGTCCTTCACGCCTGCCACAGATAGTTCCAGGAATTATTGTGCCCTTCGACCGCGTAAAGAGACCGAGCCGCGGACCGAGGTGCCATCCCTGCCGGATCGAGTTGCCACTCTGTCCCTTATGGGTTGGGACTAGTGTCGAATATTGCAAGGTTCCGGGGTCGTGGCACGGCCCCTGCTTCACCGATGGCCATGACTGTCTGGATCTTCCTCACCTGGATCTGGGTGCCCTCTGGATGGGGGCCGGTCCCCCTGTCCAAGAGCGTCATGGGCCCCTACCCGACGGTGGCCGTGTGTGAAGCCGCGCGCAGCGAGATCCTCAGCGTCGCCGATGACGACTGGCGGGTGTATGTCGGCCAGTGCCGGAAGAAGGAATGACCATCTGGGCCTTCGCGATGTGGTCGCTCCTGGCCTGGTCGGGTCCCTGGGAGGCGCACGGCGACGTGGGGCCGTTTCCGACGCGTGAGTCCTGCCAGGTCGCACGCGAGACGGTCTACGCGCTCCAGGATCCATATCAGGACAAGCTCTTCCTCGGACCGTGTCGGCTTGCGGACGTAAGGGTCGCGCGACGCCATCGGCTCGGACACGAAGTCAGCGAAGAGCAGTAAGCACGGACAGAAGCCGTTCAGTCCGCCTCCCGTTCGTGGCGAGGCGCCCGTACCCGATCCCGACGAGCGTCACTCCGCCAGCGCCTTGAGGTAGGCCTCGGCGTCCATGACGGTGACGTACATCCCCATGCCGCGCAGCGACGCCAGGTGCAGCTCCTCGTCGAAGGCGGCGACGCAGTCCTCGAGGATGACGACGGAGAAGTCGCGGATCATCGCGTCGCGCGCGGTGCCCTCGACGCCGCCGTGGGTGACAATCCCCGTGAGGACGACGGTGTCGATCTCGAGCGAGCGCAGGAGCACCTCGAGCGGCGTCCCGTGGAACGCAGAGAAGCGGGGCTTGTCGAGCTCGTAGTCCACCGGGCCGAGCTCGGGGATCAGCTCGCGGCCGCGGTCGCCCAGACGGAAGCCCGTCGTCCGGAGAAAGGGGCGCGCCTTGACGATGTGGTCGAGACCGAGCGGCGCGCCGGCGGGCGAGGTGTACACCGTGAACTTGGACGCGAAGATCGGCACGTGGGCGGCCCGGCTCGCGGCCGCGACGCGCGCGATCGTCGTGATGATCCCGCGGAGTCGGGACACCGGGAGCCCGTGACGCGCGTAGACGCCGTCCGGGTCCAGGAAATCGCGCTGGAGGTCGAGCAGGAGGAGGGCGGTGGAGCCCCGGCTGATCGTCATGATGGTATAGTCTGCCCCATGCCGCGCTACGACACGGCCGTGCTCAACGGCACCGTCATCATGCCCTACGTCGGTCCCCTCCGCTGCGATATCGGTGTCCGCGACGGTCGCGTCGCCGCGCTCGCCGACCGGATCGCGCCCGGGGATGCGTCCGACGTCGTGGACGCGCGTGGGCGCCTCGTCCTTCCGGGGGCGGTCGACTCGCACTTTCACATCGGCATCTACCGTGACCTCGCCGCCGACGCGACGAGCGAGACCGCCTCCGCGCTCGCGGGTGGCGTCACGACGGTGCTGAGCTACTTCAGGACGGGCCAGCACTACCTCCACAAGAGTGGTCCGTATCGCACGATCTTTCCCGAGGTCGTCGCCGCCACGGCGGGCCACGCATACACGGACTTCGGCTACCACCTCGGCATCATGACGTCGGAGCAGCTCGACGAGGTCGACTGGCTGGTCGGCGAACAGGGAGTCGGCTCGTTCAAGTACTACATGTTCTACAAGGGGCTGAACCTCACGTCGGACTCGACGCGCGGCAGCGCCTATACAATGTCCGACGCGTACGACCTGGGTCACCTCTACCTCCTGATGCGTCGGGTGGCCTCCGCGTCGGCGGGGAACGGCGCGCGTGGGCGTGTCTCGCTCAGCCTCCACTGCGAGCAGGCCGAGCTCATCCGCGTCTTCATCGAGGAAGTGAGGCGCTCGGGGCCGGGCGGCCTCGAGGGCTACCATCGCGCCCGCCCACCGCTGACCGAGCGGTTGTCGATCGCCGAGGCGATGGTGCTGGCCGACGCGACGCGCTGCCCCGTCAACCTGCTCCACCTCTCGAGCGTAGAGGCTCTCGCGGCGGCCGCGCAGGGACGACGCGAGTTCCCGCACCTCGACATCCGGCTCGAAACGACGCTGCACCACCTGGCGCTCACGCACGCCACGGCGCACGGGATTCTGGGCAAGGTCAACCCGCCGATCCGGACGGAGGCCGACCGCGAGGCGCTCTGGGACGCGGTCGTGCGGGGGAGCATCGACACGGTGGTGAGCGACCACGCGTGCTGCGCCGAGGCGGACAAGGGCGAGGATCTCTGGAAGGCGCTCCCGGGGTTCGGTGGCACCGCGCTCCTCTATCCCTACCTCGTCTCGGAGGGTCACGCCAAACGCGGTCTCGGGCTCGCGCGCGTCGTCGAGCTCGCGAGCGCCAACCCCGCGCGCGCCTTCGGCCTCTATCCGAAGAAGGGGACCCTCGCCGTCGGCAGCGACGCCGACCTCGTCGTGCTCGATCCCGACCGCGAGCAGGTCGTCACCCCGGACGCCCTGCACTCGGCGCAGGACTTCACGCCGTTCGCCGGTATGCGCGTCCGCGGCTGGCCCACCCACACGATCCTCCGCGGCCGCGTCGTCTTCCACGACGGGCGCGTGTGGGGCCGGCCCGCGGGCGAGTACGTGAAGCGCCCCGCCCCGCATTCCTAGCGGGGGCGGCGGACCGATGGCGATGGGTTTCAGCGACGTCCTGTGGGTCTTCCTCATGGTCACGGCGCTCCAGCCGATCCTGAAGCAGAAGCTCCTGGAGATGCGACGGCTGCGGCTCCTCGTCCAGCTCGAGAAGCGGCGCGGGAGCCGCGTGATCGCGCTCGTCCACCGGCAGGAGACGATGACTCCCGGGGGGCTCGTGCTTGCCGCGGGGCAGATCGCCAACGCCCTCCGCCGCCACGAGGCCAAGGTCACCGTGTTCGTTCCCCACTATGCGATGTCGGGGGGCACCTTGATCGCACTCGCGGCCGACGAGATCGTGATGGACCACAACGCGGTCCTGGGGCCCGTGGACCCCCAGGTCGGGCAGTCTCCCGCCGCCTCGGTGCTGACGGTGCTGGAGCGGAAGGAGGCCAAGGACATCGACGACCAGACGCTGATTCTTGCCGACATCGCTCGGAAGGCGCTCGCGCAGATGCGGACGACGGTGCGCGAGCTCCTCGCCGCCCGGATGCCCCCCGCGCAGGCGGACGCGCTCGCCGACAAGCTCTCGCGCGGCGGCTGGACCCACGACTATCCGATCACCGCGGAAGAGGCGAAGGCCCTCGGGCTTCCCGTGAGCACGGAAGTGCCCGAGGAGATCTACGAGTTCATGAGCCTCTTCCCGCAGCCGACGCGCACGCGGCCCTCGGTGGAGTACATCCCGATCCCCTACCGCGGCCGGCAGGGTCCCCAGAGCGGCGGATAGGGCCGGAGGAGTCTCTGCGAGGCGGGAGCGCTCCCTAGGCGGGGCGCGGCGAGGCGGAACGCGGGGGACACACCTTGTGGTACCACGTGGATCCGAGCTTCACGTGGTTGCCGTTCTTCCGGATCTTGCGCTTGCACTTCGGACACGTTCCCATCGGGCGCTCCTTCGTGAGTCGTCTCGGCTCGACAGGCGGGTATTATAGCAGGGCGTCGAGGAGGCGCCGTGACGGACTGTGTGTTCTGTCGCATCATCACCCGCGAGAGTGCCGCGGATATCGAATACGAGGACGACGCGGTCGTCGCGTTCCGCGACATCTATCCGAAGGCGCCGGTGCACCTCCTGATCGTCCCGCGGCGCCACATTCCGTCGATCATGGCGATGGAGGCGAGCGACGCCGAGGCGTTGGGTCGCTGCTTCCTCGCCGCGAAGGCGCTGGGCAAAGCGACGGGCTTCGCCGAGCGCGGCTACCGGCTCCGAGTGCACTGCGGTCCCGAGGGGGGGCAAGTCGTCTACCACGTTCACATGCACTTCCTCGCCGGCGGCCGGGGCGGCGGTGCCTAGCCACCTCATCGACTACAAGCTCTTCGGCGACCAGTTCTCGACGCCCGAGATGCGGGTGGTCTTCGACGAACGCACGATGCTCCAGCGCTGGCTCGACGTCGAAGCCGCGCTCGCCGCCGCGCAAGAGGAGCTCGGCCTGATCCCGCCGGGGACGGCCGAGGCGATTGCCCGCGCGGCGAAGGTCGAGACGCTCGACCTCGACGCCGTCGGGCGCGATCTGGCCGTGACGGCCCACCCGCTCGTGCCGCTCGTCCGTGAGCTCGCGCGACG
>WNGN01014035.1_pt1 | contig 10919 bp, 11 predicted proteins | sample 5400561 | NCBI WGS metagenome assembly WNGN01 (sample SAMN13153379, study PRJNA577476) | soil metagenome | isolation source: 115 cm soil or saprolite under Garry oak tree replicate 2 | place: USA:California | collected 2016-06-15 | reverse complement strand
AAGATCATGTGAGGCCTGCCGTACCCCGGAGAATTGTTCTAACTGTGCTTCGTGTTGCTGCAATGCAGCCCATCAGTCGTGGAGACGTGCAAGAATCGGAAACGGAATCAGAATCGAGTATCTCAGTTCTGCTTGGATGTTGGTTGAGGTTTTTGGGTCGATTGGGTTCGGAGTGATTGCTGGAAGCTTCGCTCTGTTAGCGTTCGGAGGCGATAGTCTGATCGAGCTGATTTCCGGAGTCGCGGTCTTGGCGGGCTTACGGAAAGACTCCTCACTCAGTAATACTAATGGAGCCCATAACAAGAGGACGGAACACTTCACGAGCCTGCTACTGTTCGCTCTTATTCCCGTAATCGGACTAGGCGCAGTATTCTCCTACATTACCGGGTTGAAGCCAGAAGCGTCGCCGCTCGGAATCGCCATAGCCGTCGGGGCGGTTATCGTGATGCCGTATCTCTATGTTCAGAAGAAAAGGATCGGTAGGGAGACCCGGTCTCTTCCTCTTTCCATCGACGCTATAGAGTCTGTGACCTGCCTCTTCATGGCCCTCGCTCTTCTCGGAGGCCTACTCGCGGAATATTTCCTAGGCCTCTGGTGGGCTGACTATCTGGCGACCGCGGTCATTCTCGCGTTCGTGGCGAGGGAGGCTGTTGAATCGTACCACGAGCTTCATGAAGAATGAAGAGTCGTCACCTGTTTCCTACCGGCTAGGTTGAACTACGCTCTTATCGCTGTTCTCCCAAGGCGCTCTGGGAAAGGCCGGTCGATTGGGCAAAGCGCTTGAGCTGACTCAGCATGAAAAGGCAGAAGCGACTCTGCTTGCTATGAAGGAGTTTAAGCGGTATCTGGAGGGTGTGGAGAAGGATCTGAGTCGGGCGTCGAAGAAGTATTCGAACCGAGAGATTGCTCAGGGTGTCGGTTTTGTGGCGGCTGGGATCCATGAAGCGTTGAATTATCTGGCTATTGTTCGGAAGGTGATTGAGAAGACTGAGCGGGTTGTTGCGAAAAGAAGTATCGTTTCTGAAAACGCGTCTGTTCAAACAAGCTCTTGAATGTCGGTCTTTTACTTTCGGTTCGATCTTAAGCCTTACAAGCATGAGTTAGACCCTCATTTGTGGCGAGATCTAATTGGCGTCGAAGCAGCATCCGCGTGAAGAGGCGGTCGCAGCTGGTAGCAGAGAGTTTCGATTCTACGTCTCAAAAGCGCCCGAGATTAACCGCCGTTTCGCGGGCAAGCATGTCGCAATAATCGGCGATCAGGTCGTTGCATGGGGTGAGAGCCCTCTAGAAGTCTGGAAACGAGCCAAAAAGTCTCACCCGCAGAGTAAACCTCTGCTTGCGTATGTTCCCAAGCGAGACACTCTAGTGCTGATCCTTGGTTAGTTTCTCGTACAGGAGAGAATTCTCGTCCGTACTTGGCGAGATTCTAAGACCTGTCGCGAACGTAGAGCTCAAGTCAGGCCGTGGACACTGGTTCCCGGCTTCGATGTATATCGATTCGGGAGCTGACATGACTCTGGTCCCTTCAGATTTTGGCAGGCTCCTCGGGATGGATTTGAGGAAGAACAGAACAACTTTAGCAGGGGTAACCGGAGCTCCGATGAAGGTCTCTCTGCAATCAACTGACATCAAGATTGGAGGTTCGATTCATGAAGCCAAGGTCGCGGTTTCACTGAGGAATGACGTGCCCTATCTTCTAGGAAGAGATGGAGTGTTCAAAGCGTTCAGGATTACGTTTGAAGAGTACAAGTCTCTGACCCGATTCCATCCTCGAGCTTCGGCTTGACGTATGTCGACGGCACCTCGACGTCTAGCCATGCTATGACACTCTCGAAAGGGCCGAAAATCCTTTAGCAAGATCAGAAACGCTTCCGATGGCTCGCCCCATACTCATATATCCATAACAATCGACGAACGGCTGAAAACACATGATTAGAAAACTCCTCGCAGTATTACTCATCCTCCTCTCGACAGCAATGATAACCAGCCTGAAACCCGCAACCGCCACACAGACCAGCTACGACATCAACACGCTAGCAGGCAAGCTCGCCTCAGTAAACAACACTCCCGGTCTCCTGATCAGCCTCTCCGGCTTCCTTCAACAGGAAGCGGACATTAGCGACCAGAATGCAAACCCGACCCCGAACGATCCCATCACCCCAGTCCACGTCCTCAACAGCACGCTCGACGGCACCACCGTCAACTCCCCGGATGTAACTGTCAACCAGGACACATCAGCGGCCACTCAGAACGAGCCGACCGTCGCAGTAGACCCGAACAATGCGAACCGGATAGTCGCGGGATCCAACGACTACGTTACTCGAACATGGTCATGTATGATCAGCGGCACTCCGTGCAGTGCTCTCGGAGACGGTTACTCTGGAACATACTACAGCAACGACGGCGGACAGACATGGTGTTGCGTAGCCACAGACCCATCACACCTTGGAACGCTTATACCTGGGGTCGAGCATCTAACCGGCGGAATATACGACGCGGGCGGCGACTCTAACCTCTTCTTTGACGATCACGGAAACGTCTACTTTACCGGGCTGGGATTCGACCGGACCCAGGCTCCCAACACAGTAACTCTCAGCAAGGGAACCTTCGACACGAGCGGTAATCTTCACTGGGGACTACCTACATTCATCGGGCAGACTAAGGCTGCATCAACACTCAATGACAAGCCATGGAGCACAGTCGATAATAATCCGGCCAGTTCGTTCTATGGTCGAATCTACGTCAGCTGGACACGGTTCATTTTCAACCCGTCCAACGGCGCCTACAAACAATCACCAATAATCTTCGCATACTCTACTGATGGAGGCCAGACCTTCAGCACACCTCAACTGATCGCCGGTAACGTCCTCTACAGCCAAGGCAGCCACGTAATGGTCGGACCCGACGGCACTGTCTACGTCCTCTGGGACGGGGACACTCGCCTCGGACCCTTCGACAGTACATGGATGACAAAGTCCACGGACGGCGGAGTCACCTGGACAATGCCTATCGCAATCGCACCTCTAGTCGACATCCACTCACCACAGAACACTATCTTCAGAGTCAACAGCTACCCAGCCGGCGCAGTCGCTCCCAACGGCGACGTCTACGCAGCCTGGTCAACCGAAATCCTCAACACGGCCACCAGCTACGGCGTAGACACGACCTGCTTCTCAAGCAACACCGTCTGCCACGCTGCAGTCTACTGGAGCAAATCGACCAACGCCGGAGTCACATGGTCTACCGCTCAACTCGCTTTCCCAGCTCTCGACGGATCCTCTCGAACGGCGATCGGCTACCCGCAAGCCCAGCCTAGCGGCGGTTCATTGAACGCCCCAGCCTCACAACGTGTTGACACCTTCTTCCCAGCAGTCGCGATTGCCCCCAACGGAAACGTCTACATCTCCAGCTACGCCGCCGACGTGGTCTCCCCATGGCAGACCTGTGCTCAGCCCGCGAGCCCCACCGCAGTTGGGCGGATCAACTGCCTAGCACTAGGCAACTACGTCAACAACGCACGACTTGACTACATCGTCACTGACCTGACAACGGGTAAGACCCAGACAGTCACCACACATCCGATCAACTCGCGCTACCAGTTTGGCGGAGGCTTCATCGGCGACTACACAGACCTAGCAGTGGACTCCAACAACAACTTCCACGCCGTCTGGACAGACACCAACAACCAGCAGACAGTCGTCTGGTGGTACGGCTTCCAGTTCGTACCCACCAAAGTACACCAGCAAGACATCGTCACTGCAACAGGATCATTCTAACAGAACAACATCTGCCAGAAAACTCCCTCTCTTTTTTTCAGTTCCTAATCATCGCGGAATCTCCTACACTGCGCGACAAGAAGCCGATCCTAGATGAGGAATGGTACGAGCCGTTTCGTCCTTTTCATATACTCAGCATAGTCCGGGCCGAGTTCTGACTGCAAGACGCGCTCTTCCACGCGCATACGATAGCCATAGGATACGCCAAAGACGGTCAACAAAACTAGGAGTGCGCCCCAGGATTGCACTGCCAGGGCCAGTCCGATGAACGTAATCAAGACCCCAGTATACGATGGGTGCCGGACGAGGCGATACGGACCCCTCACCACAACCCGGTGATCCTCCGCCACCCGGACAGTCAACGAGAAGAACCGTCCCAAGACCGCAATCGCCCACTGCCGAACCAGAACACCCAGAAGCATCAGAAAAATCCCCGGATAGAAGACCCAATCAGGCAAAGGTCCAACACCAGCATATCCTAGACTCAACGCGAGGATGATCGAGACGAAGACAGTGAAAATGATCAAAGCCCCAGAGCCACGATCCCTCTTCACACGCGTCGCTCCTCCCCGCCGACGAAGCCGAGGAACCAGCACCGCCCCGAAGAGCTCGCTAACGATCCAGACGAAGTAGGAGGTGTCGAACAGAACGAGCCCCAGACCCGACGCGAATACTAGCAAGGGCAAGGCTACCAAGACGAGTACCAGGCCTTTCTAGGCGAATCTATAGAAGACTAGTGAAAAAAATCTCGTCACATAGTAGACTACAAGTCTTATAATACGGAACGGGAGCGGCGGGTCTATGCCTTCATACAAGATGGAAGTTAAACATCTCAATTCCCCAGACGAGGTTCGCAAGTTCGAGAATGGAAAGATCGAGCTTGTAAAAATGGGCGGAGGCACGATAGGCCGAGCCAAGTTCGAACCCGGATGGAGGTGGTCTAAGCATGTAAAACCGATAGCGAAGACCGACAGCTGCGAAGCTCCCCACTTTCAATACCACGTCTCCGGCGTTCTTCATATCGTGATGAATGATGGCACCGCGAAAGATGTCGGCCCTGGAGAAATATCGTTAGTGCCTCCAGGTCATGATGCGTGGGTTGTCGGAAATGAACCGGTCGTTGTGGTTGATTTTCAAGGCTTAACGGACTACGCGAAACAGTCCGCGAAAAAGTAGACCTTCGAACTGAATCACTAACATTACTCGTCCCATCATGTCCCGGAGAAATCCGGGAGTCTAGATGGGTTGCCACCTACTGATCATACTTGAAATCAATTAGCGGTTGGTGTCCGACCTCTTTTTCGTAGAGAATAGATGCCAATGCCCGTTAGTGCTAGGAGGGCAATCGTCCCAGCTACAACTGCGGAGGATTCGATTGGTGAGAGTCCGAAAAGCATGAAACCAGCTGTCTGAGGAGGTTTGGGTGTGGATCCTTCTACATTCATGGTCACCATAGCTGAGTGGCTGAGGGAACCGCTCTTCCCCGTTATCGTGACTGTGTAGGTTCCGGGAGAGCCTCGACATGAGAGTGTCGAGTTTTCGGAGGGTCCGTATCCCGCTCCTACTGGAGTGTTTGGCTTGCTGAGAGTACAGTTGATTCCAGCGGGAGAGACTAAGACCGCAAAGTCGACTGTGCCAATGAATCCGTAGCTTCTGACTGTGATGGTTGAATTCGCCTCGGCTCCGGAGGTTGCCGATAGAGAATCTGGATTCATTTTGAGAGTAAAATCGACGTTCGAGACACTAACGGTCAGGTTCAGAGAATGATACAAAGTAGGCAGTCCGCCGGTGGCCTCAATTTTCACCGTGTAGATTCCGTGGATTGGTAGATTCGGAGTTTCGAGTGTGAGAGTGTCCACACCGGGCTGGTCCTTGAGCATAGAGACCTGGTTCGTGTTCAGCGTGGCTTGGAGCGCGAACGGATCATTCAGCGTATAGGTCCCGCTCGCGTAAACGAACGCGTTGACATATACAAGCCCAGAAAAATTGTCGACGCTTGTTACCGCTATGCTGAGAGTCGTAGCGTTGCCCGGCAGCATGGATAGAGATTGTTGGCTCGCTGTTATGGCGAAGTCTCCGACAGATGGTGTCATTGCAAGGATATGAAATGCGACTGAGTGAACCAGCGAGTCGCTCGTCCCGGTCACATTGACACTGTATGCTCCGACCGTGAAGGAACTGAACGTTATGTTGACGTAGAGGCCCGACCCGGGAGCAACTTTCGCAACCGTAAGACCCAGCTGGGCAACCAGCGCGCTCGAATTTGGTGTTGCGAGCATCGAGACGTTTCCCGAGAAACCGTAGATGCTGTTGATGCCGACATCCTCTAGGTATCTATCACCGTTGGCGGGTATGGTCAGAGTATTACTTGGAAAGGCGTTCAGGCTAAAGTCAGGTTGACCTACGACAGATGTGTAGTTAGGGGGAGAACCCGCATGGGCGAGAACGGTCGGAGCCAGGCTCAAGGTTAGCAGGACGAGAACCAGCAGGCTCTGTAAGCTCCTGCCTGTCATGATACGTCGATCTCTCTCGTCGAACAGACCAAAATACTTTGCTTCAGACGTTAATAGTCCAACCAATGACTCAGCTGATCGTTCGCTGGCCTAGTCTCATTCTGATAGGGGCAATGTTTACTCTGGCCACGGTATTCGTCGGCAACTGGACTAGCGGGTACGGGTTCCCATTGGCGTGGAAGACTGGAGGGTGCCCACCGCCCGGTATCGAAATTTCGGCTTCGTGCTTGCTAGCGATCGGCTATGACTGGCTAAGTTTTGGACTGGACGTACTATTCTACACGTTCGTTGGCTACGGGCTAGTTCTTGTTTACGCCAAGTATCGCGCGAGAAGGACGGTGCGGTCAGAATCAGAGTGTGTCCTAGATTAGTCGCGATATCAGGAGAATTAGTCCGATCGAGTAGGCAGCGGCCCTGTGAATCTTCAGCAACAGTCGCGCATTCCTGTTAGTCTCTGGCGCATACTCCTTCTCATTAGTCAAAACTGCCATGTGGTGCATCTCGACGACGGTGATTCCGAGGAAGACTGCCAAGCCGAGTCCGACTAGGTCGATCCGCAGGGCTTGAATGTAGTAGCTGGCTAGGACGGGCATGAAGCCCCAAGCCACGCCAAATCCCGGGTACGAGTGCAACCATTTGGGTTTCTCGATGGGGTAGAACAGGGCGAAGAATCCTCCCAGTACAACAAACACTAGGAACCAGATCGAGTAGAGTAATGACATGTAGACGCCAATAGCCATTCCCGCCAGAACCGCTAGGACACCCACCGCTCTGATCGCAGGCCGGTTCATCTTCGGAAAATATGGAAGATACTTGTCACTGCTACCCGCTATGTCGATGTAATGAGCTCCGACAACGAGACCGAAAAATCCTGCAAGCATCGTCAGTAAATACCGATCCAGGTGGAACTGGGGAGCCAGCGCCGACGCTACGGTGACCCACGAGAAGAGTACTAGGCTGAACGGCCATCTGAAGCCAAACCACCAGACGTTCTTTCTCCAGATCCCTGCGAGATCAGGCTCTACTAGTGGAAGAGCCTCATCTGTCATGAGCCCGCGCTCACCTCCGACATATTTAGCAGGTTCTCACCTACAAGCTTCAAGATCTAGCCGTGCTCGGGGGAACTCCCGTAAATCTCGACCGAGGCTCTATCATCCTGTAATACCAGAACGAGATTATTGGAATTAACCAGATCAAGAGCCTGACGTGTACTCCCAGTAAGAGCCAATCCCATGGCGCAGCAAGCGACACCAGTACGATCACTGTTAGGACGCTTAGTCTATTTCGAATCCTCCTGAACCTTATCATCATCTCGCCATCAACAAGATGCTCCTCTTCCTGAGCAATGATGTGCGCGAAAACCGTCATGATTACCAAGGTGCCTGCATAGTCGCCGGTGAAAAGAATCGACGCATAATCCTGAACATTACTGGGATTGAGCGCAGACACTGCTTGGTCGAAGAGGTAGGGGATGACCGCGACCAGCATGAGGAGGACGACGTTGAGCAACGTTACGAAACGGGTCTCGATCGGCAAGACCGACATGTCGCTGGTGTAGATTATCCAACTCGTGATGAGGATCAGGAAGACGAACAGAAATTGGAGAATATTTTTGTTGATGTCGCTCGCGCTAGACGATTGACTGTTGGTTATCACCAGACTAATCGCGCCTATCGACAGCGATAATCCATAGATCAGATCGGAGAGCGTCTCCAACCTTGGTCGAGGTCGTCGTGGTGCCCGAGGCGCCTCTTGCGTCGACAATAATCCTCGCTGGAGCTAACTTGCATTTGATGTTTTACGAAGAGCAGGCGCGTAATGAGAAACCATAGGTCAGTTTTTATCCAAACCCAGCTTTTTCCGGGTCGGGCATACAATGGCTAGGACAGTACGAGAAGACGCAGGATGGTGGTTGGCGGCTGCGATCGACGACTACGAGTCTGCCCAGCTTCTCTTCAAGGGTGGAAAGTACAGCAAGTGCATCCACGTGCTCCACAACGCTGCAGAGAAGGCTCTGAAAGCTGCCATCCTGGCTGAGCGGAAGAGACCTCCACGAGGCGTAGAAGGCCACAACTTGGTTAGGCTACACGCGATGGTCGCTCGACAGGCGAAATTATCACCCAAGCTAGTCAGAACACTCGACGATCTCTCGCCTCTCTACCTTCCTTCCGAATATCCAGATGCTGCTTTCGGAGCGCCGGGCACACTATTCAAAAAGGAGCAAGCCCAGAGATATCTTAGAGAAGTAGGAGAACTTGTCCGATGGCTAAGGAGACGGATATCCAGAGAATAACCAGGCGGTACGTACAGAGACTCGCTAGAACCATAACAGTCAACAAGGCAATACTTACTGGTTCTTGGGCCACGGGACGGTACCTAGAAGACAGCGACGTGGACCTGATAATCGTCTCCGATGATTTTTCCAAAATGCCAATCTCAGAGAGATTGAGCTATCTTCAGAGAAAATGGACGAGCAAGATTCCCTTGGAGGCTTTCGGCTACACCGTCAAAGAGTTTCGAGCTCTCCGCCAGAGAAGTACCTATGTGAAAGACGCCGTTCGAAATGGAGTGGTTCTAGTGAGGGGCGGTGCCGAGCATCCTAAGAGGAGTAGCTTTGGCGTCGCCCGAGGTATCGGTCCCTTCACGAAACATGATGAAATGAAAAGTCACGACTAGCTGAAGAAGCTTGCTAGTTCCCGAAGGCCGTCGTCATGTGGATGGTAGGCGCCGATCGCGATTATTCCGAGTGCAATCACAGTTGCAAGTATCAGCCCGCATGCGCACGGTTACAGAGTTCCCCGAAGTGCTCGGGGCCAGACTGATAATTAGACCTGGACGGATTTGCTGTTTAGTACTTTAGCTGGCCCACTGTGATGTCGAGTATTCGGTTTCGGTGATACGGATTCATCTGGGGCGCGGTTGGTGCAAGTGCAACTCCAACGGTGCGCGTTGACATTGTGGGTGGGCGCAGGTTTTCCTTTACCCATTCTGGTACGATCACTGCTCTCAACAGTTCTTGCACTGAAATGCCTCTCTTCTTTGCTTGAGAGGATACTGTGAGGAAAGTCTCATCGGCCAACGAAAGCATAATCTTGTTCATTACTTAGAACCCACTTGACTCATAGATAGCTATATAGAGTATATAATCATTTCACGCGCTATATGCATCTCTAGACCATGGGAAGACTGTGGATCGCGTGCTTATCCTTTCGCTGACCGCTGGCCCACGTGAGTTTCTAGGAACTTCGAGGCTCGCTTGATCGCATCGATCTCGTTTTCCCGCCGCACGAACCCGTGGCCCTCGTTCTCGTATATCTTGACGTCAACTGTCACTCCGTTCTTTCTTGCTGCTTCAGCCATCTGCTCCGTCTCCTTGACAGGGCAGCGTATGTCATTCTGGCCCGCTAAGAGTAGAAGCGGAGCGCGGATACGGTTAGCGAAAAATAATGGAGAGCGGTCTTGCCAGAGGTCGCGGTCCGCGACCGGGTCTCCCATTAGCCATTCATCGTTTTTCTGGAGAACCGGATCCTCGTTTTCGTGAGCTGTAAACCAGTTAGCGAGCGGGACGATGCTTACGCGTCAAGGCCATTAGTGTGAGGTATCCTCCCCAGGACCCGCCCGTAATCGCGATTCTGTTCGGATCAACGTACCCGGTAGTCTTGAGATAGTCGACGGCTGCGACCAGGTCCTTGAGGTCTCCCCCGCCAGCATCCTTTCTAAGCGACTCGGTGAATTCGCGGCCGAACCCGGTTGATCCGCGGAAGTTAGGCGCTATCACCAAGTAGCCGTGGCTTGTGTAATATTGTAGGCTGGGGAACCAGCTGTTGAAGTGTTCCCACTGGGGGCCGCCGTGGGAGTAGACGATGGCCGGGTGGGAATGGTCGGCTTTGATATTCGCCGGGACGTATAGGAAGCCGGCGATCGGCGTCTGGTCGAAGGATGGATATACTACGAGCTGGGGGCTGACGAAATTCTCGCGATGTAAACCGCCGACGAGCGAGTCGGTGATCTGTTTAAGTGTTCGCGCCTTGAGATCGTAGACCCAGATGTCGTGCGGGCTGTCCCCAGACGCATGGATGATGGCGAGGCGCTTTCCGTCCGGCGAGAATTTTGCAGCGCGTACCACTCCCTGAGTTGGCGGAATCTCTTCCTCCTCCCCGCTCAGGTCCCGCAATAGGAGTCTCAGGTTCCCCGCCTCATTCACAACGTAAGCGAACTTGTCTTCTGTCGGGGACACGTCGACAAGCTGGCTGTCCCAATCTTGCAGAGTCAACCATTGAAAATCGGGTCCCTGCTTCAGTTCTAGGAGAGCCACAGCGTCTATGCCCCGGTCGTTCGCATTGCTCGTGACGTAGACGCGTTTACTATCGCGGGTCCAGCCTCCCGTTATCGTCGTTGACTTGTCGTCTATTGGGGCGAGCATCGTCTCGTTCCCGGTCTCCAGATCATAGACGCTGGCGCCGGTGTACTGGTAGTTCCTGGTTCTTGTAAGAGCGAGCTTGTGACCGTCCGGGCTGTACTCGATGGATTCGCAGTCGCCAGCCTCGTGTCCTACTATCTTCTTGATCGCTCCCTTATCCGGATCAAACTGGAAAACGGGATATGTGCCGGGGCCCTCGCGTTCTCCGGC
>WNGN01003301.1_pt1 | contig 10920 bp, 15 predicted proteins | sample 5400561 | NCBI WGS metagenome assembly WNGN01 (sample SAMN13153379, study PRJNA577476) | soil metagenome | isolation source: 115 cm soil or saprolite under Garry oak tree replicate 2 | place: USA:California | collected 2016-06-15 | reverse complement strand
CTTCTTTTTCCGCCATCCCTTCACCTCCTCGGTGAATCCAGATGGTTCACCCTACCATGAAAAATCCTTACCGTGACTGAGAAAATCTGCTGAGCGAAAAAATTAGCTACGGATTAGGGGCTGACATGATGCTCTTTTATAATTTTCTTCCTTATGGATGAACTTTTCAGTCAAGGTGTTGGCGAGCCATTCGCCGCAGCTCGGTCGACCTCTTGTTGTAGCCCCGTAGCCCCTTTAGACTTCAGGTATCTTATCAGCTCCGTATTCAGGCCCTTCGCCTCAGAAAAATCGGCTCCAACCACGACCGCGCCACGAAAGCGGGTGCCTACCAGATTTGCTTTCTTGAAGCTCGTGTTGATCAGCATTGTGTCCGTTAAATCGGCATTCGTTAGATCGCTCGCCGCGAGTTTTCCATGACTCAAACGGCAACCCTTAAGATTGGCCCCTCTCAGGTCCAAGTTGGAGAGGTCCATGCCAGAGAGATAAAGATTTCTGAGATCGACACCGGCCAGGCTTTCGTGCTTTTCAATCTTCTGCAAAATATGTCTTACATGCCCATTCTTCTCACCTGCCATCGATTTGTCCTCCAAAGGTCTATGCAGTTGGCGCAGCCCTGACGACAAAGTGCGCGCGCCGATTCTTTGCCCAGCAAGCTTCAGTCTCCTCCCTGCACGTAGGAAGCTCTTCACCGTAACTGACGGTCGAAAAACGATCCGGTGAGATTCCGAGATCAATGAGGTACCGTTTCACGCTCTCTGCTCTCTTGGCACCCAATGCGCGGTTGTACTCGCTGGTTCCACGCTCGTCACAATGCCCTTTGACCTCGACCCTGACTTGAGGATTCGCTTTGAGCCATGTGGCTTGACCCTTAAGTATCTCCCTCATATCCGGGCGAAGCTCGTAACGGTCGAAGTCAAAGTTGACGTCACGAAGAGGACCTTCATCAGCACCTTTGCCCAAAGTTCCCTTTTGAAGAGCCTCGAGGCTCACTCACCGACTTGCCGGCCAAACGAAGAGGGAGACGAAAATCCTCCCCGTCATTTGGATCACAGGGAAAAAGCGAACCTAAAATGTCTTCTTGCCGGTTTCTTGCTTATCTGGGGTTTTGGTTCCCTCAGTAGCTGGCGAATTTCTCGGGCTTGCATCACTTCCTGGCCCTGTCGCGACAGCGCCAGCCCCTGCAGATGCATTACCCGCAGGCGCGGCGGCCGGTGCAGGGTTTGCAGCCGGAACCGGTTCCTCTTTCTTCTGACACCCAGCAAGGGCAAGAGTAAAAGCAACGACGCCAGGTGCTAACCAAATGACGTATCGCTTGTCCATCCGTATCACCTCGTTTTCTCTCATTAAGTTAATCAAGAAAACTGCAGATTCGCTCCATGACCTCTTTTTGCGTTTCTGCGTCCAATTTAGTAAGAAGTCCTCTTAGCTCTTCCGTCGCTTCGTCGACTGTTAACAAAAGCAGGACCTCGCGTGAGGCAATAAGATCCGCAAGCATTAAAGCTTTTTCTTTTGTCTCTTCCATGTCCGGCACCTTTATTTTTCCTTGAGAAGCTCCAGTGCCTCGTTGGATTTCTTTACGGAAGCAGTGTGAGCGCCGTTTGGCTTGATCCTCACGCATCGTGGCGAGCTTTTGACGGCTGTCGGCGATTCGTCTAAGCCACAAATCTTTCCGGAAGAGTTCGTCGCTGTCATAACCACGAATAGGTGCTGAGAGACGAGGATCACGTTTATCCATGGCTAGCCACCAGGTCATCAAATACTTTCTTGATTTTTGCTCCTTCCACCGGCAAAGACAGAAATGATGTGGCACCTTCTTCGAGGGCCCTCATGACCGTCTCGTGTCCTGGAACCGAGGTCGCAACCACGATGGGAATCCCCTGTGCCACGACGCGACATTCCTGCAATGTAGCTATGTCATTCCTACTTGGGTGGCGCAGGTGGACGATGATCAAATGAGGGCGGAATGCGTAAACCAAGGGCCAGGCTTTTTGCGGTGACTCGCTAGCAATGGCCTCGTACCCTTCTTTCTGAAGGGCAGTAAAAAGCTGGATGTCCGGGTTCTCGCCGATCAACAAAATTTTTGTCCTGTCTTTCTTTCCTTTCTCTTTCATCATGCGTTGTTCTCCTCTACCTTTTCTTTTTCTCGTTACAAAGGGCACAGGACGCCCGCATGAAAACGATGACAAACCGCTACCTAGAATTGTCTGCTCCATTCAGATCCGGACCGTCTATCGCCGGTAGAAGATTCTAAATCGTCGAGGATTTCTCTAACTGCGTTCGGCTTCAATGGAAGCGACAGAAACCGCGGAACAACCTGTCTCAGCTCTTTCGTAAAAGCTTCGCTTCGTGACGCACCTGTGGCAATTATAACTGGCACGCCGTCTGCCAGCGCGAGGCATTCCTGTAGTGCATAAACACCCTTACTACTTAGGTGCTGAAGATGAAGGATGATGACATCGGGCGGAATTGGATAGACAAAACCCCAGGCCTTCTGAGGCGACTCGCAGACAGTGACCTTGCACCCTTCCTCCTGAAGGCCGGCAAAAAGCTGGGTGTCCGATTTTCCATTGATCAACAGAATTTCTTTCTTGTTCTGTATCTTTTCTGCACGCATTCTCAAATTTTCCTTTCCGCCCCGTCCGCGATCAAATTTGGAAACAGCGCATCAAAAACATTTTTCAGGCGACTGTGTCCCTTGTCGTAATAGGAGACCGAATCAATTTTTGAATATTGCTAGGGCCTTTTTCTCGTTCCCTTAATCTCACTTGTCCAGTTCAGCCAAAATTTTCTCTATGCCATACGGTCCTAGTGGAAAAGAGAGAAAAACCGAGGCCACCTTTTCCAGAGCTTTGATGATGGCCTCGCTTCCAGAGATGGGCGCAGCAATGATAATAGGAACGCCGCCGGCTAGGACACCGCATCCCTGCAGTGTAGAAATATCCCCGCGACTCGGGTTGGTTAGATCGATAATGATGAAGTGAGGCCGGAACGTCCAGACCACACCCCATGCCTTTTGGGGAGACTCAACTGCTATGACCTCATACCCTTCCTGCTGGAGGGCAATGAACAGTGAAGTATCCCATTGATCGTCGATGAGTAAGATTTTTTTTCCGGCTAGCGCCATTCTGTTATTTTCGCTGCGCTTCGGGAAACTTTGCGAACACTCTTCGGTTTGTATCAAAGCGGTTGTTGTCATCAGCGCCTCCTAAAGAGAATCTCCTGGGTAGGTTCTTTTTCTCCTGGGTAATCAGTTCCCAAACTCTTTTTCCGAGCCGAAGGAAATTGCCCTTCATCCTCAGACAGCTCCAAGCTCCGTAAGGTTTCTCTAATGGTCTGTGGTTTCACTGGAAGAATGACAACAGACGCGGCCTTTTCTTTCACGGCTTTGACGAAGGCTTCCTTGGCGAGAATGGAAATAGCAGCAACAACAGGCACTCTCCCGGCCATGGCCACGCACTCCTCTAATATGGATATGTCTTTGGGGTAGCGAAGGTAAACAATGATGGAGTGAGGCCTGTATAAGAGACTCAAGCTCCGAGCGGTGTACACCGATTCAAGGACAGCAACCTCGTAGCCTTCTTGTCCCAGCGTGGCGAAAAGCTGGATGTCTGGCTGCTTGCCAATCAACAAAACTCTTTTCTTCTCCTCTGCCATTTTCCTCGTCTCTGCTCTCTCCTTTGCCTTCAGTGATTCGCCGTGATTTTTCAGACACCCGGGTGAGCGAGCAACGATCCGTGGGCCACAGAACGTCCCTCACTTTCGCGGCAAAACGAGGATAGTGGCAGCCATGGTGGGCGCGTGGGTGTGGCATGTCAGTTGGTAACTGCCAATCTTTTTCGCGCTGAAAGATAGCTCGTACTCCCGGCCGCGGTTCAACTTGGCCTTCGCCACCACCTCGCGTCTGTCAGGATCCGCAATCCCCACCTCATGCTCATCGCCATTGACGACGAAGATCCTAAGCTTTACTGAATCTCCCTGGCGCACGGTCACGAAACCGGGATCGAACCTGTAGCTTGACACTTCCCATTTCTTCGGATCATTCTTGTCGGCCTCGCCTGGAGGCTTAAATTCGTAACCTTTCGAGAGATCGTTCGGATTGACTGGAGGCGGCAGAAGTTTATCGGCCGTGGTTGCGCCCTTTAGCTCTACCGCAGTCACGAATATTGTGTGGGTCGTGGGAGTGGGTTTTTGCGCCATTGCTTCGTTGGTTGAAAGCAAGAGTCCAATGAGCATCGCCGTGGAAAACCATCCAAACGGTTTCATTTGTTGACGCCTCTTCATCTTAGGCTAACCGCAAGACTGAGGCCGTTTTTTTGGATGACGCTAAGTTGCTAAAAGTTCGAGGGAATTTTTTGCCGGACCAAGTTTTAAGGACCAATTTTCCAATAGGAATTGCGTCTCGAGTGCAAATTTTGCATTGATGATTCGAAATAGCCGAGAGGAGTGCAAAAACCGCATTAGATTTGTATTTTGCCGGGCTTAAGAGTGCAATTGTTGCAGCCTTAGAAACTCGGCGGAAAGGCAATAAAAATAATGCTGAGTCTTTGTGGTGGAGGATGCCAAGCCCCGCTTCAAGGACAATTTTCAGCCACTTACTCTTCGAATATTTAGAGGAACGGATCGTCGATGGCTTTCTTAAGGATTTACAGCCAGACTACGGGAGGCCAAATTTCTTTACTTTATGGTGAAGGGTGCGAAGCCCTATCCTGAGGACATGTGCAGCCTGTTTTTTCGTTGGAAAATACTCCAAATACCGGCGAATAATCTCCTTCTCAGCTTCCTCCATGGTCACACCGACTGGGAATTTGATCTCTTTGGCGTTCACGCCGCCACGGATGTTTTGCGGGAGATTATCCACATCCAAAGTGTCCCCTTCCGTCATCAGAACCATACTTTCCACAACATTCTTTAGCTCCCTGACGTTGCCCGGCCACAGGTAGCGTTGTAATCGAGCCAGGGCTTCGGGCGTGATCTTGAGGTTGGACTTGCCACTGGTTCGCTCCAATTCCGCCAGAAAAGCTTTGATCAGATAAGGAATATCATCTTTCCGCTCACGTAACGGCGGGACGATCAGCGTGACCACTTTGATTCGGTAGTAAAGGTCCTCACGGAACCTTCGAGTCCCAACCTCATCTTCGAGGCTAACGTTCGTGGCGGAGATAAGTCTCAAGTTGGTTCTAACTTTTTGTGTCCCGCCGAGCCTACGAAATTCCTTGCGCTCCAATGCACGAAGCAACTTGGCTTGCGATCTGAGCCCCATTTCATTGATCTCATCGAGAAACAAAGTGCCCTCGTTGGCTGTTTCAAATACGCCGATTTTTTTCTCGTTGGCACCCGTGAAAGCTCCTCTCTCGTGACCAAAGAGTTCATTCTCTAAAAGCTCGTCTGAAACGGATGCGCAGTTGACCGGAACAAACGGGTGATCTCTTCTTGGGCTGAAGCGGTGGATTTCACGGGCGATAACCTCTTTTCCTGATCCGCTTTCGCCACAGATCAGAACGTTACCGCCGTAGGGTGCAACGCGTTCCACGAGTGAAAAAAGTTCTCTCATCGCCCGCGACACTCCGATGACCACGTTTTGAGGTTGGATGGCTTGCGCGGAAGCTTCCAAGCTTTCTCGGCCATGTTGTTGGTCCCATCTTCGCAGGGCAGTGCTTACTGCCTCTGTCAAATCTTTTGCGGTGGCAGGCTTTGTCAAGAAATCCGCCGCACCCATCTTCATGGCCTGAATGGCGGAACTCATAGTTCCAAAGGCTGTAACAAAAACGATGGGGCATTCCAGGCCATTTTTTTTAAGCTGACCGAGAAGGCTTAGGCCATCGCCGTCAGGGAGCTTGAGCTCGCTGACGATGACCGCCACCTGACCGTCGGAAGTCATAGAATAAGCAGCCTTTAACGAACCAGCCTCCAGCACATCAAAGCGCGCTTTTTTTAGAGCTGTCGCCAAGCTTTCGCGGCTTTCCTGATGATCTTCAACGATTAAGACTTTCCGACCGTGCATGGTTTCTCGCCGCTACCGCCTGAGGGGTAAAGAGATGATGAAGCTACTGCCCTTGCCGATTTCGGAGGTGACGGATATATGGCCGTGATGCATCTTTATGATTTCTGATGCCAGCGCAAGTCCGAGCCCTATCCCTCCCTCTTTGGTAGAAAAGAAAGGGTCAAAGATACGGTCGCGATGAGCCAGCTGAATGCCTTCGCCTTTGTCTTCAACTTTGATCAATACGTTACTGTCTTTCGTTTCTGTAGCAAGGGTAATAGAGCCGATCGAGTGGGAGTTCTCAATCGCGTTGAGAAGAATGTTTAAGATCGCTTGCTTAATTTGTATCGGGTCACCTTGCATCGTCGGCAGATTATCTTGAAGATTTATTCTTACGGTCAATTCCTTTTTCGATGACTCGGGTTTGGCAAAAGTTTCTACATCCCTGACCAGTGCATTGACGTCAATGGCCGTGATTCGGGGCTTTGGCAGTTCTGAAAGCCGGAGAATCTCACAGAGAAGGGAATCCAACTCGGCGATGGTATTTCGCATCCTTCTGAGCCGCTCCCGGCTAGTCTCTATATTGACCTCGGCAATCTCATCTTCCAGATTGTCTATATTGAGCAGCAGTGCGTTAAGTGGGTTACGGATTCTCCGGACAATTTCATCGACCATGGTATTTGCCGAAGTAAATTGTTTTACTCTTTGCATGACAAGATCATATTATGCCTTCGGCCAGAAAGAAAAGCCCGGTTAGCGCACTTTCACCTCGAGCAGGGACTAAGCTTCTCGGGGGAGGTCTTTCGGAACTTATCACCGCCGTCTTTTTGATCCGCGCTCATAGCCCTCCTCAGTGTCCGCGAAACAACCGACACCGAGTCAATCATAAACAGTGTCCAGTAATCATAGATCGTTTCCTGAATACGATTGATTGAACGACTTGTTGCACAATGGAAAGTCGGGAACGATGTTTTTGAGCAGGGCAAACGAAAGCGCGGGCCAGTTCGCAAAGGACGGATCTTTGACTTTCACACGGAAGAGTTTGCCCTCGTGGTCGACCATCACCCAGTGCACGATGGCGCCGCGCCAGCCTTCCACAATCCCGAATGCCGGTTCAAACGCGGGCAGCCAGCCGAGCGGCGCGGCCAGTCGCCCGCCGGCCACCTGTGCCATCGCCTGCTTGATCAGGCTCACCGACTCGCGCGCCTCTTCCACGCGGACTATCGTTCGCGCATAGACATCGCCAGACTCAAACACCGGCACCTTGAACTTCAAGTGGTGATACGAGGCAAAGGGATGATCGCGCCGCACGTCCACGTTAATGCCGGAGGCACGGGCGACGTAGCCCAAAACACCGAGATCGGTCGCAGTCTTCCTCGTTAGCCGTCCGGTCCCCTCTAGCCGGTCCATGACCATCGTGTTATTGAGGCTGATTTCGACAACTTCATTGAAGTCAGTCAGAATCGAGTCAAGCTCGGCCGCGAGATTGAGGTCGTGTGGGATGGGCCGAGAGACGCCGCCAGGTACGATGCCACCGCGCAAAAGACGGTTTCCGGTAAGGCGCTTGTTCAGGCGCAGCAGCCGCTCGCGAATGCGAAAACAATGGGAGTGGGCCACGGCGAAGCCCGTATCGTTGCAGATCATCCCGAAGTCCGCCACGTGGTTGTACAACCGCTCCATTTCCAGGAGGACAACGCGGATATACTGCGCGCGCGCTGGGACTTCGACTCCGGCGAGAGCCTCCAACGCCTGGCAATATGCCAGCGAGTGCCCGATGGTCGAGTCGCCGGAGATGCGTTCCGCTAGCTCCACACCCTCGGCAGGCGCGCGCCCCTCGAATAACTTTTCCGTGCCCTTGTGCGTGAAGTAGAGGCGAATTTTGAGATCAATCACCGTTTCGCCCACCACGCTGAAACGGAAGTGTCCCGGCTCGATGATACCGGCGTGCACCGGCCCGACGGGAATTTCGTATACGCCCTCGCCTTCTACCGGAAGAAAGGGAAACGGCGTGCCGTCGTCTTCAAACTTCCCGGGCGGTGACGACCCTCTGCGAAGAGGGAAGTAGTCTTTCGGCCAGAAGGCGTGGCGCACCAGCGAGCGGCGATCTGGGTGACCGGTGGCTTCGATGCCAAACAGATCCTTGATTTCGCGTTCGAAGCGCGACGCCGGATAGTAGAACGTTGCCAGCGAGGGGATAGTGGGGTTGCCTGGCGGGAGATCTGCCGTGGCATGGGCGAACCAGTTCTCCCGGTTATTGGCGAATAGATAATTCAGCTCGAATGCGCCCTTATCACCGCGGCGGTCGTTTGCGACCACGAGCATCAACTCCGCGCCAAAATCGGAACGAAAGAACTCGGCCAGATCGAGCACCTCCGCGCGATCTATCTGAAAATGAAGTTCGTTCCCGCGCCGGACATGGAGGTTCACCGCCTGTCCCTCGAGCTTTTCCGCCAGCGCGGATCGTAGTCGAGAGAAGTCGGTCACTTTGTCACGACCTTCACGACCTGATTGAGCAGCCGCTCCAGCGGTGCCGGCAGCGTTAGACCCAGTACGACTAGCACGCCCACACTGAGCAAAAGCGGCGCGATCCGCCACTTGCCGACTTCTCCTATGGTAACTCCCTGCGGCGGTGTCCCGTATAGCATCCGGTTGGAGTGGCGAAGAAGCGCGACGAAGCCGACCGCGAGTAACACCAGCACGGCAGCCATCAAGCCCGGCCACCCATTAGCAAAACCTGCTCTGATCAGTGCGAATTCCGATATAAACAAACCGAACGGCGGCATCCCGACGACGGCCAGTATTCCAACCATAAACAGCGCGCCGGTCCAAGGCATGACCTTGAGCATGCCGGAGACCCTTTCCAGTTCTGTGCTGCGGTAATGGTGCAGCACTTCTCCCGACAACAGGAACAGCATGGACTTGGCCGCCGTGTGGCAGACTAGATGCAAAAAAGCAGCAAACACACCCAGCGGCCCCAGTCCTAGCCCAATACAGATCAGCCCGGTATGCTCAATGCTGGAGTATGCCAGCATGCGCTTGTAGTTTCGCTGAATCACGAGGCTGAAGGCGGCCACCAACAAAGAGAACAGCCCCAGCCAAAGAAGCAGTTGATTCGAGAAGGCGGGACCGAGAGTTGCGTCCACGACAACTTTCCAGCGCGTGATCGCATACAGAGCGACCGCGAGCAGGACACCTGACATCATGGCAGAGAGCGGTGAGGGCGCTTCGGAATGGGCGTCGGGCAGCCAGGTGTGCATCGGCGCGATGCCCGCTTTCGTCCCAAAACCAACGAGGAGAAATACGAAGGCAAGCCGCATCACTTCGGGGTGCAGATGCGGGGCCGCCAACAGCAGCACCGGCCAGTTGAGCGCATTCTCGGTATGCCCTGACAGTGCAACGAAATCGAAATAGGCAAGCACCGTCCCGGCAAATGCCAAAGTAATTCCCACCGAGCTGATGAGGATGTATTTCCACGAGGCCTCCACCGAAGCTTTGCTGAGCGCCAGCGGGATAACCATCGCCGAGAAGATCGTCGTCGCCTCCACCGCAATCCACATAATGCCAACGTTATTGGCAGAGACCGCGAGCAGCATCGCGAAGATGAATAGATTGGTGAAGATATGGTAGCGCCGGAGCTGCGCAACGTCGTAGTGGCTCTCTCGGCCGAGGCCCGGGCTAAAGAATAGCGCCAGAGTCGCGACGGCGGTGACGCACACCATCAACAGCGCAGAGAGGCTGTCAGCGCGCAGCAGCTCGCTCGGCCCGAAGGTCGGCGGTACGTTGCCGGCTTGAATCGATGCCGCAAACGCCAGCGCCGCGCCCAACGACACAAGCGAGAGCCAGGCGTTGACGCAACCGATAGCTGCGCGATACGGGCGGACGAAATAGGCCAGCAGCGCCGACACCAAAGGCGGGAAGAGCAATAGAGCAAAGTTCATATCCGTAACCCGCAGTTCTTCATCAGTGCCTGAGTTGATTTAACTGTTCTATGTCGATGGACTCAAACGTGCCGTGAATGTGATAGACAAACACCTGCATGACGAGGAAACCCATCATCACATCGAGGAAGACACCCAGCTCGACGATGAGCGGGATACCAAATGTGCCAAGTAAGGCTAGCAGCGCAATGCCGTTCTCCAGCACCAAAAAGCCGACGATCTGCGTGAGTGCCTTCTTGCGGCTGATGAGGACGAAAAGCCCGACAAAGATAAGCCCCACCGCTAAAGGCAGTCCGCCACGCGTCGGCAGCTGGCTAGCGAGCACCAGCGGGCGCATGACGGCGTAGGCCAACAGCACCAGCAGCGCAGCGATGACCAGCGAGCTAGTGATGTTGACATAAGGTTGCGACTCGCGCTCCGCCCCCACACGTTTCGCAAGCCGTTCCAGGTAGCTCGGGATAAAGACCACCTTGAGCGCGAAGAAGACGACGGCGACGACGTATATTTCGGGAGCATTACCGAAGTGGCCGACCACAACCAACAGCGCCGTCAGCACCAGCGATTGCCATCGGAACACTTCCACATAGGCGTACAAACTGCGCCGGCATAGCAGAACGACGCCAAACAGCAACACCACACTTGAACCGAGGGTGGTAAGTTGGGAGAAAAGAGCGACACTCATAGACGATTACCTCAGCAAGAATGACGACGTTACCGCCAGCAAGGCCAGCACGAATGACACACCGAGCAACTCAGGCACGCGGAATAGACGCAGCTTGGCGACACGCGTCTCGATAACGGCGATTAGAAGGTTAAGCAATCCGAGCTTTAGGAGGAGCGTGATGACGGCTACAGCGAGCGCAATTGGTGCCATAGCGGTTGCTACACTCTATGGCAGAAAGAGATTCGCGAGCAGAGAAAGGAAAATCATAAATTTGAGCGATGCGGCCCACTCGATAAGTGCAAGATAGCGCCCTGAATATTCCAGGATCATCGCTTCGT
>WNGN01009436.1_pt1 | contig 10924 bp, 9 predicted proteins | sample 5400561 | NCBI WGS metagenome assembly WNGN01 (sample SAMN13153379, study PRJNA577476) | soil metagenome | isolation source: 115 cm soil or saprolite under Garry oak tree replicate 2 | place: USA:California | collected 2016-06-15 | reverse complement strand
GCGCTCGTCCGCACATGGCTGGACCACCGGAAGGCAGAGCTGGTTCGTTTCGCGACCGTCGGCCTCAGCGGCGCCCTCGTCATCCTTGGCCTGCTCTGGGCGCTGACGGATCTCGCGGGGATTCCGTACCTCGTGTCCGCGGCGATCGCCATCGAGGTCAGCATCTTCTGGGCGTTCGCGTTGCACGAACGGTGGACGTTCCGTCGGCTCGTCAAGTCGCAGTCGCTCATCCGTCGATTCCTGGCCTACAACCTCGTCGCCCTCGCGGGCCTCGCGGTGAACCTGGTCGCTTTGTTTGCCTTCACCGAGCTCGCTCGGATGTTTTACCTCGTCAGCGAATTCCTCGCGATCGTCATCGCGTTCGGTTTCAACTACTTCGCCAGCCGGCGGTTCGCTTGGAGCGGTCGTCCGGGGACAGCGCCCCGCGAGGAGGATGCAGCCCGTGTCCCGCGGGGCATCGAAGACGACTGACAAGAGCGCCCAGGGTCGCGAATCCCGCGGTCCCCTTCCGAAAGCGGTCGCGGCGTCACTTGCCGTCTTCGTCCTCCTGTCCCTGATCCTCGTCTCGTCGCGGCCTGCGGCTGCCGTGTCCGGGACTCTCGAGGTCATCCGATCGGGGCTGAACAGCCCGACGGCGCTTGCGTTCGCCTCGGATGGACGCACTTTCTTCGCGGAGCGGCCCAACGGGAAAATCTGGATCATCGAGAACGGCTCGGTCTTGCCGAGTCCGTTCTACACGTTCCAGAACGTGAGCGACTATCACGACCAAGGTCTCCTCGGCCTCGCCCTGGACCCGTCCTTCCCGTCCACGCCTTGGGTATACGCGTACTACACGTTCCGAGACATCGCCAACGGAACCGTCTACAATCGCATCGTACGGATCCAGGCGACCGGCGACACGGGCGACTCATTCCAGGTCCTCCTGGATCGGATTCCTGCAGGCGAGTGGCACATCGGCGGTCCGATCAAGTTCGGTCCGGATGGCAAGCTCTATGCGCTCACCGGCGACGCTTACAACGCCGCGAACGCCCAGAATCTGTCGACCCTCGCGGGGAAAGTGCTCCGACTCAATCCCGACGGGAGCGCGCCCTCCGATAATCCGTTCATCGGCAATGCAAGCGTGAATCCATATGTCTACACCTACGGCCATCGGAACCTGTTCGGAATCGCCTTCCATCCCATCACCGGCGAGGTCTTCGTCACGGAGAACGGCCCGGAGTGCAACGATGAGGTCAACGTGCGCGTGCCCGGTCGCAACTACGGCTGGGGCGCGAACCATACGTGCTCCCATCCGCCCCCCGATCCGCTCAACACGAACCGGGACGGGCCGGATCCGGTGCTGCCCCTGATCTCGTACACTCCATGTAACGCGCCCACGAATGCGATCTTCTATGATGGGCCGAGTTTCGCGGCGTGGCACGGTGATTTTTTCTTCGGGACATGGAACACCGCGAACGTCCATCGGCTCCACCTCGACCCACCTGACTATCACACGGTCCTCTCCGATGAGGTCATCGTCACCCTCCCGGCGAATGAGTATGGCGGGGTCGTCGGTCTGGAACAGGGTCTCGACGGGGCGATTTGGCTGACCAGCACGCAGACGATCTTCCGCTTCTACGATACCTCCCTTCGGCCGGTCGCCTCCTTCACGGCGTCCTCGTTCACGCCCCTCATCGGAGACCTCGTGACCTTCAACGGGTCCGGGTCCTACGATCCCGACGGTTCCATCGCCTCGTACGCATGGGACTTTGGAGACGGGTCCTCAGCGTCCGGTCCCGTCGCCACCCACGCTTATTCGACGCACGGGGTGTACCTGGCGACGCTCGTCGTCACCGACTTCGATAATCTCACCGGATCACAGACCACATCGATCCGGGTTCTCGCACCTCCGACGGCTGCCTTCGCGTTCGGTCCTCCGAAACCCCTCGAAGCCACGTCCGTGAGCTTCGACGCGTCCAACTCGACGGATCCCGATGGGAACATCACGAACTACGAATGGAACTGGGGCGACGGTTCCAACTCGACCGTTTCCGTTTCGTCGATCGCGCAGCACGATTTCGTGACGTTCGGAGAGTACACCGTGGGATTGATGGTGACGGACTCTGACGGGCTCACGAACACGACCTCGGCCCAGGTTCACGTCTTCGCTCCTCCCTCCGCGCTTTTCACCGTCTCGCCGACCTCGCCACACGCAACTCACGCCGTCACGCTGAACGGTTCCGCGTCGTCCGATCCGGATGGAACCATCGCGGTCTACGCATGGGACTTCGGGGATGGGGCGACGGGGGGCGGGCCGATTGTGGATCACACGTTCGCGGCCGGCGGGTCCTACCTCGTTGCGTTGACCATCACGGATTCGGATGGCTTCACCGCGAGGGCGACGGACACCCTTTCCGTGAGTCCGGTGTACCCGCCCGAGGCGTCGTTCGCGGAGAGCGCGAGTCTCATCTCCCCTGGCACCAATGTGACGTTCGACGCCTCGGGGTCTTCGGACGTTGACGGCACGATCGCAGCGTATGGGTGGAACTTCGGCGACGGGAGAACGGACACCGGCGTCGCGACCGTCCACGCGTATGCGGTTTCGGGATTGTACACGGTTACCCTCACGGTCCTCGACGACGACAACCTGACCAACTCCACTTCCCGAACCATCTTGGTGAACGCGCCGCCCGTCGCGGCCTTCGCGGTCTTGCCGGCCGCACCGTTCGCCGGCGATGCGATTGTCTTCGACGGATCCGCCTCCACGGATCCGGAAGGGTCTCTCGCAGCGTTTGCGTGGGACTTCGGAGACAACACGGCGATCGCGACGGGAATGAACGTTTCGCACGCGTACGGACAACCGGGGACCTACCTGGTGCGCCTCTTGGTGACCGATTCCGTTGGGCTCCCCGGGGACCTACCCCGTTGTCCTCACGGTGAGGGACGACCGAGGGGCTTCGGGGACGGCCTACAGTGTGGTGCGCGTGAACGCTCCACCCGTTGCGTCATTCGTCGCAACGCCGACTTTGGCGTACCCCGGTGTCTACGTCACGTTTAACGCGTCGGCGTCTGCGGATCCCGATAGCGCGATCGCCTCCTATCAGTGGGATTTCGGCGACGGGACCACGGCGGACGGAATGGTCGCGGTCCATGCGTTCGCGGACCACGGGTCTTTCGTGGTCGGACTCGTCGTCACGGACGACCTCGCCGCGCACAACGAAGTCTTCAAGACGTTCGAGGTCGGGAACCGGGCACCGGTCATCGAATCGACAAGTCCTCAGGCTTCGCTACTTGTCAACGCGTCGGAGTCGACGACATTCCAGGCCGGCGCGTACGATCCGGATGGGGACCCTCTCACTTACGTGTGGACCGTGGACGGAACGCCTGCCGGCGGGTCCTCACCCTCGTTCGCTTTTGCTCGGAATGGGACAGGCACCTTCCTCGTCAAAGTCGTCGTGTCTGACGGATCCGCCACGACCGAGTTCCAATGGGTCGTCGAGGTCCGTGAGCGAACGCCACCCGCCGGGTCCCCCTGGGGAAGCCCGAACCGGGCCCTAGCTACGCGCCTTCAGCTGACCCCGCCGGGCCAACCGTCACTACGTCGGCGATTGCCTTGGAACCGCCTGCGCCACCCGCCACAATCCCGGAGCCGTCGCCCGCGTTAGAACCCGTCGTCCCGGAACCTCGTCACGAGGAGGCGGTTCGAGTGGAGCTCGTCACGGCTCCGAAGACGAGCGAAGAGCGCGCATGGGGGCTCGGGTTCTTCGCGCTCGTCACCCTTGTGTTCACCCTCGCGACGATTGCGGCCCTCTCGTGGAATTGGAGCTACATCGTTCGACTCTCCGGCTTTCCCGCGGCCGTCCAATCGTGGTCGTGGCCTCCGTTTCCCTTTCCCGCGCTGCCCTCCGCGATCCTCGCGACGATCCAGATGGTCGTCCTCGGAGCCGCCGCATACCGGTTCCTGTTCCCCCGGCACACCGAGCCGTGGGAGGCCATCGCGTTCGTCCTCGGGCTCGGCGAGGGTCTGACGGGACTCACCGGGACCATCCTGGCCATCACCGGACACTTCACGTTCGGTTGGATCGAGGTCGCCTTGCTCGGCGAAATCAGCGCGTTCGTCCTCTTCTCCATCATCTATGGGCTACCGGAGAAGCCGTCGCTCTCTCGGTGGATGGCCGTCGTGCGCGGCCTTCGGCCTCATCCGAGTCCTGTCGAGTGGACCAAGCCACGGTCGAGCGGATCGTCGAGACGGACTCCCTGATCTACCACGCCCCGCTCGCCGCGCTCGTGTACTACCACGGCGGCCTTCCGTGGATCGTCGGCGGTGGCGTCGGGTTGAGTTCGAGCGCGAACTACCCGCAGGCCTTCTCGATCCTCGGCGCGTACTACTACGCATGGACGGGAGGCGTGAACGATGTCTACCTCCGCTTCCTCGGGGCGGCGAACTGGTGCCTCGTCATCTACGCCACGTTCCTCATCGGTCGACGGCTCGCGGGACGTTCCCACGGTGTGCTCGCGGCGGTCCTTGCGGCGCTCGTGCCCTCGTTCGTCTCGTATGCGTTCCTGGCGACCCAGGAGACGACGCTCGTCATGTTCGGCGCGCTGGGATTTCTCGCCCTCCTCAAAGCGACCCGCGCGAAGCGGCCTGGGTACGCGATCGTGGGCGGCCTTCTCCTCGGCAGCGCCGCCTTGACATCGTATCAAGGATTGTACTTCCTCCTCCCGGTCGTCGTGCTGTACGGGATCGCGATCCTCCGTCGGTTCGATCTTCGGCTCCGGGCGTTCTGGCAAGCCGAACCGATCATGCTCTTGCTCAGCCTGCTCGTCGCGGTCGCGGCCGGGTGCGCGCCGTACGTGCGGAATTGGGTCCTCCTCGGCGATCCGGTGTACCCGTTCTACCGAGGCATCTTCGCGAGCCCCTACCTGTCCCCGACGACGATGGGTTTCGCCGAGGCGGAGTGGAGGAGCGTCGCCCTCGATCTCGCGTCGTTCGGCCCCATCGGCGGCACGTACTGGGACTTCCTCTTTCAGTTCGCGACCAATCCGTCCTTCGCGCCCCTGAGCCTCGCCTTCGTCGTGCCTGCTTTCCTCATCCTCCCGGCGGCAAAGGTCCGTCGAAAACTCGAGCTGGCCGGCTCCTACTTCGTCGTGCTGGCCGCCATCCTCGCCGGTCCCGTCCCGTTCATCCGGTACGTCTGGCTCCTGATCCCGTTCTCCGCGGTTGCGGTGGCAGGTGCCGCGTTCGCGGCCCTCCGAGCGCTCCGAGCCTGGGCCTCCGTGGAGACCCGCGCGCGACCCGCGCGAGTCGCGACCGAGGCCGTCGGCCGAGTCCCCGTCGTCGTCCTTGCGAGCCTCTTCATCCTCCCGCTCGTCGTGGGTCTCGGCGGAAACGCCTACTTCTTCGGGGCGAACACCAGCCAAGGCGACTACTTCCGTTACTTCGGAAAGCCCCGAATTGACCTCTGGGGTGATTTGCAATCCACCTACGGGTCCGATCCGAGTGCCTGGCGGTGGTTCAACGGTCATCTTCAGCCGGGTCAACGGATTGCCACCCTGGAGTATCGCGTCTACTACATCGAAGGCGCCCTGCGGGTCGCCGACACGATGCTCTACCTGGACAGTCAGGAGGCGGAGCCGCTCTACTTCATGCAAGATCCCGCGAACATGTCGGCATTCCTCCAAGCCCATCGGGTCTCGTACGTCTTCGTGAGGTCGATGGATTGGAATGGATTCACCAGCGCGGCTCTGCCTCTGTTCCGATGGCTAGGCTCTCCGCTTTTCCCTTGGGTGGCTATCTTTGGCAAGAGCGACGTCTTCGCGGTCGGGGTTCAATCGTATCCCGACGTTCCCGCAGGCAATCCGATCGGACTCTACGGAATCGCGGGCCTAAACGATCCGCAGGAATTCGGCGGTAAGCGAGTCCTCCGGATCGAACAAAACAACAACACGCCTCGCGTCTCCGTGTTCGCCCCGGTCGATCTCGAGGTGCTCGTCGTCCGGTATTGGGATTCCGGCGACGGCAGGCTGGACCTGAACGTGAGGCGGGCCGCGGACAACACCTGGTACACGATCGATCGAAGTGTGAAAGGGAACACCTCGACCTGGCACACGGCGGTCTTCCCCCTGCCGCGGATCGGCAGTCAGTCCGTCCTCGAGCTCGGTCTCCACGCGACGGGGAGCGATTTCATTGTCGACGACATCGAAGTCAAGCCGATCGTCGAGCCTTGGTTCGCCTGGTTCGGCGACCAAGGAAACGAGACGTTCCCCGCCGAGACCCACCCGCCGGCCGTCTTCGCGTACCTCCCCTTCCTGACGATCGGCCAACGGCTCACGGTGAGCGCGACAGCCGGAGGCCGCAACCTCAGCGTCGAGGTCTTCCGGAACTTGATCCGGCCGGACCTGACGACCGGATGGTGGCTCCAGTACTCGGCGCGCGCACGGGTTCCGTCCTTGCCGACCCAGGGAGCCGCAAACCCTCGACTCGATTACACGATCACGGCGTCTGGGACGTACACGCTGGTCATCGTCCTATGGTCTCCTTACCAGGCCGGGATCACGCCGGACGTGCAAATCGCGATCAAATGAGCAGTGCTCGAATGGCCGATGACCCGAAGGCGATGCTTCCGGGAGTCCGGATCCTGTCGCAGGCGTTCCGCTCGAAGGATCTCGGCGAACCATTGACGCGGGTCGGATTCCTCTTCGTGGCGTACATCCTGACCCATGTCGCGGTCTCCGACGCGTATTCGTTCCCGATTTTCACGAACCTTCCCTTGCTCATCATGAACCTCGGTGCATACGCGTTCGCCTTTGCGCTCATCATCCTCGCGCTCGTCTCCAAGTCCGACCTCCGACCGAAAGCATACCTGGTGCTGGTTGCGGCGGCCTATGCGGTCCTCCTGAATTTCGTTCCGGCCGTCGTGTTCCAGCCGTTCTACCGGATCGACTCGATCTCGTACACGCACTATTCGGCCGTCCTGCTCATGCAGGGCCGCAATCCGTACGCGGAGAGCATGCTCCCGTCCCTGAGCGCCTTCCACGTGCCCGCGGACGCGTGGTCGCCGTTGGAGGGAGGCGGGTTGTTCGGCACGTCGCCGTATCCGCCCCTCGCCTTCCTCGTGTACGTGCCGATCCTCGCCCTCGGCGCGACGGATGTCCGCATCGTGTACCTCGCCTTCCACTTGGCCGGACTTGGAGTTCTGTACCTCCGCGCCCCGCCAGCGTTCCGTGGCGTCGCCCCGGTCGGCCTCGTGATGACCCTCGAGCTCGTCCAGTATACGCCGTGGGGCGTCCCCGACATCCTCTGGGTCGTCCCCGGACTCCTGATGGCGACGGACCTCGCCCGGCCGGCCCGGGCCGGCCTCTGGTACGGCATCGCGTGCGCGTTCAAGCAGACGCCGTGGCTCTTGGCGCCGTTCCTGTTCCTCTGGTATTGGCATCGGCACCGCGGCGATGTGCGCACGACGCTCGTCGCCTTCGGCGGGGTCGCGGCAGGGGCCTTCCTCCTGGTCAACGCTCCGTTCGTCGCCTGGAATCCATCCGCCTGGGCGGCGGCGATGTTCGCACCGCTCACGTCCCTCCAAGCCCCGACCGGCCTCGGGCTCTCGACCCTCGCCGCGTACGGATACGTGTTCGTGCGGCGGGATCTGTTCGTGGTCGCCGAGGTCGGACTCCTCGCGGTCCTCGCCGTCGGGTATCATGTGCACTTTGAGCGCCTCGAGTTCACGCTCTGGATTTTCCCCGCGCTCGTCCTGTTCGTATCGTATCGGATGCTCCAGAGCTACGTCGTCTACTGGGCGCCGTTCCTCGTCGTCGGCCTGTGGATGTGGTGGAGGACCCATGCGATTTCCAATCCATAGCCTCCCGGGCGCCCCGGTCCTCCTCGCCCTCGCCTTCGTCGTGGCAACGGCGGGGCTCCTCGCGCTCGCGAACAGACCGGTCGCCGGCTTCGAGGTGACCGTTTCGGTGCCGCCGGACGGCCGCCTTCCTTCCGGTGGAGTCGCATCTTTGCTCGTCACCCTCTCCCCCACGAACGCCGCCGGCGACCCCCGATTCTTCATCGTGGAAGGTCCGATCCTATACGAGTGGAACACGACGGGCATCAACAGATCGGGCGGACCTGGGACCGCGACCTATCGGATCTCGGCGCCGTGCTCGGACTGTGCGATCCCCGCCGGAACGATGTTCCTCGTCCGCGTGTACGATGTACCCTCCCGGACCTATTCGTTCTCGCCGACGTTGCGCGCGTGAGCGCTGGCCCGCAAGGAGATCAAGGCCGATCAGGGGAACATCGCGAACCCGGCCTGCTGGAAGTTCGCATCGAACGTGACGGCCTTACGAATGCCGAGGTTCTCCATGAGGACGAAGGAGGTGCAGTCCGTGAAGGACCAGCGTTTGTCGGATTTTCGGACGAAGAGCTTCCACGCGGCCTCAAAGGCGGGTGACTCGACTCTGACGATCCGCAGGTTTTTCGAATCAAGGATCGCCCGGCCCGCAGCCGAGGCGAGGTCGTGGCGTTTTGATCGGACAACAAGGGCGGTCACGGTCTCGTCAAAGACGTAATCGCTCAATACCAGGCGAAGGGCATCCGACCCGGCGTGTCGCTGTTCCTCCAAATGGGCGATGGCGGCTCGGTGGTTCCGGTCGCGAATGTTGTAGCGCGCCACTAGGAAACTCGAGTCCGCGAAGGCGTACTCAGCCATCTACCGCCGTCCGTAGAGGAGTCGATCGATGCTCCGGGCATCCGTCGGGCCGGCATCGAAGACGAGGGACGTATCGTAGAATGGGTCTTTCGTGAGATCCGGCGCCTCGGAGGCGAAAGCGTTCGCAAGGGCCGCACGGTTCCGGAGCGCGAACTCGGCCAGGGCCGCGACAGCCTCGCCTTGCGAGAGTCGGCGTCCCAGGGTTTTCTCCAAGACTTCGCTAGCCTTTCGAACGGTCTCTTTTTGTTCGGAGGAGAGCCGTATAGTCGTCATTTCGTATACATGCATACATCTAAACGTATATGTTCCTTTCGATGGGGAAGGCTCGAAATTGGACTTGGCTCTGACAGCTCAGATGATCTCATCCATTGAGGCCATGAGCCGAGGAAGGGAATCCGTCGTTCGGCGCGCGAGGCCGTGGCGTGAAGATGCGGCGTCCCATCCGCATTAGGGAGAGCCTGTATCGCGGTGCCGGCCCCTAGTCAGCCATGCAGTCCATCCAGGCCTGCAAGGCGTCGTGAGCCGCATCGATGTTCAGCATCCGCGGCTCGTCCGCATCCTCGATGACAAAGTGCTCGAGGACGATCTTCTCCCCCTCCCGTCGGAACGTGATCCGCATGCACGGGACGGCGAAGGGACTCCCCGATTCGACGAACCAAGGTTCAAACGCCAGGGACAGGGAGTCCCCATCCTCCGTCACACAATAGCCGCGCACGCGGTTGAGCCCCGCGGTGAACCGCGAATACGACGCCGCGATCGGCTCGGGAGCCGTCTCCCCTAAGGCCCCTCGCTCCACGCCCACAGGCCCTCCGAGTCACACGTTCATCGGTGGTGTATATGCTCTCTTTGGACCACTTTTTGTCAACCTTTGTTCATCGCGCAGCCGGGGCGGAATTGTCCCGCCGGACCCGGCGCCACCGGTGGACGAAGTACACGGAGCTCAGGGCGCCGACCGCCGCGACCGCGATCAAGGCGGCCGGCGTGACCCGGCCCAGGTCGAACCGCCAATTTCGGAGGCCGAGGGCCATCTCGGATCCGCGCAGCGCCGGCTCCACGTTGTTCCGGACGACGGCCCCGATGCTGTTCGCGTTCTGCGAATTGAAGTCGAGGCCGACCTCGAACGTGAACGGGGCCGCGCCCAGGGTCGCATAGAGCCAGTCGTCGGCGTTGCCCGGGTTGACGTGGGTCGCCCGACCTTCCTGGAGCACATGGTATCCGTTCGCGTCCGCCATCTCGACGGCGAAGTTGCTGAGCCGGTCATCGTCCGCGGTCGGCAACCGTGTGTACGACCAGGGATAGAGGATCCACTGTCCGGCGCTGTGATACGAGAGCGACAGGACCGGCGGATGGGCGAGGGCGAGGTCCCGGATCGCCTGGCTCTCCGGTTCCGAGAAGGGTCCGGTGCCCCGATACTCGCGATCGCTCGTCGACGTGCCGAATCCTCCGTCGCCCCACATGTACCCGTAGTTCCGGTTCAGATCGACTCCGAAGGTCCCATCGCCGTTGTCGTGCCGATTCTTTCTCCAGGTCGAATCGTTCAGCCGAGCGTACTCCAGGCCGTCCGGATTCACCAACGGGACGAACCAGAGATTGGCGCGGGCCAGGATTGCATCGACGCGCGAATCGTTGACGGCATTCAGGAGCACGTACCGCAGGAGGTAGACCACGACCTCTAAGGAGATCCATTCCTCGGCATGGTGCAAGCCCATGAACAGGACGTCCTTCTTGGTCCCGCCCGGCACGCTGACTTCGGCGGCAAAGAGGCTGCGGTTCGCGAGTCCTCGCGTCGTCTCCCAACTCGATCCGATCGAGGTGACAGTCAAGAGGGAGGGATGGGCGCGAGAGAGGTTCCGCAGCTCGGAGACCAACGAAGCGTACGTGTGAAACGTCGTCGGCGCGGTCGGCAGACGTCCTGTCGGCGAGATTACCGCGACCGCGGACCCGGAGAACCCGGTCAGGATGAGGAACGGGACCGCGAGGATCGCCATCCAACGGACCCAATGCACGGGAGGGGCCGACAACGTCCACCTACCAGAAGCCGACGAGGAGAATCGTGATGCCCGCCGTGATCGCGGACACGATCCCGAGGGTCGACAGCGTCGGGATGATCTTCTGGCGAAGCACCTCGTTGGCGATGAGACCGGGGATGATGAATCCGATCACCTGGAATCCCGGATCGAGTCCCGTGAACGGGCCGACGATCAGTTCGATGGCGATCGAGAGGCTCATCGCGGCGAGCATCGTGA
>WNGN01009093.1_pt1 | contig 10929 bp, 9 predicted proteins | sample 5400561 | NCBI WGS metagenome assembly WNGN01 (sample SAMN13153379, study PRJNA577476) | soil metagenome | isolation source: 115 cm soil or saprolite under Garry oak tree replicate 2 | place: USA:California | collected 2016-06-15 | reverse complement strand
ATACCGGCTGATCCGCCGCGAGGTGGAGCGGCAGGAGCACGGACTCGAGCTGATCGCGAGCGAGAACTTCGTTTCAGTCGCCGTGCTCGAGGCGATGGGGACCGCGCTGACCAACAAGTACGCCGAAGGCCTTCCCCGCAAGCGCTACTACGGCGGCTGCGAGGTGGTGGACGAGGTGGAGCAGCTCGCCATCGATCGTGCGACACAGCTGTTCGGCGCCGACCACGTCAACGTGCAGCCGCATTCGGGAGCGCAGGCCAACATGGCCGCTTATCTCGCGGTCGCGAAGCCCGGCGACAAGCTCATGGGGCTCGCGCTGCCGCACGGCGGGCACCTCACCCACGGCTCGCCGGTGAACTTCTCCGGCACGCTGTTCCAGGCGACGTCGTACGGGGTGCGCGAGGACACGGGGCGCATCGACTACGACCAGCTCCGCGAGCTCGCGCGGCGCGAGCGCCCCCGTCTCCTCATCGGCGGCGGCAGCGCCTACGCCCGCATCATCGACTTCCCAGCGCTGCGGAGCATCGCCGACGAGGTGGGCGCCATCCTGATCGTGGACATGGCGCACTTCGCGGGGCTCGTCGCCGCCGGGCTGCACCCGTCGCCCGTGCCCCACGCCCAGATCGTCACGACGACCACCCACAAGACGCTGCGCGGCCCGCGGGGTGGGTTGATCCTGTGTCAGGAAGCGTACGCCAAGGACGTGGACAAGCAGGTCTTCCCCGGGACACAAGGGGGACCGCTCGAGCACGTGATCGCCGCCAAAGCCGTGGCGCTAGGCGAGGCGCTTACCCCCGAGTTCAAAACGTACTCGGCGCAGGTGATCAAGAACGCCCAAACCCTCGCGGCTGCGCTCATCGCGCGCGGCTATGCGATCGTGTCGGGAGGCACCGACACCCACCTCATGCTCGTGGATCTGCGACCCAAGCAGGTCACCGGCAAGGAGGCGCAGGAGCTGCTCGACCGGGCCGGCATCACTGTCAACAAGAACACGATCCCTGGCGATCCACAGAAGGCGTTTGTGACGAGCGGGATCCGGCTCGGGTCGCCCGCGGTGACGACGCGCGGCTTCAAGGAAGCCGAGATGGAGCGGGTGGCGGAGTTGATTGACATGGTCCTGGTTGCCCGCGACGAGGCGACCGCGCTGCGGGTGAAGCAGGAGGTGCGGGAGCTGACGGAGGAGTTTCCGTTGTATCTCGGGAAGGCGACGAAGGTGGGGGTGGGGTAGCGGGGGAGGCCTCTCGTGGAGGGGGAGCTATGCACCGACAGACATGGGGCCGAGTCGCGCTCGCTGGCGCGGTCATGCTGGCTGCGGGGGCGTGCAGCAAGAAGGAGCAGAAGGGCTCGGCCGAAGCTCAAAGGAGCGGCGCCGCGATGCCCAAGGGGCCGGCCGAGTATACGGTGGTCCTGAAGAGCACGTGGACGCCGAAGACCCATCCGTTCCAGTATCCCAAGGGGGCGCACTTCTCCGGCTTGATCGGCGCGTCGCACAACGCGTCGTACTCGATCTTCGCGTTGGGACGGCGTCCCACGCCGGGACTCGAGCGCCTCTCCGAAGAGGGTAAGCACAGCCCGCTCGACGACGAGATCAACGCGGCAATTGCCGCCGGGCGCGCCGGCATGATGTTCGAGACCGGACAACTGAAGAATTTCAAGGACTCGCTCGTCACGACGGTGCGTGTGGATCCGGCGCATCCGCTGGTCTCGCTGGTCGCGATGATCGCCCCCAGCCCGGACTGGTTCACCGGGGCGGCCGACGTGAACCTGGTTGAGAACGGGGGCTGGGCACGGTCTCGCACGCTCAGGCTGATCGCGTACGACGCGGGGGGCGACAACGGTACGACCTACCTGGCTCCGGACAAGGACGCCAATCCGAAGCGGCCGACGTCGCGAGCGATGACCCGGCACTTCGTGATCAAGGGCGTGGTCGTGCCGGTCGCGACACTCAAGTTGATAAGGCGGTAATCGCATGTCTGACGCAAGCTCCACTGGCGGCAACCGGCCGTCCCGGGGCTCGGGCTCGTTCACCGTGCACCTCGCCGACGAGCTCGAGGTCTACTTCAACGAGGTCGCCCACGGGCGGCCCGTCGGCTTCGTCGCGTCTCCCAAGTGGAAACCCCCGACCGACGTCTACGAGACCGCGGACGCGCTCGTCGTACACATGGACATCGCGGGGATGCACTCGGAAGACTTCAGGGTGGAGCTCGCCGATGGCATCCTCACCATCTCGGGCGAGCGCGTGCCGCGTCGCGAGGGAAAGCGGCACTACCATGCGATGGAAGTGCAGATCGGCCCGTTTGAGCGCCGCCTCCGGCTCCCCGTGCCGGTTGATCCGGAGAGCATTCGCGCGAGCTACGAAGCCGGCTTCCTCGAAGTGCGGTTGCACAAGCTCCCGCCCCGCCTCTCTGGCCCGCAGTCGGTAAAGGTCGAATGACCACCTCCGATCGCCTGCCCGTCCTGCCGCTCGGACAGCTGGTCGTCTACCCACACGTGGTGCTTCCGCTCTCGCTCGAAGACGCGAAGGCGGTGCAGCTCATCGACGAAGTGGTGCAGGGGAACAAGCGCCTGCTGCTGGGCGTGGTGAAGCCGGTTGGCGGGGCGGAGCCGGTCGAGGGGACAGTCATGCAGGCGCGTGCCGACGAGCTGTACGAGGTCGGCACGTTGGGGGTCCTCGTCCGCATGCTGAAGCTGGGCGACGGCTCCGCGCGGGTCATGGTGCAGGGCCTCGAGCGCGCCCGCATGCTCGAGATCGAGCCCGCCGAGCACTGGCTCGTCGCTCGCTACGAGACGATGCCCGAGGCGATGGTCGAGGACGCCCGCACCGAGGCCCTCAAGCGCACTGTCCACGCGCAGTTTTCCCGTGTCATCGACATCGCTCCGTATCTCGGCGAGGAGCTGCACGAGGTGCTCGGCGGGATCAAGGACGCCGGCAAGCTGGCGGACTTCATCGCGGCGAACCTGGACCTCGCCCTCCCGGCGAAGGCCGAGCTGCTCGCCCTCAGCGACGTGAACGTCCGGCTCGAGCGCCTCGCCGAGCTGCTGGGGCAGGAGCTCCAGGTGCTCGAGGTGGGGACCCAGATCCAGGAAAAGGTCAAGTCGCGCCTCGACGCGAACCAGCGCGAGTACGTGCTGCGTGAGCAGCTGCGTGTCATCCGCCAGGAGCTGGGCGAGGACAAGGAGGAGGACGAGCTGGACGAGCTGGGGCGGCGCCTCGACGACGCCGGGCTGTCGGTGGAGGCGCGCAAGGTCGCCGACCGCGAGCTTCGGCGGCTGCGCCAGATGTCGCCGCAGTCGGCCGAATATCACGTGGCGCGCACGTACCTCGACGTGATGGCGTCGCTGCCGTGGAACCGCGTCTCGCAGGACCGCCTCGACCTCAAGGTCGGACGCGAGATCCTGGACCGCGACCATTACGATCTGAAGACCGTGAAGGAGCGCATCCTCGAGTATCTGGCCGTGCGGACGCTCAATCCGCAGGCGAAGGGGAGCATCCTGTGCTTCGTCGGCCCGCCCGGGGTCGGGAAAACGTCTCTCGGGCAGAGCATCGCCGAGGCGCTGGGGCGGCGGTTCACGCGGGTGTCGCTCGGCGGCGTGCGCGACGAGGCGGAGATCCGCGGTCACCGGCGCACCTACGTGGGGGCCCTGCCCGGGCGCATCGTCCACGCGCTCCAGCGCTGCGAGACTCGCAACCCCCTGCTGATGCTCGACGAAGTGGACAAGATGGGCGCGGACGTGCGCGGCGATCCCACGGCCGCGCTGCTCGAAGTGCTCGATCCGGCGCAGAACGGCGCCTTCGTCGACCACTACATCGACGTGCCCTTCGATCTCTCGGGCGTGATGTTCATCGCCACCGCCAACAGCCTCGCGCCGATCCCCGACCCCTTGCTCGACCGGATGGAAGTTCTCACCTTACCCGGATACACGCCGGGTGAGAAGCTGGCGATCGCGAAGCGCTACCTGCTCCCGCGCCAGCTCGCGGAGACGGGACTCGTGCCGCAGCGGGCCAGCGTCGCCGACGGCGCCCTGGAGCGGCTGATCGCCGAGTACACGCGGGAGGCGGGCGTGCGCCAGCTCGAGCGCGAGATCCTCCGCCAAGAACCTGGAGAAGTACGCCAGCTTGCCGAAGGTGCAGAGCGAGGTGGCGGGGCGGAGCCCGGAGGTAGGCGTGGCGACCGGGCTGGCGTGGACGCCGGTGGGCGGCGACATCATGTTCGTCGAAGCGATCCAGATGCCCGGCAAGGGACAGATCACCCTCACGGGCCAGCTCGGCGACGTGATGAAGGAGTCGGCGCAGGCCGCGTGGAGCCTGCTGCGCGCCCGGGCGGCGACGCTCGGGATCCCGCTCGAGGCCTTCACGCAGACCGACGTGCACCTCCACGTGCCGGCGGGCGCGGTGCCGAAAGACGGACCCTCGGCCGGCATCACGATCGCCACCGCCCTCGCCTCGCTGTTGTGCCGCCGCCCGGCGCGCCACGACGTGGCGATGACCGGCGAGCTGACGCTGCGGGGCCGCGTGCTCCCGATCGGCGGGCTCAAGGAGAAGCTGACGGCGGCAGCGCGGGCCGGCGTGAAGACCGTGCTCGTGCCCGCGCGCAATCAGAACGACCTCGTGGAGGTTCCGGACGAAGTGACGAAGCTTTTGGAGATCAAGGTCGTGGACACACTCGATCAGGTGCTCGAGCTGGCGCTGCTCGAGCCGCGCCCGTCGCGGCCCGTGGCGGTGCGCGTGAGCGCCGACGGGCTGCCGCGCGAGGCCAACCCGTGAGCGACTTTGCCACGCTCGACGCGGCGTTTGCCCAGATCCGGGAGCGCGATGGGCGCTACCACGAGCGCGGCTACCTGTTCGTGCTCGCCGCACTCGAGTTCGCGCAGCACCGGCTCCCCGCCCGCCGGCACCTCTCCGGCCGCGAGCTCGCGTGGGCGTGCCGGGACTTTGCGCTCGAGCAGTTCGGGTTGCTCGCGCCGACGGTGCTCGACCACTGGGGCATCACCCGCACGGAGGATCTCGGCCGCATCGTGTTCATGCTGATCGACGTCGGGCTCCTCGCCCGGCAGGAGAGTGACCGGATCGAGGACTTCGACGCTGTGTACGACTTCGCGGAGGTGTTCCGGGCCGGGTACCGCTGGCCCGGCGTCGCGTAGTCGCGCTGGATCGGGGAAGGGGGGTGCCGCATGGACGCCGGCATGGAATGGCCCGCCTGCAAGAAGTGCCAGCAAGGTCTCCTGATTCCGTTATCGGATTACGGCCGCGATGGCGCGCCGATCACCTACAAGGCCTGGGTGTGCACGAATCCGGACTGCGGGTTCAACATCCGCATCGATAACGGGGAGATCTCCTTCGGCCGCACGATCGGCCAGAGCCTCAAATAGGCTCGGGTGCGGTGCGCGCGCCCGCCGTCGGCGGGCGCTTCTACCCGGGAAGCCGCTCCGAGCTGGAGCGGACCGTGCGCGAGCTGCTCGCGCGGGTGCCGCCCGGCGCGCCGCCGGCGCCCGCCCGGGGCGCCGTCGCGCCGCACGCTGGATACGTTTACTCGGGCTTTACCGCCGCTTGCGTCTTCGCTCGCCTCGCGGTCCCGCCGCTCGTGGTCGTCCTCGCCCCGAACCACACGGGGGTGTGCCACGCGCCGGGCGGGGCGTCGCTGTGGGAAGCGGGCGCGTTCCGCACACCGCTCGGCGACGTCGCCGTGGACGAGGGCTTCGCGATGGCGTTGCTCGCCGCGAGCCCGCTCGTTGGGGCCGACCATGAGGCGCACCGCGCCGAGCATGCGGTCGAGGTGGAGCTGCCGTTTCTTCAGGTGCTCCGGCCCGACGTGCGCATCGTGCCACTGGTGCTCGCCTGGGACGCGTGGCCCGGGTGCCGCGACCTCGGGCTCGCGCTCGCCGGCCTCGTCGCCCGCTCGCCCGAGCCCGTGCTGCTGCTCGCCTCGAGCGACCTGAACCACTACGAGCCCGCCCGCGTCTCCGAGGTGAAGGACCGGGAGGCGCTCGCCGCGCTCGAGGCGCTCGACGGCGAGGAGCTGCTCGCGCGCTGCCGCCGCGGGCGCATCTCGATGTGCGGGCGCGCGCCCGCCGCCTGCGTCGCCGCGGCCGCCCGTGCCCTCGGCGCGACCGCCGCCACGGTCGTGGACTACCGGCACTCGGGGCTGGTGTCGGGGGACGACGACGCGGTGGTCGGCTACGGAGGCGTGATCATTCCATGAATCCGATCCCGGTGCTGTCGGCGACCGAGGCCACGGCCTGGGACACGATGGCGCGCACGCAGTACCGCATCCCCAGCCGGGTCCTGATGGAAGCGGCGGGCCGCGCCGTGGCGCAGCTGATCGTGCGCGAGTTCCCAGAAGTGGTGGCGCGCGGCGCGCTCGTGGTCGCCGGGGCGGGGAACAACGGCGGCGACGGCTGGGTGATCGCCCGCGCGCTGCACGCGGCCGGTGCCGCCGCGTGGGTGGCGGCGCTCGACCCCAAGACCGACGATGCGATCGACAACCGCGCGCTGGCGCGCGTGGACGGCGTGCGCGAGCTGGGGCGCGAGGAGCCGTGGCCCGCCGCGGCGCTCGTGGTGGACGCGCTGCTCGGGACCGGGGCGGCGGGCCCAGCGCGCGGCGACGTGCTGGCGCTGGCGCAGCGGATCGTCACGTATGGCGCGCCCATCCTAGCGGTGGACGGCCCCACGGGGCTCGACCTGTCGAGCGGCGAGCCACATGGCCCCGTGCGGGCGCGCTTAAGCGTCACGTTCGGCGGCGTGCGGCGCGGGCATCTCCTGGCGCGCGACTGGTGCGGGCGGATCGTCGTGGTGGACATCGGTCTCCCGCCTCCCGATCCCGTGTGGCCGCTGCTCGTCACCGATGCCTGGGCAGGCGCGCGCCTGCCGCGCCTCACCCCAACGATGCACAAGGGCGACCGCGGGCGCGTCGCCGTGGTGGGCGGCGCGGCCGGAATGACCGGTGCCGCGCTGCACGCCGCTCGGGCCGCGCTCGCCGCGGGGGCAGGGCTCGTCAAGCTCGTGGCCGCGCCCGAGACGATCGCCGCCGCGCGCGCGACCCTCCCCGACGTGTTGACGGTCGAATCGGGGCTCGGCGGCGAGCTCGAGCCGGACGTCGCTCAGGCGCTCGACTGGGCCGACGCACTCGTCGCCGGGCCGGGCCTCGGCCGCGAGCCGGCCCGGGGCGACTTCCTCAAGGCGGTGCTCGCGCGGCGCGCAGTGCCGACGGTCTTGGACGCCGACGCGCTCGGCCTGTTTCGCGGCCCGGCCGAGCGACCGACGGTGTTCACTCCGCACCTGGGCGAGTTCCGCGCGCTGGCGGGCGACCAGCTCGCGGACGAGGCGGCGAATGACCGCTGGGCGGCGGCGGTCAAAGCCGCCCAGAAGCTGCGCGGCACCGTGCTGCTCAAGGGTGTCCCCACCGTCATCGCCGACCTGCGCGGGCCGGTGCACGTCGTGGCGAGCGGCAACCCGGGCCTCGCCACCGGCGGGTCGGGGGACCTGCTCGCCGGGTTCATCGGAGCCTTTCTCGCGCGCGGCAGCGCGCCCCCCGAGGCTGCCGCGCTCGGCGCGCACGCGCTGGGGCGCGCCGCCGAGCACGGCGCGCGCCTGTGGACGGCGCGCAGTCTCCGGCCTGCCGACGTGCTCGCGGCCCTGCCGGAGATTTGGCGCGCGTGGGCCGACACGAAGCCGGCGGGCCCCCCGGTGCTCGCGGTCCTCGAGTCGCCGGAGACGGAGTGACCGAGCTCGGTGCCGGCGCGGAGTTCGACCGGCTGCGCGCGATCTTCGCGCGGCTGCGCGAGCAGAAGGCCGACGGCGAGCTCGGAGACGACTGCGCGCTCGTGCGACTGGGAGGTACGACGCTCGCTGCGAGCGTGGACCTGAGCCTCGAGGGCGTGCATTTCCGTACCGACTGGCTCTCCTTCCAGGAGATCGGCTGGCGCGCGGCAGCGGCGGCCCTGTCCGATCTCGCGGCGGCGGGAGCGACGCCGGTCGGCGTGCTCGTCAGCCTGGGGCTGCCTGCGGGAAACGGGAAACGGGAAACGGGACACGTGGATCCCGGCACGGAGATCATGGAGGGTGTGGGGGCGGCGGCCCGGAGCGTTGGCGCCAAGGTGCTGGGTGGTGACCTGGTGCGCTCGGAGCGTTACCTCGTGGACGTCTGTGTCCTCGGGACGGCGAACCGGCCGGTGCGGCGCCGCGGCGCGCGGCGCGGCGACGGCGTGTGGGTGACGGGCACGCTCGGCGGCGCGGGGCTCGCGCTGGCGCGGCTCCAGTCCGGAAGCCGGCCCGACCGTGACCTGTGGCTGCGCTTCGCGCACCCCGAGCCGCGCATCGCGGCCGGTCGCTGGCTGGCGCGCCGCGGCGCGCATGCGATGATCGACCTCTCCGACGGACTCGCCGCGGATGCCGGCCACGTCGCCGCCGCCTCTCGAGTGGCGATCGAAATCGAGCTCGGACAGTTGCCTTGCTGGCCCGGCGTCGTGGCGCGCGACGCCGCCGCGAGCGGCGAAGAGTTCGAGCTGCTGGTGGCGCTCCCCGCTCGCTTCGGCGACCGGAACGCCCGGGCGTTCACCCGCGCGACTGGCCTCCCGCTCACGCGGATCGGCCGCTGCATGCAGGGGGCGGGAGTGCGCGTCACGGAAGCGGGACGGTCCGTGCCCGTCCCCCCCGGGTTCGACCACTTCGCCCCGCCAGCCCGATGATCCGGCTGCTGTGGGCCGCCATCTGGGTCATACCGTCCACGGTGTTCCACTCCCTCGTGGCGATCGTCGCAGCGCTGCTCGGCGTCAAGCGGCGCCCCGGCGGAGGGGGCGTGTACGACTGGGCGACGGTCGACTGGGCGCGGAGCGTGCTGTGGGTCGCGGGAACTCCTGTCGAAGCGGTGGGCCTCGAGCGCATCCCCCGTGGCCAGCCCGTGGTGTACGCGTCCAATCACACTTCGATGTTCGACATTTGGTCCCTGTCGGCGACGCTCCCGGGCTCGACCCGCTTCGTCGCGAAGCAGGAGCTCGGACGCGTCCCGATCCTCGGGCTCGCGATGCGTCGGGCCGGCCACGTCCTGATCGATCGCTTCAACCGGGCGCGGGCATTCGAGGCCTACGAGCAAGCAGCCGCGACGATCCACAGCGGCATCTCGGCGATCGTGTTCCCGGAGGGCACCCGCAGCCGCACCGGGGAGCTGCTCCCGTTCAGGAACGCGCCGTTCGCGCTGGCCATCGCCGCTCAGGTGCCGATCGTGCCGGTGTACGTGGACGGCACCTACCGCATCCTGCCCAAGGGCTCCTGGCGGCTGCGGCCGCGGCCGATTCACATCGAGATCGGGGACCCCATTTCCACTACCGGATTGTCGCTGGACGACCGCGAGGCGCTGCGCGAGCGCGTGCGGGCGGCCATCGTCGGACTCAAGGCGCGCGTTGACGCCGCCAGGCCATCCCCTTAGGGTAGGGCCACGATGAGCACGATCATTTCGATTCACGCGCGCGAGATCCTGGACAGCCGGGGGAATCCGACGATCGAGACCGACGTCTCGCTGGCGAGCGGCGCCGCCGGGCGCGCCGCGGTGCCGAGCGGCGCTTCCACCGGCGAGCACGAGGCGGTGGAGCTGCGGGACGGCGACCAGAAGCGCTTCGGGGGCAAGGGCGTACTCGAGGCGGTGAAGAACGTCAACGAGGTGATCGGCCCACGCCTCGAGGGGATGACGGCCGAAGACCAGCTCGCGGTGGACTTCGCGATGCTCGAGCTCGACGGTACGCCCAACAAGGGGCACCTCGGCGCGAACGCCATCCTGTCGGTGTCGCTCGCGGTGGCGCGCGCCGCCGCCCAGGACGCGGGGCTGCCGCTGTACCGCTATCTCGGCGGTCCCGTCAGCCACGTGCTCCCCGTGCCGATGATGAACATCCTGAACGGCGGCGCGCACGCGACCAACAACCTCGACTGTCAGGAGTTCATGGTCGTGCCGATCGGCGCCGACTCGTTCCCCGAGGGCCTGCGGATCGGCGTCGAGGTGTTCCACGCCCTGAAGAAGGTGTTGACCAAGCGCGGCCTCTCGGCGGCGGTAGGGGACGAGGGCGGGTTCGCGCCCAACCTGCCGAACGACGAAGCGGCGCTGGAAGCGATCATGGCGGCGGTCGAGGCGGCGGGTTTCGAAGCGGGGAAGGACGTGGCGATCGCCCTCGATCCGGCGGCGTCCGAGCTGTATGAAAATGACTGTTACGTCTTCAAGAAGAGCGGCGGCGGACGGAAGTCGTCGGACGAGATGATCGCGCTCTACAAGAGCTGGATCGACCGTTATCCGATCGTCTCGATCGAGGACGGCCTCGCGGAGAACGACTGGCCCGGGTGGGCGAGGCTGACCGAGGCACTGGGCGCGCGGGTCCAGCTCGTGGGGGACGACATCTTCTGCACCAACCTGGATCTCCTGGGGCGAGGCATCGAGGAGGGCGTCGCTAACGCGATTCTCATCAAGGTGAACCAGATCGGCTCGCTCACGGAGACGCTCGAGTGCATCGAGCGCGCCCGCTCGAACGGCTACGGGGCTGTGATCTCACACCGTTCGGGTGAGACGGAAGACACCTTCATCGCCGATCTCGCGGTGGCGAGCGGGGTCGGGCAGATCAAGACGGGGAGTGCATCGCGCACCGACCGGGTCGCGAAGTACAACCAGCTGCTGCGCATCGCCGAGGAGCTGGGGGACGTGGCGTACTATCCGGGCCGCGACCTGTACGGTCTATGAAGCCCGCGCGGTTGGCCGCCCTCGCCGGCGCGGTGCTCGTCACCTGGGTCGTCGTGTTCGCCGGCGAATACAGCACGTTCGACTGGCTCACGATGCGCCGCCAGCTCGCGGAGGAGCATGCAGCGGTGCAGGAGCTGCGCGTGGTGCTCGATTCGCTGAACCGACTGGCGCACGACCTCGAGACGAACCCGGCGGCCCAGGAGCGCGCCGCGCG
>WNGN01011445.1_pt1 | contig 10930 bp, 11 predicted proteins | sample 5400561 | NCBI WGS metagenome assembly WNGN01 (sample SAMN13153379, study PRJNA577476) | soil metagenome | isolation source: 115 cm soil or saprolite under Garry oak tree replicate 2 | place: USA:California | collected 2016-06-15 | reverse complement strand
GCCCGGGGTCGGTATGGGTTGACTGCGCATAGGCAAGGCTGACGTCAACGTGGCCACAGTTGTGGACGACGACGCCGTCTGCGACGTATGACTCGTCCTCGTCTACCGAGATGTTGTAGACGTCCTGCTCGCCCAGCTCTGGCGTAATCGCGCGCACCCGGCCGACGAGGTGACCGAACGCCCAGTCGAACCGGCCGCGGGTCGGCTTACCTTCGGTCATTCGGACCCGCCAACGATCGCGGACAGCGACCCTCCGCCCTTGGATTATCTGAGTGCCAGCCCGCCTTTCGAGGTATACCGCCGTACCCCACCCGATGGACTGGGCGAGCAACTTGATGCCGAACGCAAGAGCCTTGCTCACGGTGCTGGCCTCATGGCGGGGGTATTCATGCGCGTGCCTTGCGGATGTCAATGCATATCCGTCTGCAGCCAAGTAGCCGCGCATGAACGCCTCGCGGTACTTCGGGTGCACCTCGAACAGCCAGCCCGGGAGATGCTTACCGTGCGAGTGCTGGCCAAAGTGATCGACCAGCCAGCGGGCTAGTGGCACCGACGCGATGCGGACTGCGCCGACGTTTCCAGCTGCCCGCGCTGCGGGCGGACAGCTGAGTTGCGCATACAGCCCGGCAGCCCAGCACCGGTCGATCAGTTCGTCGACCTGGTGTGGCGGGGTTGAGATGTGGAGGCGTCTACCCTCTTCGAGCGACCCGTCGCCCACCCAGCGACCGACTACATACAGCAGTTCCGGGCTGATCGCGACCGGCTTGGACCATGCCGGGCCCACTACGGCAGGCGGTTCGCGCCGGGCTTCGGGATCGACGCGTGGAGACATCCAGTAGCGGCCCAGCATGCCTTCGGCAGGTACCCACTCCGGATCCGCATATCGGCGTCCGCCGCCGTTCCTTGCCCGGTCGGACGGAATAGGGCGAGAACAGGGAGGCGAGTAGATCGGGTGCTCGGCCGTCACCCTTAGTCCCGGATGCCCCTGCCCGGCCAGGGTGAGCACAGGTGCCCGGCGGCGCATGACCGATTTGACGCGCCGCCACCGCGATCGGTGCGTCCATACTTCATCTGCGACGACCACCTCGGGGATTGGCACAAGGCCGCGGCGGGTGAGCACGAGCGTATCGCCCGTGAAGCAGATGCCCCTGCGTCCTGCGAGCAGATCGGCGGAACTGAGCTTGACCATCGGCAGGCCGTAGCGCTGGCACAGTTCGCGGGTGCGGGCGGCGGCGCGCAGCACGCCCGGCCACACCGCAGCGGAGAGCCACTGCTCGCGCGTGTAGCTCTTCGCGTAGGCGCCGCCTTCAGAGCAGATCTCGATGCCGATCGAGTGCGGATTCGGGGGGGCATGCCACCCGATGACGTCGTCGGGTACACAGTGCTGCTCATCGTCGCCGTCGCACACGTAGTGCGCGGAGCCGCCTGCGCCGGCCATCTGGAAGTACCGCGCGGTGCCGAGCGCAGTGCCCGGCCCGGACGCCGTCGGATACCCGGTGCCGGGGCACGTCGCGTGGATGACGACACGGCTCGGCGGCGTGTTGCCGGGACCGCTGTCGTGAACGGCGCGCAGCGTGATCGGCGGTTCGCTCATGAGATCACCCTGCGCGCAGCTCCGTCACGGCGTGCCAGGGGATCACGACCGGCACGCCGTCGGCGGTACCGGAGACCAGGATGAACACCGCAGCGGGCATCGCCATGACCGGGATCTCCGTCTTCTCCAGCGTGATCATGCGGCCGTCATCGACCGTCACCACCGCCCGCCCGCCAGGCGTGATTCCGGCACCCCTCAGAATTACCTGCTGTGCGAACGCGGCCGGATCCGCACTCTGACCGCCGAGTGCGCCGAGATCAGGCACGGGGACCTGAAGGCCGCCGTTACCGCCGATGTTCATATGAAACCTCAAACCTGACTCGGGGTGCCGCCCCGGTAGCGGACTGCGGTGTCGGTGGGGGTGCCGCCGTGGACGTGGGTGGCGACGTCGGCCGCGGTCCCGGCGTGCACCCGGTCGGCCAGGTCGGTGATCGTCCCGGCGCGGATCGGGAAGTCCACCGGCTCGTAGGTGGGTTTGAACGTGGTTGTGGACAGCGCCAGCGCCGCGACCCCGACCACCCGGGACCGGCGGGTTTGGAGACCATCCGCGGACAGGCCGAGCGTGCACGCGCCGACGGCGCGGGCCAGCCGGCGGGGCAGCCCTGTAGCGGCCAGCCCGAGAGAGCCCGCGCCCGCGGCGGTGGCCTTCCGCCGTGGCGTGGCGGTGCCGGCGGCACCGAGCGCCGCGACACCGGCAGGGCCGGCCAGCTTCTTCGGGGCGGCCTGCCCTGCCATGCCCAGGGCGCAGATGCCGGCGACCGCGCGGGAGGTGACGCCAGAGCGGGTGCCCGCCAACCCGAGGGCCGCGACGCCGCGTCCGGGTGCGACCTTGCGGGCGGTGCCGGTGGCGGCCGGGCCCAACGCGCAGTTACCGGCAGCGGGCGCGGCCTTGCGGGCGCTGGCCTGCCCGGTCAGGCCGAGTGCGGCCGTGCCGCTCTGCGCGCGCGAGACGAAACCCGAACGGGTGCCGGTCAGCCCCAGCGCGGCGGTGCCGCGTTCGGTGGCGACCTTCGTGTCGGTGCCGGTCGACGCGGTGCCCAGCGCGGCCGCGCCGGAATCTTTCGCGACCTTCTGCGGCGTCGCCTGCGCGGCGAGTCCGATGACCGGCGCGCCGCGCTCGACGGCGACCTTGCGGCCTGTTGCCAGCCCGGCCAGGCCCAGCGCCGTCGAGCCCGCCGACGGTGCGGCCTTCTTGTCGGCACCTGTACCGGCCAGGCCCAGTGCGGCTGAGCCTGGCGCGGGCGCGGTCTTCTTGTCGGCCGCTAGGCCGCCGAGCCCGAGCGCGCACGATCCGCCGAGCGCAACCACTTTCCGGGCCGTGCCGGTCGCGCCCAGCCCGACCGCAGCGGATCCGCCCGATACGGCGACCTTGCGGGCCGCGCCGGTCGCGGCGAGTCCCAGCGTGGCCGTGCCGCGTTCGGCGGTGCCCGAACTGGCGATGCCGCCGCGCAGCGCCTCGCCCGTGCGCAGGGTCTGGCTGCTGCCCCCGCGCAGCTCGAGACCTGACCGGGCCGGCCATGGCCCGGTGCGCCGCCCGGTCAGGCCGAGCGCGGCCACACCGCTGGCGGGCGCCACCTTCGCCGCCGAGCCTGCGGCGGCAAGCCCCAGCGCGGCGGTGCCGCCCTCGGCAGCACTGGGCGTCACCGCGGCGACGTACGGCGCGCCCGCCCACGCCTGCGGACGCGAGTTCGGCCCCGTGAACAGGCCCGGGGGCGCGCTCCACGGAAGCGACGGTGCCGGGGCGGCGGTCGACACCAGCGCGACCGACAGCGCGAACCCGGTTCGCGCCGTCGATGCGGTAGCCGTGCGGGTTCCGGTCGCGCCCGCCGTGAGCAGCTGCTCGTACGCCGTGCGCCACGTCGCGAATCCCGTGATGTCCTGCTCGGTGAGAGCAGTCATGCCGCCCGGGAACGTGAAGTTGGTATCGCCGCCCGCGGTGGCGCCGAGACCCACCGCGACGATCAGCAGGTCATCCGCGCCGGTCGCCGTGAGCGACGGGGCCACGAACGACGCGGAGGTCACGACCGCGCTGGACGCGGCGGCGTCGAATGCGGCGGCGGCGACGACCACGATCTGCGCGTAGCGTTCTTCGTCGGTCGTCGTCGAGTTGACGTTGACCGTCTGCGCCCCGGCCGTCGTGACCGGCGCCGTCCACACTTTCGCGTGATCGGCGTTGGTGCCACCGTCGTAGGTGTTCTGCAGCGTCCACGTCGTCGCCGCCGCGCCGCTCGGCGTGGTCAGGTTCGCCGCGGCGTACCAGTCGTTGGCCTGGATGAGGACGATCAGGTCCCCGACCTGCGTCGATGCCGGGGTGGTCAGGACGATCGCAGCGGTGTTGGACGATGCGCTCGACTCGCCGCGGACCGTCAGCGCCACCGGACCGCCACCCCTCTTAGCGCTGAGTTACGTCACGGGCGCTCAGGTGGTGACCCACACCGAGAAGCGATCAACCCTGATCGTGTTCGACACGCTCGACGTCCCCCATACCGCGCCAGGGGCAATGGCTTGCGTGGCGGTGGTGTCCCAGGTGACAGTCCGCGCGGCGGCAGTAACCGGCATTGCCTGTGCCGCCGAGAATGTCGCAAGGTTCGTGCCGATCATCCACCAGCCCGCGCCCTGAATGGACCCGGCGCTACCAATGGCGCGCACGCGACCTTTCCATTCCGCATGCCATGGCCACGACGCGCCCGTGGTACCGGTCGTGATAGCCGTGCCCACGGCAAGGGTCGTTGCGGGCAAGGATAATGTCGAGCCGAACATGAAACCGAGCCCGAGCGTCGGGGTAGCCGTAGTGGAGAACTCGCCGTCAGCGTCAAGGTGGATCTCGACACCGACGTCCAGCGATCCGCCAGGAATAACAGGCGCGGGCGTGGTGGTGTTGACGAGGATCTGCTGGAAGGTGGTAAACGTGTTGAACGCGGGACCACTGGCAACATGCAGATACGGGACCTGCGAAACCCAATACTGGCGAGCCATCGGTTACCCCAGCCTTTCTGTTGGTTACACCGCGAGCCCGCAGAGCAGCGGGGTGGTCTCCAGGGTCAGCGTGCCGACCGTGGGCAGCCCGGCCCCGGCCCAGCCGGTCTGATACCAGCCCATGCCCGGGACTGTGGCGGTCAGCGTCGTGCCGGGGAGCTGGAAGCTCCCGCCGTAGGTCGTCAGGGTGGGTCGGGTTCCGGGCGCCACCGATTCTTGATAGCCCCAGGCCAGCCCCAGGCCAGCCAGTACACGCCGGGCGGGACCGTCGTCGCGGTGATCGTGGACGATCTGAGTCCGGTTGAGGTAAGCACCGTGGTGGCGCCCCAGTCGTACAGCGCGGCGCCGGTCGGACGGGATCCCGACCCATCGTCGGCGTAGAGGCCCATCCGCGAGTTGACGGTGCCGGTGACCTGGACAGCAGTCACATTGACACTCGCCGCCGTGAACGCCTGCCCGCCCTTTTTAGTGACGTCGACCCGGGAGAAGAACACCTTCCCCGAATCGCCGGCGACCATCAGTCGGGTCGCCCGAGTGGTATGGAAAGGGGTCAGGTACTCACCGGTCGCTACCGGCTGCTGAACAACGGTCAGCCCCCCGTATACCGCAGCGTAGGCACGCCACCCCCCGACGGTTCCGTCGGCGAACGTGATGGGAGTGTAACTACCCCACGGGATCACATCGGCGATCGTCTTACCGTCCACCAGCCAGGCATACCGGTTGACCTGCGTCGCCGAGTCGGGGGCACCACCGGCGTAGTAGTTCAGGTTGACGCCGCCCTCGATGGTGAATTGGGCGAACTGGATCCGGCGTAGCGCGCCGCTGTTGCTGTTGGTGTTGACGATCACGTTGGCGGAAGCGGTGCGGCGGGAATCCCGGATGCGAATGCCCTCGATCGACACGTTCTCCAGGATGTACCCGGCGGGCTGCTGCCCGTTGTACAGGGTGACGGAGCCGTGGTCGATGGCTGCTGCCGTGTTTCCGTTCACCACCTCGCCGCCGATGATCCGGATATCCTTGCAGCCCAGGGTGGTGACGTTGACGGTTTCTTCGGATGCGACGTAGATGGCGGATGCGGAGGTCCGCTCCACATAAACGTTGTGGTAGGTGATGTCCTGGCCGCCGACCACGGCCACACCGCGCCCGCCGATCTCACCCATGCAGCGCGGCGAGTAGACCTTGATGTCGCGGCAGATTCCCACGTCGAAGGTGTAGGACACGACCGCGACACCGTCGTCGCCGCAGTAGCGGGTGATCGGGGACTCGACGATCCCGTAGCGGGTTTGGTTGGTCATGTGCACCCCGTCGGCGCGGGTGTTCTGCACGGTGAGATGTTCGAACGTGAACACGTCGAGCAGTGAGGTATAGATGCCGGTCGCCCCGGCCCCGTCAACGTTGACGTTGAGGATTGTGAGGTTGCTGCACGACCATACAAACAGCGCGCACGACCAGCGCAGCACCTCGCGGGAGGTGTTCGGGTTGCGGGTGAGAAAATCTCGTAGGTGCGCGTCCTGCACGCCGTAGACGACGGTCGCGCAATACTGCTGGTCCGTGGAAACGAGCGTGCCATGGCCGGAGATGCCGGTGCCGTGGTTGAGCACAGTGATATGTCCGACCTGAACGGCAACCGACGCATTGGTGGTGGGGATCGCGGTCGCCACGGTGATCGTCGTCCCGGCCACTGCGGTGATGTAGGTGCAGAACACGTTGTTCTGGGAGAACTCGAATCCCACCGACTTGCCGACGTCGCCCGCGCTGAACGCGGCCCCGGCGGTGAATGTGGTCAGACCCGCCGTGGTCGAGCAGCCGCCCTGTGTCCGCGCTTGGTGCAGATACGACTTGGTGGGATCCAGGTAGACGGTGTCGCCCCATCTCGCGGCGTTGAGCGCCTGCTGGATCGGCACGGTGTCGTCGGCACCCAACCAGAACTCGAGGCCCGGCGAGGAGACGGTGGCCCCGGCCGCCGCCGACAGCGTGCCGGTGGTGGCCGAGATGTAGGTGAAGGTGCCGCGCAGCAGCGCCCCGCCCGTCCCGGCACCGACGAACACGAACGACTTGCCGGTGTCGCCGGAGGTGAAAGCGGCGGTAGCCGAGGTGACCGTGGTGCCGCCGGAGGTGATGGTGGCGTCCATGACCCGCCGGGCGTCGCCGACCGCCCCGTAGGTTTCCGGAAGGACCCGATTCGAGCCGTCCCGGAGCATGATCCGCTTGTCGATGATCTGATTCGTGTTGATCGCCGTCACGGCGGCGGGCACATAGACCGCGGCCAGAACCACGCTGTCGGCCGGGATGGTCGGGAATGTCGGCTCGGCGGTGGAGGTGATCGCTGCTGCGGTGCCCGCCACCACAGACTTGGTGCCCGCCGCGTTCACCACCACCAGGTCGTGGCGCGGGTTGGTGGCGTGCGCGGTGGTGGCCGTGACGTTCCCTGCGGTCACGGCCACCTGGCGGCCGGTGACCCGCACCACCCCGGCGGCGACGGCGACGGTCATGTCCGGGGAGCCCTGCGCGGTGACCGCGCAGCCTGCGACGACGCCGGTGCGGTCGTGCCCGGCGACGATGATGTCGATGTCGCGGGAGTCCACCCCCGCCTGTGCGGGGAACGTCGCGTCCGGGGTGTTCGGGATCTGCAGCGGCACCCGCCACGCCTCCTTTCAGTACGACGATGCGGCCCAGGTCGCGGCCAGGCTCGGCGCCATCACCGGCGCCCGCACCGCGGCCGGCGTCGCGGTGAACGCCAGCGCGGTCGCGCCGATGTCGTTGGACGGTGAGACCGTGATGTTCGCGGCCGGGGTGGCCGCGCACGCCAGGTTTTCCCCGACGCACACCGTCGCCGAGCCGTCGGCCTGGTTCGCCCGGCCGATGATGGTGGTGATGCCCGACCCGGCGGTGAACGTGGTGCCGTTGGTGGCGTTCTGGGCGACGCCGATCAGCACCAGGTCCCCGGCTGCGGGCGGACCGCCGAGGGTGGCGCCGACGGTGGTTCCCGCCGCGGTGGTGGTGTTGGTTTCCGAGCTGGGGACGAGGATGTGCGGGCCGTCGGTGTTGGCGTACTCGGCGACCTGCAGGTAGCTGACCCCGGTGCTCGTGGTCAGGGTGACCGTGGTGACCCCGGACTGGGTGGCCAGCAGCCACGCCCATTGATAGACCTTGGTCGACCCGGGAATGTTCGCGCGGGAGGTGCCCAGCAGCCAGGTCTGGCCGAGGTTGTCGGCGATCGCGTCCGATGTGTGGCCGACCATGAACGCGACTAGTAGGTTGCCTGCGGCGGTCGACGAGAGTGTGACGGGGACAGAGGTGCCGGAGGCGATGTTGCCCCCGACGGTCTGTGTCCGCGTCCACGCCATTAAATTCTCTCGAACGTCATCGACGCCCGTGCGTTTACGGTGGCGGGGGCGGTGATGCGTAAGCCCATCCCGGCCGACACGGCGGTGTCCGGGGTGTCGCCGAGGGGGAAGTCGTAGAGCAGGGTGCCGCCTGCGGGGGTGAGCAGGAACCGTTCTATCACCGTCAGCGCGGTGGGCTCGTTCCCGGCGGTGGATGCGGAGAACGCGGTGAAACCGGTGACGATCGAACGCCCGTAGAGCTGCACGATGTTCGTGGTTTCTGTCGTGTTGTTCGTGCCCGGGGTGGAGTTTGACGCGTTCGTGGAGGTGACCAGTTCGATCAGCGCCGGCACTGCGGACGTGGTGACCCCATCGAACTCGACCCGGAACTTCTTGAGGTCGATCCCGAACTGTGCGGGGCAGATCACCATGAGCGCGGTCTTCGCGGTCGCCGCAGCCAACGCGACCGCCGCCGAGGTGCCGACCCAGTATCCGGCCTTGGCCACGAGAGGATTCCTTTCTCGGGGAGCGTTTCAGGGGGCCGGGTCACATCGTGGTCGCGTCAAGGACCAGCGCACCCGCAGCGACGGTGATCTGTCCTTGGGCGGCGAACACTTCGGGGACAACCTTCTGGAAATACAGCTCCCCCACCGATGTCAGGTCGACGGCGGCGCCACCGGAGGTGAGCGCGATCTGGAAGGTGTCCGTTGTGCCACCCACCACGAAGTACGCGGCGCCTTCCGTGATGCCGCCCGGCAGCGACTCGGCGAACACGTTGAAGAAGAGCACCCGGTCCGTGTTGACCAGGCCGTGTGCGCCCGACGTGATCAGGTCACCGGTCACGCCCGCCGCATTCACGGTGCCGAACCCCTTGATCGCGCTGGCGCCGCCGAACGGGATATAGCCCCGGAAGTTGCCAGAGTTGGTGGTGAGGTTGTTGTACATCCCGAAGAACCCGTACGTGTTCGCTGGCACGTCGAACGTGAGCGCGCCGGTGTTCGACTTCTGCCCAGATGCGGCGGCGCCCCACGTCACCGCCAGCCTGGCGTAGGCAGGAGAGCCACCGGACGCCTCGGTCGCCGCCGCGTTCGTACTCGTGCCCGGGGTGGTATCCGTCGGCGGGGCCGTCACCAGCGTGTGAATCCCGATGTGGGTGATCCCAACCGTGCCGGTTGCGGTCTCGTCAAGGGCGTCGAGCGCCAAATTCTTGCTGGCGTCATTGAAAGGCAAAGGAGTTTCCTTTCCGGGCAATGCGGAAGCACCCGCGACCAAGGGGCAGAGCGGGTTACAGGGAATGCGGGGCTAACGGGGGTAGAACCGAATCCAGCCGACGGTGATCGGGGACGGCGCGCCGTCCGGTGGGGTGCCGGTCACGACGAGCCGGGCCGCATACGCCTGCCACGCCCAGGTGGCGGTTTGCGCCGGGGTGGCCGCGACCCGGATCCGGTCGGCGACGATGGTCGGGGCGAAGTCCCACAGGACGGTGCCGTTGACGTCGATGGCGTGCGCCGCAGCGGTCCACCCGGCCAGCGGCACAATGGCGGCGGTGGCGTCCAGGACGGGGATGGCTTCGTCGACCGGATCCCCGGCGTGCACGGTCAGGTCCAACCGTTGCGGGTGGTAGCCGAGCTCGGTCACGACGAATCTCCGCTCAGACGAGGACTACCGGGAGAAAGTCGAAGACGTCCCATAAGGCGCCTAGCGGACGGCTGCGGCCCGACCGGTCTCAAACCAACTCGTCCCGTCGAAACGGAACGTCACCGAATCGCGGTAGGTGGCCGTGGTCGAGGCGGTAGGCGCTGCACCACCCGCGAACTTGCAATTCGACGGCCACACGTAGGACCGGGCACCCGTCGCGTCCTGGATCCACTCGATCGTGAGCACCTGCCCGGCGGCGCCGTTGGTGATGCTCGACGATGTGGCGTTGGCGGCGAGGGTGACCGCGACACCGCGGCTGTTGAGGGCGTTGATCGTGACCGCCCCGTTGCTGCTCAACGTCTGGGTTGCGAAGGTCGCCACATTGGCCTTGGCCGCCAGCAGCGCCGCCCACGTCGCGGCATCCGGCGGCGGCACGGTGATGATCTGGTCCAGGGCGCCGAGATCAATGCTTGACCCGGCGTTGTGTGGGATGACCACGTAGTACTTGCGGGTCGCCCCGCCGATCGACTCCTCGACCAGGTAGGCGCCGCCGACCGGGACGGTGGCCGGGTCGGTGTTGGCGGCCAGGTCGATGGTGAGGATGCCGTCGATGTTCAGCCGGCCGGTGACCTTCGCCGCGACCACCGTCGGCCCATTGACCATCGGCGTGGTCGGGGTGAACGACACGGTGCCCACCGGGTCGGTGCCGTCGGCCAGGTCGTAGTCCCGGGTGACGGTCACAATCGTGAAGGCCACGACGCACCTTTCATCCGATGACCGGGAGCGTGGACAGGTCGACCGTCGGGCCCGCGTTGTGGGGGATCGCGACCTTGTAGGTGCGGTCCGGCTGGCCGACGATCTCTTCGCGGACCGTGTAGTAGCTGCCCGGCGGGACCGTGGCCGGGTCGGTGTTCGCGGCCAGCGACAGCGAGATCCGCCCGATGGAGTCCAACGGGGCACCGACCGGTGCGGCGACCAGGGTCACCGTGTTGTTGCGCAGCCATCCTGACGGGGTGAAGTAGACGGTCCCGGTCGGCGCCGCGCCGGTGGCCAGGTCGTAGTCCCGGGTGACGGTGATGTGGGTGAACGTGCCTGCCGGGGCGGGCGCGTCGGGTGTCGACCAGCCCGCCATGCCCAGCACGCCGCGCCCGGTCTGGGCCGCCTGCCGCGCCGAACCGGCCGCACCGCCGAGCCCGAGTGCGCAGCGGCCGTTGACGGCGGCGACTTTCTTGCCGGTGCCCTGTCCGCCCAGGCCGACCGCAGCGGTGCCGGTCTGGGCCGCCTGCTGCGGGCCGGATGCGACCGGCGCGCGCAACACGAGCCGGGCGTTCGCCCCCCGCCATGCGTAGGGCATGGCTCAGCCCAGTTGCACGATCGTGAGCCGCACAAACCCGTC
>WNGN01003288.1_pt1 | contig 10936 bp, 16 predicted proteins | sample 5400561 | NCBI WGS metagenome assembly WNGN01 (sample SAMN13153379, study PRJNA577476) | soil metagenome | isolation source: 115 cm soil or saprolite under Garry oak tree replicate 2 | place: USA:California | collected 2016-06-15 | reverse complement strand
ATGTCTTGTGCGGCCGTGGTCTAGCCTGGTCTATGATATCAGCCTGCCAATACAGCGTTCAGCAGAACGCTGACGACCCGGGAGGTCGCGTAACGAGCGGCCCGGGAGTTCAAATCCCGGCGGCCGCACCATTCACCATGCCAACTATGGCCCTAGAAGAGTGTTCGAGAACCACAGTAGGGACATGTGCTGATGCCGTCTGCAATATCGTGTCCACAGTTTAGGCATTTGTGAAGCGTTTTGTGTTGCGGGAAAACGTCTCTCTGTAATGTGGTTACATGATAGTAAAGGAAGAAGGATCCAAGGCTGGTTGTAGCGATAGCCATCACAATTCCGACGGTAAGAATAAGTCTCGAGTCGACCGGCGAGCCAAGACTCTGAGAGATTCCTGGTTCCAACACTCCGAAAGCGAGCCATCCTAGGGCTTGCCAGTAGAGCAGAATGGAGAGTGGCATGGTAATGGCATTTAGGAGTGAGCTACGTTTACCCAGCTTCATATTATCGACGCAAGCAGATTGAAGCTTCCGTGAATTACCATTGCCGCGACTAGGGGTATGACAAGCAGCCGCGCATTTCCACTCTTCTGCCAGAGTCCAATTCCGAACCCCGTCAGCGTGGCAGTTATGCCGTGTAGAGGAGATGTCAGTAATCCCCGCATCAAGAAAAGAGCCAAAGAGACGTTTACTCCATAACCAAGAACGGCGATAGCGTAGACTACGTTCTCCAGGAAACCAAATCCTATACCAGAAAGTGAGCCTAGAACTGTCCAGTCTGCAATTTCAAATGTCAACTTCTCTTCCTCCTTCAGCAAGAGGAGACCGAGGGACTTGGCCGGCTCCTCGACCAATGGTGCGACCGCTGTCGCGACCACTATGGGAAAGAGAGACTGGCTGAATATTAGGACCGGAATCGCGAGCGGCGCATAGAACGACTCACCAAAAGCCGCGACTAAACCTACGGTTGCACCCATTCCAAGACAAATTAGATAGTGGGCTAGGCGAGGATGTGACGCGGGATTCACAGGTTGGCCAGTAGTTGATCCTCTACCTGCCATTGCGCTCTGAAGTGGTCGTTGAAGTCAGTAATTAAGACGTAGTTCCAGTAGAGGCTAAAGAGACCGGTTATCCAAGTGAGAATCAGGTAGAGAAAGTAGCTTCTATCAGGCAACGACTTCCAGAATGGAAATACAACAGTCTTCTCAAGCTTTGAAAACGCGGACTGGACCTGCTGCATGAACGCTAATTGTCTGACATCATGCTTGTGGGGATCCTTGGTTAGGAAATACCAGACGTACAGTCCAAGCAATCCGAAAGTGATTATGCTCAAGACGACCCACAGAACCGGGGACTTTTCGTCCTCTTCTCCGTTAGACTCGCTGTGAATTGAGGTCATCGTCGCAAGCTCGATAGTCATCTTTGACTCAATCCCTCTTTCTGCCGCTAAACCTCGGACATAATTGATCAAACCTTCGCGTAGCATCCTGTCCCTTCTGAAATGCCCGTTTCTCCGCTTGATGAGCCTGTACCAAGGTAGCACGAAAAGAATGATTGCTACAATTATGCCCACGACAAATCCGATAATTGCTCCCCCAAAGAGCCCAGTCCTGCCGGCAGATGAGGTCCCTACGAAGAGGCCGCCGAAAAGAATCCCGAAGAAAGCGACAGCTCCTAGCAGAGGGGAGAGAATCCACAAAGCCGACATTATGTCGTCGGTCTCTCGCCTAATTCGGACAGCCTCAGTGATCGTGTTTTTCCCGAGCTGGGACGCCATGGGCGCTGTCAAATTCGTTCCGTCAGGATTGCTGGGAGACTATATAAAAAGTCAAAACGATCTCGATTTGGTGCTTGATTTCTAGCATGGTTCCTCAATGAGAGCCTCTGCCGATTTGAAGGGTCGTTGGGTAATTGCGTTTTTTTCTCTGGTCTTGCTGCATAGATTACTCAGCTACCCCATCGCGAGAAGCGAACCTCGATATTCATCTCCTCGTCTGCCCTCTACATCGCCGATCTTATCATTCCGCCATCTATTGAGATCATTGCCCCGTTGATGTAACTGGCCTTGTCGCTCGCAAGAAACGCCACAAGATAACCAATCTCTTCAGGGGTCCCATATCTTCCGAGAGGCACGTCAACGAGGGCTTGTTTCATTGCCTCATCAATCGGCATGTCAGTTCTCCGTGAAACGTCCTCCGCGATCACTCTCTGACGGTCAGTCAAGATGTGTCCCTGCATGATTCCGTTGGATGTGATTCCCTTCCCTCCATATTCTGTGGCCAGAGATTTGGAGAGTCCGGCCAGGCTCAGCCTTACTGTGTTAGACAGAACAAGATTTGGAATGGCTTGTCGTAATGTCGTTGAAGTTATGAAGACAAGTCGTCCCCACTTATTCCGTTCCATGCTCGGAACGACGCGTTTTGCGAGCCACACAGCGTTCATCAATAGCAAATTAACACCGTTATCCCAATCAGTCTCACTCAGTTCGTTGAAGTTTCCGGGTTTGGGCGGTCCCGTGTTGTAAGCGAGAATATCCACACTGCCCAACTTCTCTATCGTATTCCTGACAACGCGGTCGACATCCTCTTTGACCGTGAGATCTGCGCTGAATGCGTACACTTCGCGATTTCCAGTCTCCCGGACGATCTGGTCTCTGGCTCGAGAGATCGAGTCAGTATTCCTAGACGAGATGACGACCTTACAACCTTCAGAGGCGAGAACCTTGGCCACACCAAAGCCGATCCCTTTGCTTGACGCTGTGACCAGTGCAATTTTGCCTTCTAGTCCGAGTTCCATGCTCGCCCTGAGCACGCCCTAGCTTATCATTCAACGCTTCGGAAAAGCTGATCCATCGATGGCTCCGCCATATGACGATTGGCAATTCGAGAGAAGACGTATAATCGAGGAACAGCCTCTCGACAGGTGAACGTGTCGAATAGATCTAGCCTCTATCACGGAGAGCTCGACGCCAAGCTGGAACCAGGCAATATTCCTCATACATATTCGAATGCCGAGGAAGAGTACTGGACAATCAAGAAAGCCGTTGGGCTTGCAGACATCTCGCACCTAGGCCGCCTAAGAATTACTGGCAAAGACCGGATTAGCTTCCTCAACGGCCTTCTGACAAACGACATTTCTCAGCTGAAGGAGAACGCGGGACAACGCTCTGCTCTCCTTAACTCAAAGGCGCGGGTCCTGGCCGACCTCCACCTTTACGCGCAACCGGACGGTCTACTCATCGACACAGGCGAATCCCCTGCCTCCCATGTGAAGGACATTCTGGACAGGTTCATAATCACAGAAGATGTCCTCATACAGGACTCTTCCAAAGATCTGGTCCAGGTGACCGTTCAAGGTCCCAAGAGTTCTCAGGCGATCAAGGAAGTGCTAGGAGCCGAGGCACGGGATCTCAAACAGCTAGAGCAGAAGACTCTCGGACCCGGCACAATTATTGCTAGAGACAGAACAGGCCAATCAGGCTACGACATAATCCTGCCCGAGCTAGAGGCCGAACCAGTCTGGCATGGCTTCTTGCTAAATGGAGGAGACATTGGTCTTAACCCGGTCGGTTCACAAGCGCTGGAGATTCTTCGTCTGGAGGCAGCATATCCAAAGTATTCGGTTGATGTTGACGAGAACACGATAGTCTTGGAAGCAGGTTTCAAAGACGCGATAAACTTCAACAAAGGCTGCTACCTGGGACAGGAGGTCGTTGCCCGAGCAACCCACATCGGACGAGTGAACAAGCAACTGGTGGGATTAGAAGTAGAGACGAAAGACTCAGTCTCCCCTCGCTCGAAGCTAATGAGTGAGGGTCGAGAGGCGGGTTTCATCACCAGTGCAGCATTCTCGCCAGGACTTGGAAGAGTAGCAAGCCTAGGCTACGCTAACAGGGAATTTGCGAAGGAAGGGACAAAGGTGAATGTGCTGTCGGGTGAAACCAGCTTATCTGCCGTAGTAACCAAGATCGTCTAGTTCTTAGCTTTGGACTGGAAGCAGGGCAAGTGCCAAGCCACCAATTGGGAAGCTGACGATTTCTGGAACACGACCTTCTGAGTATCGTATGATATGCTCTTGCGGCAGCCGACGCAAAAGCCTCCTGCTATGTTCGGGGTATTGCCGATCGTGGCTTTCATGTTCTCGGATTCTTGTCCGAGCTGGTTTTTCTTCGAATCAATATATCCCTTGAACGCTACAACCTCCTGGCTGGTAGGGTTCACCTGCAACAGTTCATTGATCGACTCTTCAGCTTCAGATAGAACCTTGACAATCTCCTGAAACTTTCCCAATAGCTGACTCGTCATCGCTCCGTCAACCATCAAAGCTCCGTTCCCGAGAGGCTGGATGACCTTTGGAAACGAGCTCAGCTCACTGCTCATCGTGTCTGCAATCTTGTAGCCAAAGTAGGCTTTGAGAAACATTAGCCCTTCAGAGGCGGGATGAGCGTTCAGCCCATTCTCGACAATGTCCAGTGCGGAAGGAAAGTTGGAGTTTTGAGCCTCGTGCATCGCAGGCTCGACAAAGTGCTTGTACTCCTCGGGCGAGCACTTCAACGGAACGTCGAAGCCGCCTTCCGCCACATGCAAGGACTAATCGCATCACTCACCTCTCCATCGGGAAAATAGTTTCCGTGCCCTTCGGACAAACCGAACAGTACTACAGCTACGCGTGGAGTCTCCACCAAGAATCGGCGAAGACGAAGATGGGTTAACGCACGCCTTCTCGGAACTTCTCTTCCAGCGTCTTGAGTTCGCCGTGCTCTTTGATCCTTATCTTCGTGTTCATGCTGAAGGTTATCCCTATCCGTCGAAGGAATGAGTAGAGTTCCTCCCCGGACAAGGGTCCCCTCAGCCTGCCGGACTCGATGAGACGCGCAAGGTTCTCCTCGACGATCCCAACCTCTTTCGGGTAGTATCTTCTTGCTGTCTCCAACACCTCGATTCCCCTCCCCGTCAGGATTTTCTGGACAACCGCGCGGGAATTCAGTTTGGGAGCCGCGACCGGCACGGGTGTAGGCTTCTCTTGAGAGAGGAGCATTTTCTTCCGTAGTTCTAGAGCCTTCTTCTGACGCAGGAGCTCTATCTCGGAAGACATTTCCTCGGACTCGGAACGAATCGGGTCGGCCGTCTACATAAGGGCTAGTTTCTCAGAACCGCTTAACTCCAATGGCTTTCTCATAATCGTAGACGGCTCTTCCAACAACGGTCCAAGCCTCAAGTCTCGTTCGATCTATCCGAATCCTCTCTGATGCCAGCTTCATTGTTTGGTCTGAGAAGTGGCCTTCAGGAAATCCACCGATGAGCAACACTGGCCGCTTCGCGTTCCGCATTTCGTCTGCAACAGTTTCCATCGGTTTCGGCAATCCCAGGTTGGTCAACGCCACTACCCTATCGGGGGAGATTTTGCTCAGTAGGCTCTTCAGCGATTCTCTTTTGAGTTTAAGCAGTGCCGGCCCCGAAGATGGGACCACGGAAGTTTGGTACAGTTGCTCGATCAGCGACGTGAACCGGTCTGTATTTCTAGGAAGGTGGGTGTGTTGGTCGATTGTGATGACGTGGTCGTCGCGTGTGTGGACGAAGCAGTATAGTTGATGGTCTGCGTTCAGAGGAGAACCTAGCGCAAGCAGAAGGGAGAAGTGAACAATGTCTGGACGGCCCCTTCCCACTCCAGTTTTTCCGAGTCGCAGAATGGCTGAATGATGATAGCTCTGGTCTAAAATCAGATGACGTGGGTCTTTCTTCTTCCTCTTGGCCCATCTAAGTATGGCTGGATGGCCCACGATTTCATTAGGGACGAGTTCTATCGAAGATTCAGCAAGAATCAGTGTCAGCAATGACAATCACTCACTCGATCGACCATCAGACCAGGTAATGAGCTTCATGGGAGGAAAGAACGCTAGGCGAAACTATGGTAAGACTCGGGCGGCTGTCGCTGCAGTTGCTAGTGAGAGATTCCAGATTCTTCTGGATCAAGCCAAGAAGGTGGCTTGGACAAATGAGAAACTGTCGCGGCGCTACGTGAGCCTAGCTCGAAAGATATCCTCAAGGACAAAAGTTAGGATTCCAAGAGAATCAAAGATGTACCTTTGTAAGGGCTGTGGGCTGTCCCTCGTCCCAGGGCATAACGCGAAGATACGATTACACGCACACACAACTGGAATTGTGATCAGTTGCTTGTCATGCGGTGCTGTGAAAAGGTATCCTGTTAACGCCAAAATCTCAGTCAGCAACGGTTCTGCGCGATGAATCCTTATATTGCTCAGTCCTTCCCGTACGCGAAGAAAAAATTCCAGCAAGTATGAGGACCCGCAAGTATGCCCACAGCATTCGAAGTTCCCGCAAACGAACTAATCGACCGCCTAGCAAAGCACCTAAAAGAGAACGTTTCCGAAATCTCCCCGCCACCATGGTCCGAATACGCCAAAACGGGTGCGCACAAAGAGAGACCACCGCAGGACCCCGACTGGTGGTACGCACGTTGCGCTTCCCTTCTACGAAAGCTCTACGTCCATGGACCTGTTGGGGTGTCCCGTCTCCGAGTACAGTATGGTGGAAACGTTGGCAGAGGCAACTCACCCGAGCATCACGCTCGAGCGGGAGGATCGGCAATCAGGGAGCCGCTACAGCAGCTTCAGAAAGCCGAGCTCGTCGCCTTAGAAGGTAAGAAAGGACGAAAGCTCACAAAACAGGGGCTCACACTATTGAATCGGACTTCCGCTGAGGTTGCGAAAGAATTGAAGGCTAGGCCGCGAGAGGCCCCGAGCTAATGTCAGGGGAAGAATACTCCGACGAAGAACTCGAAGAACTGCGGCGGCGCAGAATGGCCCAGATGCAGCGGGCCGCCTCCGATGATCAACGCCGATCCCAAGCCCAACAACAAGTAGAGAGACAGAAACAAGCAATAATCCGAAAGATTCTCACACCTGAAGCAAGACAACGTCTTACAAATATCCGAATGGTAAAACCAGAGTTCGCAGAGGAGCTAGAAATGCAGCTCATACAGCTTGCCCAATCAGGAAGGCTCCAAAGCCAAGTAACCGATGAACAGCTAAAGAAAACCCTGGTCCAGCTCCAAGGCCAGAAGAAAGAGATCAAGATCAGGAGAGCCTGACAATGGCACGTCACAAGCCATCGGGGAAAAAGAAGCATCTCTCCCATGCACTCAAGCAAGCCCAACCCGTACCCTCATGGGTCGTAGCAAAGACCGAGGGAAAAGTCCGACGAACCCCTAAGCAGAGACACTGGAGAAAAACCAAGATCAAGGTGTAGACGCTAACGAGCAAAGAAAAGAAACCAAAGAAAAAGGCCAAGACGCCTTCAAAAGAAGAAGCAGTCAAGAAATCAACAAAAAGAGAAGACTCCCTAGCTAAGAAAACTGAAGAAGTCTCAGCTCTCAAAGAAGAGACCGAAGAAAAACCCGAGGAGATCTCCAAGGAAATCAAACAAGATATTGAGGCTCCAGAAGCACCCGAAGCCCCAGCTAAACCTGAAGAGCCAGAGGAAGAGGAGCTCGAAATCGTTGAGGAGAAATTCTACGATCTTAATCTCCGAAGAATATGGAACGCTCCACGGGAGAAGAGGACTCCCAGAGCCGTCCGATTCCTGCGCGAGTTCGTGGCTCAAAGGATGAAGACCACCGAAGTCTCGCTCAGCGAGGAGACAAACAGCATGCTCTGGCAGCGAGGAATAAGCAAGCCTCCCCGGAAAATCCGAGTCAGAGTCGTGAAGGACAAGGACGGGAGAGTCATAGTCTTTCCGGGCGAGGGAAAGAGTCGTGCCAGTGATACTGTCTGACATTTTCGGAGATCCTAACGTAGGAATATTCGCCTTCGCCAACGAGAAGATCGCAGTCCTACCAGCAGGAACTTCTCTCGCGAAACTTGCCAGCTTCAAAGAAGCGCTCGGAATCGAAGCATACGGAATAGGCATCGCAGACTCAAGACTCGTAGGAATCTACCTCAGCGGCAACTCCAACTCCATCCTCCTACCATACATCGCAACCAAAGAGGAGATATCCAAACTTCGTTCAACAGGTGCCCGCGTCACGACAATAGAAGAGAAGCGGACCGCGCTCGGAAATATCATCCTCTGCAACGACTACGGGGCAGTAGTAGATCCACGGCTAAAACCACGCACGGTGACGGCGATTGAAAAGGCTCTGAAAGTGCCAGCGAAGACTGGAACCATCGGAGGGCTCCCCCAAATTGGGTCCCTAGCCACGGCCTCAAACAAAGGAGTCTTGGCAAATCCAATGATCGACGAATCTGAGAAGAAACACATCTCCGAGGCTCTCGGCGTACCAGTCTCGGTCGGAACCGTCAATTCAGGCGTACCCTACCCAAGGTCGGGGATCGTCGTAAACTCAAAGGGTGCCGTAGTGGGCTCTCACACACTTGGTGCCGAACTTCTAGCTGTCAGTAGCGTCTTCCAGACGGATTAGGTTAAAACGCGCTAATAACGTTTGCAATAATCTTGAATACCACAAGTAACGCGACTTTCCACGCGAGACCGCCTAATGATTGGCTCATTTCAAGCATAATATAGCGAATACGACCGAGAATGGGCGATAAGTCTGTCTTTTAGGCGTTGTGTATGCCGTCCTTGACGGCTACAAGATTATTGCAAACGTTATTAGCGCGTTTTAACCTATCCTATGCGTGCTGACGGCGGAAACCGGCTATATCAGCAATTCGGGCAAGAATCTCTCGATTCTTTACGTATCGGCTTTCGACCTATTCGTGTACCATAGTCAGAACTTATGGAGCCCATTCGGCTATCAGTTAGAATAAAATGTGTTCGGTTTCAAGAGGATAATACTAATTTTACGCAATTCGGTATGCCTATATTTCCGTAACACCGTTCAAGATTGAGGAAGCGTGACATGAGAGACGATAGCAATTGGACCGGTCCGGATGACAAAGAACAAGCAGTCAGAGACAGTATCGCTAAGGGTAGTCTCTCTATCAAAGACAAACACACAATGGGTAATCAGCAAGTTTGGCATTGTAAGATTTGCTTGCGGAACGATTGGATACTTTACTACTACCAACTACTCAAATCCGCCGGAGTATCGCCGAAAGAGTTAGAGAAGAAACCTTGGGAAAGTATGGACCAACTCGCGGACCGGCTACACGAAATGTATCATCCAATCGGAATCTTAGAGCATGCTAAACACAAGCGAGAACAGAACGCCGAACGTCAGCGTAGACATAGGGCTAACCTTCTCAAACCGAAGGCTTAGCCGTCTTTTTTCTCCACGCGAGTATAGCGTTAGGTATTAGAAATCCTTCATTTTGGGCAATTCTGTCACGCTTTTCCTTATCTTATCGGTAAGGGATGCAAGAAAGCATTCGAGAAAAAATCCGACTAATCGTCGGGACGACCAAAAGTCGGTTTACTTCAAAGACGGTTAGTTTCGAGTATTGTCCGTGCGGCGGACCTTTACTCTTAGAGCAAGACAAGAAGCAAGGACTACACGTTTCGCATTTACGTCAATGCTATGATTGCGGCGGACTTGTAACTACTAACTGTCTAACGAAAGACCCGCACACCGGGGAATCGATTGTCCTTGAGTTAGTAGCAGATTCTACCTACGCCGGTTCTTGCCGTTGTAACGCGCGCAAGTTGGAGTTGTCTTAGACTTGGACGACCTTGAAAGCGTGATTGAAGAAGCGAAGAAGTGGATTCCTCGCGTTAAGAGACCGCCTTTCGCCGGGTTAGATTCTGTACCAGTCGTAACGATAGAGCAAACAATTGCCAAATCAAAAACTCGAAGTCGTCTAAAGAAATCGCTTTTAAATTTGCTCGCGGTTTACAACGACTCAACCTTTCCGGACGAACTTCTCAGAGAGCGATTCAGAACAGTAATCACCGAGTGGGCGAAAGAAAACGACGGGCAACTTTCCGAGTATCTTACGCTTCTATACCGCAAAAAGTTCGCTCTGATGAACTATGTCACGACACGCGACCCGAAATGGTTGGCTCATTTCTATAGAAAAGTGAACGCAATAGAAGAATTCGAGAAAGAGTATCGTCCCGCGTCTAACGTAATGAAATTTTGGAATTGGGGTCTATGAGAAGAAAATCCTATTCGATTGTCAGCGTAGATGAAGCGTACAAGGTTCTTTCCGAAGCAAAACTTTCGCGCGGCATGCGCGACAGTCTCAAAGAAGAAGTGCGCGAACTAAAGGACCGCGCGAAAAGGTCTCTCAAGTTAGCAGAGACAAGGGAACACAATCAAGTCGCGAGAATGCGCGAACTTGCAAAAGACCGCCGACTAACCGAAGGTGATTTTCACACACTCGGACTTTTTCGGCGACGAATCAACATTTCGCGAACACGACTCGGCATGGAACCAAAAAGCAATTGGGAAAATCCGTATCCGGAGAAGAATTAGGAATGATTCATGAACAAACTTCTCGCTATCTGTATCGAAGGTAGTTCGAGTTGAAAGTCAAACTCGTTCTAACAATCACCGGAATTGTTTTCGGAGTCGTCTTTGGTCCCGCGTTTGTTTCATTTATCGCGCCTTCGCTCTTTACGGTTTGGATTCCTCGACTCGTTCGATTAGCGCTCGACAATGTTCTTGTTACTGGTTCTATTGTTGCGGGTTTATTCGGATTGGTCGGTCTATCTTCGTTACGCGGTCGTAAATCACAAGAGAAAGAAGTCGATTTAGAACCGACCAAAGAAGAAATCCAAGAAGAAGTCCTCAAAGCGTTTGCGGCGCACACTGAAGATTTGAAAGCGCAAATCGCCAATCCGGAGTTGTTCAAGGTTGTCGAACCAGAACCGGTAGAAGTTGTGCCGGAGAATCCGAAAGAGAAACTTGAACGATTGAAACGACAGATACTTGAAGGAAAATCTGAAAATGAGTAGTCGATTTATTCTACTTGCCGGAATTAGCGCTACTTTTCTTACATGGCTACTTCTGTTAACGATTGG
>WNGN01008342.1_pt1 | contig 10941 bp, 11 predicted proteins | sample 5400561 | NCBI WGS metagenome assembly WNGN01 (sample SAMN13153379, study PRJNA577476) | soil metagenome | isolation source: 115 cm soil or saprolite under Garry oak tree replicate 2 | place: USA:California | collected 2016-06-15 | reverse complement strand
TCACCACGTCCGATTTGTTCTGTGCGACCTTGCCCATAGTGCCCTCGCTCGTTGCGTTAAGTATAAAGATATCTGGGCAGTAAGTCAAGGTCTATTGTTTCCCTTCCCTCTTCCCTTCGGGTGGCACGCGTTTAATGAGCGGTCCCAGGGGCGTGAGATTCCCATGTTCATCGATATTGAATGATTGGAACGCCATTGCCCCTGAGTGTTGTTGCATAGCCCCGGTGATGACGTGGAACCATTTGATTGCTTCGTTGTCAGTTTCGAGTCCCACAGTCCCCGCTGTAGTAATTTCCAGGAACTCGGCGCGCGCCAAGCCACGAAAGAAGAGTCTGACGTTCTCGAAATGACAATGGTCGAATCGTGTACCGTCGATCGGCACCTTCTCGTTCGCGTATTTTTGGCCATAGATCGTTTTGCTGATCGGCCCGAGCTTTCGCCGCCGACGAGCCCTTGACCAAGCGATTCCCGATAGCGCAAAACTCACTACGGCGAGCAGCGCCGCCATCCCTTGCCGTAAGTCACTCGGCGGCACGGCAACCTGATTCGTGATGAACTTCCAATCCACGCCAAAGAATGCCGCGATAGCGAACACCATCGGGAGAATGAAGTACCAGTCGTCCTTTGCTACCTTCGCCATGACCTGCCCCATCGCGCGGAGGACTAGTCAACCTACCTCCCCATTTGCGGTAAGTACATACTTCCCAATTCAACTCGGATGGAGCGGCGAAGTCTGTGTCGGGCGTGACGGCCAGTTGACGGTGCCCGCCGATCGTTTCCCACGCTGAAGCGTGGGCTCGGCCGGCACTGTGCTGCAGCACAGCGAGCGAAGCGGCTCTCATCGGAGCGAATTGTCCTTCAGGACAGTCCTGGCCGAGCCCATCCTTTAGGATGGGGGGCCGATCTCCACCGCGATCTTCCCCAGCTGCTCCCCCCGGTCCAGGCGCTCGAACGCGGCATGCGCCTCCGCGAGCGGATAGACCCGGTCCACGAGGGGGCGCAGGTGTCCGGCGCCGAGCTGCCGCACGACCTCCTGATATTCGGCGGCGTTCCCCATTGTCGACCCCATGATGGTGTACTGATTCCAGAACAGTCGCCGTGCGTCCGTCACCACGTTGGGGCCGCTCGTCGCTCCACAGGTGACGAGGCGCCCGCCCTTGCACAGCGACCGGAGTGAGTTCTGCCACGTCGCTTCCCCCACGCTGTCGACCACCACGTCCGCGCCCCGCCGCCCGGTCAGCGCCCGGACCTCGCGTGCGACTTCCTGAGTCGCGTGATTCAGGGTGACGTCAGCTCCGAGCTTGCGCGCCTCGGGCAACTTGGCGTCATGCGACGAGGTCACGATCACGCGGGCGCCCCGGAGCTTGGCGATGCGCAGCGCCGCGAGCGAGACCCCACCGCCGATGCCCCACACGAGCACAGTCTCGCCCGCCCGGACCGCGGCGCGCGTCACGATCATCCGCCACGCCGTGAGGGTCACCAGGGAAAAGGCCGCCGCCTCGGCCCAGCTGAGCGGCGGGTCGAGCGCCGGCACCAGAGCGAGGTTCCGTTCCGGCACGACGATCGAGCCGGCGAGGGTCCCCGGCAAGTGCTCACCCAGCAGCCGATAGTTCAAGCACAGCGAGTGCTCCCCCGCCATGCAGTATTCGCAGGTGTAGTCCGAGATCCCGGGGTTGATCATCACGCGGTCGCCCGCCTTCACCCGCGTCACGCCGCCGCCCACCGCCGCGACGACCCCGGCGCCGTCGGCGCCGAGGACGTGCGGGAACCGGCGGTCACCCGGCAGGCCACGCACGACGAAGAGATCGAGGTGATTCAGCGCGGCGGTCCGGAGGGCGACCCGAACGTCGCCAGGAGCGAGGGCGGCATCCGGCTCGGGAACGTCAGCTATCTGTATCTGATCGAGGCCGCCGGTGGCGCGGATGACGCAGGCGAGCAAGGGTCCCTAGGGCATGAAAGCCGGCGTCATCATCTGCTCGGCCCCCGTGGTTGGCAACGGCACCGCGGCGCCACCGGTCCCGATCGGCTGGATGTAGACCCGATAGAACGGCTTGCCGCCCCCCTGCACGTTTACGACGAGCCCGAGCAAGTCACCGGAGGGCGATAGGGCGAAGGCCGAGATCACCAGGTCCGTGCCCGTCAGCGGCGTGACCTTCCCCGTGGCCAGGTCGGCCTTGACCACCTGGGTCAGCGTGCGACCCCCCTGCTTGGTCTCGAGCAGGTAGGCGAGCGAACCGTCGCGCAGGAAATGCGGCTCGATGTTCCTCACGCCCGGGGTGCTCTTCGTGAAGGCGCGCTGGTTGGAGCCGTCCTTCGACATGAGCCACACGTTGGTGCCGGCGTCGCGCGACGAGACGAAAGCGATCGTCTCGCCGTCGGGGGAAATGGTGGGCTGCGAATTGACCGCCGGCTCTTGCGTGAGCTGCGTCGGCTCGGCTGCCGAAACCGGCTGCAGGAATATCTGCGAGCGCGCAGTACGGTCGGACTGGAAGACCACGGCGTTGCCGTCCGGCGTGAACTGCGCGCGCCCGTCCGTAGCGGGAGCGTTGGTCAAGCGGGTGACGTTCGTGCCGTCCGCATCCATCAGGTAGATGTGCCGGTGCGAGGAGTACGCAATGCGGGACCCGTCGGGGGAGAATGCCGGCTCGGTGGCGATCGCCGTGTCCTGGGTGATCTTGCGCAGCTGAGCGAGGTTGGACCGCTCCGCGGCGTACAGCTGGAACCGCCCCGAGCGCGAGCTCGCCACGACGATCTCTCCCTGCACCACGACGTCCGCGGTCGCGCGCTTGCCTCCGGGAGCCGTGGCCACGATCTGCGCGCGCCCGTAGCTCACGGCGGTGATGGTGCCGTCGTCCGCCACCGCCACCAGCTGGGGATTGTCGGATGCCCAGGTCAGCGCGGTGGCGAGTCCGATCACTGCGCCCGCGGAATCGACGTAGTTCCCCTTCAGCGTGTAGCGCCGGTTGAGGGGCAGGCCGAGGCGCGCGGCCGACAGGCGTACGCTCGCCGCCAGCACGCGCACCGTCCACGTTACAATCAGCCCCTGCCCCGCTCCCTTCACCACCAGCTGCGTCTTGCCAGCCTTCCTGCCGGCGAGCACGCCCGACGCCGCGTCGAAGCTCGCGAGCGACGTGTCGGCCAGGCTCCATTGCAGCGGCGCGTCCGCCACGGGGGTCCGATCGGCCGCGAGCGCCTGCGCCTCGAACTTCACCGTGCCCTGGATCGGAACCAGCACCTCGTCCTGCCACTTGGGCCGCACGGCGAGCAGCTCCACCGGCCTGTGGACCACGACATCGATGCTCTTCGCCTGGAGCAGGCCCGACACCGAGACCGTGGCCTTGCCCGGTGCAACGGCGGTCAATACGCCGGTCAGGCTCACCCGGGCCACGCTGGGGTCACTCGAGGTCCACTGCAGGGCGAGCGGGTTGATGATCCGGCCGTTCTGCGCCGGCACGACGACGCGCACGGTGTCGGCCTCGCCGGGGCCAAGCGTGATGGGCGCCTGCTCGCGGAACACGAAGTCGGTCTGCTGCACGACGACCGGCGCCGTCGCCGTGAGGCCGCTCCCGGTCGTGATCTGCACCGTACCCTGCCCGGACGCGAGCGCCACGACGACGCCGTTCTGGTCCACGCTGGCGATGTCGGGGCGCAACGATCTCCAGGTCACGACGACCGGGGCGGCGGCGGAGCCGTCGTCCTTCAGGGCGCGCGGCGCGGCCCGGACGTTTTCCGACGGCAGGAGGTAGATCGTCGGGGGCTCGAGACGCAGCACCGTCGCGACCCCCGTGCCCGGGGGCTGCCCCACGAGCGACCCGTCGGTGCGCGAGCCCACCCGCGCCTCGATGATCGCGACGCCGTTGGCCACTCCGGTCACCGTGCCGTTGTTGTCGACACGCGCGATCTGGATGTTGTTGGACGACCAAAACACCCGGACGGTCGGGATCACGTTGCCCACGCGATCGAACGCCGTCGCGAGGAGCCCGCTCCGCTCGCCCACTTTGACGGTGATGGACGGCGGCGCGACCTGCACTTCGGCGACGTTTTGGGCAACGAGGGTGCCCGGCAACCCGAGTAGGAGAGCGGCCGCTCCCCGTGGGAGTGTCATAGCGGCGCGAACCTAAGTCTCCGTAACTGCCGTTGTCAAGCGAACTTGTCACTTCGTGACGGTGACCGCCGCAGGGCAGCGCGCGGCGCTGCGCCATCACTTGCGTTGATGAGTTCGCGGGGTAAGCTATAGGCCACGCCCACCGACAACCAGCGGAGGAGAGATCCGATGCTCGAGCTGACCGACTTCTCGGAGAGTGGCTGGACCGGCCCCGGCATGATGGAGCCGCTGATGCCGTCGATGCCTTCCCAGCCGCCCGCGCCTACCCCGGCGTCCCCGATGGGGGAACCGCGCAAGGCCGCACCGAAGGCCAAGCGAGCCCCGACCCGGAGGAAGAAGGCGTCGCGGCCCAAAGCGCGGAAGAAGGCGAAGAAGTCGCGGCCGCGGGCCAAGGCCCGGCGGCGCGCGAAGGCGAAGCGGAGACCGGCGCGCAGGCGTCGCCGCTAAAACACCTCGACGACACAGCGCGGGAGCGTCCTCCGGATGGCGGCGGCCATCTCGGCGAGGCGCTCCCGCGGCACGTTTTGCAGGGTCGGATCCGCCGGTGGGCGGGCGAGTGAGTAGAGGTGCACCACATCCGGGTCCGCCCGCGCCACCAGCGGCAGCCACGCCTCGAGACTCGCCGCGCTCGCCCCGTCCCAGTCCCGTCCCCGCGTGACCATAGCCTGCACCGTGTAGGGTTTGAGCGTCCGATACACATCGGCGAGGCGCTCCGCGTCGTAGCGCGCGCCGTTCACCCGTTCCGGCGGCCCGGGGTCGAGCTTCATCATGCGGGCGTCGAGCCGCATCAGCGCGTCGCGCACCGCGGGGCGCGCGGCGGCGAGGCCGTTCGAGAGCACACCGACGCGCGACCCGGGAGCGAGCTCAGCGCGCACCACAAGCACCCGCTCGACCGTCACCGCGAACCGCGGGTGCAGCGTGGGCTCGCCGTTGCCCGCGAACGTGATCCAATCGGGGAGCCGCGTCAGCCGGGTGAGGGCGCGCCGCAGGCTATGCGCCACCTCGTCCGGGGAAGGCCAGCGAGCGCGCGCCGCCTGCGGAGTGTTGAACCCGCATTCGCAGTACGGACAATCGAAGGTGCAGAGCTTCGAGCGCGCCGGGAGCAGGTTGAGCCCCAGGCTCGTGCCAAGGCGCCGCGAGTGCACCGGGCCATTGATGATCGTCTCCCACAGGGAGCCGCCGTCGGGCCGCGCGCCCTGGGAGCCGAGCGACGGCAGCGGGGTTGCGTCGGCCATCACGGAAGGTACGTTGTGCACCCGTGCGATGGTGTCTGCTCGGCGCGCTGCTGGGAGCGTGCGGGAGTCCGCCGCACGCGCGCGGCGACCCGCAGCACGAGGTCGCGGCGTTGCTCGCCCGCAGCGCCGCCGCGTGGAACCGCGGCGATCTCGCGGGCTTCATGAGCGACTACGCCCCCGACTCACTTACCAGCTACTTCTCCGGCGGCCACGTGCAATACGGCTGGCAGTCGCTGTACGACCGCTACCAGCGCGCCTATTTCGCGCCGGGCAAGTCCCACGATTCGCTGAGCTTCGACGAAGCGCATGTCCGGGTCCTCGCGCCCCGCCTGGCTTTCTGCACCGCGCGCTTCGCGCTGCACCGGGGCGATTCCCTGATCGCCAGCGGGCCGTTCACCCTCATCCTGGAACGGCGCGGCGACCGCTGGCTCATCGTGCACGACCACACGTCTGCGGATCCCAAGTGACGCCTCACGCCCCCCGCATCGCGCTCGCCGTCGTGCTGCTGCTGTGCGCCTGCAAACCCCCCGGCGAAGGCGTCATCGCGCTTGAAGGCGGGACGCTGATCGACGGGTCAGGGACGGCGCCCGCCGCGGACGCCCTGGTGCTGGTCGAGCAGGGCCACATCCGGGCCGTCACCCGCATGAGCGAGGCCGACGTGCCGCGCGGCGCGCAGGTCGTAAACGTGGCCGGTAAGACGATCATCCCCGGGCTGATCGACGCGCACGCGCACGTCGAGCGCTGGGCGGCGGGACGCTACATCGCGTGGGGGGTGACCACGGTGCGCGACATGCACTCGCGCGCCGATTCGGGCTTCGCGCTGCGCAACGATCTCAACCTGGCCGCGATCCTCGGGCCGCGGATGTTCACGGCGGGCCCGCTGATCGACGGCGCGCCCCCGACCTACAAGGACGCGACCGGCGTCGCGGTGGGCGCCGAGGCCCGCAAGGCGGTCGACCAGCGCGCCGTCGCCGGCGCGGACTACATCGCGATCTACACCAGGATCACGCCGGCGCTGCTCCGCCCGCTGATGGACGAAGCCGGGACACTCAGGCTCGCGGTGGCAGCCCATCTGGGCAAGATCGACGCCCTGGCGGCGGCGCGCGCCGGGGTTGCCTCGATCGAACACATGTCGGGCGTGGTCGAGGCCGCCAGCCCGAATCCCGCGTCCTACTACCGCGCCCACGACCGGTTCCTGGCCGGCTGGACGATGGAAGAGACGGGATGGGGGCGGCTCGATTCGGGCGCAATCGCGCGCACCGCGCGGGTGCTGGCGCGCTCGCGTGTGGCCATCGTGCCGACGTTGGTGCAGCACGAGATGCTGTCCCGCATGAACGACCCCACGCTGCTGACACGCCCGACCATGGCCGACGTCCCCAGGTGGGCGGCGAGCGTACGCGACGTCGCCGGCCTGCTCAAGCGGAGCGGCTGGCGCCCCGCCGACTTCGCCGCCTTCCGCCGCGGGCGCGCGCGCCAGGACCAGTTCGTGCGCGAGTTCAAGCGCGCCGGCGGCCTGATCGCGGCGGGCTCCGACGCGGCGAGCCCACTGCTGGTGCCGGGCGCCGCGCTGCACGACGAGCTCGAGCTGCTCGTGTCGGCCGGCTTGACTCCACTCGAAGCGATCGGCGCCGCCACACGCCAGGCGGCCCAGCTGCTGCGCGCCGACTCGCTCGGCTTGCTCGCCCCCGGCAAGGTCGCCGACCTCGTGGTGCTGAACGGCAACCCGGCGACCGACATCGCCGCCACGCGCGACATCGCCTGGGTCATGACGCGTGGCCGGATCGTGTACCCGGACTCGGTCCGCAGGGGGTGGCCGAAATGAGAGGATTCGTCGTGGCGCTCGTCGTGCTCGCAGCGTGCGGGAACGGGGACGTGGGAGGGGGGAAGCGTCGGTTAGACCTCGTGCTGCGGCACGGCTGGATTGTGGACGGCAGCGGAAACCCGAAATACCGCGGGGACGTGGGCGTCCGGGGCGATCGGATCGTGGCGGTCGGGTTCCTAGACGGGGCGCGGGCCCGCGAGACCCTCGATGTGAGCGGCCTCGTCGTCGCCCCGGGCTTCATCGATATGCTCGGCCAATCCGAGCAGAACGTGCTGATCGACAACCGCGTGCTCTCGAAGGTGACCCAGGGGATTACGACCGAGGTCACGGGGGAGGGCGGCAGTATCGCGCCGCTCACCGAGCAGCTGGTCGCGGCCGATTCCGACCTGATGCGGAAGTACCACTTCCAGGAGGACTGGCGCGACCTCGACGGGTACTTCGCCCACCTCGCGCGCACCGGCTCCACGGTCAATATCGCGACGTTCGTCGGCGCCACGCAGCTCCGCATGGTGGTCGTGGGGAACGAGGACCGTCCGGCGACTGCCGCGGAGCTGGCCCACATGCAGGCGCTCGTGGACACGGCGATGGAGCAGGGCTCGCTCGGCGTGTCCACGGCGCTCGAGTACGCCCCCGCGCTGTACGCGCCGACCGAGGAGCTCGTGGCGCTGGCGCGAGCGGCCCGGCGGCACGGCGGACTCTACGCCACGCACATGCGGAGTGAGGGCGGCGCGATCGACGCAGCGCTCGACGAAGTGTTCCGCATCGCGCGCGAGGCCGATATCGCGGCCGAGATCTGGCACCTGAAGGTGGCCGGGCGGCTCAATTGGGGCCGGATGCCGCACGTGCTGGTGCGCATCGACTCGGCGCGGGCAGCGGGGCTCGACGTCACGGCGAACCTGTACCCGTACCAGGCCGCCGCCACGTCGCTCGACGCCTCGATCCCCGGCTGGGCCCACGCGGGCGGGGTCGATTCGCTGATCGCGCGCCTGCGCAACCCCGCCGCCCGCGCACGTATCCGCGCCGAGCTGCTCGCGCCCCCGCAACCCACCGATCGGTTCCTGCGGGCAGCGGGCGGTCCAGCAGGCGTGCTCGTGCTCCCCTTCGCCGACTCCCTCAAGCAGCTCACAGGCAAGCGGCTGTCCGAGGTGGCGGCGCTGCGCCACGCCGATCCGATCGAAACCCTATTCGATCTCGTCATCGCCGAGCATGCCCGCACCAGCGCGATCTACTTCCTGATGGCGGAGCCGGACGTGCAGCTCGCACTCAAGGCCTGGTGGACGGCGTTCGACACCGACGCGGGCGGCGTCGCCCCCGATGGGCCGTTCGCGGGAGACGGGACCCACCCGCGCGCCTACGGCACGTTCGCCCGCATCCTGGGGCACTACGTGCGCGACCTCAAGCTGATGGCGCTCGAGCAGGCGGTCCGCAAGGCGACGTCGCTCCCGGCGCAGCGCGTGGGTCTGCACGACCGCGGCCTGCTCCGCCCCGGGATGTACGCCGACATCACCGTGTTCGACCCCAACGCCATCAGCGATCGCGCGACCTTCGAGCGACCGCACCAGCCTTCCGCCGGCATCGTGTTCGTGCTGGTGAACGGGCAGATCGTGCTGAGCCACGGCACGCTCACGGCCGCGCGTCCGGGGCGGGGCCTGCGCGGTCCCGGGTACGTGGCGCCCGAGCGGCGCGCCAGGAAGTGACGCTCACGCGGCTGCTGCTGGCGTGGCTGCCGGTCACGCTGGAGTTCGTCATCGTGGGCGCAGGAGAACCAGATCGCGAGCCGTCCCCGGACACCAGCGGTCGGAGAGCCGTGTTCACGCCGCGCGACGTATTGTGGCGAGCCCTCGAGGCAGCCGCGGTTACGCTCTTCGGGTCGCTCTGGTTCGACTCGCTCGGTCACGGCGGCTGGTGGCTACTGTTCGGGCTCGCGGGGTTGATGGTCGCGCTCGCGCGCTTCCCCGGCTCGACCGCGGGCGCGCTCGACCGCCGCACCGCCGTGACGAGAACGCTGCGCGACGTCGTGCGCTACGTTCTCGCCGGCGCAATTCTCGCCTGGGTGCTCGGATAGAGTATCTTCGGTGGACGATGTCTACCGAACCTGTGACCACGATCCGGCTGACGGCCCTGTCGCACGGCGCGGGCTGAGCCTGCAAACTCGGCCCCGCCGAGTTGGCGCAGGTCTTGCGCCACGTGCCGCTCGCGACGGATCCTCGGATCCTCGTCGACGCCTCGACCCGCGATGACGCCGCCGTGGTTCAGCTGACGGCGGATCGCGCGGTGGTGGCGACGGTGGACTTTTTCACGCCCATCGTCGTCTCCGCCTATGACTTCGGTCGCATCGCGGCCGCGAACGCCCTGTCCGACATCTACGCCATGGGGGCCACTCCGCTCTTTACGCTGAACCTCGTCGGGTGGCCGCGGGAGACCGCGCTCCTCGAATTGTTGGGTGACGTGCTCAAGGGCGGTGCCGACGTCGTGCGGGAAGCCGGAGCGTTCATCCTGGGCGGGCACTCCGTCGACGACCCGGAGCCGAAGTTCGGCATGGTGGCGGTGGGCGAAGTGCATCCCGCGCGCGTCGTCACGAACGCCGGGGCGCGGCCCGGCGATGCCCTGGTGCTCACGAAGCCGATCGGTACGGGCGTGCTGGCGACCGGTTTGAAGCGCGATCTCCTGACCGAAGAGCAGCTCGGGCCAGCGGTGGCGGCGATGACGACCCTCAACGCTGGCGCCGCGCGGGCCATGCTCGCGGTGGGCGTGCATGCGGGCACGGATGTGACGGGGTTCGGGCTGCTGGGTCACCTGCACAGCCTGCTGCTTGCGAGTGGAGCGGCGGCGGAGCTGAAGGCGGCCACCGTCCCGCTCTTGCCTCACGCCCGCGACATGGCAGAGCGCGGTGCCATCCCCGGCGGTACGACGCGCAACGCGGACAGCCTGCGGGAAGCGGTGCGTTTCGCCGCAAGCGTGGATGCCGTGACGCGCGTCCTCCTGGTAGACGCGCAAACGTCGGGCGGCTTGCTGCTCGCGGTTGCTGCGGAACGTTCCGATGCCCTGGTCACGGCCCTCGCGCGCGAGCATACGCCCGCGGCCGCCGTGATCGGGAGGGTCGTGGCGGGGACGCCGGGCGGCATCGAGGTACACTAGAGGAACGCTCGCGTGGCCGCGATCGAGGAGTTCCGGACGCTCACGCCGGAGGCGCTGGACGCGCTGGAGCGCGCGGTGCGCGAGCGCCGGCGGGTGGCGTTGCGGCGCCGTGGCACCGAGTTTGTGGTCGTGGCGGAGCGCCTCGACACGGGGCCGCGTGACGAGCTGCTCGAGGGAAGGCTTCCGATGACGGGAGAGATCCTGACGTTCCGGCTGCGTGAGCTAGAGACCTTCGCGGTGCTGCCGTAGCCGTGTTCACACACTTGCTGGTGGGCCTGGACGGGAGCCCCCGCGCTGACGGGGCGCTCGAGCAAGCCGTGGTGCTGGGGGAGCGCTTCCACAGCACGATCACGGTCGCGCACGTGCGCGAGAGCGGGGGCGGGGCCAAGCAGGCGGACGCGGGGGCGATGCTGGAGCGGGCACGCGAGCGCGTCCTCGCTGCCGGGCTCGTCGCGGAGCTGGTCGAGCGGCAAGGCGAGCCCGACGTGGTGCTGGCCGAGCTCGCGAAGCCCGCCGACGCGGTGCTGGTGGGGCGTCACGGCGTCACGAGCCAGGGGGAGGCGCTCGGGCCAACCGTGGCGTCGCTCATTCGCATCGCAGAGCGCTGTGTCGTGGTGTGTGCGGGCGTGGCCTCCCCGATG
>WNGN01012013.1_pt1 | contig 10944 bp, 17 predicted proteins | sample 5400561 | NCBI WGS metagenome assembly WNGN01 (sample SAMN13153379, study PRJNA577476) | soil metagenome | isolation source: 115 cm soil or saprolite under Garry oak tree replicate 2 | place: USA:California | collected 2016-06-15 | reverse complement strand
TCACAGCGTTTAATGACGCTCTCATTCCGCTTCTCGGCTTCGGAGCCAGGATTCATCCGGAGCTTGACCTAATGTTCGTGTCGAACCCAGATCGGACTGTTCCAACCATATTGTTAGGCGAGGACTTGAAAATTATTTGTCGACCGAGTCTGCCGCGCTTGGCATCTTCGATGGTTTGGAAAAAGGCGAAGATGACATCTTTCCGGATCCTGTATCCCAGTCCATCGCTGAGGCCTGGCGGACTGGTGCAGCTAAGGCGCTCGAACAACAGTTCAAAGCATTCGTGCCGGAGCGTACGGCGGCGGCCGCATAACGGTCGGGCCAACGTTGTGGGACGGGGGAACGGTTATTCCCCTGTCATCCAGCGCTCAACATTCCACGTATCTCCAGGTCTTCGACAACCGTATTAGCTGTAGATAACCGAAATTCAGAACGACAGACCAGGTACACATATGTACCTAATTGCGCAGTGCCCGAGAGGGCTGGCAATCTTAGTGAGGTGTCCAGCCCGAACAACAATTTGTGAGACACATGTGATGGTGCCCCTCGAGAAAGCAACAGAGAGACTCATCTGATAGAGTTGTTTTCGCACGAGGCACGGTTTTACGGCGACAACGCAAGAACTGAAAAGGACGCCGCTCTTTATCGGAAGATGGACTCCGAAGATTTTGTTTTTCCTGCGAGAAAGGCCTTGTCGTCATGGCGAGTTGCGCCGCCATCTGGGAAGCGTTTCGCAGCGCATGCTGACCAGAACGCTGCGCAATCTCGAATCCACAGGATTAGTCGCGAGGCGCACAATGACATCGAAAGCTGTTGCTGTCGAGTATTCTCTAACGCTGCTCGGAAAGAGCATCATCGCTCCGCTACGCGGGATGTGCCGTTGGGCAAAAAAGTACAGCACGCAGGTGAGTGCTGACGTGCGCTTTCAGGGAGCGTACCAGAAGGAATAAGTTCAATTGGCATGCTTCGTCCGCAAATTAGAAGTTTAGAGGAGGGACATATGTGCCCAGCATGCATCGCAAGCACAGCAGCGATAGTCGCCGGAGCCGGATCCACAGGAGGAATTCTGGCAATGTGCATCGGCAAGTTCAGAAACTTTTTCCGGGCGAGTAGTCTCGGTCTGTTTCAGAAAACAAAGGAGAAATGACATGGCAACAGGGAAAGGTATCGCGATGAAGACACCCCCGATCCTATCGCAGCCGGAGTGGGAGGCCGCGCGGCAGCAGATGCTCGTGAAGGAGAAGGCCTTCACTCGCTCCCGTGATGCGCTTGCGGCCGAGCGTCGGCGGATGCCGTGGACGCCGGTGGAGAAGAAGTACGAGTTCGACGGGCCCAAGGGCAAGGTTAACCTGCTCGACCTGTTCGAAGGGCGCAGGCAGTTGATTGTCTATCGAGCCTTCTTCGAGCCTGGGGTGTTCGGCTGGCCCGAGCACGCCTGCCGCGGCTGCTCGCTGGGCGCCGATCAGGTCTCGCATCTGGCCCACCTGAACGCTCGCGACACCACCCTCGTCTGGATCTCACGCGCGCCGCAGCCAGACATCGCGCGGCTGAAGAAGCGTATGGGCTGGGAGATGCCGTGGTACACGATCACTGACAGCTTCGACAAGGACTTCGGCGTCGATGAATGGCATGGCCATAATGTGTTCTTCCGGGACGGTGAGCGGGTCTTCCGCACTTATTTCATCAATAGCCGCGGCGACGAGGCGATGGGGTCAATCTGGAGCTACCTCGATATCACGCCGCTTGGACGTCAGGAGACTTGGGAGGACTCGCCAGAGGGTTACCCCCAGACCGCGCCGTACAAGTGGTGGAACTGGCACGACAACTACGACGCCGAGCCCACGCCTCACCCGAAGTGGGTCGATATCCTGACCGACCCTCAAGGAGCGGCTTTGCGAAGGCGCGAGGAAGAGGCAAAAGCGAGCTGAAGAAGAGATAAAAGCAGAATCGCCGCGTATCTTTTCTTCTCCAGCAGCCGTATTAGCACATGAAAGGGGCTCAGATGAAAGTGATCAAAACCATAAAAAAATCGAGGCTAGTTCGTTTAACATTGCTTGTAAGTATGTGGACTGCGGCGGCTCAAGCGCAGACTCTCAAGTACCCGCCCATCGAGCAATATCTAATGCCGCAGCCTGATGAAATCGCGCTCGCCAAGACTGCCGCTCCAGCGAACATCTCGGAACGGGCAACCATCAAGGTTCTCACGAGATCCGGATTTGAAATCGCACAGCAGGGAGACAATGGTTCGGCTTGTATGGTAATGCGAGGGTTCTCCGCGCCAACATACACGCCTGCGCAGTTCCGCAACCTGGTTTACGACGCGACGGTGCGCGCGCCCATATGCTTCACGGAACCGGCAGCGCGGACGGTAATGCCGTATTACGAGCTGCGGACAAAATTTGCACTTCAGGGCAAGAGTCCCGATGAAATCACTGAGGGTGTAGCTGCAGCATATGCGCACGGTGAACTTCCTAAGAGGGATGGCGTAACCTTCGCATACATGTGGTCCGCTCGTCAGAATCTTGGTTCGGCAATTGGCCACTGGCATCCGCACGTGATGATATTCGCACCGTACTATGACAACTCGATGGTTGGAGGTAATGCCTTCGGGTCCCCGTTTCCTCAGGGCTCGGATGATGCAAGAACTCCGTTTGCCGTTGTGGTTATTCCCGTGGATGAAAAACTATGGGTCGGCGGAGAAATGAAATAGGGTCGCCGCGGCTGTTGCTGGTCGCGTACGTCGGAGATTAATGGAGGCGGGATGAACAGCACGACCCCTGGTGATTATTTCTCCGGCTCCGGCCCGGTCGATGCACGCTACTTGGCGTTTCTCGAAACCATCTCCACGCTTCGTCCGAGCCTGCACCGCTACTGTGCTCGCATGACTGGCTCAGTGATGGACGGCGAAGACGTCGTGCAAGAGGCTCTGTTCGAGGCTTACCGCAAGCTCGACAAATTCGACCAGAGCCGCCCGTTAAAGCCGTGGCTGTTCAGGATCGCGCACAATCGCTGCATCGATTTTCTGCGGCGCCGTGGAGTGCGGGATGAAGCCGAAACTGCCGCTGCCATTCCTGAAGTTATGGAGCCAGCCGACCCGGTTTTAGGAACGGGAAAAGCTGTCGAACATCTTGTGCTGACACTGCCTCCCAAAGAGCGCGCATGCGTTCTTCTGAAGGATGTCTTCGATTACTCGCTCGAGGAAATTGCTGGACTGTTTGACTCCACTGTTGGTGGTGTCAAAGCCGCGCTCAACCGCGCTCGAACCAAGCTCGCTGTATCTTCTCCACAGGCGATGCCGACTCGAAGCATGAGCCCAGAGCTAAAACGAGTTATGCAACTCTACATCGAGCGCTTCAACCGCCGCGACTGGGACGGAGTGCGTGAATTGCTCAGCGCCGACGCCCGCCTGAACGTGGCAGAGAGATTTGCCGGCAAGTTCACGGAAGCGCCTTATTTCTTCAATTATGATCGCTGGCCCTGGCCCTGGAAATTGGTGCTGGGTGAAGTGGATGGTGAACCAGTAATAATCATCCTGCGGCGCGGTGCGGATACGTGGACACCGCACTCAGTCATTCGGTTCGACGTTAACGGCGAAAGCGTCAACCGCATCGTGGACTACATACATTGTCCCTGGGTGCTTCCGGCCGCAAGCACTCTCACCGTTGCCAAGGCGTGACCTTCACGGCTTGGCAAGAAGCAAACGGTCGCAGCGGCTGAAGAACTCTCCTCGACGGCTGACGGGCAAACCTTACCTTTAGGGATTGTGGAAGGTTTGCCGACCACTCGAGCGGAAAGATACAGTAAGGCCGCATGAAATCATCTAGCAGCGGAGATCAAGCTACTTTCGCTTGGCACTTAACTATACCTCGCGGATATCGAAACGCTGGATTAGCCCATTTCGAATCTGGAAAACGTGCATCACCAGTCTGTCGGCCAGGAGATTGCCCCTAGGGTCACGCACAACTTGACGAACTTTGACAACGACTTCCCCCTTGCCGTTGGGCGAAATCTCGACGGGCTCCACATGCGGATCGATGAGCGCCCATTGACGTTTCCAATAGCTGCGCACCTCGTCGCGTCCGTGGACGTGGCCACCTTCCATTCCATTTGCCCAAATGACGTTGGGATGCATGGCGGCGAGGACGCTCTCGATGTCGCGGCTATTAAAGAGGTCATACACTCGTTTTAAGAGTTCCACGTCATCCGACATTCAGTTCTGCCTTTCATGGCCTTGAATACTCATTTGGACGCAGCGACGTAGATGCCAAGCCCGATCATTCCAACTCCCGACGCCGTGCGTTGCCTCTCGATGAGTTTGGGATTACGGGCAAGTCTTCGTGCGATTAAACCAGCGAATCCGACCACGATAAGGTCCGCGGTCGTATTCAGGACAACTGAAATTGCGCCAAGAATCAGAAATTGTAAAATCAAGTGCCCACTGGCAGGTGAAACGAACTGCGGGACAAACGACAAAAAGAAGAGTGCTGTCTTCGGATTAAGAACCTCGGTCGCGATGCCCTGCAGAAAGTTTCGCTGAGAACTCTGTCCTACAGTTTTCGTATTCCCATTTGCACGCCGTTTCCGAATCATCGAAATCCCCAGATAGACAAGGTAGGCCGCACCGGCGTAGCGGACAACCTCAAACGCGGTCGCCGAGGTCATCAGGATCGCGGAGAGTCCCAATGCGGCAGCCAAGACGTGAACTGAGCCGCCGACAAAGGTCCCAAAAGCGGATAGGACGCCTTCACGTCTTCCGCCGTGCAGCGTTCTTCCCAAAACGTAAAGAATGCCCGGGCCGGGAGTCAGCGCAAGTATCGCCGCCGCACTCACAAAAAGCGCGAAGCGTGTTCCGTCGATCACTGTGCTCCTCGCAGGGAGAGTATTTAAGCTGAAGTCCGCGAGACGATCACCTCAACCAGACTAATTTATGCTGCGTGCCGGCTTTGCTGTACTGCGGATACCTTTTGATGTTGCAGAAGTATCCGGAAACCGAGTCCGTGCGTGATCAGCAATAGGGGTACGATGAACGTCGGAATGAAATAGGTGGCACCCAATTGCCCCGCCATCAGCCCGGCGTGATTGGCCTGATAGAACGCATTGAAGAGATCGGCTGTACCCCAGAGATTGAAAATCCATGCGATGACAACCCCGGATGCGCCGGGCAGCGATATCAGCGCAAGCAGCGCGAGTATTGCGGCAACGATGTCCCCATAGGCTGCGGAGTGCGCGAAGGCAGACGGCAGGTCAGGAGACACGACGCCTGGCAGCAGGAATGCTAATCCGACGAAACGGAAGCTGTGCAGGACGAGCAGGGGCCGCAAGGCATCGGCCCCTCGCCGGAGGCGGAGTTCCGGCCAAATGTATCGGGCGGTGACGACTCCCCACGCGATCAAGCTGAATGTGATGCTGACGAAAAAAAGCGAGTTGCGTTTGCATAAATTCCTCCTATTGAGATTCCAACCATTGAGGCTGGCTGCTAGAAGAAGTGGCCTTGTTGTGGACTGACGCTGAAGACTTGGCAGCGTCGCTGGTAGCGTGCTCGCGCCGCCAGACCTTGGACTCGGGCGCGAACTGCGGCTCGAATGGGAACGGGCGGCGCAGTTCACGGTCGTACCGATCGAAATTGAAGCTAGGGGTGAGCGGGGCCAACAGGAACTGCGCGAACTCACGAAGCCAGTTAACAAGAGTGTGCTTGTTGCGGGGCTGTGCAGCATAACGGCGAGCGATTGTCTCGAAATCCTCTGGGGAGCGCCCGGTCACATCGAGCACATCGGTCGTGGGTGCGCCCAGTTCAAAGGCACCACGCTTGTGATCATCGACGTAATAGCGCACATTGCTCATCAGATCGATGGACATGCCGGCCATCCGGGCAGCCTTCATGAACAGCCACGTCGGCGTCGGCACAACCTTAACCGACCGCCCAACAGCTCGGCCAATCATTTTGGCCATATCGTTTGCACCGAGGAGTTCCGGTCCGGTGGNNNNCCCGGCGTGTCGCGCCGGATCCAGCAGGACCCCGACGGCGACTCGTGCGATGTCCTCGTTCGAGGGTGGCGCGTTGCGACTGTTGCCGTACATCCATGGAAACGTGCCGAGATGCACCGCTAACCCAATCGTGACCAGGTACGCGTCAGCGAAGAAGCCCGGGTTGACGATGGTATGCGCCACTCCAGGCGTCATCGAGAACAGCCGGTCCACGAGCCAGCTCTGGCGAGTTGCGAGTGAGGGATGCGAGGGGCTCGCCAGCCATTGGCTCAGGCCAACGATCTGTTCCAGCCGGGATTCCTTCGCGGCAACCGCGAAGGCGACCGCGCCCTGAATCATGTACGGATCGTAAGGCGGACAATAATAGGCGCGCTGGACATCCCTTAACGCATCAACGATGCGTTCGACATCGCTCACATCGGCGACCGCGATCTCGGCTCCCTGTGCCCTCAGCCCCGCACTGCGATCATCTTCGCGGTGCACCATGGCGCGGACGGGATAGCCGGCTTTCAGCAGCTCGGCAACTACGACCCTGCCCGTCTTTCCCGTCGCGCCGGTCACAATAATTCTGGGCTTGTTCATGATCGTTCTCTCCAAAAAGGTTTCCCTTCCTGCAGTGGCGCTCTCGTGAGGAGGGTCACTGCTGCGCTGCTGGGCCCATCAATGCCCTGAGCGGCATCAGCGGTCCGACGGGAATGTACTCGTGATCAATCAACTCTTCCTTTGCTAGAGGCAGTGTTTCCATGATGGCCCGCGCCTCGTCTTCGGCGGTTGCATCGATCATGAAGATGACGCCCTTGCCATCGCCGCGGGAATACCATTGGCGGATTTTCCCGTCGAGGTAAAGCTTCAACGTCGCTCTAATCTCTTCCGGGATCACAGCCATGATTTGTTGAGCGGTCACGCCCGGCTTGGGTGTCTCAATGACCAGCACTGCGGTTGTTTTAGATGTGGGCACGCTCGAAGCGGCCCCGGATTGTGTCTGTTGTGGCATGATGAATCTCTCCTTTGCAAATTGGGCCAGTGACATGGCCTGCTTCTTCTCTTAACAGATCGCGGCTGCGCACAGGCGTCAGTCGCGGATCAGGACTGGGCATAGCCCGCCGATCGTTCCTCCTGCAGCGGAGCGATCTCGAGGACTCACTGGAATGCTGCTGGGTTCAGTGCTCGCAGCGGCATCAGCGGTCCGACCGGAATGTACTCGTGATCCATCAAATGTGCTTTCGCGAGCGGCAGGGTTTCCATAAGGGCTCGTGCCTCATCTTCTGACTTCGCGTCAACCAGGAAGATGACTCCTTTGCCATCGCCGCGCGAATACCACTCGCGAATTTTCCCGTCGAGATAGAGCTTTACAGTCGCCTGAATCTCGTCCGGGATCACGGCCATGACTTGTTGAACGGTTACGCCCTGCTTGGGAGTCTGAATGACGAGCACTGCAGTGGTCTTAGGTATGGCCGCGCTAGGCAGTCCTTGCCGGCCTCGGATTGTGATTGTGCGAACGACAGCGCGGGAAGCACTGCCAGAAGTAAAGGAACCATGAATTTCATTACGTTCTCCTCTCGATTCAGTTTGGTATCGACCTGCTTATAAGAGTACGATGGTACTCGTTCGGATCAAAAAAATTTACGCTTCAGCGAAGCACTTTATGAAAAAGTTCCTCGCCTCCATCAAGATCTGCTCACGCCTTTGAGGGTCCGGACTAACGCGCGCCATCATCAACACTCCTGCCATGCTCGGGAACAACAACTTTATCTTCGCCTGCTTCTCTGCTCGCGTCTGACCGGGCATGAACGGCAGAAAGCGGTCACGATACGCTTCCAACAACACCTCGATCCTTCTCCGCACGGCTAGCGGCTTCCGTGCGAGTTCCGGCCCGAGGGCGGCACGCACGCAACCGGTTCCCGGCGAATTCGCGTGGCCCGCGCTTAGATAGCGCTCAATAATCGTTCGCAGAGCCTGACCTTCGGGCGCGGACTTTGCAACCTCCACCATGCCTCTTCCCGTCTCGTCGAGTGCCCGCGCCACCGCTTCGACGAATAGGTCGTCCTTGCTCTTAAAATGCCGGTAAAAGCCCCCTTTTTTGAGGCCTACCTTCTTCATCACCGTCCCGATGCCGCTCGTGTCACCACCGCGCTCGCGGAAAGAGCGAGCGGCCACGGTAAGAATCTTCTCGTGGTTCTGCGCTTTGTGTTCCGGCGAGTATCGCATGATGCAAGAGTACGACAGTACTCTAATGGCTGTCAAGGCCAAAAATTGATGGTGCTAACGCCGGTCGCAACAGATAAAAAAGTCAGCATTGCGATCCGAAGTGCTCCTACACGCCGACGCCAAAATGGAGAAGGCCAAGTAAAGGGTCAGCGGAGAGCCAGTTGGTCTCAACTTGGTCCCGCCGCCGAAAGCTCCTAGCGTATAACGGGCAACCCTGACGTAACGCGATTAGGTAAGGGTTGCCGACAAACCAGACAGCACTGCGAAGACATGCAGCATTGGTAGACTCTACACTTCTTTCCTTTCGCCCTTATAACGCTCCCTTGATTTCCTTGAGTAGACTGATCACGCCAACGTAAAAGCGGCTGAGCAAGCAGCGTTTTCTTCCAAGCATGGCTGTTTGTGAAAGCCGCCAGCGGACGGCGGTCCGGCGCATAAAACGCGGACTGGCATGGAGCCGCTCAACTCTGCTCCATCAGCGCGGCAGCGCGCTTGCCGACTTTCTTGAGCCTCACTTCAAGACCACGAAGCTCCTCCGAGCTTAGTTCGGAGAACACTCTCTTCATCTGCCCGGAATGCTTTCGAAAGGCGGAAACAATGAGATCCTTACCTTGTGGGGTGAGGGCAACGATCCGAACGCGTCGGTCTTCGGCGCTCTCGACCCGGCTGACCAGACCCTTCGCGACGAGGCGATCGACCGCGATACTGATCGAGCCTGGCGTCAGATCTACCATTGGACCTATCGTATTGACGGGCAAAGGCCCGTTGTGCAGCAAAAGTTCCAGCACGCCGAAATCCGAGAGGCCGAGTCCGGTCTCTTCAATACCAGCGGCTGCGTACCTTGTCAGGGCGCGCATCGCCTTCATCATTACTATCCAGACGTGGTCCGTCATGCCTCGGGTCATAAAAACTTGAATCTCCCAGAAGCATACATCATCAATTCTATTGACATCAATATACGTGACGCCAATACACTGGCGCCGATCGAAAAGGAGAACCCGGTTATGAAAACCGCTTCCGTAATCGCCCGATATCTGGCGGGCGTGATCTTTCTTGTTATGGGGCTGAACGGCTTCCTGAACTTCATTCCTCTTCCTCCGCCGGGGGGCATTGCTGGACAGTTCATGGGTGCGCTTTATGTCTCGCATTACCTGTGGGTGATCTTCGCGTTTCAGGTCATCGCAGGTGTTCTTCTGCTGGTCAACCGTTACGTACCGTTGGCAGTGGCAGTGTTGGCGCCGGTGATTGTCAACATCCTTACTTTCCACGCCTTGATGGCCCCGAGCGGGCTTCCGATGGCCGTCTTCGTGGCTGTACTGTGGGCCGTGATCTTCATAGACGTGCGACCGGCCTTTTCCGGGTTGTTCCAGTCGCGGTTGCAACCGCGGGGCTGATCGCGGTACTGACCGCAAAAGAAAGGAACCAAAACATGGCACAAAAGCTCACAGTCGTCGTCACGGGATCCACGGGTAAACAGGGCGGCGCCGTCGCGCGCGGCCTCCTCGATCGAGGCCACAAGGTCCGTCGCCGTCACGCGCGACCCCAACTCAAGCCAAGCCAAGTTGCTCGCGAATGCCGGGGCGGCGCTCCTGGTGGCGTCGCTCGAAGACACTGCGGCGATCACGAAGGCGCTCGAAGGAGCGACCTCTCTCTTCGCGATGACGGTGCCGTCCGGAGGCACGGACGCCGAGACACGACAAGGTATTGCTGCCGCTGACGCGGCCAAGGCAGCCGGCGTGCATCTCGTCTTCACTTCCGTCGGCTCCGCCAACCGACAGACGGGCATTCCGCACTTCGACAGCAAGTACGAGGTCGAAAAGCACATCGCCAAAGTTGGCGTCCGCGCAACAATTCTCGCGCCCGTGGCCTTCATGGAGAACCTCTATTTCATTAGAGAGCAGCTCGCTAAAGGGATATACGCGTCGGCGCTCACGCAAGTTGCGGTCGCGGACATTGGCGCGGTCGCCGTTCGCGTCCTTGAGGACGCCGGTCGCTTCACGGGCAAGCGCTTCGACCTCGCGAGCGACGAGCTCACGGGGAATGACGCCCTCGCCATCCTCTCGCGTGTCACCGGCCTCCCGTTTCGCTATTACCAGGTCCCGCTCGATGTCATCCGCCAGCGCATGGGCGACGATGCCGTTAGGATGTACGAATGGTTCGACCGCGTCGGTTTTGCGGTGGATCGCGCCGCGCTCCGGCGTGAGTTTCCCGACGTCGCCTTCCACGATTTCGAGTCTTGGGCGAAGATGCGGGATTGGAATGCGCTTCTGCAGAGCGCATAGAGGCGGACACCGGCGGCTGGCTCAGTCTTCATGAGACTGCGTGTGGCGCCCCATTAGGCAGATTTAAGGAGAGCTCGCATGAAAGCTGTCAGATTGTTGGAATATGGTGGGCAGTTGGTGTTCAACGATGTACCGACGCCGGCGATCGCACGTGACGAGATCCTGGTGAAGATCAAGAGTACCGCCGTCAATCATCTGGATCTTGTCAAGGCCTCCGGAACGGCAAGACAGATACTCCCGATCGACCTGCCGTGGATACCTGGTCATGAGTTTTCAGGGGTCGTCGAACAGATTGGCAGTGACGTTGCGGCATATGCGCCAGGTGATGCCGTGTTCGCTGCCAACGAGACGGGCGGCGCGTACGCGGAGTATCTGGCTGTCAAGCCGGCGGCCATCGCAAGGAAACCATCCAACCTCTCATTTGAGGAGGCAGCATCTGTGCCGGTGGCCTCCCAAACTGCGTGGCAGG
>WNGN01003886.1_pt1 | contig 10944 bp, 4 predicted proteins | sample 5400561 | NCBI WGS metagenome assembly WNGN01 (sample SAMN13153379, study PRJNA577476) | soil metagenome | isolation source: 115 cm soil or saprolite under Garry oak tree replicate 2 | place: USA:California | collected 2016-06-15 | reverse complement strand
GAATTGGTGGCGGCGGTCATAGTCCGATCGGCCCCACTCGGGGCTCAGGTCGTAATTATTTGCGGGCAGGAAAAACAGTCCGCTGGTATCGTTCATCGCGCGCGAAAGAATGTATTGGGAGTAGAGACTGATATTCCGACGGGGATGCCAGCGCAACGCAAAGGTCACGCTGTTGCTGCGCGATGAACCGGCCGACTCGAATTGATCCAGATTGAGGATGGAGGGATCCGGCCGCACGGTTGTTCCCGGGAGGGGCGCGTTGATGTTTCTCATGCGGTAGAGATGGACGCCGCGCACAGTCGTTAAATCCACGCTAAAGTAGTTTTCTCCTTTTCCAAGCTTTCGTTCGACTGTGAAATTACCTTGAAGAAGGGATGGAAAGGTCATGTCTGGAGAAATCCTGACCAAGCTGGACGGGACAGTGGTGACTGCTGTGCCAGGAGTAAAGGGGTTGGGGAAGGAAGGGTTCGTGATTACGATTTGTTGGGTCTGGATACCGTTGTAAAGCAGCGCCTGTTGTTCCATGACTTCAGGTTGCTGGTCGTAGAAAATTCCAAAGCCCGCGCGGATGACAGTACGCGCGTTTCCCGGGGCATAGGCGATGGCCACACGCGGCGCTACGTTGTCGAAGCGATTTTCGTTCGATTGGCCCTCATAGCGCAGTCCAAGCATGAGGGAGAGCTTTGGCCGCAACCGCAGTTCGTCTTGAACGAAGGAGTAGAACTCGTGCTGAGCAAAAGAAATCTGCGGGTTACCAATATTTTGGGTGAATTGCGCTGGACTGTTTTGAGAGAAGGCAAAGGGGCAGGTTGGGGTAGGAAATAGGCACGAGAAAATGAATGTGCCGCCGAAGTTGGATGCGTCCATCGCCCGAATCCACCTGGGCCGGGCCCCGCCTCCGAATCGCAAAGTATGCATTCCGTGAGACCAAGTGACGATGTCTTCGGCATCAACCAAAAAGTCCCGCCGGTGGAGCGAAACCTGCGCCCCACCGCTTTGAAACGCTCCGGGGACGAGGATGGCGGGCTGATCGGTGATACTGGATGTGTCCTGACGCCGCTCCCGGTAGGACAAACGGAATTCGTTGAGGAGGGCCGGAGATGGAGTGGCCGTCTCGAAGAGATTGAACTCGTTCCCATGGTCAAAGTAGTTTGTGGCGCGCTCCGGTAAATCGAATGCGCCGACGTTCTGGTTCTTGCGCAACTTGTCCTTGAATTTATAGGTGAGGCTGAGTTTGTGATTCGCGCTGAGCTTGAAATTCAGACGCCCAAAGAGAAGAGTGTTCCGCGCCGGAGCCCCAAAATTCTGAACGAACGGGCCAGACAGGGTCTGTGCGTCGACAACGGCGGTTTCGTTGTTGAGGTCATAACGCGCCGAAACGACAAACGAGACGTCTTTGGTGATTGGCCCCTCCAGTTCGGCCTCGGAGATGGCACGTTGGTGAAACGGGACCGACGAAGCAAAGGTGTTGCGGGCATCGAAGGCGGAATTCAGAAAGTCTGTAAACACAGTTCCGTGGACGTGATGAATCCGGCGCTTTGTTTTGACTTCGATCCGCCCTTTTCCCGGACGCCCAAATTCTGCGGAGTAAGGATTCTGATTCACGGTGATGTTCTTGATGCTGGAGAGAGGCAGATCCAGGCCGTCAGTGGGAACACCATCCACAATGAGCTGAGGACCCATGGCTCCCGCCACGCTGGGGTCGGTGAACATGGAAACGACCGCGAGGGGATCTCCATTCAACATAGGCAGGCCGCCTAAGAAATTGTCATCGACATGAAACCGGTCAATGTTCTGCTCCGGAGAGACGGGAACGGCCTCGGCCGACACAGTCACTTCCTCCGTGACCTCCAAGACCTCCAGGCGGATCTGCACAGGGGGCACGGGGGTTGAGCCCACCGTTAATTTGCGCTCGGCAAGCTCGAATTCCGGCGCAATGACTGAAAGCGTGTAATCTCCGGGGGACGGGTTGTCGAAAGAAAAAGCGCCCGTTTCATCCGTGGTGACTTCTGTTTCGCGCCCACCGGATTGCTGGATTAGTTTGACCTTGGCTCCTGGTACGGACGCCGCCTTCGCATCCACAACTGTGCCGGTTAGGGCGAGTTTTTCTTGGGGTTCCCCTGCTGACTCCGCAGCAGGCGCCAGAATAAACAAAAAGATGAATATGAGTAGTTTCTTTGTCATAGCCGCCTCAGACTACAAACCGTTGCCTCCAGCTGCGCGCTCTCCAAATCCAGGTGGCCTAGCTTTTTGACGGGTTCCTCCACCATCGAGAGGGGCCGGCTGAAGAGCCAGGAGAGCCTCCTCCAGCATGACCTCTGCTCTTTCACGCCACTCACTGGACTGATTCGCGGCAGCGCGCTTCTTTGCGACGTGCACGTATTCCGCTGCCCGTGCCAACGGCAGGCGCGCAAGAACTGCGCCAGAGCTTGATCTGACATACGACGATAGGAAGACCTCAGACACCCAATCAAGCTCGTGGAACGAATTCAGGCGTTTCTCGGCCAAGCGTTGAATACCAACCATGAAATAGGCCACATCCCGGCTCGGATGTGCGAGGAAATAGTCGTCCAGGTCGAGTACGACGGTGCTACGTCCTGTCAGAACGACGTGCTGAGGAATATAGCTGCCGTGGCAAGTGCGGAATTCGCCTTGGTCGGGGGCCGGTCCAGCCGCCATGAGCTGCGCCAGAATCAATTTGCACTTGTGGGCGAACCGCCCTTCCATCGAAATCAGATGTTGAGCTGAATGCCGGATTCTTGAGAGGTCGTCTTCGCACGGCTTGCCCAACGGCGGCGCAAGGGCGTGGAACTGGGCCAGCCACTGCGCGCAGCACTCGGCGGCCGCAATTTTTTCGTTCCGGCTGCCCTCCACGAATATGTCTTCGGCGGAAACCCCGGAAATCTTCTCTTCGAGACGGGCTCCCATGGAAGGCAAATGCAGTAACGGCCGGGGAATCGCGAATTCGGCAGGCTCTTTGAAACCAGCTTCTTGAAATGTCTTCATGACCCGAAAGACATCAGGGCGATCGGAGGAGTACAGCTTAACAATCAGACTATGCCATCCACTCTCGGTTCTCACTGCAACTTCAAATGTGTGGCGTCGTCCCGCATGAGGCCGCAGTAATTTCACGCGAGTCTCCTGCGGCGAGCCCCAGCGTAGCTTTGCAACCGTAAGCGCACGTAGCTCTCTTCGAAACTCCTCCCGATCGAAAACCGCCGCAAAAGGCCGGTCATCTGACGCGGTGCTGCAAGCTTGACCAAAGCTGGATTCCATGCCCACGTCCATCCGTTGTCCTAATGGATTGCCAGCCATCCTTCCAGGGGGCCGCTAGACCACAGGCAAAAAATCACTCATCACCCTTTCCAGCTCCTTCATCCACTTGCCGAAGTAGGGCGAAAAACTTCGATTGCGCCACCATCCAAGCCATTCCAGAGCTTGATACAGCTCAACGTCATGTAAGCTGGCATAGAAGGATTCCCAATCCAATTCGAGCTTTGCATTGGCCTGGTACTCGTCGAAGTAGGCGCGCCGCAATGTTCGCCGCTGCTCGTCTGTCCACTTCCCGGCCGTAAGACTCACCAGGTCATAGGCACTCGGCCCAACGGCCGCCGTCTCCCAATCAATCACCGCAATCAATCGCTCTGGGTCGCCAAGGCGCAGCATGATGTTGCGGCCGAAGTATTGGCCATGGATAAGGCTATGCGGGAGGCCTTCCAGGTTCTCGATGCTGCTCTCGAACTGATGAAGCGCCAGCTCTACAACCTCCCGATCCGGGGACGCTAGATCAGGGAGTATTCTCTGCACACGCTCTGCACATTGCACATAGCGGTCGCGAGTGAATTTCGGAAGAAAACTAACCTGCTCCTCCGAAAGATTGCGCGTCGTCACGTGAAACCGGGCAGCCCACCGTGTCGCGGACACCCAGCGCTCAAGATTTCTTGAATCGCGCAGACGCGAAGAGCCAGCGTCTTCCAGGAAAAGCCAGAACAGGCCCTGTTCGGGTTCCCAGCGAACGGCGTAGAAGTCTGGTGTTCCTAAATGAAGTTTCGAGAGAATTGATTGATAGACTTTCAACTCCTGGCGACTGGGGGGCAGATCGGCCTGGCGTACCTTTCGCGCAGGTTCGATCTGATGTGCAGGATTAAAGTCCTTGAAGAAGACCTTGATGGCTTCGGCCTCCGCCAGCCACGCATTTAAGTGCTCACCATGAAAAGTGGTCGAATGCTCGCAAGGCTGTCGATCCAACCGCAAGATTCGGACTGGCTTTCCACGAAGGCGTGAAAAGGCCGTCTCCAGAGTTTCCACGATCAAGTTAGTCGTCAGATCCACAGAACCTACTTGGCGGCTGGAAGCGCCACTAGTCATTGGCTGCCCTGCGTTCATATTTTTTTGCAGCATCTCAGATTTCCCCCATTCAGCCGTTTTTAGGGCTTCATTCATCCGGTCTCGATAAATACAGAGCTTGAGTGTGCAAAATTCCCAACGGGGATCGAACTGCTGACTCTCCCAGTGGAATTCTGAAATTCCTCTGAAGATCTTTCCTACGACTGCCGCCTTGTGAAGGTCGTCCATGCTAAAAGCAGGCATAGAGCTCTTGACGGCCGAGTAGTAGGCGGCCAGGTTGACATACGCAAGGTCTTCGGCAGAAACGCCCCAGCCGCTTGCTTCCCAATCGAAAGGAAGGAAGGAGGCTTGCTCGCCCTCTCCACGAACGACAACGTTCTTCGGTTTTAGGTCGCCGTGAACCAGAGTGCGCGGCATCTGCTCACACCAACCTTCTATCTGGTCCCAGCACGACTCCAACAATTCGCATTGGGATACGACTGCCTGGAAAATTGCCTTCTCCGCTGCCGAGAGAACGAGAGTCCTCAAACTCTCGGATAATCTGAGGTGTGCGGCTCGCAACTTTTCCAGGTAGTGACCCGGTCCACGGTCCGGAAGCCATGCCGCGACAGGGATATCGGCTCCCGAGGTGTGAAGGAGCCCCAGCCAACGCCCTGCCAGGATGGTATGCTGCGTGTTCCGACGGGAATATCGTTCACCTTGCACATACTCGAGGAAGAGCCAGTCGAATTCGCTTTCTCCAGCGACAAATCCGTAGAAGCGCGGTGCTGTGATAGGCAGGTGAGGTAGGATTTTTTCATAAATCAAGCGCTCATGCCGGGCAACCGGCCGCTGACAATACTTTGCGACAACCGGAGAAGCGTCGGGGCCGGCGCCTTCGAGCTTGTAAATGGAGGATTTGAGGCGCCTCTTCAAGATGACAATTTCATTTAGCTCAACGCTTCGGCCCCGCAGTTTCTTCCACGCCTGGGCCGCCGGATGCTCCGACAGATTCGACCGCACAAGTTCGACGGAGGGCTCAGGCATTGCTCTGTCTCCCGGAGCTAGTCGCAGTGTCTGCCACGACCGTTTCTTCGCGGTCAACTAAGAATTTTGGAGAAGTCACGCGAATGAGCCTCCCCTGATCGATGTGCAGAATGGTGTCGCAGTCTTTTAGCGGACTAAGGCGATGAGAAATCAAGAGACTGGTGCGGCCGTGCATCAGACGCTCCATCGCTTCGACAATCGTGGCTTCCGTGTCCACATCTACGGAGCTGGTGGGTTCGTCGAGGATGAGGATCGGAGCGTTCTTCAGGAAGGCGCGGGCCAGGGAAATACGCTGGCGCTCACCTCCCGAAAGGCACATCCCGCGCTCCCCGACCAAGGTGTCGTAACCCTGTGGGAGCAGAGCGGTGAACTCGTGAGCGCTGGCGGCCTTGGCTGCCGCGACAACCTCTTCGTCGGTGGCCTCAGGTCGCGCGTAAGCAATATTTTCGGCGATGCTGGTAGGAAACAGCACAGCCTCCTGGGGAACGAAGGCAAACTGGTTGCGCAAATCAGACAGCCGGTATTCGCGCAGGTCCACATCATCGAGAAGAATCTGACCTTCGACCGGATCGTAGAAGCGCAGCATCAGGCTGACCAGCGTGGTTTTGCCCGCGCCCGTCGGCCCCACGATGCCCACGCGCATTCCCGAATCCACGTGAAATGAAACTTGACCCAGGGCCGGCCGGTTGTTCTGCCCATATCTGAATGAAACGTTTTGGAAAGCAAGCTTTCCCGTAGCGCGCACCAGCGAGCGCGGATTGATTTTCTCTTCGACTTCGGGAAGTTCATCGAGCAAAGCGAAGGCTCGCTCGATGTTAGCCAAGTAGGACTGGAGAGCTGCCGAGTTTTTGCCCATGGATTTTAGGGGTTCGTAAAGCTGGGTCACATACCCCATCATCAGCATGAGATCACCGAGGCTGATGACGCCGGACTGGACTTGCCGGAATCCCACAAACAGTACCGTAGCCGTTCCTATCGCGGAGGTCAGACCAACCAGGAAGTTGTACTTTCCCTCCGCCAGCGCTAGCTTCAGCCGGGCACGCATGCCTTCGAAGCTTCGACGGACGAAACGATGCCGCTCGTTTTCCTCTTTTCCAAATGCTTTCACCACGCGAAGCGCGCCGAGCACTTCCTGCACGACTCCCATTGCGGATTTTTCCAGCTTTTTCACCTCGCGCGACCCGCGGCGCAGGCGGCGCCGGTAGAATTTTGAAATCAAAAAAAGAATGGGCGAGATCAGCAGGGCAACCAGAGCCAGTTGCCAATCGATTTTCAAAGTGACATAGAGCATTCCGAGCAGCGTGAAAGCGGAACCAATGAGCGGAATGAAGCGTTCAGCCACGACTGTCTGAACCGCGGCCGCGTCGTATTGAAGGTTGTATAGCGTTTCAGCGGTCCCCTTAACGTCGTGGTAGGAAAGCGACAAGCGCTGCATCTGGCCGAAAAGGCCAGAGCGAAATTCCAGGAGGACTTTTTCGCCGGTATACGTCTTCAGCAGTGCCAGGGCTAGCGTCTGAATCTGGGCGAGAATCGTCACGGCAATCAGCAAGCCGACGGCAAAAAGCAGCGCCGAGGACGGAGTGAGCCTGAATGCAGCCGGCATGAATGGCCGAATCCAATGAGGAAAAGGCTTGGAACCGAGCCCGCTATCGAGGGCTATCTTCAGCGGCAGAGGGGCCAGCAATGCCAGAGGAGTTGCCAGCAAACTGAGAAGGAAAAGACCAACTAGATGTGCCCAATAGGGTCGCGCCCACCTGAACAAACGAAGGTAAAGGGCGAGGTCACGATTTGAGTTGGGCTTCTCGGTAGTCATCACGTGCGCTCGAAGTCCAGTTTGATAAGCGTGCGATGGATCGCGCCGACCGCCACGGCCCCGCTCCTGAAAGTAATCGCTCCAAACATCGCGCTTAATGTGCCGAGGATGGCAGCAGCGTATATGGATCGGTCCAACATCGCCCCGAAGCATGCAATCATCAGCAAGAGGGTGGTCCCGGCTCCCGAGATGGAGAACCATGGGCGGAAATGAAGCCGCAGCATGTGCTTGCCCCGGCCGTAAGTCTCCGAGACCGTGCGGACTCGTACGCCGCCAAACAAACCGCCGCGTATTTCCAAATCCCATCTGTCGTAGTCACCGCCCCGGCGCACGACGGCGCCGCTCGACCGCAGCACAGATTCCAACGAATGGAGTACTGACGTGCTATCAATCCATTTTTCGCTCCACAGCTGAAACATCCGCGGCCACGGGAACGAGAGCGTTGGGAAACGACTGATTCTCCAGGCCGTGAGGGAATAAATTAGACGGCTCCACAAACGAGCCAAAGGCTGCATCAGGTGAAGTATCGCCGTAACGACGCGCAGCCGGAACCTAGCAAAGCCGCTTTTCGCCGAAGCAGGAAAGCGGATGTTCAGCGCGGCGCTTATTGGCGGGACCAGCGACAATCCGAAAGCAGCTGCAGCCACGGGCAAGATGTTCAACAGCCGAGTCCAAATAATGCCCACGGCGCAGAGCGCCGCCAGCACAAGGTTTATAAGCTGCCATTCGTGCATCAGCGGCAGAGAGCTCAGAAGGGTCGGCGCAGAGTGGTACAGCCGCGCATAACCCGCTGTTCCCCAGGTTCCCTGATAAATCCGTCCGCGAGACAGCGAGAGCGCGCGGAATATCCCGTTGATGTATATGCGCCCGGCCCACGTCGCGTGGCCACCGGAATTGTATTTTTCGGGCCATTTCCTCTCGAGCATGGCCTCGGCCTTGCCGTAGCCAACCTGCTGTTTCCAGTATGCCCGCACTGTCCGGCGGTAGTGATGCCAGACCATTGCCGCCGGGCTGAACCCGAGCTTCCCGCCCTGTTCGTGGGTTCGCCAGCAAATATCAACGTCGTCGCCCGCTTGCCGGAATTGCGGATCAAATCCATTGATGGCCTCCAGCCAGCTCCTGCGGAAAGCCATGTTGCAGCCTGGGATGTGCTCTGCTTCGCAATCAGAAAGGAGCACATGAGCCGGCCCCCCCGGAGAACGCGCGACACAACTCGCGGTCTCTCCGTCGTCCGGGACTGGAATGTTCGGCCCCCCGACGCCCACGTAATCTTCTTTGAGGAATGCAACGGCGAGATATGTCAACCAATCCGGATCGGGGCGGGCATCGTCATCAATATAAGCGACGATCTCTCCCGTTGCTGACTGCCATCCCAGATTTCGGGCCGCGCTCAGACCCTGATTTTCTGTGCGGATCAAGCGGACGTCGTACTCCGCGGCAATATCACCGACGCCGTCCGTTGAGCCATCATCAACCACGATGGTTTCGTAGTCGGGATAGCGTAGTTTTCCAGTTCCTTCCAAACAATCACGAATGGTACGGCTCCCGTTGAAAGTGCACACCACCACAGATATTTTCGGCCATGCACCTTCGGAGGCGAAGGGAACTTCCTCGAATGCTTTTCGAACAACGCCGAGCGCCCGCTTCGGTTCTCTTGTCCGGCTCGTCAAGCCAAAATCCCAGTCCGTTACGTCCTCGCCGCCCCTGTGCCACTCGTCCGTCCAAGCATAAGCAAATGCGCCTGCGCAGCCTGCAGCGAACGCCTTTCGTATCTGCCAGTCGAGGCAGGAGGCCTGCTCTTCCTCTCCGTTCCTGTGGCTGTCTAGGCCGATTTCCGTTATCAGCAGAGGACGATTTCCCGCGAGATTCTGAAGACGCGCGAGATAGGCCTCGTAGCTTTTCTCGCATTCCAGAAAAACGTTGAAGCACAGCAGATCGAGGAAAGATAGATCGAGGTATTCGGTCGAGGGATAGTTTGCATAGGAAACCAGGACCTCGGGGTCCTCTTCCTTAACCTCTTCCGAGAGCTGCCTAAGAAATGTCTCTATCGCACGGGCCCCGTGCCAACGCACAATGCCCGCGGGAATCTCATTGGCAACAAGGTAGCCCAGAACTGCGGGATGCCCCGCGCAACGCTGCGCACCTTTTTTGACCTGGTCCCTGATCTCGCGAACCCTTTTCCTTTCGTTTAGAAACGTGTAGTGCCGCTCTCCTTGCAGGCCCACCAAAACGCGGAGATCATTCTGCTCAGCAAGATCCAAAAGCCAGCGTGGTGGCGCGGTGTACGTTCGTACTGCATTCACGCCATTCGCGGACATCTGAGCGAAATCCTGCTCAACGATCCTGGGCACAGGAAACGCGCTGCCGTCAGCGCCTGGCCGAAATGTTCCGTAGGTCACGCCACGTATGTAGAACTTTTCCTCGCCAACCCAGAGAAACTTGCCACGCACCGTGGGCCGGACCCATGGACTCGCGATTGGGGCCACACGGGGAATGATGGTTACTGCGGAGACGACCGTTGGCCTGGGGGGGCCGCTGAGTAATGAGGCCGCTCCCCAGCTGTTACGCTGCAGTGGCATCGGAACGCGCTTCTCCAAGCAGGCCAACGTTTGGTTGAGCCGGGTCAACGCCGCCAAGGGTGGGTTTTCGAGAAATGTGCCAATCCCAAGCAGTTTGTACGATGCTTTCCAGAGAGGAATACCGCGGCCTCCAGCCGAGGAGCTCTTTGGCTCTCGCCGGGTCGGCGACGAGTTCGGGCGGGTCGCCGGCGCGACGCTGCGCTTCGTGAATCGTAATTGCCGCGTTCTCTTGGCTCCTGAGCATGTGCCTGAGGGCTGCAACATGCGCCTCGGCCAAGTCCATAACATGGGTGTAGTCGCGAATTGCGGTGTGGTCCGGCGTGAGGTAATCTGTCCCGTATATCTCGAGAGCTGGTTTCTCTCCCAGCGCTGCTTGAATGGCAAGTGGAATAAGATGAGTCTCCGGTGAGTGGTCCTCTCCTAGCTCACCATCAGGGTCGGCACCGGCCGCGTTGAAATAACGCAGCGCCGTCCAGCGCAAGCCGTAAGCCTCACCGTACCAAGCGAGGATGCGTTCGACCATCCTCTTCGATTCACCGTACGGATTAATTGGGGCCTGGACTTGCTCCTCGCGAATGGGGACGCTTGCAGGAATGCCGTAGGTCGCGCAGCTGGATGAAAAAACGATGTGCTTTACCGACATATCTGTCATTGCGTCCAGCAGTCTGAGCGTGTAGGTCACGTTGTTGCGAAAATATTGCCGCGGGCGCTGCATGGACTCTCCCACGTAGGCGAAACCGGCAAAATGGACAACGGCTTGCACCCTGTGGGTTTTGATTACTTCGCGAATCAATGCGGAATCTCCTAGATCTCCTTCGATCAGCGTGCCCCATTTCACGGCCCACCGGTGCCCGGTTGAGAGGTTATCCAGCACGATTGGTTCGAACCCTGAGCGGGCCAAAACTTTGGCGGTATGGCTTCCAATGTAGCCCGCCCCGCCAGTCACGAGTACTCGCATCCTTCCTCGACTAAAAAGAAAATCTCCTCCACAGCCTCAGCTGAGACGGAGATCGCAGTGCAGTATGATTTTCAATACTGCGGCGCCTTGCCACAGCCATTCATCTGGAATTAACACGGTATTAATGTAGAAGGGCCGCGTCAATTAGCTGATCGAAGTAACCCGGGAGGTTAGTACCCGCTAGGTGGGCTATTTACGAAAGAAGATAATGGCACGATAAA
>WNGN01003279.1_pt2 | contig 10949 bp, 10 predicted proteins | sample 5400561 | NCBI WGS metagenome assembly WNGN01 (sample SAMN13153379, study PRJNA577476) | soil metagenome | isolation source: 115 cm soil or saprolite under Garry oak tree replicate 2 | place: USA:California | collected 2016-06-15 | reverse complement strand
TCTGGCTCGGCACCGGTACCGAAGCGAACGTGAAGCTCACGGCGGAGGTCGCCGACGGGTGGCTGCCGCTCGGCTTCGTGCCGCGGCTGATGCCGATGCTGCGGCCCTGGCTCGAGGAAGGCTTCCGGCGCGCCGGCGGCGGCAAGGGCTTCGGGGACTTCGAGATCCAGCCGCGGGCCGAGGTCGCCATCACCGACGACGTGCGCGGCGCGCTCGCACGCATGAAGCCGCGCGTGGCGCTCTACGTCGGCGGCATGGGCCACCGCGACAAGAACTTTCACAAGGAGATGATGATCCGCCGCGGCTTCGGCGACGCGGCGCAGCGGATCCAGGAATTGTTCCTCGCCAAGCGGAAGGATGAGGCGGTCGCGGCGGTGCCCGACGAGTTCTGCGACGAGATGACGCTGGTGGGGCCGATTGCGCGCATCCGCGAGCGCTATCGCGCCTGGGCCGATTCCGGCATCACCGGATTGACGATCGGCACCGAGCAGCCCGAGGCGATGGAGCTGATGGCCGGTCTCGCAGGCTCGCGGCGATGAGCCTTTCCATCCGCCAGATCCATCCGGTCTTCGTGGGCGAGGTAGCCGGAATCGACCTCTCGAAGCCGCTCGCGCCCGATGAGGTGAGCGCCGTCGAGGCGGGGATGGACCGCTACGCCGTGCTCGTCTTCCACGACCAGAAGATCACCGACGAGCAGCAGATGGCGTTCAGCCGCCACTTCGGCAATCTCGAGGACGCCCGCGGGGGCAACATCACCAAGCCCGAGGACAAGCGCCTCCAGGTCGGCATGAACGACGTCTCGAATCTGGGACGCGACGGCCAGCCGCTGTCGCGCGAATCGCGCGTGCGGCTGTTCAATCTCGGGAACATGCTGTGGCACTCCGACAGCTCGTTCCGGACCATTCCGGCCAAGTACTCGCTGCTGTCGGCGCGCGTGGTGAATCCGGTCGGCGGCAACACCGAGTTCGCCGACATGCGCGCGGGCTACGACACGCTCGATCCGGCCACGAAGGCGCTGGTCGAAGACCTCGTGTGCGAGCATTCGCTCATGTACTCGCGCGGCTCGCTCGGCATGCTCGACTACTCGGACGAGGAACGCGCGATGTTCCGGCCGGTGCGCCAGCGGCTCGTGCGCACGCATCCGGTGAGCGGGCGCAAGTCGCTCTACCTCTCGTCCCACGCCGGCGCCATCGTGGGGATGCCGACGCCCGAGGCGCGCATCCTGCTCCGCGACCTGAACGAGCACGCCACCCGGCCGGAGTTCGTGTACGTCCACACCTGGCGTCCCTGGGATCTCGTCGTGTGGGACAACCGCCAGGTGATGCACCGCGTGCGCCGCTACGACGAGGGCCAGCCGCGCGACATGCGGCGCACGACGGTCGCCGGCGACGCGCCGACCACGGCTCAGGTTCCGACGGCCTGACCGGCCACGACGGCGCCGGGCCGCCCGGTCAGGCGGCGCCGGAGCTGGCGCGGGGCGCGTCGTCGTGGCCGTCGAGGTGGGCGACGCAGTTCAGCAGACGCACGCGCCACGGCGCCGGCCAGTCGACGATCGTCAGCGAGGTGTTCTCCCAGCGCTCGGGCACCAGGTCGCCGTCGGCGAGAATCAGGTGCCGGGCCGCAAGCGATCGGCACACCAGACCGTGCGTCACGACCGCGAGGTTGCCGGTCGTGGCCGTCGCCAGCTGCTGAACCCGGGCCCAGGCCTGATCGACGCGCGCGTGGAAGACCGGCCAGCTTTCGCCGTTCGGCGGCAAGTAGTCAGGGTCGAACATGTCGAAACCGAGCTCCGAATAGGGTCGGCCGCGGAGATCGCCGAAATTCCGTTCCCGCAGCAGCGGCTCGATGGCGAGAGGAGCGCCGGTTGTCTGCCGGAGGTGCTCGGCGGTCGTCAGAGCCCTGGCGTAGTCGCTCGAGACGATCCGCCTGACGCCGTCCGCCGCGAGGCGGCGCGCCAGCCGCTCGGCCTGCATGACACCACGCGGCGAGAGCGGAATGTCCGGGCGCTGGACGATGCGGAGGGCGTTGCCCTCCGTCTCGCCGTGACGGATCAGGAAGAGGGCCACCGCTAGGCCTCGTGTACCGTCGCGAGCACCGCGGGCAGGTCCGCCAGCACCTCCCGGAGACACGTGCGGACCCGCGCGATGTTGGCGTCCGCCTTCTCCGGCACCTCCCCGCGCGACACCCGCGCGATGAACTCCTCGCGGCTGGTCGTCATGAGCAGTGACGCATTGATCTCCAGCTGCAGCGCGTGGATGCGCCGGGTCCCGGGCTGGCCGTACGTGGTCACGATGTTGCCGCCGGCGTAGCCGCTGACGTTCTGGTGCACCTCGAAGCCGTGGCGGGTGAAGATCGCGGTCACCGTCGCCGCGATCTGCGGGGCGCACGTCGTCTCGTGGCGCGTGCCGATGATCACCTGGTGGTCCTTCATGCGGCGCGGGCTGCCGGTGTGGCCGTCGAGGAGCAGCGCGTAGCCGTACGCCTGGTGTAGCTCGCCGAGCAAGGTCTCCAGCGTCGAGTAGTAGGGATCGTAGAGTGCCCGCAGCCGCGCCTCGAGGTCGGTGAGCCCGAGCGGGTGCCGGAAGATGGGCACCTCGCGCATGGTGTGCGTGCGCACCACGCCGCGCCGCGAGCGCACCTCGCCGTCGTGGTGCTCGAAGTCGTCGCGCCGGCGGTTGACATCGACGAAGATGCGCGAGAACGGCGTCGCGAGAATGGTCGCGCCGTGTGCGTCGAGGTCGCCGTAGAGATCGCCCACGAACGTGTCGGCGAAACCGTAGGCGAAGGTCTCGAACCAGGGCTCGGAGTAGTCGTCGCGGGTGATGTGGGGCAAGGGCTCGGTGCCGTAGTGCGGCACGCTCACGAGGACCGGCGTACGCGTCGTCGGCGCCGGGCGCCGGACGATCGGGAATGCGCGGTCCATCAGCTCACGACCAGCTCACGACCGGCATTCGCGCGATCGGTCTAGCGCTCGCGCACGACCGGATTGCGCAGGATGCCGATCTCCGGCACCTCCACCTCGACCACGTCGCCGTCCTTCATGTTCTCGGTCGCGCCGTCGGTGCCCATCCACAGCACGTCGCCGGGATGGAGCGTCAGGTACTGGCTCATCCGGCTGATGAACTGGCGGACGCCGAAGATCGCGTCCTTGACCGCGTAGGTGAACATCTCCTTGCCGTTGAGCCGGATCGTCACGCGCAGGTCGTCCGGGTTGAGCCCGGTGACGATCCAGGGGCCCATCGGCTTGAAGGTGTCCGTGTTCTTCCCGCGCCAGAAGGTGCGGTCGTTGCGCTGCCATGTGCGCTCGCTCACGTCGTTGCCGAGCGTGTAGCCGAAGACGTAGTCGAGCGCCTCGGCCTCCGAGACGCGCTTGCAGCGCTTGCCGATCACGGCCACCAGCTCGCCCTCGTACTGGACCAGGTCGCCCGCGTCCTTGGGAACGACGATGGGCTCGTCGGTGGCCACCAGCGCGTTGTTGGCGCGGTAGCCGACGTCGGCGTTCGGCGGGAACTCGGGTTTCACGCCGCGGCGGTGGGCCATCTCGGTGACGTGCTCGCGGTAGTTGACGCCCGCGGCATAGAAGGTGGGAGGAATCACCGGCACCAGCAGCTTCACCCGGCTCAGGATGCTCGTGTTCGCGGTCTTGGAATAGCTCTCCCACGGGCTTCCCGTGACTTCGGTGACGGTGGTCCCGTCGATGACGCCGTACGCGACATTTCGGCCGGACTGGAAGCGGCACCATTTCATGGCCGATGCTCCTTGAGGAACGCGCCGACCTCGCGGTTGAAGACGTCGGGGCGCTCGAAGTAGGTCGAGTGGCCGGCGCCTTCCACGCGCTCGAAGCGCGAGCCGGGCACATGCTCGTGGACCTTCTGGGACAGCTCGGGCCAGATGAGCCCGTCCTCGTCGCTGGTCAGGAAGAACGTCGGCACGCCGGCGGCGGCGTAGCGGTCGACCGGCGTGGTCAGGCGGCCCAGCTGCTCCCGAAACTCCGCCGGCAGGGGCGCGTTCAACCCCGCGATCTGCGCGTAGAGGAAGGAGCGCACCGGCTGCGTCTTGCGGAACGTCGCGCCGAGGGCGGCGTGCCACAGCACCGGCGGGCGCGGCGGGCTCGCGGCGGCCAGCTTCTGGCGCAGGGCGGCGATGGCGGGGTTGGTGAGATTGCCGACGGTGTTCGCCATGACGACTGCCCAGAGACGCTCGGGCGCCCGACCGGCGGCGCCAACCGCGGCCCAGCCTCCCATCGACTGGGCCACCAGCGCGGCCCGGCGGATGCCGAGATGGTCGAGCAGGGCGAGAGCGTCGGTCGCGAGCGCCGCCGGACCCGGCCCGCCGGGAGTGTCCGGGGACTGGCCGAATCCCCGCTGGTCGACCGTGACGCAGCGGTACTCCTCGGCGAAGACCGGCGCCTGCTGCCACCAGCTCAGGTGGTTGCCGCCCGCTCCGTGCAGGAAAAGCAGCACGGGCGCGTCGCCGCCGGTGTCCTCGTAGTAGAGGCGGAAGCCGTCTTTGACCATGAACGCCATCGCAGGATCCTCCCTCGCGGCCCAAGGGTAAGCATCGCCGCGAGGGCCGTCAACGCTATACTCACGGCCGAAAGGACACCGCCATGGCGAACGACCTGCACGACCTCTCGATCTCGCAGCTCGCGGGCCAGCTCGCGGCCCGGAAGGTTTCACCCGTCGAGCTGGTCGAGGCGCTCATCCAGCGCGTCGAGCACTACGACGAGCAGACGCGCGCGTTCATCACGCGCACCTTCGATGAGGCCCGCCAGCAGGCGAGGGCGGCCGAGGCCGAGATCGCCGCCGGCAACTACCGCGGCCCGATGCACGGGATCCCGTTCGCGCTGAAGGACATCTACGACACCCGGGGCATTCTCACCTCGGGGCACTCGCGCGTGTTCCTCGACCGGATTCCCTCGCGCGACGCCACCACGACGGCGCGGCTCTACGGCGCCGGTGCCGTGCTCCTCGGCAAGCTGGCCACGCACGAGATGGCGCACGCGGGGCCCTCGTTCGATCTGCCCTGGCCTCCGGCGCGCAACCCGTGGAGCCTGGCGCACTTCACCGGTGGCTCCTCGTCGGGATCCGGCGCCGCCGTGGCGGCGGGCATGGTTCCCCTGGCGCTCGGCTCGGACACCGGCGGCTCGATCCGGGGGCCGGCATCGCTCTGCGGCATCGTCGGGCTCATGCCGACGTTCGGCCTCGTGAGCCGGGCCGGCGTCATCACCAACTCGTACACGTTCGACCACTGCGGGCCGCTGGCCCGGACCGTCGAGGACTGCGCGCTCGCGCTGGAGGTCCTGGCGGGCTACGACCCGAACGACGCCGGGAGCTTGAGCCGGCCGATTCCGCGCTATCGCCGCGCGCTCGGCGAGGACCTTCGCGGCGTCAGGATCGGCGTGCTGCGGCCCCACTGGGAGGAGGACATTCAGGCCTCCGAGGACGTGCGCCGGGCCATGGACGGAGCACTCGACGTCCTGCGCGGGCTCGGCGCCGAGCTCGAGGAATGCCGCGTGCGGCCGCTGGCCAGCTACTTCGACGTCAAGATCATCATCGCCGAGAGCGAGATCTTCAGCGTCCACGCGAAGAATCTGATCGCCCGGCCGAAGGACTTCGGCGCCGACTTCCGGTCCCGCACGTTCCCGTCCGTGCTGTTCACCGCCCACGACTACGTTCAGGCCACCCGCGAGCATCGCCGGATGATGGTCGAGATGGAGCCCCTCTACGCGCGGTTCGACGCCTTCGTCACCGCCGGCATGGGCGAGGCGCCACGGATCGCCGACTACCGCAGCGTCTCGTTCTGGCAGAAACCGAGCCTCCTGACCGCGTGGAACGTCACGGGGCAACCGGTGCTCGCTCTGCCGAACGGCTTCGGCCGCCAGGGCCTGCCGCTCGGGATGCAGATCGTCGGCCGGCCGTTCGGCGAGAGTACGATCCTGCGCGTCGGGCACGCTTACGAGCGCGCCACGGCGTGGCATACGCGCCGGCCTTCGCTCGTGCGCGGTGCGGCCGCGCCGGACGTCACGCCGCCGCCGGTGCTGTCGGAGCCGGCCGGCCAGGCCGACGCCGAGACGCGCGACCTCTGCGTGAAGGCCGCCCGGCGGGCGGGTCTGTCGCTCGACGACCTGATGCTGGCGCAGCTCCTGGAGGGAGCCCCGTATGCCCTGGGCATGGCGCGGCGCCTTCGCCGCGACCACGACCTTCACCACGAGCCGGCCAACGTCTTCACCTTTCCCGCGAGTCCGGCCGCAGCGAGCCCGGCCGCGACTTGACCGTGCCGAGGCGGCGGGGTAGCCTACGGCACTCTTTGCAGGGACCACCCCCCGATTGGAGGTTTCGACATGAGCTTTCCGCGACTCGTGTCGCGTAGCGTCGTTCCCTGGCTCGCCGTCGCGCTGGTCCTGGCCGCGGTCGTGTCGACGGTGGCGCCGGGCTCGTCCCCGGTCAGCGCCGCCGCCAAGAGCAAGATCGTTCTCGCCTGGCACGCCGGCTTCGCGTCGCGCTGGCTGGACCCCCAGGAGCACGATGGCACCGCCACCCCCGACAACTTCTTCACCGCGATCCACGACGCGCTCATCAAGAACCAGGGTACGCAGCTCTACGACCATCCGGCCCTGGCCGAGCGGTTCACGGTCGCCGCGGACTCGAAGAGTGCCACGTTCACCCTGCGCAAGGGGATCAAGTTCCACAACGGCGAGCCGGTCACCCCGCAGGACGTGAAGTTCAGCTACGAGAACTACCGGGGGGCCAAGGCCGACGTCTTCAAGAAGAAGACGGAGCGCATCGACATCGTGGACGACCGCACGATCCGCTTCGTCTTCAAGGAGCCCTTCCTCGATTTCGCCATCCTCTTCGGGACCGCCAACGTCGCGGGCCCGGGCTGGGTGGTGCCCGAGAAGTACTACAAGCAAGTGGGCGCGGACGCCTTCAAGCAGAAGCCCATCGGCGCGGGGCCCTACAAGCTCGTGCGCCACGAGCCGGGCGTGAAGGTCGAGATGGAGGCTTTCGACGGATACTACCGCCCGGTCCACGTGAAGGAGCTCGTCATGGTCTCGGTGCCGGAGGCGGCTACCCGTGTCGCCATGCTGGAGCGCGGAGAGGCCGACATCATCTACAACGTGCCCGGTGAGCTGATCAACAAGGTCGGCAAGCTCCCCGGGGTCACGCTGGCGCCGGTGCTGTCCGGCTCGTTCTTCCTGGAGTTCCCCAATTTCCAGGACCCGAAGAACCCGTTCCGCGACAAGCGCGTGCGCGAGGCGGTGAGCCTGGCCGTCGACCGGCGGGCCATGAACCAGGCGGAGACGGCCGGGATGGGCAAGCCGACGGGCAACTGGATCAACGACGACGTCCTGTACGCGATCGAGTGGCCCGAGTTCCCGCGCAACGTGGAGAAGGCCAAGCAGCTTCTCCGCGAGGCGGGCTATCCGAACGGGTTCGACGTCGACTGGGTCACGCCGATCCCGGCGTTCTACTCGCGCGGCGAGCGCATCATCGCGCAGCTGCGCGAGGTCGGCATCCGCGGCAGGCTCCAGACCATGGAGCGGGGCATCTTCTTCCAGCGACTGCAGGGCGGGCTCAAGGAGTGGCCCGGCGTTCAGATGATCCTTCAGGGCGTCCGGATCGCGGGAAGCTGGGCGTTCTGGTACGAGGGCTACTTCAAGTGCGGCGGCTTCAACTCGCGCGACCGCATCTGCGTGAAGGACCTCGACGGCAAGTTCGATCAGTACGAGCGGTCGATCAATCCCGCCGAGCGCAAGAAGCTCGCCGAGGAGATCCAGCGCGGCATTCTCGAGAACTACTATCTGGTGCCGGTGTTCCGCCACGCGTTCGTGAACGCGATCGGCCCCCGCGTCGTCGCCCAGAAGTGGCAGGACGTGTTCCCGACCATCACGACGGGCTACGCGTATCCCTGGGAGGACCTGAAGGTGAAGGACCAGTAGCCGGGCGACATGGCGCGATTCATCGTCCGCCGCGTCCTCTACAGCTTCGTCACGCTCTTCATCTTGAGCGCGACGATCTTCCTCATCGTCCGGCTCACGGGTGACCCCGTGGCGCTCATGGCGGAGGCGAGCGCGCGGCCGGAGGATCTCGAGCGGATCCGCCATCAGTGGGGGCTCGACCGCTCGTGGCCCGTCCAGTACGTGACCTTCATGCAGAACGCCTTCAAGGGAGAGCTCGGCAAGTCTTTCAACTATCGGCTGCCGGTCAGCCAGCTCTACTTCCAGCGACTGCCCAACTCGCTCACGCTGGGGCTCGCGGCCACGCTCATCTCGCTGCTCATCGGCATCCCGGCCGGCATCATCTCGGCGGTGAAGGTGAACACCGCGTGGGACAACGTCGCCAAGGGCATCGCCCTGCTCGGTCTCTCGATTCCCGGCTTCTGGCTGGGGTTGGTGCTGATCCTGGTCTTCTCGGTCTGGCTCCGCTGGCTGCCGACTTCCGGGGCCGGCGACTGGCGGCACGTCGTCATGCCGGCCGTGGCGCTCGGCTGGTACTTCGCCGCGTCGATGCTCAGGCTGACCCGCTCGAGCATGCTGGAGGTGCTGGGCAGCGAGTACATCAAGCTCGCCCGGCTCAAGGGGCTCCCGGACTTCGTGGTCATCGCGATGCACGCGTTCAAGAACGCGCTGATCCCGGTCTTCACGCTGGCCGGCGTCAACATGGTGGTGATGGTCAACGCCGCCGTCATCATCGAGGTCATCTTCGCCTGGCCGGGCATCGGCCGTCTGCTCTACGAGGGCATCTTCCAGCGCGATTTCCCGCTGGTGCAGGGCGTCGTGATCATGGCCGGTTTCATGATCGTCCTGATCAACCTGGCGGTGGACATTCTGTACGCATTCATCGACCCCCGAATCAGACTCACGAGGTGAGCCCGGACACCGGCTCACGAGGTAAGTGACGATGGCGACCATCCCGGCGGATCCCCGACTGGCCGTAGGGCGGGCCACGCCCGGCCGGCTCGGCGTGCTCATCAAGGCGGCGCGCGAGGCCCCGCTGGCCCCCCTCGTCATCCTCGGCGGCCTCGTCCTCATCGCGCTCCTCGCCGACCTCATCGCGCCCTACGATCCGACGGTCCCGGTGAAGGGCGCGGAGATGTTCAGGCCGCCGTTCTGGATGGAGGGCGGCAGCGTCGCGACGCCGCTCGGCACCGACTTCCAGAGCCGGGACATCCTGACCCGCCTGATCTACGGCGCGCGCGTGTCGCTGATCGTCGGACTGATGGGCACGCTCGTGGCGGGCAGCATCGGAACCGCGCTGGGCATCCTCTCCGGATACGTCGGTGGCTGGGTGGATCAGATCATCATGCGCCTCACCGACGCCTGGCTCGCGCTGCCGGCGATCGTCTTCGCGATCTTCCTGGCCGCCATGTTCGGGCCGAGCATGTGGAACATCATCGTGATCCTGGGCTCGGTGTACTGGACGCGCTACGCGCGCGTCATTCGCGGCGAGGTGCTGTCCCTGCGCGAGCGGGAATTCGTGAAGCTTGCCGAGATCGCCGGCGCCAGCAAGCTGCGCGTGATCAAAAAGCACATCCTGCCGAACGTCATGAACACCGCGACGGTGCTGGCCAGCCTCACGGTCGGCGTCGTCATCATCGCGGAAGCGTCGCTGAGCTTCCTCGGGGTCGGCGTGCCGCCGCCGCAACCCGCCTGGGGCCTCATGCTGTCGGAGGCGCGCCCCACGCTGATGACGGGACAGTGGTGGCTCACGGTGTTTCCAGGCGCGTGCATCCTGCTGATCGTCCTCGCGACCCAGCTCTTCGGCGACTGGTTGCGAGTACGGCTCGATCCGCAGCAGAGGAATCTATGAACATGGGGGGCCTCGACGGGCCCCCCAAGCCCCCCGCGCTCGGAGACGCCCCGGCGCAGCCGGAGCGCCCCTCGGGATCTCGTCGCGACTCCGGGGGGCCAATCGGGGCCCCCGTCCTCGCGGTCTCCGATCTGCGGACCCACTTCTTCACGTTCGGCGGCGCGCGCGTCGTCAAGGCGGTGGACGGCGTCAGCTTCTCGCTCGGCGATGGCGAGACGCTCGGGCTCGTCGGCGAGTCGGGGAGCGGCAAGACGACGACGTGTCTGTCGATCGTCGGCCTCCTGCCGCGGGCCGCCCGCATCGTAGGCGGCAGCGTCCTCTTCGAGGGCGACGAGCTGACCCGCATGAGCCAGCGCGAGCTGCGGCGGGTCCGCGGGCGACGGATCGCCGTGATCCTTCAGGACCCGATGGCGTCGTTGAACCCGCTGTTCACGATCTTCCGGCAGGTCGCCGAGCCGGCCTTTTTCCATCAGCAGATGAGAGGCCGGACGCTGCGGGCCCGGGTGCAGCAACTGCTCAAGGCCGTGCGGATCCCGTCCCCCGAGTGGCGGATGCGGGACTATCCCCACCAGATGAGCGGCGGCATGCGCCAGCGCATCGTCGGGGCGATCGCGCTGGCCGGCGGCCCGAAGCTGGTCATCGCCGACGAGCCCACGACCAACCTCGACGTCACGATCCAGGCGCAGTACCTCGACCTGCTCAAGGACATCCAGCGGGAGACGGGCGTGGCGCTGATCTTCGTGACGCACAACCTCGGTATCGTCGCCAAGATGTGCGATCGGGTGGCCGTGATGTACGCCGGCAAGATCATCGAGCAGGCGCCGGTACGGGAGCTGTTCGACGACCCCAAGCACCCGTACACGCGCGCCCTGCTGGGCTCGGTGCCGAAGCTCGGCAGCAAGGAGCCGCTCTACTCGATCGCCGGCCAGCCGCCGAACCCCGCGAGCCTGCCGCCCGGCTGCCCCTTCCATCCGCGCTGTCGCGAGGCCCTGCCGCGCTGCGCCAGCGTGGATCCGCCGGATTTCCACCTCGGCGACGGGAGCGTCGCCCGGTGCTGGCTTCTGGACGATGCCGTCGCCCGTCCTTGAAGTCCGCGGGCTGAAGAAGCACTTCGCCGTGCGCCGAGGGCTGTTCGGA
>WNGN01004187.1_pt1 | contig 10951 bp, 9 predicted proteins | sample 5400561 | NCBI WGS metagenome assembly WNGN01 (sample SAMN13153379, study PRJNA577476) | soil metagenome | isolation source: 115 cm soil or saprolite under Garry oak tree replicate 2 | place: USA:California | collected 2016-06-15 | reverse complement strand
GCGCGGCACCCAAAGGTCCGTTTATCGCCGTGAACAGCGCGGCGCTGCCCCACGAGCTGGTCGAGAGCGAGCTGTTCGGACACGAGCGCGGCGCCTTCACCGGCGCCGCCGCCACCCGCAAGGGCGCGTTCGAGGCGGCGAGCGGCGGTACGCTCTTCCTCGATGAAATCGGCGATCTCCCCCTCGCAGCCCAGGCGAAGCTGCTGCGGGTGCTCGAGGAGCGGCACGTGACCCGGGTGGGTGGTACGAAGACCATCGCGGTCGACACGCGCGTCATCGCCGCGACGCACCGCGACCTCGAGAAGGAGGTCGCCGAAGGGCGGTTCCGCGAGGACTTGTATTTCCGGCTGAACGTGCACTCGCTGCGCGTACCGCCGCTGCGCGAGCGGCTCTCGGACGTCCCGGCGCTCGTCGAACACCTCCTCGCGGCGACGTGCAGCCGGTTCGGGATCAAGCCCAAGAAAGCCGGTGTGGAGGTTCTCGAGGTTTTGATGGCGTACGACTGGCGCCGCAACAACGTGCGCGAGCTGCGCAACGTGGTAGAGCGGATGGTCATCGCGACGGACCGCGAGGAGCTGACGCGTGACGACGTACCCACCGAGATCCGAGATCAGAAGCACGCCGTTCCACGCAGTTCCCACGCCTCTGCACGCACTTTCGAAGAGCAGAAGGTGGAGGCCGAGCGCCAGATCATCGTCGCGGCGCTCGCGCGCAACGATTGGCACATCACGCATACGGCCAAGGAGCTGGGTCTTTCGGACCACGCGAGTCTCTTGAAGGTCATGCGCCGCCTCGGTGTCCAGCGCGACACGTAGACCCCTCGCGCGCGGTGTCCCGCTGGCCACGTCTGCAGAATCACGTTGTGAATTGACAATGAGTTAGTCACTGGTCCGTGGCCTGCTTTACTCCGGAGCGAACCCGCTCCTGGAGGAGCCATGCGGTACCAGTTCATGATCGATCGGCCCCGTGCGCGGGGCCGCGGTCTCGCCCTCGCTGTCGTCGCACTCATCAGTCTCGGCGTGGCCGGGTACGTGTTCGCCGCGTGCGGCGATCGCAACCCCGACCGGGCCAGCGCCGGCGAAGCCGTCCCCCCGACGCCGACCCCGATTCCGGCGCCGCCCACCAAGGCCGAGCCTGAGACGCCGGCACCCACCACGGCGCCCGAGTTCTTCACGGTCGGCCGCAGCGCGTGGAAGGCCGGCGAGTTCGCTCGCGCCGAGAGCGCCTTCGTGCAGGCGATCGCGCTCGATTCCACTCACGTCCGTAGTCGTCTCTACCTGAGCCGCGTCCTGATCGAGACGGGGCGTGCCGGAGATGCGCTGCAGCACATCGAAGCGGCGGTCGCGCTCGACTCGACGTCGAGTGAGCCGCTGCGGCTCCTGGGCCGGGCGTACGAGGTCCTGGGGCGTTCTGACGAAGCGATCGAGGCCTACAAGCGGTCGATCGTCAAGAACTCCGAGGATGTGTGGTCACTCAACAACCTCGGATCGCTCTACATCAAGTTGGGCCGGTCCGAGGACGCGCTGGGCCCGATCGCGCGGGCGATCGAGCTGGAGAAGAGCGTGGCGGTTTTCCATAACAACCTCGGCACGGCGCTCGAGAAGACGGGGCACTTCACGGCGGCGGCGGAAGCCTATCGGGCGGCGCTGGCGGCGGACAGCACGTTCGGCCCGGCGACGACGAACCTGACGCGCGTCGAGCAGCTCAAGGAAGACCCGGCCGCGCAGCCGGTGGATGTCGCCGCGCTGGCCAAGACGTTCGTGGACCAGATCGCGACCTGGAAGCAGTAACCCAGCGTCGAGCAGTGACTTGGAGACCCGGCCCGCCCCCCTTTAACGGCCGGGTCTCCCGGTTTATGTTCCCGCTCCCATGAAAGCTACCGATATCCGCAAAGGGCACGTCCTGCTGATCGACGGGCAGCCGTGCCGAGTGATGGACTTCACGCACCGCACCCCGGGCAACTTGCGCGCGTTCGTGCAGGTCCGGTTCCGGAACCTGGTCACGGGCAACACGTTCGACCAGCGTCTCGCCGCGACCGACTTCCTCAACGAAGCGCGTCTCGATACCAAGGAGATGCAGGTGCTCTACCAGGATCAGGGCGGCGTGCACGTGATGGATCAGGAGACCTACGAGCAGTACACGCTCGACGAGCGCGCCGTCGGTGAGGACAAGGAGTGGCTGCAGCCCGAGATGGTGGTGCAGGTCGAGTGGCTCGACGGCCGCCCCATCGCCATCGAGCTGCCGCCGGTGATCGAGTTGCAGGTGGTGGAGACGTCGCCGGTGATGAAGACTGCGACCAAGAACGCGAGCACCAAGCCCGCCAAGCTCTCCAACGGTGTGACGGTGCAGGTGCCGGACTTCATCAGTCCGGGCGAGAAGGTCAGGGTGGACCCGCGCTCCGGCCAGTACCTCGAGCGGGCGAAATAAGACGGTCGATTCCGAAGGGCCGCAGATCCCACTCCGTCTTTCCGTCCACCAACAGATCCGCCAGCAGCTCCCCGATCGCGCTCGCGAATTTGAACCCGAACCCCGAGCAAGGGCTCGCCAACAAGACCTGGCGGTGCTCGGGGTGGACGTCGATGAGGAAGTCGCCACCGGCGACGTTGGTGTAGAGGCAAACGGTTGAGCGGCGGTGGGTGCCGTTGGCTCCGGGGAGAAACCGCTTCAGCATCTTCCGCATCGCCGCGATCTCGTCAGCGCCTACGTCACGGCGCACCGTATCCGCGGTCGTGGGCTCGCCGCCGTGATGGATCGTCGTCTTGATCTCGCCGGCTTCGATGGGGAACGAGGCGAAGGCGGCGTTCGGCCCGAACTCCCAGAGGGCGAGCGGACAGCGCGCCGTCTCGAATGCCGCGGGGTCGCCCGCGGGAGCGAACCAATGCATGACGATCCGCTCGGCGGTGACCGATACGCCGATCCGGGTCAGGGTGTCGAGCATCCAGGGGCCCGCCGCCAGTAACAGCTTGGCGGCGCTGTAGCGCCCGCGCGGGGTCGTGACGGTCACGCCCTTGTTGCTCGCGTCCCAGCGCACGACGGGCTCGTCGAACCGCACGTCGATCCCGCCCGCCCTCGCGTAGTCGAGGCACGCCCGCACGCACGTTTCCGGTCCCAGGATTCCCGCGCCCGGCTCGTAGAACCCGACGCTGCTTGCATCGGGCCGGAACGCGGGGAAGCGGCGCCGGATCTCCTCGGGAGACAAGATCTCGTACGGCACCTTGTGGATGTCGGCGCTTTCCTTGGACTTGGCGACGAACGGCCCGCCCGAGGCGCCCACGAAGACGCCGCCGGTGATGTTGAGTAAGCGCTGTCCCGTCTCGGCCTCCATCTTGCGCCAGCACGCGTAGGCGCGGCGTACGAGCGGGACGTAGCGGGGGTGCTCGAACGACGTCTCGCGAATGATGCGCGTGCCGCCGTGTGTCGAGCCGAGCGTGTGCGGGGGGTGGTGCCGGTCGAGGGCGAGGACCCGCAGGCCCTTGCGGCCGGCGAGGTGGAACGCGGTGGCGGACCCCATCGCGCCGAGGCCGGCTACGATCACGTCGTAGGTCACAGCTCGGCGTGCCGGAAGCAGGTCACCAGGTGGTCGTTCACCATACCCACGGCCTGCATGAAGGCGTAGACGATCGTGGGGCCGACGAAGCGGAACCCCCGTTCGACCAGCGCCTTGCTCATCGCCTGCGACTCCCGTGTTTCGGCGGGGACGCTGCGCGTGGACTTGCGCGCCTGGCGCAGCGGCGCGCCGCCCACGAAGGACCAGAGGAACTCGTCGAACGACGTCCCTGCTTCCACGAGCTTCACGTAGGCGCGGGCACTCTTCACCGAGCTCTCGATCTTCTGGCGGTTGCGAATGATGCCGGGGTTCTTGAGCAGCTTGGCGATGCGGCGCCGGTCGTAGCGCGCCATCAGGTCGGGGTCGAAGCCGTCGAACGCCTCGAGGAAGGTGTCGCGTTTGCGCAGGATGATGGCCCACGAGAGTCCGGCCTGGAACCCGTCGAGGATCAGCTTCCCGAAGAGTTGGCGGTCGTCGTGGACGGGCACGCCCCACTCGCGGTCGTGGTAGGCGATCATCAGGTCGCTCGACTCCGCCCACTTACACCGCTCCATGTCGCGATCCTTGCAAGAGAAAGCCCCACACCACGCGGGGTGATGTGGGGCTTGGTCTTAGTGCCCAGGGGGAAGGTTACTCCGTCCGTCCCCCGGTATTAGGGCCCCCACTCGTCTTCCCTTCCTGGACGATGATCAGGAACTTCGAATTCCGCCAGAACTGCTCCGGCGTCGAGATCTGCAGGCTGCCGGTGCCCGTGACCTTCCCTTGGTCGGTCCGGGGGGTCGCCAGGTACTCGAGGTCCTGGCGCGACGCGATGCGGTACTCGCTGGACGCGTCGGGCAGCTGAATCGCCGTCACCTCACGCTTGTTGATCGGCGTGAACAGACTGGGATCGAGTTCGCGCGCCGGTGAGAGGGTGCTGCCGGTGCGCCACAAAACGAAGAGTACGCGGCTCCCGCCCTCTTCCACGATCACGCCCTTCTGCTTCAGCTCGTCCTTGGTGCCGATGATGTAGTAGACGGTGTTCTCGCGCGTGGTGACGTTGGCGACGGTGTCGCGCAGCGCCACGTTCTCGGTCTCGAGGCTCGTCACCTGCTCGGTGAGTGAGGTGATCGTCGCCTTCTGGCTCTCGACGATGGCGCCGAGGTTGGTCGCCGTCGAATCGAGCGAGGCGCGCAGGCTGTCCGACAGGGTGGTGAGGCCCTTGATACGATTCTGGGCTTCGTTCAGCCGGTTCTCCGTCTCGCTCACGCGCGCGACGACGTAGCGCAGCTTCTGCATCATCGTGTCGCGCTGTGCGAGCAGCGGGGTCTCGGATGAAGTGCGGATCTGACGCCCGCGCACCTGCACCTTCGAGAGCGCCGAGCTTACGTCGCTCAGCAGCCGGGCGCTGACGGCCACTTCTTGCAGCAAGCTGTCACGCTGCGCGTTCGCCTGCTCGAGATCGGCGAGCTTGCGCTCCGTCTCGGCCGACGTGCCGCACGCGTTCGCGACGACGAGCAGCGCCGCGAGGATGGGCTTGACGGTCATTGTCGTAGGCTCCCCAATGGGTGAGATAGGCACCGCCTTCATACTGTCGAACCGCCCGGCGGTTCCGCGTGACACGCGTCACGCCGTCACGGGTTGCACGCCCGCAACACCCCGGCCAGTTTTGCACATGCGCCTGTTCGCCGGCACCTCCGGGTACAACTTCCCCGAATGGAAGGGGACGTTCTACCCGCCCAAACTCCCTACCGCGAAATGGCTTGAGTACTACGCCAGCCAGCTCGGCACCGTCGAGATCAACTACACGTTCTACCGGATGCCGACCCCCAAGGTGGTGGCCGGGTGGGACGCGGTCACGCCGCCGGGGTTCAGCTTCGTCCTCAAGGCACCGCAGCGCATCACCCACATCGCGCGGCTGAAGAACGTCGACGACACGCTGCGCTTCTTTCTGGAGACGGCGCGCACCCTGGGTCCGAAGCTCGGGCCGATCCTGTTTCAGCTGCCGCCCAACTTCAAGAAGGATTTGGACCGGCTGGGCGACGTCCTCACCCAGTTCCCGCCCGACCTGAAGTGCGCCTGGGAGTTCCGCCACGCGTCGTGGTTCGACGCCGAGACCTACGACGTCCTCCGGACCGGCAATGCCGCGTTATGCGTCGCCGACACCGCAGAGGGGACGACGCCACGCGAGCCGACGGCGGACTTCGGGTACGTGCGACTGCGCGACGAGGGGTATTCGAAGAAGTCGATGGAGGACTGGGTGGGAAAGGTTCGTGAGATGGGGAAGGGATGGACCGACGCGTACGTCTTCTTCAAGCACGAAGGAAAGGGGGAGGGGCCGAAGTTCGCGGCGAGGTTCAGGACGCTTTTCGCTTAGCCTTCGCGGGTTTGCTCTCGGCCGCGCCCTTCCCACCCTTCAGGCTCGCCTTCAGCGCTTCCATCAGATCGAGGATCTGCGTCTTCGGCGCCTCGGTCGGCTCCTCGGTGATCTCCTTGCCATCGACCTTCTGCTGGATCTGATCGAGGATCCTGCGCCGCACGTTGTCCTTGTACTCCTGCGGCCGGAACTCTTCCGACGTCCCTTGATCGATGAACTTGATCGCCATGTCCAGCTCGGTCTTCTTCACTTCGGTTTTGGGGATCGGCACGTCGGCGATCGACCGCAGCTCCTCCGGGTAGCGGAGCTGCTCCATCGCCAGGCCGTTTTCCATGGGGCGGACGAGAATCAGGTACTGCTTGCCACGCGCCGCCCACTGGCCGATGGCGATCCGGCCGGTCTTCTTGAGCGCATCCGATAGCAGCTTGTAGGCGCGCTCGCCGCCCTTGTCGGGACCCAGGAAATACGTCTTGTCCACGTAGATCCGGTCGACCTGGTCGGCAGGCAAGAACTCGGTGATTTCGATCGCCCCGGTGCCCCGCGGCTCTTCGAGCTTCTTCAGCTCATCGGTCGTAAAGAGGACGTACGAGCCCTTGGTGAACTCGTATCCCTTGATCATGTCCTCCTTCTCGACTTTTTCGCCGTCCTTGGAGCAGACGTACTGCTGCTTCAACCGGGATCCGTCCTTCTTGTGGAGCCAGTTGAACGAGATGTTGGCGGACGATTCGCCGGCGGAGAACATCTTGACCGGCACCGACACGAGGCCGAAGGAGACGGTGGCCGAACCGATGGAATGAGCGCTCATAAGGGGCTATGATAACCACACCGCTCTCATGCCCGCAAACCGTAAGGGTCCGCCGCCTGCGCCGCCTACCGACCCGCTAGGCGCGTATCGCGCCAAGCGTTCGCTCGACCGCACCACGGAACCGGGCGCGCGCCCCGCCACGCCGGCGCCCAAGGCGGGGGGCCTCTTCATCGTCCACATGCACGCCGCGACCCGGCTGCACTGGGACCTGCGTCTCGAAATGGAAGGGGTGCTGCGGTCGTGGGCGGTCCCCAAGGGACCGTCCGCCAACCGCGCCGACAAGCGCCTCGCCGTCAACGTCGAAGATCACCCCATGGAGTACGGCGACTTCGAGGGGATCATCCCCGAGGGCAACTACGGCGCCGGCGAGGTGATCGTGTGGGATCGCGGCGTGTGGGTGCCGCTCGAAGACTCGTTCGAGGGCTTCAAGAAGGGCAAGCTGCTCTTCGAGCTGAAGGGCTACAAGCTGCGGGGCAAGTGGACCCTCGTGAAGCTCAAGAAGGGCGTCAAGGAATGGCTGTTGATCAAGGAGAAGGACGCCTACGCCGATCCCGACAAGCCCTATTCCGACGAATCGGTCCTGTCGGGGATGACGGTCGAGGAGCTGCGCGCCGCCAAGGATCGCGCCGCCCCCCTCAAGAAGGAGGTCGAGAAGCTCGGCGCCCCGAAGCGCGCCGTGCGGGTTGCGGACACCGAGCTGATGCTCGCCGAGACACGTGAAGAAGCGTTCTCGAAGGCGGGGTGGGTGTTCGAGCTGAAGCTCGACGGGTATCGACTGCGAGCCGCGCGCGAGGACGGTGAGGCGAAGCTCGTCTCTCGCAACGGCCACGATATGACGGCGGCGTTTCCGGAGATCGCGCGCGCGGTGGCGGCCCTGCCGTACGACGGGCTGATCCTCGACGGCGAAATCGTCGTGGCGGACGACGCGGGCCGGCCGAGTTTCAATCGTCTCCAGAACCGCGCCAGGCTGTCCGCCCTTCCCCTCATCAAGCGAGCGGCCGTCGAGACGCCCGCCACGTTCTACGTCTTCGACTTGCTTGCTTTCGAGGGGTACGACGTCCGACCGCTGCCGCTCGTCAAGCGCAAGGCGGTTCTCGCGAAGCTCTTGCCGCGCGCCGGCGCGTTGCGTTACTCCGATCACTTCGAGACGAAGGGCGAGGAGCTGTACGAGCATGTCGTCCAGCTCGGGCTCGAAGGGATCATGGCGAAGCAGGCCGATGCTCCCTACCGCGGCGGCCGCTCCGCCAACTGGCTCAAGATCCGCGCCGATCGCACCGACGACTTCGTCGTGGTGGGCTACTCGCGTCCCAAAGGCTCGCGCGACGGGTTCGGGGCGCTGCTGGTCGGCGGCTACGTCGACGGAAAGCTCACGTTCATCGGCCGGGTCGGGTCGGGCTTCGACGCGAAGCAGCTCAAGGAGGTGGGCACGGAGCTCGAGGCCTCCGTGCGGCCCACGACACCATGCGAGGCGGGGCCCATCCCCCAGGGCGATGACGTCGTGTGGGTCGAGCCACGGCTCGTCATCGAGGTACGCTACAAGGAGATCACGCCGGATGGACTGCTCAGGCAGCCGGTGTTCATGCGGTTCAGAGATGACAAGGAGCCGAAGGACTGCGTGATGGCGGGGGATAGGAGCCGGGAGTCGGGAGACAGGGACGCCGAGCCCGCCCCGGTTCCTATCTCCCAGCTCCCGACTCCTGAGGTTCAGTTCTCAAACCTCGACAAGATCTTCTGGCCCGAAGAGAAGTACACGAAGGGCGACCTGATCGAGTACTACCGGGCCATCTCGCCCTGGCTGCTGCCGTACCTGAAGGACCGGCCGGTCGTGCTGACTCGGTTCCCCGATGGGATCACCGGCAAGTCCTTCTTCCAGAAGGATGCACCCGGTTTCATCCCCGAGTGGCTGCGCACCGAACGGATGTGGAGCGAGGACACGCAGCGCGAGATCGACTACTTCGTGTGCGACAACCTCGAGTCGCTCCTGTACCTCGCGAACATGGGGACGATCCCGCTGCACGTGTGGGGCAGCCGTGCGGCGACGCTCGAACAGCCAGACTGGTGCATTCTCGACCTCGACCCCAAGGATGCGCCCTTCGCTCACGTCGTGAAGGTCGCCCGCGTGGTGAAGGATCTGTGCGACGAGATCGACCTCCCGGCGTTCATCAAGACGAGCGGCTCCACGGGCCTGCACGTCATGCTGCCGCTGGCACGGCTCGTCACCTACGAGCAGGCGCGCCAGCTCGGCGGCCTGCTCGCGCGTGTGGTCGCCAACGAGTTGCCGGACATCGCGACCGTGACGCGGCAGGTGGGGAAGCGCGGCGGGCGGGTGTATCTCGACTACGTGCAAAACGGGCACGGCAGGCTGCTCGTCGCGCCGTTCAGCATTCGGCCCCTGCCGGGGGCGCCGGTCTCGATGCCGCTCGAGTGGCGCGAGGTCACGCCCAAGCTCGATATCCGCAAGTTCACGATCGAGAACGCGCCCGCCCGCATGAAAAAGCTCAAGGACGACCCGTTGCTTCCCGTGCTCGAGGTGCAGCCCGATCTGGTCACCGCGCTCGAGCGGCTGGCCGAGCGGGCCGGCGGACCGTAGAATCTCCAGCCGCACACACACCCTAGGGTTCTATGAAGCGACTGCTACTCACCGCCCTCGTCCTCGTGTCTCCCCTCGCCGCGCAACGTCGCCAGGCTGCCGCGCCCCGCGACACCACTCGGCGCGACACGACTCGCACGCCCAGCGACTCGCTCTCGAAGTACCTCGAGAATTTCAATTACCGCGCGCTCGGCCCCGCCGCGTATTCGGGCCGCGTGACGGCGATCGCGGTGCCCACGACGGCGGAGCCGCGCCCCAATCGTGTGGGTCGGCACCGGCGAGAAGAACAGCCTGCGGTCGCAGTACTGGGGCGACGGCGTCTACAAGTCCACCGACGGCGGCCGCAACTGGATCAAGATGGGCCTCGCCGACTCGCGCGCGATCGGTCGCATCGTGATTCATCCGACGGGCCCCGATACCGTGTATGTCGCCGCCCTGGGCCACCTGTGGGGCGCGAACAACGAGCGTGGCGTCTACAAGACGACCGACGGCGGCAAGACGTGGAACCGGATCCTGTTCGTCAACGACACCACCGGGTTCGTGGATCTCGAGATGGACCCGCGCGATCCGAACACGCTGTACGCCGCCGCGTGGCACCGAGTGCGCTGGGGCGGCAGCCACATGGAGGGAGTCGGCGCCGGAAGCGGGCTCTACAAGACCAGCGACGGCGGCCGCACCTGGGTGCGGCTCACCGATCCCGCCAAACCGAACGGCCTGCCGACCGATCGCATCGGCCGCATCGGCATCGCCATCTCGCCGCAGAATCCGAAGCTCGTGTTCGCGATGATTCCGGTGGATCGCGGCGTCACCGATCCGGCGCAGGGGCGGTTCGGCGGCGTGTTCCGCTCCAGCGACGCCGGCGCCACCTGGACGCAGGTCAACGACCTGCAGGCCATCCCGCACTACTACTACGACGAGATCTGGGTCGACGCCTCGGACAGCCAGCACGTGTTCGTGAACGCGGCGCCGCTGATGGAGAGCAAGGACGGCGGCCGGACCTTCGCGCCCGAGTCGCTGTCGCGCGTGCACGGCGATCATCACGCCCTGTGGTTCGATCCCCACGACGCCGCGCACCGTATCCTCGGCAACGACGGCGGCGCCTACGTCACGTTCGATGCGGGCCGGGCCTGGTGGCACATGCCGATCCCGATCGGCCAGTTCTACACGGTGATCGTGGACAGCTCGCTCACGCCCTATCAGATCTGCGGCGGCTTGCAGGACAACGGAGTGTGGTGCGGGCCGAACGCCACGCGAGACGCGACCGGCGTCACCGACGCCGACTGGTATCCCGTGAACGGCGGCGATGGCATGTGGGTGCAGATCCCGCCCAACGATCCGTGGACGGTCTATTCGGGCTCGCAGTTCGGGGTCGTGTCGGCGTTCGATTTGCGCACCGGGAACCGGGACGACAGCCAGCCCGCCGCGCTCGACGCGGGAACCGAAAGCGGGTCCGAGTTCACGTGGGACTGGACCGCCCCGATCCTCGTCTCCGCCTTCGATTCGACGACCGTCTATCTGGGCGCGAACCGGCTGTTCCGGCTGCGCCAGCACGGCAAGGATTACGACACGTTGGGCCCGGACATGACGCGTACGCCGCGCCAGAATCCGGCGCCCGAGGCGGGGCACACGAGCTATCACGCCATCTTCTCGATC
>WNGN01005119.1_pt1 | contig 10952 bp, 9 predicted proteins | sample 5400561 | NCBI WGS metagenome assembly WNGN01 (sample SAMN13153379, study PRJNA577476) | soil metagenome | isolation source: 115 cm soil or saprolite under Garry oak tree replicate 2 | place: USA:California | collected 2016-06-15 | reverse complement strand
GGCCCACTCGATTCTGCAATCGCCGGTCACGATCTCCGGCTCCGCCAGGATCACAAGACGGCCCTCGAAGCCGCTTCGTTTCGCCAATTGTTCGATCCGCTCCCGTGCGACGTCGTAGAGGGAATCGTTGATCCGGACCACGAGATGCGGTGTCGAAACCAGGTGCGAGAAACAGTCGCGCACCAGTCCGGTGATCTCACCCAGGGGCTCGACCGCAATCAACTCGCTGCACAGCTTGCGTGCCACCGCGACCGCGACGTCAACGGCTTCGGTCTCCATCCGGGTTTCAATACCGGAGAACCGTGTCGCGATGCCTTGAATGGCCAATCCGATTTCCTCAAGCGCCAGCGCCGTGCGGCGGTCGCTTTCCGCCTTTGCCTCGCGCTGCGCAGCGTCGTAACCGTCGCGATAGGCGCGGGCCTCGGCGGATGCGATCTTCTGCGCGATTTCCGCCGGCGTGGCGGGCCGTTCGCGCGTCTTGTCCGGCGCGGAGAAGTCCATGTCGAACAGGAATTTTGCGGGAGCGGCCATCAGTACACCAGTTCGTCGTCGGCGCGGTTCTTGGTCAGCATGATCTCGCCCTTGGCCGCGAGGTCCTTTGCGAGATTGACGAGCAACGCCTGCGCCTCGTCGACGTCGCGCAACCGTACCGGTCCAAGCGCGGCCATGTCGTCCAGCAGCATCTTGCCGGCGCGGGACGACATGTTGCCGAGGAAGAAGCCGCGGACATCCTCGTTGGCGCTCTTTAGAGCAATGCCGAGCTTGTCCTTGTCGACGTGGCGCATCAGGGTCTGCGCCGATCCGGCGTCCAGCTTGACGAGGTCGTCGAAGGTGAACATCAGCGCCTTGATGCGTTCGGCTGACTCACGGTTTTCTTCCTCCAGCGAAGTGATGAAGCGGGTCTCGGTCTGGCGGTCGAAGTTGTTGAAGATTTCGGCCATCACCTCGTGGGCGTCGCGACGGCGGGTCTGCGACAGGTTCGACATGAATTCGGTGCGAAGCGTCTGTTCGACGCGCTCGATCACTTCCTTCTGCACCGCTTCCATTCTCAGCATGCGGCCGACCACGTCGAGCGCCATGTCCTCGGGCAGGATCGCCAGCACCCGTGCGGCGTGCTCCGGCTTCAGCTTCGACAGCACCACGGCAATGGTCTGCGGATATTCATTCTTGAGATAGTTGGCGAGCACTTCTTCCTGAACGTTGGAGAGCTTCTCCCACATGTTGCGGCCCGCGGGCCCGCGAATTTCGTCCATGATGCCGGTCACGCGATCGGCGGGCAGGTATAGCTGCAGCAGCCGTTCGGTGCCGTCGAATGTGCCCATCAGCGCGCCGGATGCCGACATCCGCGACACGAATTCGAGCAGCAGGTCTTCCACCACGTCGGCCTCGACGGTGCCCAGCGTCGACATCACCATCGACAATTCGCGCACTTCGTCGTCGTCGAGCAGCGCCCAGACCTTGCCGCCATATTGTTCGCCCAGCGCCAGCATCAGGATCGCGGCACGTTTGGGGCCGCTCAGCTGAGCGCCTTTCGGGCGATTGCTTTGACGAGTCGCCAGCGTGGCGATGACGCTGGCGATATCGTTGGTGTTTGTGGTCTGCGGTACGGCCATGTCAGGTCGCCGACTCGGTTAGCCATTGACGAACAATGGTGGCGGTCTCGTTCGGGTTTCGCTCGGCCAGTTCGCCGACCCGATGCACGGACTGCGCGTGGACCTGGCCTTGAACCTGGGCGACGTCGATCATCTGCGCGGTGGCGTTGGCGCCGGGAATCAGACTCTGGCCACCTGGGCCGGAAGTTGCACTGCCGTCGGTCAGCGCCGGCAGCGAATCGTCGTTCGCGAGCGAGGGGATCACTTCGGAAGCGAGGATGCGCCTGACCAGCGGCCGGATCACCATGAACAGCACCACAAGACCGAGCAGCATCATGACGCCGAGTTCGATAACGTACATCACGTCGTCCTTGGTGAACTGCAGCATGCCCAGCAGTCCGGTCGGCTCGGCGACCGGAACCGCTGCCGGAGCCTCGGCGAATTTGAGGTTCACGACCTCGACCTGATCGCCGCGCTTCTGATCGAAGCCGATCGCCGAGCGCACCAGCGTCGCGATGCGGTCCAGCTGTTCCTTGCCGCGCTCCTGATAGACCATCTCGCCTTTTTCATTCTTGGCGTAGCTACCGTCGACCAGCACGGCGACCGAGATGCGATTGACCCGTCCGACCTCGGTCACTTCGGTCTTGGTGGTGCGGGAGATTTCGTAGTTGTTGGTCTCTTCGCTCTTCTTGCTCTGGTCGCGCGCGGGCGCTGGGTTGTCCCGGTTCTGATTGCCGGGCAATTCGTTGTTGATGGTGACCTGACCGGTGTTGTCGGCGGTCGCGCTGGATTCTTCCCGGGTCTGGCTGGAGCGCAGTACCCGGCCTTCGGGGTCGAACTTGTCCGAGGTCTGGGTGATCTTGTTGTAGTCGAAGTCGGCCGAGAGCTGGACGCGGGCGCGCCCGGATCCGACCACCGAAGAAACGATGGCCTCGACCTGATTGCGCATCCGCTTCTCGAAACCGGCCCGGCGCTCGTCGCCGATGGCGTTGTCGGCGTCGCCGTTTGCGCCGTCGGCAAGCAATTGTCCGGCTTCATCGACGATCGACACCCGCTGCGGCTTCAGGCCGTTGACGGCGGAGGCGACCAGGTGGCGGATGGCGCGAATCTGCGGCGCATCGAGGGCGCCGCGCACGCGCACGACAATCGAGGCCGATGGTTCGGGTGTCTCGCGCGAAAACAGCGGCCGTTCGGGCAGCACCAGATGGACACGGGCCGCCTGGACGCGGTCGATGGCGCGGATGGTGCGGGCGAGTTCGCCTTCGAGCGCGCGCAAGTGATTGATGTTCTGGACGAAGCTGGTGGTGCCGAGCGCGTCGGATTTGTCGAAAATCTCGTAGCCGACGCCGCCGCCCTTGGGCAGCCCGCCCTCGGCGAGCTTCATGCGCAGCCGGGTGACCTTGTCCTTCGGCACCATGATCACGGCGCCATCGTTGCGCAGCTCGAAGGGAATCGCCTGACGTTCAAGGTCCTTGATGATCCCGGAGGAATCCTCGGTGCTGAGGTCGGTAAAGAGGGTGGTCATCTGCGGTGTGGTGACGCGCATGATGACAAAGCCGAAGAAACCGATCAGCGCGGCTGTCACCGCGACCATCGCCATCAACCGCGAAGCGCCCAGACCTTTTAGGAAACCTGCAAGACCCTGCAAAACTAACCGCCCCTCAGATTCGGCCCCACGCGCCGACTGGGCAATTATTGCCTATGGGATGGTTTCGATATGGTTAACGGGGGTTAACAGCCGTGGCAAAACTTCAACATGAAAAAAATCGGCTTCGCAAAACGAAGCCGTTTTTTATCGAATGCCGTCGATTCCAGAGCGCGCTTATTGGCGATATTGCTGGATGCGGGTGGTGCGCAGTCCGGCAAGGCCGTGCTGGTCGATGGAAAACTGCCAGGAAAGGAATTCGTCAACGGTCAGTGTGTAGCGGCTGCAAGCCTCCTCGAGGGAGAGCAGGCCGCCGCGGACTGCGGCAACGACTTCGGCTTTACGGCGGATAACCCACCGTTTGGTCCCGGGAGCGGGTAAATCCGCAATTGTTAACGGACTGCCGTCAGGCCCGATGACGTATTTTACCCTCGGGCGATGGGGTTCTGTCATGGCGTACTCACAAACTCTCAACCACTGAACTCACCCTAGCAACCTACGCCCCACGGCTTAAAATTTACCTAAGCGTGACCGCTCAATCCGAATCTCCTTGAAATTGGTCGGCAAAATGCCGCGGGGCGCGATCAAGCCGCCCGTTTGTTAATCCATCGTTAAGACATGACGCCCGGCGAGAGCTGCTGCGAGCCGCTTTTCCGCATCGTGGATGTGCGGCCAGCTTGCGGAACCAGCTCCAGCTTAAGTCGTGGAAGTCGTCGTGGAGGGGCGAATGACGCGCCTGATCTGATCGGTCGTATAGTTCTGCCCGCCGATCGAGAGCAGCGCCGGGGAGGCGGTCAGATCGACCGAGTCGACCACACCCTGGACTTCGCTGGCGATGGCGACGTTCTGTCCCGAGCTGTCCGTGCCCGTCGCTGTCAATTTGTAGTCGCCGGCCGGGTATTGGGTGCCGTCGTTGCCCTTGCCATCCCAGACGAAACTGGAATTGCCGTTGGCCAGCGTAAATTTCCCGCTATAGACCGTCTGCCCGGTCGAATTTGTAATCGTGACCGTGGCGTTCGTGCCTTTTGGGGCCTTCAGATTCCATGTTGCCGAACCATCGAACTGCGTGGTGCTGCCGTCGACGGCGACGGTGTTGCCGACATAGATCAACGCCTGCGTCGCCTGCGCGCTCTTTTCGATGTCGATCAGCGACTTCAGCTGATCGTTCGATTTGAGCTGCTGCTCGACGCCGGCGAACTGCACCAGTTGCTGGGTGAATTGATTGGTATCGAGCGGGTCGAGCGGATTCTGGTTTTGCAGCTGCGTCGTCAGCAGCGTCAGGAAGGTCTGGAAATTATCCGCAATACCGGTCGTCGCGGTGGAAGCGGTGGTGGTTTTGTCTGCGCTTGTCGTTCCCGGTGCCGATACGACCGTCGTCGGCATTGTTGCATCGACTGACATGGTGAGCTCCTCAGACTTTGATGTCTACGCCGCTGCTCGATCCGAGCATGCGGCCATACGTGCGTCCCGCGACGGCCGCGGGAATGGAGTCTTCTTCAACGATCAGGCGATGTGCGTTGCGGCCTGATCCGCTGCCGTTGTCTTGACCGGATGAAGACTGGTCGCGCAGGCTGAACTGCAGGCCGCCGTTACCCGTCCGCAGGCCGGCATCATCCAGCGCGCGCTGCAGTTGGGGTGCATCCTGGCGCAACATCGACAGCGTTTCCGGTTTTTCAACTGTCAAATGTGAAGTCACCTGGCCGTTGCGATCGACATCGATGCGAACATCGATGCGGCCGAGATCGGCGGGATCGAGCCTGATCTCGAAGCGGCTCTTGCCGCTTTTTGCCGAGACCGCGATCTCAAGTGCGAGCCCGCTCAATGGCACCGCCGCGTTCGTCGCCGCCGTGACGTTTAATGGTCCGACGGGGGTGGGCGCGGCAGCAGAGGAGTGGAGCTGCGGCTGGATCGCGCCCGTGGCTTGTACGCCGATGTCGGTTGGGTCCGCCGCTGCATGTCCCGCCTCGGCGGCCGCTGAATGCTCACGGGCCGATATGTTGGTTGCGATGGTGGATGAGGAATTGGCGGAAGGATTATCTGCTTTTATCCCGTCAATACCGCCATTGCCGGCTTTCGGCTTGCCTGCGACGGCCGGTCCTTGCGCGACGCCGTTGCGGGCCGAACCGGTCGATATCGCCGTTGCCGACGGATCGGCCGTGCCTGGGGCGGCCTCCGGGTCGCTCGATGTGGCGGCTCCGGTCTGAGTAACGCCAGCAGTCTTGGTTGTCACTTTTGGCGCGACCGGCGCCGGCGCGGCGACGGCCGCGGTCAATTCCGCACCGGTCGCCGCGGTTGCATCGGTCTGCGCTGCTGGCTGGTTGACGGGCGTGGCGGTCGCCTCGCTTGCCGCCTGGATCGTGATTTTTGCAGCCGCGGCTGCGTCTGCCGTGGTTGCGTTGACGGCTGCCGATGCTGTCGCGGCTGTCGCGCTGGCATCGATTTTGGTCTGCGCTGCGGATGCAGCCGGTGCGTCGGTGGCTGCCGAACTGGCCGCGATTGCGGCCGCCGCGATCGCCAGCGGCTCAGTCGCCTTGCCGGACGCAGGCGAAGCGGTGGGAACATTCGCCGCCGCCACGGTAACCGGAATCGCAACGGCGACCGGGTTCGGCGTCGTCACGGCGGCTCCGTCCGTCTGGGCTGGGGCCGCCGGATCGGCTACCGAAGCGGCTTCAGCATGGGCCGTAGGGGCGTGGTCTGAATCCGACTTTGCGGTTGATTTCGCGTCTTCGGTTTTCGAGGCGCCGGACTTGGTTTTGGAACGCTGGACGGCATCGGTGTGCGCATCGGCATTGGTGTCGGAGCGCTGTCTGATAGCGGCGTCGCGATCGTCTGAATCGTTTTGTGCGGCTCTGTCGGCGGACGCGGCGTTGCGCGACTGTCTGCGGTCGGCGGCTGCGGACGCATCGTCGGAGCGGCGTCGCGACGCGGATTGTTCCTGTGCCGTGGAGTTCGCGCGATCATTGGTCGTGTCGGCGGCCGTGCTGCTGTCGACCAACGCCCCGAAACTATCGTTTCCGGGGGATGGGTCGGAGCGTGCAGGCCGAGGCGGCGGCGCGCCCTGAAAGGAGGCGCTTGTTAGTGCTTCTGACGTCAAACTGGACACGGGCGGCCTCTCGCGGATGATACTGGAACAGTAATCAGCAAGGACCGGGCCATCCCGTTTTTTAAAAAATACCTATGTATTTCAATATCTTATTTTCCCATCGGGGAAACTACGGAGCCAGCCTGGCAACAGCCTTTTCTGCCCGGCGGCAAGATTTGCCGTCCGCGGCGTGCAAAACAGGCTCGGCTGATTGCTTCGCGGGAATACGGCCTATATTAAAGGGTAGCTTTCAGCCGTTCCGGCAGGCCGAAGTCGGCCCGGGGGATGCTGCAAGGCATTCTAACTGCAAGGCTTTTTGACTATTCGCCAAGCGGCGTTCTAATCGCGAAGCGCCCGATGCCGCCGCGATCGCACCGATGACCGGAACCATGCTCAACAGTCTGGATCTCAAAGGCCGTCCACAGGACACCAGGATCGTCGTCGCCATGTCCGGCGGCGTCGATTCCTCGGCAACGGCTGCATTGTTGAAATCCGAGGGCTACGACGTCGTCGGCATCACGCTGCAGCTTTACGATCATGGTGCCGCCACCCATCGCAAGGGCGCCTGCTGCGCCGGGCAGGACATCCATGACGCGCGCGATGTCGCCGAGCGGATCGGCATTCCGCATTACGTGCTGGATTACGAAAACCGTTTCCGTGAATCGGTGATCGACAATTTCGCCGACAGCTACGCTTCCGGCGAGACGCCGGTGCCGTGCATCGAGTGCAACCGTTCGATCAAGTTTCGCGATCTGCTGGCGACCGCACGCGAACTCGGCGCTTCGGCGCTTGCGACCGGGCATTATGTAGCTTCGCGCCGCCTCAGCGATGGATCGCGCGCGATGGTTTGCGCCGCCGACGCCGATCGCGATCAGAGCTATTTCCTGTTCGCGACCACGCGCGAGCAACTCGATTATCTGCGCTTTCCGTTGGGCGACATGACCAAACAGCAAACGCGCGAACTGGCGCGGCGTTTCGGCCTTGCGGTCGCGGACAAGCACGACAGCCAGGACATCTGCTTCGTGCCGACCGGGCGTTATACCGACATCATCAGCCGGTTGAGGCCGAACGCCATCGAACCCGGCGACATCGTCGACCTCGACGGCCGCGTCATCGGCAGGCATCCGGGCATTGTTCATTTCACCGTCGGCCAGCGGCGAGGATTGGGCATCGCCTCCGACGCGCCGCTGTATGTGGTGCGGCTCGACGCTGTCGGCCGCCGCGTCGTGGTGGGCCCGCGCGAGGCGTTGCGGATGGATCGCATCGTGCTGCGCGATGTCAACTGGATCGGCGACGGCGCGCTCGATCGCGCGGTCGGCGACGGCCTAGAGATTTTCGCGCGCGTGCGATCGACCCGCGCGCCGCAGCCGGCGTGGCTGCGCGCGGCCGGCGGCGGTCATGAAGTCGAACTCGTCGCCGGCGAAGAGGGCGTATCGCCCGGCCAGGCCTGCGTGTTCTACGATGCGCCGTCAGGCCAGGCGCGCGTGCTGGGCGGCGGGTTCATCCAAAGCGCGACCGCGAAGAGCGCAACGGCGAGGGCAGCGGCGCGCGACGCGATCGCCCGGCAGTCGCTCGTCGAGGCAATGCGCGGATAAAATTTCAGGGCGGGGGCATGGCGTCAGATATCGACCGCGCTGGGGTCGCAAGGGCTTATGAGCGCTGGGCGCCGGTCTACGATCTGGTATTCGGCAAGGTTTTCGATCACGGCCGTCAGTCGACCATCGCCGAGGCCGACAAGATCGGCGGACGGATTCTCGATGTCGGCGTCGGCACCGGATTGTCGCTGTCGGATTATTCGCGGACCACGAAATTGTGCGGCGTCGATATTTCCGAACCGATGCTGCGCAAGGCGCAACAGCGCGTGCGTGCACTTGGGCTCGGCAATGTCGAGGCGCTGGCGGTCATGGACGCCAAGAACCTGGCGTTCGCGGATTCGTTTTTCGATGCGGTGGTGGCGCAATATGTCATCACCGCGGTGCCTGATCCCGAAGCCACGCTGGATGATTTCATTCGTGTGCTGAAACCCGGCGGCGAACTCATTCTGGTCAATCATATCGGCGCCGAGAGCGGCCCGCGCCGCATCTTCGAACTGGCATTCGCGCCGCTGGCGCGGCGGCTCGGCTGGCGGCCGGAATTTCCCTGGGCGCGTCTGGCCGATTGGGCCGCGAAACACGGCGGCGTCAGCCTGACCGAGCGCCGCCCGATGCCGCCGATGGGGCATTTCTCGCTGATCCGTTACCGCAAGTCCTAGAGCGGGATGACTTTTCTTCGAATCGTCATCCCGCTCTATCTTTTTGTTTGAGCATGATCTCCGGGCAAACGCTTCGCGTTTGTCCCGAGGGAAAACCGGTACCCGCCCATGGGGTCGTGGCCCGAGGGCATGCTTTTCCGGATCATGCTCTAAAGATTGCGGAATGTCCGGGCGGAACTTCCCGCCGAACCAAGGCGCGGCTACGCCGGAGGGCACGACCACCGGCCAGCGCGCCGAGCCGCTTGGCGACAAATTGGCAAGGTCCGACGGCGTGCTGTGTCCGCCCGCGGGTGTTGACCCCGAAATCCGTGCTCCGACACCAGATACCGGCAACACCCCGGTGATTCCGCCGCCCGGCAGCCCCGGCGGCGATCCGACCGTGCGCCCGAAATAACTACGCTTTGCAATCACTTGGCGGAAAGGGCGGGTTCGCTTGACATGCCCGTGACCGGCTTCTTATATGCCGCGCGTTCGCGACTGCGGTATATAAAGCCTTAGGACGGCGGACGCCGTGGCGGGGTAGCTCAGCTGGTTAGAGCACGGGAATCATAATCCTGGGGTCGGGGGTTCGAGTCCCTCTCCCGCTACCATCTTTCCCCACACTCCGCGGACCTTGTTGGGATATGCATGCTCCCCGAGCAGCGCATTTAGGCGCCCGGTAATTTCAATCGTGACGCCCCCCGGGCGCGAGGGGTCCCGGAAGACTGTTACGGTCTCGACAAGGCATCTGATCGCCTCCGCAGCGTCGGAATCTCCGGCATTGATGCCTTTGGACAAAGCGTCTTGAAGCTCGACGAGTTGTTCCTGATAGCGCGCTAGTACCGCCGGGTGGAGCGAGATAGTGTCGTTGCCCGCTGGTTCCAGGTTCATCTCCATCGTAACTTGCTTCCGCTCTTCGTTCAGGACACTCGACAGAGGGCCCAATACCGCCGGATTGCCGTGCCCCTTTGCTATCGCATCAACGAGCCGATCAATCTCACGGTTCAGTTCGCCGAGCCGCAACTCGAGATGGGCCCGTTTAGCATTCGCTTTAGCTGAGAGACGCTTCCGCTCCTCATGATAGGTGCGCACATATTCGGCAATAACGTGCGGGTGCCGCATCTCATTTTCTAACCCCGCAAGAACGGCACACTCGACGGTTTTGAGATAGAAAGTCTTTGCGTCTTGGCAGGAACCGCTTTCGGTGGCTGCTGAACAGCGGATGCGAATGCGTCCTGAATTGTCCTTCCCGTTTGTGGACATCCCTGCGCCGCAGGCGCCGCATCGGAGGAGACCCGACAGCATGTGGCGCGGTCGCCGCTGCTGCTTTGGATGGGTATGGCCACGCGCCTGCTTGCGACTTTGTGCGGCGTCGAATAATTCCTGGGAGACAATGCGCAGATCCGGCACATCCGCGGTCTGCCAGTCGTTCTTGGGGTTCGGGCGCGACAGTCGCTTGCCCGTGTCAGGGTCTTTGACCATCCTGACTTTATTCCAGACGAGGCGGCCTGCGTAGAGTTCGTTCTGAATGATGCCTGTGCCGCGTTGCATGTTGCCGTTGATGGTGGAGGCATTCCATGAGCGACCGCGTGGCGGCGACACGCCTTCATGGTTCAGGTCGTATGCAATTTCACGCGGTGTCCGCCCAGCAACGTATTCATCGAAGATACGCCGGACGATTTCGGCTTCAGCTTCGACAATGACCCGCTTGCCCTTATCGCCGAGGACAGGAACATAGCCATAAGCCCTTCCACCTGCATTAAGACCCTGGCCGACACGACCAGCCAGACCTCTGCGCACCTTGTGGGCGTTGTCCTCGCGGTAGAGCTGACCCACGAGTCCGCGAAGCCCAACCAATACCGTATTGACCACGCCTTCGTGGACGGCTCGTATTTCGATACCAAGGAACGAGAGCCGCTTGTGAATACCGGCGAGGTCTTCCATATCGCGCGAGAGACGATCGAGAGCTTCGACGACTACGACGTCGAATGACTTCTCTCTTGCTTGATCCAGTAGTCGAAGCAAGCCATCGCGTCCCATGACGGAGCCGCCGGAACGCGCCTTATCCTCATACACTTCGACGACATTCATACCCTCGCGCGAGGTGTAGTCCCGACAGAGCGTGACTTGATCTTCTATTGATCGTTCATTTTGGAGGTCGGTCGAGAACCGAGCGTAGATCACCGCCTTCTTCATCGGGGGGTCGAATGCTGATCTGTTCTCGTTCATGGTCTTCCCTTGCCGCTTGGCGTGCCAATGCACGTGCAAGGCGCAGAATCGCCTCATCCGGAATCAAGCGCAAGGGCAATTTGGGAATTCTGCGGCGCACGATCAGACGCTTCGTTCGCGGATACGCAGCGGGATTGATTGGTCAAACGCTGGCGAGGGCATGGAAGTCTGACG
>WNGN01006946.1_pt1 | contig 10953 bp, 8 predicted proteins | sample 5400561 | NCBI WGS metagenome assembly WNGN01 (sample SAMN13153379, study PRJNA577476) | soil metagenome | isolation source: 115 cm soil or saprolite under Garry oak tree replicate 2 | place: USA:California | collected 2016-06-15 | reverse complement strand
ACACGGCAGACACCGTCTATATGGGCTTCGGCCTGGAGGGCATCACCGGTAACGACACCCGCAAGACGGTGCTCGGCAACGCGATGAGTTACCTGCTGCGGTAACCGCGTTCGAGGGGCCCGCCGGGTGTCCGGCGGGCCCCTCGACATGCCCGGCGGATGACACCGCACGACGCCGGCCCTTGACTGCGGTCAGCCCGATGCCTACCGTCACCGTTCAATAGGAAAGTTTCCGTTCAATTCTTGCCGTGACGGGGGGCTCGATGGCCGGTCGCGGACGCAGCGAGGACGCCGGGACCTTCCCCGCGGGTCCGCAGAGCCTGCTGCGCTCGATGAACGCACGGGCCGTGCTCGAACTGATTCACCGTGACGGTCCGATGGCCCGCTCGGACATCGCCGCGGGCACCGGCCTGTCCAAACCGACGGTCACGCTGGCCCTGACCACGCTGCTCGCCGCCGGGGTCGTCGACGAGATCGGTTACGCGCATGGGCGTCCCGGCCCCGCCGCGACGCTGTACCGCGTGCGCCCGGCCAGCGGCCTGTCGGTGGGTGTCGACATCGGCCATGACCGGGTGCACGCCGCTATCGCCGACATCTCCGGTGAGATCCAGGCGCAGACGCATGCCCGGACGCGGCGCCGGTTCGACACGCTGGTGGCACAGGTGCGGGCCATGACCGAGAAGCTCGCAGCGTCGATGGATGTCACTGTCGCCGACCTCGTGCACGTGGTGGTCGGCGTGCCAGCCGTCGTCCATCCGGACGGTCAGCGGCTCAGCCTCAGCGACGCGCTCCCCCGCGACGGCGTCGGCTTCCCGCAGGCGGTCCGCCACGCACTCGGCGTCCCGGTCACCCTCGAGAACGACACCAACCTGACCGTGCTCGGCGAGCGGGCGAGTGGTCACGGCCGCGACGTCAACGATTTCGCCATCTTCTCGATCGGCACCGGGCTCGGCGTCGGCATCGTGCTCGGTGGAAAGCTCTACCGGGGCGTCTCCGGGGCGGCCGGCGAGGTCGGCTACCTGCCCGGTGACGATCCGGCCATACCGGCGACGCCACCGCACGACCGGGCGATGATCAAGGACACGTTGTCCGGACCCGGCGTGGTCGACGAGGCAGTGGCCCGGGGCATGGACCCTCACCTGAGCGCGCCCGAGGTCTTCGACCTCGCCCGGGCCGGCGACCAGCGCGCGATGCAGGTCGTCGACGCGATCGCCCGCCGCATCGCGTACGTGATCTGCGGCGTCACGGCCGTGCTGGATCCCGAACTCGTCGTGCTCGCAGGCGGCGTCGGCCTGAACCAGGATCTGCTGCTGGAACCGGTCACCAGGCACGTCCAGGCGATGTCGCCGTTCATGCCGCGCATCGAGGTCTCCAAATGCGGCAAGGAAGCCGCCCTGCTGGGCGCGGTGTCCCTCGCCAGCGAACTGGCGCGGGCCTCGGTTTTCTCCGCAGCGTCCCTCGCGACGCCATAGCACCCGTCATCGGTCCATCAACGGTCAGGGGAATCCACATGAAGCGGGCCAGAACGGCACTCGCAGCCACCGCGACAATCGCCGCCTTGTTCGTCACCGGATGTACGACCGGTGGCGGTGGTGCCAATCCGGCCCCGACCGTCGCATCCGCGATCTCGACGAATGCGAGCCATGCGCCGACGACGATCACGGTATGGACGTTCAACACGCTGGGCAACGAGGTCAAGGCGTTCAAGGACGACCTTGCCAAGCTGCACACGAAATACCCGTGGCTGACCGTCAAGTTCGTGCCCGGCAAGGATGATGCCGCGTACGCCAAGGCGATAGCGGCCGGCAAGCCGCCGGACGTCTTCATCTCGACCGCACCCGACTACGTCGGCCAGTTCTGCCACAACGGCACCGTGCTCGACATGACCGCGTACCTGAAGGCGGCGAACATCGACGTTGCCAAGACGTTCCCCGCCGCATCGCTCGTCTACACGCAGTACCAGGGCAAGCAGTGCGCGCTGCCGCTGCTGACCGACGCGTACGGCCTGTTCTACAACAAGACGCTCTTCGCCAAGGCCGGGATCAGTAGTCCACCCAAGACGTTCTCCGAGTTGATCACCGACGCCAAGAAGCTGACCGTGAAGAACCCGGACGGCTCGATCAAGACGTACGGCCTGGTGACGCGTACCGACTACGACTCGAACGCGAACATCTTCACCGGCGTGCACACGAACGCGAACTTCTACGACGCGGACGGCAAGGCGACGTTCGGCACGGACCCGAACTGGATCAAGATCCTCGAGCTGGACAAGACACTGCAGGACTTCTATGGCGAGGGCAACGTGCAGAAGTACGTCGGGCGATACCAACCGCACACCGACGACGCGTCCAACCCGTTCGTCAAGGGTGTCGCCGCCATGGAGTACGACGGCGAATGGCATGTCGGTGAGATCAAGGCCGAGGCGCCGAACCTCGACTACGGCGTCGCACCGTTCCCTGTGCCGGACGACCAGGTCGACCGCTACGGCGTCGGCAACACGCAGGGCACCGTCCTCTACATCTCCAGCCACACCAAGCACCCGCAGGAGGCGTTCTTCGCGGCGCAGCAGCTGACGACCGACACGGACTTCCTGAACACGCTCGCCGACGCGGTGAGCAACATCCCGAGCACGTTCGACTCGCTGGCCTCGTGGCAGCAGGCGAGCGACCCGCACTGGACGCCGCTGATCGCGATCTTCAAGAACTCCGGCTCGTACTACAAGGAGCTGACCGCCGTAGGCGGCCAGGACGTCGACGCCTGGGGAACGTTCACGCAACAGTACGAACAGGGCAAGATCGCAGACGTCCAAGCAGCGCTGAAGAGGTTCGCCGGACAGATCGACACGATCAACAAGCAGGCGAACGGACGGTGACCGCGGTCGCCACCCGATCGGCAGCGGCGGCCCGGGGTGCGGGGCTCACCCCGGCCGGGCGCCGGCGCCGGCGTGCCAGCAGGACGCGCTGGTGGGTGGTGCTCGGCTTCATGTCGCCGTTCCTGGTCGGGCTGGCACTCTTCGTCGTCTACCCCGTACTCGCCACGCTGTACTACTCGTTCACGAACTACCAGGCCGGCTCGTACCTGCCGACGCAGTGGGTCGGCCTGGACAACTACCGCGGGCTGTTCTCCCAGTCGCAGGTGTTCTGGATCGCCGTGCGCAACACGCTGTGGATGGTCGTCTTCATGGTGCCGCTGCAGACGCTGATGGTGCCCATCGTCGCCACGGCGCTCGCATTCATCGTCATGCTGAACCCGGTCGGCCCACTCAACAACATCCTCGGTCACGTCGGCATCAACGGGCCGGGGTGGTTCTCGGACGCGACCTGGTCCAAGCCGAGCCTCGTGCTCATGGCGCTGTGGACGGTCGGCAACACGATGATCCTGTTCCTGGCGAGCATGCTCGACGTGCCGAAAACCCTTTACGAAGCGGCTGATATCGACGGCGCGAGCGCGCGGCAGAAGTTCTGGCACATCACGCTGCCCGGCATCTCGCCGGTGATCTTCTTCTCCTTGCTCACCGGGATGATCTACACGTTCCAGTACTTTACCGAGGCGTTCGTCGCGTCCGGCTCGGCGAACCCGGTCCTGTCGAGCAACGACTCGATCGGCTACCCGCAGGACTCCTTGCTCTTCTACACGACCGAGATCTACCGGCAGGGTTTCCAATACTTCAGGACGGGTTACGCGTCAGCCATGGCGTGGCTGCTGTTCGTCGTCATCTTCCTGTGCACGGTGGTGTTCATCCGCGCGTCGCGCCGGTGGGTCTACTACGCGGGGGCGGTGCGGTGACTGCCGTCGACGCGCGGCCGCGCGAGATCTCCTACCGGCGCGTGCTCGGCACGGTCGCTGACCACGCGCTGGCTATCGCGGTCGCGCTGTGCTTCCTGCTGCCGTTCGCGATCTGTGTCATCACGTCGGTGATGACCCAGAGCCAAGCAGGCACCGGCGCGCTGTGGCCTAACAAGTGGGCATGGCACAACTTCGGCGACGTGTTCACCGCCATGCCGTTCGCCCGCGATCTGTGGAACACCATCCTGTACGCAGGGTTGTCGACGACCGGCGTCCTGCTCTCATCGGTGCCCGTCGCGTATGCGTTGGCGCGGCTGTCGTGGCGCGGCCGCGATGCCATGTTCATGGTCGTCCTCGCGACGATGATGATCCCCGCCCAGGTCACCAGCCTGCCGCTCTACGTCATCTTCTCGAAGCTGGGCTGGGTGAACTCGCTGCGCCCGCTGATCATCCCGTCGTTCTTCGGCGACGCGTTCAGCATCTTCCTGCTGCGCCAGTTCTTCCTGACCATCCCGCAGGAGATCACCGAGGCGGCACGGTGCGACGGCGCGAGCGACTGGCGCATCCTCACCAGGATCGTGGTGCCGACAGCGAAACCGGCGATCGCCGCCGTGGGCTTATTCGCTTTCCTCTACGCGTGGAACGACTTCTACAATCCCTTGCTGTATACGGGAAACAGCACGACCAGCCAGACGCTCGCGGTCGGCCTCACGACGCTGGCGAAGAGCGCGCACCAGAACTCCTACCAGTTGCAGATGGCGGCGTCGATCATCTTCCTGGCTCCGGTGCTGCTGATCTTCTTCTTCGCCCAGAAGGTGTTCGTCGAAGGCGTGACGTTGACCGGCGTGAAGGGTTGAGCCGATGAAGATCGCCGTGGTCGGCGGTGGCAGCACCTACACGCCGGAGCTGGTCGATGGCTTCGCGCGGCGCGCCGGGTTGCTCCAGGTCGACGAGCTGATCCTGCACGACATCGACGCGGACCGGCTCGACGTGGTCGGCGGGCTCTCCGGCCGCATTCTCGCCGCGCAGTCGTATCCGGGCACCGTCCGCACGACGGCGTCGCTGCCGGACGCGCTCGACGGTGCCGACGCCGTGCTGATCCAGCTGCGCGTGGGCGGGCAGCAGACCCGGCTGCGGGACGAGACGATTCCCGGGCGCTACGGGCTGGTCGGCCAGGAGACGACCGGACCGGGCGGGTTCGCCAAGGCGCTGCGCACCGTCCCGGTCGTACTCGAGATCGCGGACGCGACTCGGAAGTACGCCCGGCCGGACGCGTGGATCGTCGACTTCACCAACCCGGTGGGCATCGTCACGCGCGCGCTGCTCGACGACGGGCACCGTGCGGTCGGCCTGTGCAATGTGGCGATCGGCTTCCAGCGGGGCTTCGCGCAGCACTTCAACGTGCCGCCGTCGCGGGTCGAACTCGACCACGCAGGCCTGAACCACCTCACCTGGCTGCGCGCCGTGCGCATCGACGGCTTCGACATGTTGCCCGAGATCCTCGCGTCCAAGTACGCCACGGAGCTGGCGGCCGATCTCGGCGTGCCGGTCGACCTGATGCGAATGCTGGACGCGATCCCGTCCTACTACCTGCACTACTTCTACTGCACCGACGAGGCCGTCGAGGCCGAGAGACACGGCCCGCATCGCGCGGAGGAGGTGCTGGCGATCGAACGCGAGTTGCTGCGCATCTACCGCGATCCCGCACTCGACCGCAAGCCCGAGCTGCTCGACCAGCGCGGCGGTGCCTACTACAGCGAGGCGGCTGCGGCGCTCGTCACGTCGCTGATGACCGGCGACGGCGCGCGGCATTACCTGAACGTGCGCAACGACGCGACGATTCGCGGGCTGCCGGCCGACGCCGTCGTCGAGGTGCCCGCGACCGTCGACCGTTCCGGGGCACATCCGGTCGCGGTCCCGCCGCTGCGTCCGGAGATGCTTGGCCTCGTGCAGGCAGTCACCCAGTACGAGCTGCTGACCATCGAGGCCGCCAAGTCCGGTGACCCGAACGTCGCGGCCCGGGCGCTGCTCGCGAACCCGCTCGTGCGCCAGTGGCAGCACGTCGCGGCGCTGCTCGACGACATCCTCCGCGAGAATGCCCAATTACTGCCGCAGTTCGCGGCGGCCCGGAGCACGACCGGTGGCTGAGTACGTCATAGCGGCCGACGGCGGTAACTCCAAGACCGACGTCGTACTGGCCACAGTGGACGGTGCCGTGTTGGCACAGGTGCAGGGGCGCGGCACGCGCCCGCACATGGACGGCATGGCCCGGACGGCACGCGACCTCGCGGCGATGGTCGAGGCGGCGCGCCAGCAGGCCGGCATCGCGCCCTCGGCCCGGATCGGCGCCGGTGCGTTCTACCTGGCCAACGTCGACATTCCGGCCGAGGAGCGTGAGGCGCACACCGAGCTGCGCAAGCTGCGAATCGTCGACAGGCTGAAGGTCTACAACGACGTCTTCGCGATCCTGCGCGCCGGCAGTCCCCGCGGCTGGGGCGTCGCCGTCGTCTCCGGTGCGGGTGTCAACGCGGTGGGCGTCCACCCGAGCGGGAAGGTCGCGCGATTCCTTTCACTCGGCGACATCACCGGCGACTGGGGCGGCGGCTACGCCGTCGGCGTCTCCGGCCTCGGAGCGGCCGTGCGCGCAGAGGACGGCCGGGGGCCCGCCACCGCGCTGAGCAGGCGCGTCGCCGAGCACTTCTCGGTCGCCGACGCCGAGGCCGTGGCCCTGGGCGTGCATCGCGGCAAGATTCCCCATGCGTCACTGCACGGGCTGGCTCCGCTGGTGTTCGAGGCGGCGTCCGAAGGCGATCAAGTCGCACGCGAGATCGTCGAACGGCTGGCTGACGAGACGGCGAACATGGCCGTGACGCTGCTGCGGCGGCTGCACCTCCTGCGCTCGGACGCCGATATCGTGCTCGGCGGCGGAACCCTCCAGTCCGGTAACGGAATCCTGATCGGGCGCATCGCTGAACGACTGAGCACGGCTGCGCCGAACGCGCGCCTGCGCGTGCTCGACGTCGCACCGGTGACCGGCGCGCTGATCGAGGCGCTGGTCATGGCCGGAGCGTCCGACGAGGCGCAGGCCCGCGCCCGAGCCGTAGGCGTCACCAGCCGGGCGGGGTCCCGGTGATCATTCCCGCGGTTTCAGCCTGACGTTCGGCATGACCGGCGCCGGCAGCGGAGCCTCGGCAGCTCCGCTCGGCAACCCGAACCGACCCTGGGCTCGCGAGCCCGCGCCGATCTCCGCCTGCCAGTCGGCGCGATACCTGACGATCTCGTCATGCGTGCGGGCGACGAAGTTCCACCACATGAGGATCCGCTCGCCGAGCGGCCGGCCGCCGACCATGAGCACCCGTGCCGTCCCCGCGTCGCCGGCCCGCAGTTCGATCACGTCGCGGCCAGTCGCGACATGGCCCAGCGAACCCCTCGTCACGTCGGTGCCGTCAACGGTGACGGCACCGGTATCGACGAGAACGCCGTGCTCGAACGCCGCATCAACTGGGATGTGCGCGGTGTGCCCCGGCTCAATCGTGATTTCCGCGCCGACCAAGGGGGAATGGGCCGCGGCGGGCGACGTGCTACCCAGCAGCGTCCCGAGAAATACGCGCGCATCGAAGCCCGCTTGCCGGACGATATCGGGAACGTACTGCTCGAACGCCGGATCGGCGAACCTCTCGGCCGACGGCAGAGCTACCCACAGCTGAGCGCCGTGCAGCACCGTTGTGTCCGAAGTGGACACCTCGGCATGGCTGATGCCGCGCCCAGCGGTCATCAGGTTCAGCTCGCCCGGCCGGATCAGCGCATGGTGCCCGGCACTGTCGCGGTGTTCGATCTGCCCGCTGAACAGCCAGCTGATCGTCTGCAGCCCGGTGTGCGGATGCGCGGGCACGCCCATGGCGACGCGCTCCGGTCCGTAATGGTCGATGAAGCACCACGGTCCGATGAGCGAGCGCCCGCGCTGTGGAAGCGTCCGGCTCACCCGCATGGCACGGGTTCCGCCGAGCGGAACGACACGCGGAGTGAGCACCTCGACCGCAGGCGACGCCGCCCGGCCGCTGGAGTCACAGACCACCTCGGCCGGCCGAAGCTCGAGGTTGCTCATCGACGCCTCCCGACGCTGTTCCCGCGATGCAACTGGGTAGTACGCTCCGCCCGCCCTCAGTGACCGCGGGAGGTACGTCATGGCCCGGCGCGTGTCAATGCTCGCAGCATCGCTTGCCCTAGCGATGACCGGCTTCGGCCTGGCCGCCGCGCCGAACGCGGGAGCCGCGAAACCGCGAGTCATCGTGGTGACCGGTTCCATCCAGGCGGCGGTGGATTCGGCCGCGCCGGGCGACACGATCGTGGTGCCACCAGGCACCTACGAAGGCGGCGTCGTCGTCGACAAGAGCCCGCTCACGATCCGGGGCAGCCGGGCAGCCGTCATCGACGCGACCGGGCACGAGTACGGCATCGAGGTGGGAACCGGGGAGGTCTCGGTAGGCCCGGACGGCAACCCGCTGTGCCCCGCACTCAGCTTGCACGGCATCACCATCGACGGCCTGACGATCCGGCACGCCGACGACACGGGCGTGCACCTCATCGGCGTGGACGGATTCCGGCTGACCCACGGACGCTACGTCGACAACGAGGAATACGGCCCGTTCCCGATCTGCTCCGTGCACGGATCGATCGACCACAACGATGTCAGCGGCACCCACGACGCCGGAATCTACGTCGGCGACGACAACGGCGTGACGGTGACGGGCAACCATGTGTCCGGCTGCTCGATCGGCGTCGAGATCGAGAACTCCGTTCACTCGGTGGTCCGCGGCAACAAGCTGATCGGTAACACGGTCGGCGTGCTGGTGTCCCTGCTGCCCGGACTGCCGATGCCGCTGAACGACGACACGACGATTGACGCCAATGTCGTCGACCACAACAACATGCCGAACCCGGTGCCCGCCGACAGCGGCGACGACGTCGGCCTGCTGCCGACCGGTACCGGCATCCTGAACGTCGGCGGCGACCATGTCGTCATCACGGGCAACTCCGCCGTCGGCAACGACTCAGTCGGCGTCGGCATCGTGCAGAGCCCGTTCGGCCCGCTCGACCCGCGCCTGGAGGTCAATCCGGACCGCAATGCGGTTCGAGGCAATCGCATCCTGCACAACGGCGCCAACCCGGACCCCGTGCGGGCAACCACGCCCGGCGCCGACATCGTCTACGACGGCACCGGGACGGGTAACTGCTTCGGGCCCAACGTCTTCGGCACGGACTTCCCGCCGGGCATCACCGGCCTGTTCCCCTGCTAGCTCGCTACGGTCACCGTCCCGGATCGAACGGCGAAGGACGCGCTCACGGGCAGCAGCGAGTCCACGCCGGCCGCGACGACGACGTGATCACCGTCGGCGGGCGCCGCGATGCGGACACCGGCGAATGACCCGCTGCTATCGGCCCGGACGGTCTGCGCCGTTGCCGCTCCGTCGATCTGGATCGCGATCACCTCGTTCGGCGCGAAGCCGGATCCGGAGACGACGACGGCGCCGCCGGCAGACGCGAGATCCAGAACCGGGCGGTAGACGGTCGCGGCCGACTCGCCGGTGGTGACCTGGAACGGCGCCGGCACAGACGCGTGCGAGACCGAGCCGGTGACCGTGACCTGCGCCGCGCCGATCGCGGCGATGTCGGGCACGCTCATCGCCGCGCCGCCGAGAATGCCTTGCCCGTCGGCGCGAATCGTCTGCGTGGCCAAGGTGCTCGCGCCTGACCGGAACGTGATCGTGAGCAGCTCGCGCGGCGCGAACCCGTTGCCGGCAATGGACATCAGCGATCCGTGCGGGCCGGACGGCGGCGACAGCGTGACCTGCGGCTGGTACGCCGGTGCGGCCGAGGGTTGGACGTCGACCGTCGCTGCCGCCGGGGTGTCGGATGCCGCGCCTGACGCGACGACCGCGTACCGGCCCGGTTCAGCCGAGCCCGGCACGGTCAGCGTCGTGGTAATCGTGCCCTTTGCCGTTGCGGCGACGGTAGTTTCGGCCGCACCGTCGAGGGTCACCTTCACCTGCTCGCCGGCGGTGAACCCGCTGCCGGTGAGCGACGTGGTGTCACCCGGTGCCGCCGTCGGGGCCACGGTGATCGACGGGCTCGGCGATGCCGACACGGTCACCTTGAACGTGACCTCCGCGCTCGACTGGGTATCCCACGCCGTCACGTGCACGGTGAACGTGCCCGCCTGCGCATACGTGTGGCTCGCCGTGATCGCGCCGGATGCGCTGATCGTCGCGTCCTGCACGACGCCGCCGTCGCCCCACTGCACGCGCGCCTGATAACCGGCAGATCCGGGAACGCCACCGGAGACGGTGCCCAGATCGGCGCTGAGCGCCTGACCGGCAGTGGCTGTCTGATCGGCCGGCGTCGTCAGCGACAGCGGCGCGGATGCCGTGCCGTCGTCGGCGATCGCGAACACGTGAATGTCGCCGTCGTGCCCGAGCGTCACAGATGCGATGCGCTTACCGGCCGGGATGGTGTACGGCGTCGTGGCGAACAGGAACGGCTGGTCGCTGTCGAGGCTGGTTCCGCTGAGCCGGTAGGCACATTTCGCGACCGCGATGTTGCCGAACGACGGGGTGCCGTTCGGGTTGGCACCGAGCGTCCAATCGCTGAACTGCAGCGGGACAGTAGCCGTGCTGCCGTCGGTGAACGTCACCGTTGCAGTGGAATCCTGATCGCCCTCGGTCCCAGTGCCGATGAACGAGATGCTCGTCGCGTCGGCGGGCAGGTCGAGGCTGATCGTCTGCCCGTTGCCCGTCGCGTCGTCCGGCTGTCCCGGCGCGACCTTCGGCAGCGTGAAGTGCAGCGCGGTTCCGGGGACGGCATGCGACTGTCCCTGCACGACGCCCGCGTCCGACAGCGCAGTGCGCGAGTACCCGAAGCCCACGCCGTCGCAGTCCGCGGCGAGCGCGCCGTCATCGCCGATGCACACCTTGTCGAACGCGGCGGTCAAGCCGGTCTTCGACGCGAACGAGACATCGACGCCGACCGTGACGACCTCTTGGCTGACGCCGTCGCTGACAGTGACGCTCGCCTGGTAGAAGCCCGGCTCCGCATAGGTGTGCGATCCGCTGATGCCGTAGACGCCGCGCGACGAGAGGGTGACCGTTCCAGCCGCCGCCGGCGTGCCGTC
>WNGN01010357.1_pt1 | contig 10957 bp, 12 predicted proteins | sample 5400561 | NCBI WGS metagenome assembly WNGN01 (sample SAMN13153379, study PRJNA577476) | soil metagenome | isolation source: 115 cm soil or saprolite under Garry oak tree replicate 2 | place: USA:California | collected 2016-06-15 | reverse complement strand
TTACGGAGCTTTCGGTGGTTGAGCGGAACAGTGCGCGTGACCTCATTGAGAATTTCATGATCGCCGCGAATGTGGCGATGGCACAGTTTCTGAATGCCAAAGGGGCTCTGTCACTACGTCGCGTGGTACGGACTCCGGAACATTGGGACCGCATTGTCGAGATCGCGAATGAGCTTGGCGAGCAGCTGCCGCCGCATCCAGACTCGCGCGCGTTGGCGGATTTTCTTGCGCGGCGCAAGACCGCTGACCCGCAGCACTTTCCGGATCTTTCGTTGTCAATCATAAAGCTACTGGGTCCGGGCGAATACACCGTGCAGATGCCGGGAACTTCGGGAGAACAAAGCGTCCACTTCGGTCTCGCCGTACACGATTATACGCACTCGACTGCACCCAATCGTCGCTATGCGGATTTAGTGAGCCAGCGTCTCGTCAAAGCTGTGCTCCAAAAAGGCGCGGGGCCCTACACCGAAGCAGAGTTGACCTCAATTGCCGGGCAGTGCACCGAGCGTGAAGACGCAGCGCGCAAGGTTGAGCGAAAGATGCGCAAAGTTGCCGCCGCGGTTTTAATGCAAAAGCGGATCGGGGAAGTGTTCGACGCCATCGTCACGGGTGTTTCACCCAAAGGCACCTTTGCGCGTCTGATTAGGCCGCCCGTTGATGGGCGCATTGTGCGCGGAGAGCAGGGCCTGCGCGTGGGTGAAAAAATAAGTGTGAAGCTACTCGACACAGATCCACAACGCGGCTTCATCGATTTCGGCCGCGTCGGTGGTAGATAGTCCAGGAGACTCATTCGTTGATTCGCTCTCTACTGGCACAGGAAAGGTGCTCTCTTCAAACCGTAGCTGCGATGAGAGCCATTACAGGCTGCTGAAGAGCTTCGTGGATATCAGGACGTGCGGAAATCTCAGAAGGCAGTTGGGTGAAAGCCCACATTGATCGTTACTCCAACAGCTACAATTTGCGTTCAGCACCGCGCTTAATCTCCGCCAGACTCAAAGCCATCTCTCCTGTAGTCCGGAGCTTACCGGCAGAAGCTGACGCAGGTGACGCTCTGTGTCTCGAAGGTGGCACAAATTGTGCGAGGCTTCCAACGAATAGTAGGGACAGATAGCTTAACGTCGACTGAAAGAAATTTGACTGAAAAAATCCAGGTGCATGTGCTCATCGTTCGCTCGCCTGGCTATGACCGGGTGATCGATTTGCTGACGCGGTACACACGTCGTTTCATTGAGGAGGTCCCAGCCGTTGCTGCGCCGGAAGAATCACCGGAGCAACACCTATGATATCAACCGCTAAATTCACACCCGAGAGCCGGCCTGCCAGAACAGGAGAACACCTGATTGCCTCCATTCGAGGATCTCTTCCCGGTCCCACTCTGCTGATCCTCGGGGGCATTCACGGAAACGAGCCGGCGGGTGTGCTTGCTGCTGATCGCGTGGTGCCGCGGATTCAGGAGCGAAGCGCTGACCTGCGTGGCGAGGTAGTTTTTCTTCGAGGAAACACAAGGGCGCTGCAGCGAAATGTTCGTTACATCGATGCCGATCTGAACAGGCAATGGAGGGCTGATATTGCTCGGGCAAGCGAGTCAGAAAAGTGTATTCCCCTGGGGATCTCAGAGCATGTTGAGCAGAGCCAATTGCTTACCGCCCTCATGGAAGCGATCAGCCGGGCTCAAGGCGATGTTTACTTCCTCGATTTGCATACCACCTCAGCGCAGGGAAAGCCATTTGCTACGGTCGGCGATACTCTCCGCAACCGACGCTTTGCGCAGAGTTTTCCTCTGACGAGTGTTCTGGGGCTGGAGGAACAGATTGATGGAACCTTGCTCGGATACATCAACCATCTGGGTGCGATAACTATGGGATTTGAGGCCGGACAGCATGAGGCTATGAGCTCTATCGATCATCATGAAGCAGTAATTTGGAGCGCAACCGTGGTGACCGGAAACTTTCGTCGCGAGGATGTGTTGGATCTCGATCATTGGCAAGGCGTGCTTAGGCGCGCAGGCGGCGGGAGGCGAGTGGTCGAGGTCCGCTACCGTCATGCGATCGTGCCGGATGATGACTTCCAGATGGAACCGGGCTTTAAGAATTTTCAGACGGTACGCCGCGGGCAGGTTCTGGCAAGAGATCGGTCGGGCGAGATCGCAGCCCGCGAAACAGGTGTAATTCTGATGCCTCTGTATCAAACCCAGGGTGATGATGGCTTTTTCCTTGGACGTGACGTCAATCAGTTCTGGCTTAATTTGTCAGCATGGCTCCGCTATCTGAAGGTTGGTCGTTATGTTCATTTTCTTCCCGGAGTTCGCCGCGATCCACTTGACGAAAACGTCTTGATTATAAACACGCGGATTGCCCGGATTCTCCCACTGCAGATCTTTCACCTATTGGGGTTTCGTAGACGGCGCTGGACTGACAAGTATCTGGTAGTCAGCCGACGCGCTTATGACCTGGCAGGACCACCGAAGCTCATTCTTTAATCAGAGCAGAAGTAACTGTCGGGAAGTCGCGATCGAAAAGTTTCCGAGGCGCAGGAGCTAAGTTGGTGGCCTGTCCACAAACAATATCGTTGTATTCGCGGAGTTAGGCACAGGGGAAGAGGCATGCGAAATAATGATCCTATGGACGCAATGGAGGAATCAGGGGAGCTGAGCTACGGCGTTGCTTCGATGGACCGGGAGCATTCGGGCCAGCTTAGCCTATTCAATGACCTTAGAGCCGCCGTTCGGGGCGGGGCGCCCGACAGTTTGGTCTACGCTTTACTCAATGAGTTGGTGGAGCACACAAACCTTCATTTTCTCTCCGAACAGCTGGCTATGAAGCTGCATGCCTATGAAGCCTACGAGTCCCATTTTCTGGAGCACGAACGCTTGCTGGTCGAGGTGCGAAACCTGAGTAGCAGCCTCGCCACGGGAACAGTGGCCGACAAGCAGGGTCTGATTGAGGCTTTGCGCAGTTGGCTGATCGTCCACATACAAAATGCTGACAAAGCGCTGGCAGAATACCTCAGCACCAGGACCGCCCAACAGGCGCACATAGAACACAAGCCTTAAGAAGTAGACTGGCAGGTTGCTGAAAGACTAACCCGCGAGAGGACTCCAAAATTCGCGCTACTCGTGGAACCATCCCGTCTCGTGCCGAGAACCGATCTTCCGCAAGCCATCGCGGAGTTTCTGGTGGCGCTGCAACCCTCTTACAGACCGCCATTCATCAGCGCCTGCTTTGGCCCGGACAATCCGCATGAAAGCGCTCTTTTGTCATAGCTCCAGATTGCTGAAAATGCCGTACCCGCGATGCTTGACACTGCCGGGTCGGCAAAGGCCGAGACGTCGGCACCCGAGGCGCAAGCGGGTGACGCGTTTGTGGAAAGACGCGAGAAGTTCCTCGCATGTCAGCCGCACTGCCGGGGTGTGCGGGTAGGCGCGCAGGAAAACCAGGATTTCGTGGAAACGAATCAACGAGGCGGCATCGGGGAAACGGCGCCGCCCGAGTTGGGCCAGAAGCTTTTGCGCGCGCAGGCCATTGCCTGGCTCGAAGCGGCGCATTAGTCCCTCGAGGCGATCAATTAGAGCGTTAATGGTGTTGGCCGGCACGGTCTCTCCAGACATCCTGTTTCGGATCCGACGCGAAGGTTCTATGTTAGGATCGCTGCCGAGTCAACGATTAATGTTGTGCCAAGGTTCTTCTATTCGGGAATTTGCTTATACAAGCAGCCGAGTTGTTGAAGTGTTCTGCGGTAGAACTTTCCTTCAACATGGCATTGTCTTGGTATAATCTATCCAAAAATCCGAGCCGAATTCTTTGGGGAAGGAGCCTGAGCATGTTTCCGATTGGCGATGATGATAGCGCGCGCAGAACCGTTCCTGTGGTCACGTTTGCCCTGATTGCCATTAACATTCTCTTCTTTTTTGTGGAGTTGAGTGGTGGCGAGCCTTTCATTGAGCATTGGTCAGTCGTTCCGCGCCGGCTCATTGCGAATCCTGGCAGCGATTTTCCTACGGTTTTCACGTCGATGTTCATGCATGGCGGGTGGCTGCACTTGCTTGGCAATATGCTTTACTTGTGGATCTTCGGCGATAACATTGAAGACAATTTTGGCCACATAAAGTTTTTAGTCTTCTATCTTATCTGCGGCATTGCCGCTACTTTTGCCCAACTAGTCTTCAGTGTCGGATCGAATGTCCCGAATCTGGGCGCCTCTGGAGCCATCGCCGGGGTGCTCGGAGCTTACATTGTGATGTTTCCGAAAGGGCAAGTTAGAGTACTGATGGGGACGGGTGTGATTCCCATGCCTGCGCTTGTTGTTATCGGCCTCTGGATTGTTCTGCAGTTCATAAGCGGTGTGGGGTCAATTGCGAATACTTCAGCCACAGGTGGAGTGGCTTACATGGCCCACATTGGCGGATTTCTGGCTGGCGTGGTTTTGACGTTCTTGTTTAGAGCCACCGGAACAACACAAGAGACTTCCTGAATCTCAAGACTCTCAACCGATTTGACAGATATCGCCCCCGCTAAGGGACGAAGAAGAATCAATCTCGTGTGGACTCTCTCAATCTGTCTGCGATAGCGCATCAACAAGAGAATAACGCGAACAGCTTGTCTACCGGCCATAATTTTAACTTCTCGTTATCGCCGAGCCTGATGGGTTCTCTTCAGATATTCATTAACATTAGCAATGGTTGCCGAAGGTCCGTGGGCCAATCCGCCTCGAGCATCGCCAACTATTGTGCTTTTGGATCCCTTTGAGGAGCAGGCATCCCAATGTACAAAGAAGTAATTGGGACCAAAGTTCTTGTCTTCGCTTTTGTCGTTGGCATAGTGCAACTGGGGGTCACTCCGGTATGTTGTCTGAGCACGAGCGTTATCATAGGGATGTCCTGACGCACCTATTGCCTTCAGGCCGGCATCAGTTAAGGCGTTAACGCGAAACTTGTTTATAGGATCTCTTTGTAGCGCCGCGAGGAATTTGTCCTTTTTGTTAACTCTTATTTCAATGGTACTGGACGGACGCCTTTCGGGCTCAGCCACGGGCTCCTTAATATCCCTGACAGGGGAAGCGTTTACTTTTACGATCGAGGTGATCTGTTGCCAGGTCTCTGAGTTTTTGAGACCGCCCGCTTGGGCTATAAAATTCTGAACAGATCGAATGTTAGCCGCGGTTGCAGTGGCATCACCAATAACTGTGACCAGGTGATCAAAGGCATCCTTCGCCGTCTCGCCGTTGGCGACTAATTTCGGGGCTAAAGCTTTCCGTTCATCTGCTGTCAAACTTTCGAATTCACTCAGACGACTGATCCGAAGACTCAGATAAAGCATCTTCTCTAACAGCTAGTTTGTTAAATGCGGACGCACCCGGTTGCACAGGTACAGGTGCTATCAGCAGCAGACCTACGACATAGAGTGCCAGCGCAAAGAAGGAGACGTATCCGGTAATAGGCGCAAACGCCGGAATGTCTATGGCGATGCCTTGCAGCAAGGTTGAGGCAATCCTCCTAAGCCACCCTCCTTCGGGAGCATAGAGTCCAGATACAAGCAAGTGCTTGAGCACGAACGCGGTGCCGAACAGGACAATGAGGCTTTTCAACAAACGCCGGGCGTCGAACGTCGAAAACTGATTAGTCCAGAGCGTCCAAAGAAAAAAGAAAGAGAACATCCAATGCAGCAGACCGCTTTCCGGCAATACAGAATTAAATGCTTGAGCTGAAGCAAAGAAAAGCGACATTAGCGTCAGCAGATGCGAGAGGTTCGTGAGCGTTGGTTGTTCGATGGCGAGCCAATGATGCAGGTCGATGGTCCCGGCGCGCACAAAGAGCGATCCTAAAAGAATCGCCAGCACCAGCGTCACCAACGGCGGAGCAATGAATACAAATTGTCTGGTTTGCCCGTCTATTCGCAGTCCACCCAGCAATCCCACCGTAAGCAAAATAGTCGGCAGTACAATGAAGTGAAGTAGCGCTCGATTTCTCTCCGCGTAGTCCTTCATTTTCGTTGGCGAAAAAGCTTCAATGGATTGAGATCATTCCAACTTCGTCGAATTCCCTGTTCCAGCTCCGTCTTCAACTCGGCGGCAGTGTGCATTTGCAGATCCGGATCATCAACTGTGAGCGAGCCGTTTGGCGCCAGGTTGATTGCCCGATTGACAGCCTCCAACCCTTGCTTGAAAAGCGCATCGTCGTAATAGACGCGACCCCAGCCCTCTCGGTAGCAGGCGTAGCCGATATAGAACTGTGTACGCGGATCTCTTTGGGCCGGAAATTGGTCACGACGGAAGAGCGTCAGGCCGTTATTAAATTTTTCCTGATTGATTTCGTAGATCCCGGCAGCGACTTGTGAGTTTGTCGCTACCTCCTTGAACGAGCGCGGCTCAGTGGCATAGATCCACACAATGATGCTTGCGTAGACCAGAGTCCATATAATGCCGGCGATCTGAATAAACTTTTGTTGCATAAGACTGGTGGAGGATTATAGACACGAATTGGAATTGGAAAAATCCCGAACAGTTCGCCGCGAGACCAGGCAAGCGCACGAGCCTATTGACAAGATTGGAGGCGGCGATCGGAATCGAACCGATGAATAAAGGTTTTGCAGTTCGACCGAGGCCTTTGTCACTGAGCATCATGGAGTGTCATAGGCCCGTATTTATTGATCGTTTTGAAGAGCCCTGTTACTCGGTAACACTCAAAAGTAGCGCAGACCCACAAAAGTCCGCACAGTCGAATTCGGGGCAGTAGCCCGACCGTCAGGGAGGGCTTTGTATCATTTTTGCGACCATTCTTTGGGATAAGGTTGCATGTCCCATTCCTGATCAGTGGTGTAGTTACCCCAGTCCATGAATTTGTAATACGCTGTCATAGCGGCAAAGTGACTGTCCGCTTCCACGGCCCAGATTAACTCTGCGTCCGGACTTAGCGATCGACGCGCATCGTCCCCCTGCGGGCCAGCAAGACAAAACGTGAACTCAGAGTATTGTTCGCCGGCGATGTCCTTCCAGAGTTCATGCTTCAGCATCATGTTTGTTCCGCGTGCGTGAGCACCAACATGAGTTCATGCGGCCTTCGACGTTGCTACCCGTTTAATGCGTTCGTATTCCTTGCGTCGAGCGTGATGCGTGTCCCAGAGATCAACGTCCTACTGTAGGCCCAGCCACATCTCGGGCGACGGTTGACAGCTCGCTCGCTTTTCAGTTTTCCGTTTGAATGCCATTGTCGTCGACTCCAAATGATAGCGCTCAGTTATCTTGAAGATTCGTATGGCTGCTATACTGAGTTGTTAGACAGCTTCGCCTCCCGATGGGAACTCCATGCCAACAATTGCCTTTGAATCAAACGCGCTAGCGATCTTGACAGGCATTGTTTGGCTTATTGTTTTTGCCTGGCTCGTGAGTATTGTGCTCACGCTGTATGGTCTTTCTCGTCAAAAGCTGTTGTTGCCAGTCAATCATTTGCGCATGACGACGAACGATGCACCGCTTGTTTCGGTTCTTGTTCCCGCTCGCAATGAACAACATCGTGTCCTGGCCGACTGTATCCGCTCCATTCTTGCTCAAGACTATGGATCGTTTGAGGTCATTGCCGTCAATGATCGCTCGACGGACGGAACGGCAGCAATATTGGAAACACTCGCTACAAGCGAAAACCGCTTGCGGGCCATCGAAGGCGAAGAACCGCCTGCCGGATGGCTTGGGAAACCGTACGCCATGCAGCAGGCGTTCACACACGCACGCGGTGAGTGGATACTGGCGACGGATGCAGACATGATCTTTGACAAGGCAGCCTTGCGCACCGCAGTGGATCGTACCCTGGAAGGGAAAGGCGATGCGATGACCCTCATCCCGCACTTTGAAGCCAGCTCATTTTGGGAGCGCGTCATGATACCGGCCTGGGGGTGGGTACTGCTGATGTTTAGTTTGTTCTACCGCATCAGTAACCCAAAGACGCAGGGAGCTGTGGGCATCGGCGGCTTCTTTCTGATACGCCGCACAGTGCTTGAGCGCGTCGGCGGCTATGAAGCGTTGAAGGATGAAGTAATGGAAGACGTGCGGCTGGCGGAGATGATCAAGCGTTCGGGTGCGCGTTTGCTTACCGAGTACGCGCCGAACCTGCTCAGCACACGCATGTATCGAAATCTCCGCGAGATGTGGGAGTGCAGTACCAAGAACTGGTTCTCAGGGGTGAAGTTCTCACTGTCGTTTGCGTTGTCGTGCGTCTGCTCGATGTATTTGATGTCTGTCGTGCCGCCCCTGATCGCCCTGGCGTCTGCGATTGGAATTGCGGCGGGCGCGGGCGCAGACCTTTGGCTATTGTTCACTGCCGCCGCCTTGTCATGGTTACTGCAGGTTATTGTCCTTGCGATGACGAGCATGCGTTCCGAAGTTTCCCCCGCCTATGCTTTGACTGCTCCGCTCGGCTTGAGCTTGCTCTATGCGATGTTGTTTGATTCGAGTATCAGAATTACAACAGGGATGGGCGTGAGATGGAAAGGGCGTAGGATTTATGAGCGTACAGGAGTTCGGCCGCCGCGATTCCGCACCGCCGCGCCTAGTGTTTCCAACCTTGAAGAGTGAAACGCTGAGAACGTTCATCTCGACCAGGGTTATCTCTTCAACCCGTTTGGAAAGACAAAAGCAGCCAGACGCAAAGTCCCGCTCACCGAGAAGGCTTGTGCGTTGTTAACTAGACGCCTTGAGAAAGTGAAAGGCGAATTTGTTTTCCGGGTCGAGCGACCGACAAACCAATCATCAAAGTAAATCGCGCGCACGTCGGCACGCTGGCCCGAATCCGCATCAGATTGGAAGCAAGCCAGAGTCTGATTCCGGCACTTCGACTCTACGATCTTCGTCATACCTGGGCGACGCGCGGAGCCATGGCCGGGATCGACGTGGTGACACTCGCCGCGATGCTCGGACACTCGCGCATACAGATGGTCCTACGCTACGCGCATCCGACCGAAAAGCATCAATTCCAAGCGATGAGAAAACTAGAAGCATTTCGTCGCGCGTAGATTAAAAATCGCCGCCCCGCTAAATTCGGTTACGCCTGAGAGATAGGAGACTGGCCGGTGAAGGTTTACTTGGATACCCTGCCTCAAGCCGGTGGTTTTTTCAGCTTCAACCTGGAGCGGTGAAGATCATTTGAAGACAATACGTCTGATCCATTCCAGCAAAGCGGCATCGAGCATTGCCAAAATGCCCGCAAAAAGGGGGTTACTTTTTGCAAACTCCCAAATGTTAAATGTGACGGCGTAATTGCCGTTCTCCTTAACCAGGGCCTCGCCGGCGTAATGGATTTGTAGCTCGCTTGAGCCGATCAGTAAACGCTTCAACAAGAGTGGTTTTGTCGCTTTGGCCGGCTTCGCGTTGAAGACTTGATTGTTATTAGCAAACTTGCTGACGGAGCTCACGGCAATAGGAAGGGCTTCCAGCTCGAATGCTTCGAAGACACCATCCGGCCCCTGCCACGGCGCCTTCTCCCCAAGCGGCGTAAACCAGAATTGAAGAGTCGTTCCGGCGGGCAGAATGATTTTTAGCGGCACCGGTGAAGCAAACGTATGACTCCAATCACCTACTAAAATTGTTTTGGTGCATCCGGGACCCTGAAAGTTAGCCGCAAGGTTTCGCGTTAATAGTTCAACAACCAAATCCGCACCCAGGGCTTTCATTTCGAAGGCTCGATTATGCAGCGCACCCGGCCCGTCTGTTTGATAGAACTGAAGTTCGGTGGGAATGCGATTCTTCTCAGCTAGTGAAATATGAATAGCGGTTTGACATGGCTTGGCATTCGGATTAACGGGCTGACGCGGACGAGTTGATGACGATTCAGCGTCGCCTTCGGTCGAATAAACAATCTGGTGTAGTCCGGGTGAGGGAACAGGCTTGTTTGCGTGCAGCAAAAGATTCGTAATGTCGTCGTGCAGCCGTGCTGATTGGAAGTCAGTTTCTACGGTGACCGCTTCGCTACCATCGTCAGCGAAGAGCATTTCTCTTTGTGCTCCGTTGGCGCTCTGTAGCGATGGTCCTTGTACGACCAGCATTTCTCGCTTGAATAGAGCAGCCGTTGCCGGAGTGTAGCCGGCTTTGGATGTTTCAACGTCGACGGGTAGTGGTATGCGTGCAAGACGATATTGTGCATATACCGCGCCTCCCAAAACGACAGCCGCCACCAAAATACGAACAAGTCGCTTCTGCCAAAAGGTCTTTGCAATACTGATGAGGTTAGCGGGGGCCATTTTTATCGTCAGCGGGCTGGTTTGTCACTGCCGATGGAAGATCAAGGGATCACGGTCAGGTTTGGATCAGCGCGAGCCACCACCCACGAGTTATCCTCCTCGCGTCCATGCCACGCGGTTACCTGCAAAGCATGATCGCCGACAGATACTATCTTGCGGACACTTATTATCCCGTCCCAGCTGTTTGACTTTTGTTGGTTGGGTTTAATGCTGCCGGTCTTTTCCTGCCAAACTTCGACCCAATCCAGTCCGTCCGCTCGCCAAAGCTCCCAACGACCATTGCTGAAGACCGATTGAGATGTGAGGCTAAACTTAATTAGCTGTCTTGGTTTAACTCCCGGTTTGATCATTGGCGGATTTGGGTGGTCAACGGAAATGCTGATTGTTGACATGAGCGGAAGAACCGAACGAAGAGACTCGCCCTCGGGCGACGAAGGCCGGCGGCTCAAAGCAAGGTGAATATAACGAGCAGGTATGTGCAATGTATTGAGCGCCTGCACACCTCTCTCGCCCATCGCCAGGCCGTTGAGACGGAAATGCGCCGGACTGCCATCGCTCCTAAATGCGGAGATGTTCATCTTGCCGACCTGAGGCTTTGCTGGAAATTCCGTCGGCAGTGTCAGACGAATCTTATTACGTCTCGTTGGCTCAAGCGCAACAACGAAGGGCGTGACGCCTTCAACGCTAATGGTCAATCGACCCGGCACATCAGAGTTCAGACTGTAATCGACTTC
>WNGN01017171.1_pt1 | contig 10960 bp, 11 predicted proteins | sample 5400561 | NCBI WGS metagenome assembly WNGN01 (sample SAMN13153379, study PRJNA577476) | soil metagenome | isolation source: 115 cm soil or saprolite under Garry oak tree replicate 2 | place: USA:California | collected 2016-06-15 | reverse complement strand
AAATCCGGCTGTGACGGCGGCCATAACTGATTTGTTATCGCCTAAGGCCTTCCATAAATCCGCGTGCTTCGCTTTCAAATGCCCAACGTCTGGATTGACGACTAGCACTAATGGCATGGAGTGCTTCACGTAAAACTCCGCAAGTCTTAGAAGCTCGGTGGCGGCACTTTGGACTGGCTCTAGGATCGGAATGATCTTTCCGATAGAACGAATTGTGTTCACTGATTCCCGCAAGGTCAGGAGTTCAAATCTTTTGCCGCGAAGGTAAGGAAAGTACATCGCGTTTCTCCGTTGATGCAGTTTCTAGCTGTAACTTGAATTGAGCGTAGCGAGAAAAGAACTCGTTTGACTCGGTGTGAGGCCACTAACAAGCGATATGAATTTAAGCGAGTGCGGGACCGATGACACGAATGGAATTAGTGTCGTCTTCTTAGCCCTCTTTTTTAATACAGATACCATCCCGTCGTGAGCCTCATCAGGTGTCAGGCCCAAAAACACCCGTCGACATTCAGTGTAGAGTCTTGTATTTGGTACGTCAGGTACAAAACCAAACCTCGATCTCAATATGTCACAGTACTCATGCTGCCTCAAGCAATCAAAAATATCTCCAACACCCACATTTGGTTTATTTGGGGTTGCTGGACGCACAGTACTCAGCGTGTATCGGTCAGTTAAAACCATAAGACCGATCTCATTGACCAATAAACGTTCCAGTTTGGACAAGTGTGAAGGATGTGTAACAACAAACACCTGATCAAATACCCTACGATAAGAGGCGATTTGACTCGGCAGCCTTTCCAACGAATCCAGTTCTGTTTTTACTTCGTAGACGACGGACGATCCATTTAGTATCAGCACGTCCGCTTTCGAGTTTAGGGTAGGAAATTCCGTCAAGACACTCGATGTCGCAAGTGAATGCCGCCCCAATAATATCTTCGTAGCGAGAGCATTTTTGTAAACGTACTCCGACCGATATTGTCGTACGAGGAACGCATAAATATCGTCGAATAAATTGGCGAGCGTGGTGAACGGTCTCTGATACCCTGAGTATTCAAGCACGTATTCCAAAAACGCCGACGACCCGGTAGTAGCTAAGTCCCTAACCACACGAGTGCTGAACACGCGAGCGAGCTCACTGTAGTACTCAGATTTAACCGCCATAAAAGGTGCTATTCGTGACTGTCGCTTGCTCTGAACCGGAACCTTACGTTTCGCGGGGATCATCTGTCAATTACAATCTGCGGTCGTCGGCGACTTGGTTAAGGAATTCGCAAGATATGCTTCATTTTGACAAGGAATTCGTAACTTATGCTTCAGCCTTTTCGCAACTTATGCTTCGCAGGGATTTCAAACCGCCAGCATTTCGCGCACTCACTTTCGCAACTTATGCTTCAGCTTCCGCCCCGCCGGAGTTATGCGCAGAAACAAGAAGGCCGCCTCCTTTTTCCGGGGGCGGCCTTTTCCGGTTCAATGAAACTCTCGACTCTTATTGAATCACGAACACGTCGTCGGCGATGGGTTGGTTGAGCTTGACGTCTTTGACCTTGTACTCGGCAAAGAATGCCGCCTGTTGAATCTCAAGCCGTTGGGAGAAATTGAACGGGATAAGTACGCCGTCGACTTCCTTGAATTTCGAATGTTCGGTGCCAAAGGTAAAACTGTTGGAAGGAATCAAATACTGCATGACGCGGCCATTGGCCGGGTCGAGGTAAAAATCCGTCGTGTTCCCGTCCGGGTCAACCACTCGAAAACCGCGCAGCTTTTTCTTGTCAGGCAAAGCCGAAACCTTGTAGCCGGGCTGATCGAATTTCCCCAGCACGGGCAGACCGACTTTGCTCAGCGGCGGCATCTCCGCGCCCGGTATCGAACTGTACGACCGCTGGCCATCAAATATTTGTTTGAACTTGGGCATCCCGATCGCCTCGATGTCAATCCGCATCTTGTCCCCGACTGTGATCATGACAAACTTGCCCGGGGTGGACTGAATGGTGCCAGGCGGATAGAGATCGACCGTGCCGACCAGCATAGTGCTTTTCAGATTCTTGAATTTGTCGCCGCCCTGTGCCGCCAGCGCCGCGCGCGCAAGTTCCAGCGGCGTGCTGTTTGCGGTTATTGCCGGCGTCGCGGCGATCGTATTGGCTGGCGGGGTAGCGGTAGAAGAATTGGACTTAGCCGCATCAGGCCCCTGGGCCATTGCGGCGAGACAAAACAGAATCAGGAACACGGGCGTCGGCAGGTATCTTTTCATAAAGGACTCCTCAAAAAAGAATAGACGAGAAGGGTGACCCTCTCGTCTATACGCGCCGGTTGCGCTAAGGTTCAAAAATTAAGTCTGAGGTTCAGATAGATCTTACGATTACCGGCATTCGGACTGCCGCCGCCACCGCCGCCAAATCCACCAAAACTACCAACGAGGCCTTGCGACTGACCGAATATTGAAGACGAAAGACTCCCGACCGGCGTGCCCAGGTTGACTTTGTTCAAAATGTTCAGCATTTGGAGCGACACAGTCAGCGTGTATTTCTTGTCGGATGCGCTACCGCCGCCGCCGCCCATCATGCCGGGCATTCCACCACCGCCACCGCGTTCACCGCCCCCACCGCCGGTGCTTATCATTGGACCACGTGCGCCGGGACCGCCGGCTCCACGCTTGGCGTCAGCCGTGGTGTTTTGGCGAGCGCGGTTTGCCGCCGCGCTGCGAGCAGTTTCGCCAAAACCGAACGTGCGCGTGATGCGCAGGGCTGCGGTAAACTGCGGGTGGCCGATTCCGAAATTCCGCGGAATGAAGTCGTTACTGGCATTCGAAATGGCCGGAACAACGCCGGCACAGCGGGTCGCGAACTGCGAGCAATACGCGCTAAGCGCTGCAAACGTGGGCCGTTCGTTTGCGATTCGATCCAGATTCGAGTCGAGTCCGGTGATTATGTTGAATGGCGGCGCCGAGTTGGCGGTAATAAGTGGCGCGAAGACCAGCTTCCAAAGCTTCGAATTGTAGGTGCCGAACAAGTTGAAGCGGTGACGAACATCGCCGCTGCTGCGACCAAATTCACTAGCAAGGTCGTACGAATTCATCGGGAATGATCCGGGACCCTCGGAGTCACTGGTGGCCTTGCTCAAGACATAACTTCCGCTAAGTGAAAACTGCGGATTGAGACGGCTATTGAAACCAACAAACATCTGCGCTTGATGCATCTTGCCGCTGGCTTCGTACTGATAAATCTCTCCCCTGGTTGGATCCGGCCGCGTCGTGTAATTCGGCGGCAGTGGCGCATTGGTGTCACGAAATCGAATGACGTGCTGGACGCGAACCGCATAGGCTCCGACGCTCACGGTGAAGTTATGGGGCAATTGACGCTCGACTTGTCCGCCAAGCACATAGACAGTGGGGATCTTCAGATTTGGCTCGACCCTGTAAATAGTCTGGGTTACGCCTCCGGTTGTCGGATAGGTTGGAATCACGCCAATGCAATCCGGGGTAACTGAACCGTCGGCGCAGCGATACTGATTGAGAACCGCGACCGTCGTCGCGTCAGTTGGTATTGCCGGGTTGGTAGACTCGGTAAACACAAATTGAGTGATATTGGTGCCGTTGTTGTGGTGAGTTATGAGGGTGTTGCTCTCGCTAAAGCGATTGTAGAAAACGCCCCCACCGAAACGAAACACCGTTTTCGGCGGATGCGCGGCGTCAGCGGCGCCGGGCGACCAGGCAATCGCGACGCGCGGTGCAAAGTCCAGCTTGCTCCCCGCGTTGTTCTGAATTTCGTAACGCAGACCGTAGCTGATAGTCAGGTTGGGCTTGTACCGCCAGTCGTCCTGAACATAAGGTTCGATGTCGAACTGGCTGACCGTCGCCAGCGGATTGCCGGCAAAGATGCTGAAGGTCGCCGCGCCGCCGCCAGCCGCGCGAATCTGCGTGGGCGTCATGCCGGCTTGCATCAATTGTAGAGTTCTTTGTGATAGCGCTGAATGCTGGTCAGCCCGGTGACGCCGCCGTTGAAAGTCCATTGTCCGCCAAAATTATTCGGCGTGATGTCAGTGATGCTGACGCCGCGCACGCGACCGCCAAACTTGATCGTGTGCGTACCTTTTTGGATTTGGGTAAAGTTACTTAGCTCCCAATTATTTCTCGTGCTGATTGAGTGGCCCCCCTGCGATCCGCCGCCAATAAAAGCGCCACTCACGTTTAGCACCGGCCTGGTGCTATCGGCGAAAGACTCAGAGTGATTGTGGTTAAACTGAAAACGCGTTTCGTTAACCGTGGTGGCGTTGATCACCGCCGTCTCGGTTACCTGAAACGATTGCGAGGTGTTCGCGTTGTTATAGCCACGTTCCGGCAAGGAGAAGCCGTTCACTCCGTTGTTACGCGTCACGTTGTGGTTGTAGCTGTAGCGCGAGACCAAAGTGTTCCTGGCGTTGATTGCGTAATCAAGGCGCTGACTGAAGTTCGTAAAGCGCCGCGGCACCACGACTCCCTGACCGATCTGCACAAAGTTGAACGAAGGATCCAGAATCGTCGCTCTAACGATCTCGTTGTCGTCGGTGTCGTTGCGGTTTCCTTCAAGAAAGAAGGAGGCTTTCCCTTTCTTCAAAGGCCCGCTGAGGTTTCCACCAATCTGTCGCTGTTGGAACGGAGTGCGTTTGCTCGAACTGATCGCAAAAGGATTGCGCGCGTTCAAACTCTCATCCGTGAAATTCAATGAAAGATTGCCGCGAAATTTGTCACTGCCCGGTTTAGTGAGAATCTCTATGCGCGCCGAGGGCTGATCGTTTTCCGCGGAAAACGGGTTCTGGTTGATGCGAATTTCGCGAATCGATTCCTTCGGCGGCATGTTTCCGCCAGAGAACCCATCGATGAAAATTTGTCCGCCGTTAGGGCCAATCGATGGTCCGGCCAGCGCCTGCAGCGCCGCCGCCAGCTCGTCCGGATCGTCCGGCAAGGCATCAAGGTCGCGGCCGGAGATTACTGTCTGGTTGGCGTTGTTCGACGAATCCGTGCTGAGCGGGGTTTCGGCGTTAACCTTGACCTGAGATTCTATAGCCGCAATCTTCAGACCAATGTTGACCGGGTCGCGGCGACCAGCGGCCACATCGACTTCCGCATCGGTCGAAACCGCAAAGCCGGTGGCGATCGCGTGGACTTTATACTTCCCGGGTGCCAGTCCGTTAAATACGTACGCGCCGTCAGCGTTGGTGGTGGCTATCTTGGCTGCGCCTGACGCATCCGTCAAAGTGACCGTGGCGCCGACAATCGCTGCGCCAAACTCGTCTGAAATCACACCGCGCAAACTGGCCCTTGCCTGAGCGAAGGTCGAAGTTGATAACGCGGCGATAAGAATCATGGCCGCAGCGCAGATTAGTAGTTTTCTAGTCATAATTGAACTCTTCTCTAGTTAGAAAACAACCGCGGGCGTTTATGCGTGGACTGCTTTGCGCTGCGCGGTTGTGGCTGAAGTCAAAATGCGAGATTCAGCGAACTATGATCATGGCCCGCCGACACCTCCGAACATGCCGCCAAAGCTGCCGCCAAGATCGACGCCGCCTTGTGGTCTTGCTGCTCCGCCTGCCTGTTGGCGCATTGCCATCATCTGCAAGAGCGGCTCAACTCCGGACACGAGCGAGATTGCCGTGAACTGCGGCGGATCAGAACCAGGCAAGCTTGACATGATGATCGTGTCTCCGACCTTCAGCTCGCCGATCGAAATCATCGGCAGACGTTCCAGCAGGTCGGCCATGCTGCCGCCGCCGGGGCCTGCACCTTGCGGTCGCGGTGCTGGTTGTTGCCCCTGTGCCGGGCTTTGCCCAGCGCCCGGACCAGCGCCAGCGCCGGGACCACCTGGGCCAGCGCCGCCGCCGCCGAACATCGCGGCCGCGTTCTCAGGAAAGCGACGCAGCACTGAATCCGGCTTGAGCATAATTGTGAGCGGTTTCTTCGTAGTCAAATCATTGATCTTGATCTGGTTCGCCGCCGCGTCAATGGCCGTTACCGTGCCACCGACGATCTTAAACGTGCCGAACAAAACTTCCTCGGCGGTCAAGTGAGTACCATCGGCGCTCTTATCGCCGAGGGCGCGCACCTGGTCGCCGACTTTGACCTCTTCAAATTTGCTTGGCTTCGCTTCGCTGTATTTAGGGATTGTGTCCGGCGGATAACGCCGCATCAAGACTTTGTCGGTGACGGGAATGATCACGGCTTGCGGAGCACCCATCAGACTGCGACTCGAAACCGTAATCTCCTGCGTCGAAGCGTTGACCGAGGCGACGATGCCGCTAACACCGCGACGCCGCCACTGGGCCCGTTCCTGCTCCTGCCGTTTGGCGACGTCGGCCTTGCTCATCACGACCAACTGGGGTGTCGGTTCGGTCTTTTGATCTGCGCCGGGTCGCCAACGCGCCCACACGCGATCGCCCGGGCCCACGTCGGCAAGGCTAATGTCGGTGGCCTTCGTCAGTGACTTTTCCCCGATGGGCATTCGCTTGTATTGCGTCTTGCCACTGAGATTAACGGTGTGGATTACGCTGTTGTCGGCCCTGACCACTATCTGGTTCGCCGTCGAGTCGATCGCTTTGACTTCTCCGATTACGCCACTGATGACCTGAGCTGTAGTCGTGGGAGACGCCGTCGGCGTTTGTCCGTAGGCGCGGAATCCAAATGCCAGCGCCGCCACCGTAACCAGCGTGATTATTGTTAGTCTTTGCACAATTGTTCTCTCTGTTCCCTGCAAGATATCCATTGTTTACGCCTCACCAGTACTGTTTGTTGCGAAAAGTTCCGTTGCTTCGGCGAAAAACCTACGATTATTTGGATTCGCCTACAAATTTCTAATGTCGCGATTTCTGTTCATCACGCTGGGCGTCCTGTTGGGCAAGCATGCCGTCGAATTTCTGCTGTTGCTCGGGCGTCAGCAACGCGCGAATGCGGGCTCTGGCTTTCTGTCGCGGCTCTTCGAACCGCGGTCGTAGCTCTGTGCGCAGCGCGCGGTACTCGTTGCGCGTCTCGTCAATGACACCTTGCACTGCTTTCGTCTGCTCGTCAGTCAGCTTCAGTTCGGTGCGCATCTTCTCGAAGCGCTCGTGCATGGCCTTCTCTCGTGTTTCCGACCGGTCGCCGCCGGCAGCGCGCGAGCGATATAGTCCGGTAAGGGCCACGCCGGTAACTGAGCCGAGCACAAACACGGCCACCAGGACGAGCCACATCTTCAATTTTGTGCGACCCTGTAAAGTCATCTTGCGCCTCTCTCGTAATTGCGATCTACCACAATGTTAAATACTTCATCCGGCGGCAAACCGTTTCGATCGGCAAGCACGGTCTGTTCAACTCCTGCCCCGGGCGCCCCAAAGAGCGCGTCATCGTCGACTGGCGAGGCGGGAGCGCCGAGTTGCGCGGACGACACAGTCAGGATAGCCGCCAGCAGTGCGATCAGCGCCATCGCCGGCACTGCCTGACGAGCTACAAAAAAGATGGACAGCCAACCACTCGTCTCCTCGCGCCGGCGTTGTTCCGCGGCAATCGCGGCGCGCACGCGCGTGAAAAGAAATGGTGAAGCAGCGGCGGCCTCAGTTCCTGCTTCATCGGAAGCTGCCGCGCGCAGAACCATTCGGCCGGCGCGGTCGAGTCGTTCATTGTTGGTTTTGTCTGAGTCAAACATTGGATTGGGCTCCTTAAATATTTCGCTGCCCTTCACGAATGAAAGACGCTGCGAAACGCTTCAGGGTTACAAGTATTCCGCCTCTGGCCCGCCCGGTGCAATGACCGGACGAGCCCCTTCTTATAGCAATCTCCGCAGCACCTTCCGCAAATGCGCGCGGGCCCGGTGGGCGCGGACTTTAACTTTCGAAATGGACCATTTGGTAAATTCCGCGATCTCTGCAACTGAGAAGCCTTCGACGTCGAGCAGGGTCAAAACCATGCGATCGTCCGGACTGAGACGCGCGAGGAGCTTTTCGGCGAGATCGCGCGACACCGCCGTTCGCTCGACATCGCTGGCCGGATCCATGGCCCTCAGCTGGATCGCGAATTGATGGCTTTCATTGTCGCTGCTATCAAGCGCTTGTTCCGGCCGGCGGCGCGTGCGCCGCAACTGGTCGTAACAAGAGTTGACGGCGATCTGGGTCAGCCACGCTTTGAACGACGCGGCATGCGTGCCGTGATAAGTGCCCAGCGCGAAATAAGCTTTGGTGAAACTGTCCTGAATAATCTCTTCCATTTGCTCCCGTTGCGCAAAGAAGCGACTCGCCACCCGCGCGACATGACGGCGATAGCGCTCGAACAACTGCTCGAACGCAACTTCATCGCCGGCGGCGATCGCCGCCACCAGCGCATCGTCTGTCTGTTGTTCTGCTGGATGCACGAATGTTTACAATTTGCCGCAGGCCGCTGATGCAACGAGATGTCCATGCCGGCCGGAGCGATCGAGCTTTCGGGTTATGGCTTCTTCCAACTGATGCGATATCGTGCCGTCAGCGCCAGGCCGAGACTGGTTACCAGCAAACCGGCGATCACGATGGGCCAAACGAAGGGCAGGGAAGCCATCGCGACCCAGAAAGCGACGCCCATCAGCAATGTAACCGATTCCGATTTTACTCGCGACAGAAAGCGACGCTGCAGCCACTGGCCCGTCGCGACGAAAATCACCACCCGACCGAAAACGGTGGCCACCAAAACCAGAAGCAGTGCCAGAATTGAGATCAACGCGCCAATCACTTCCGGCAACACCAGAAGACACGCGATGACGCCGACCGTAATTACGATCGAGCCCAGCAGTCCAATTAGCGCCACGCGCACCCGGGCCAGGTTTAGACGCGCCGCCGCGCGGCTGAGCGTACATGATCGTGACCGATTGCGGATCGCGACCGGGTGCGGATTTGCCGTGATAATAGATGCCGCCCACTACAATCACGTCGCCGCCAATTCTCGATCCTTCTCGCTGAATGACTGAGCCCCCGATGGCCGCCACATCTCCGTCAACGGTGCCCTCGACAATCACGTCGCCGCCAAAGGCGATCGCGCCTTGCCTTACGGTGCCGGTAATCCTGATTGATTGTCCCAGACCGAACACCGTGGAGTTGCTGACGCCGTCGATTACGCGCGCCTGAGGGTCGCCGGGATGATCAATCGGCACCTGGGCCTGGGCCGCGACAAAGGCGAGAAGCAACACGGATAACGAGGCGATTTGTTTCAGAACCCCGACTCGTCGGGGTAGCAAGCGGATCATTTTCCATTTGTCATTTTCCATCTTCCATTTTTCGTTGGAGTGCTCATTGGCTTTTCCCTTCCGGATTGTGGGACAGACTCGAAGGCCGCAAAATGGCAAATGAAAAATGTCAAATGACAATTGGAAAATGGTCAGTTGGCGGGGAATCACCGAACTCCTATTCAATGACCTGGGCGCGATGATAATTAACGATCAAACTAGGCAGCACGGCAAGTGCGATCAAAAAGGGAAGGATAATCAAAATCAGACCGAGTCCATGCGGAGCGAGAATGAGCGCGCGGCCGACGACGCGCACGATCACCGCCGCGCCGGTGCCGGCATCGTAAAGCGCGCGCCCCGCGAGATCGAGAAGGCTTCCGGCAATCCGCAGAAAAGATCGAGCCGGTTGAAAGACCAGGGCACGTGACGCCGCGCCGAGCAGCGCAAAAGCCAGCAGCGCCAGCAAGGCGCACAACTGAAGCGCGCGCCGGCGCTCGCTCTTTTTCCGCATGCCGCTCAAATCGCTCTCGGCATGTGCGGCGACGACCCGCGAAAAGTTCCGGGGCAACTCGAACAAAGGTTCACTGAAGGCGAAGTCCAGAGTGCAAAGCAACTGGCGCTGCATCCTGAGTTCCGTCGCGCAACGCGCACACGTCTTTACGTGAGCTTCGAAACTTTCCGACGTCGCGCCGTCCAGCTCTCCGTCAAGATAGGCCGCGACGTCTTCGGTTCGGCATTCGTGGTCGTGGGTAAAATCGTCCATGAAGATTCGTCAGGCAGCTGTGATTCCGCGTTGCATAAGTTGATCGCGCATCGCTTCGCGCGCGCGGAACAAACGGTTCTTGACCGTGCCCAGCGGCAGCCCGGTCACCTCGGCGATTTCGTCGTAGCTCAGATCGTGCGAGTGTCTCAAGGCAATCAGCTCCCGATAGGCCGCCGGCAACAGTTGCACCACGGATTCAATCTCGGAGCGACGCTCCCGGCGTTCGCTCTCCTGCTCGGGAGTGAGCCGCCGGCTCTCGATGGAAATCTCGCGGCGGTCGCCGTCGATGCTGCCCGTCAGCGCCTGTTCGCGCACGGTGTGCCGGCGCAGATAATCGATCGCCGCGTTATGCGCAATTTTGTAGATCCAGGTTGAGAACTTGAACTCCGAACGATACCGCGTCAGCGAGTTGTAAACCTTGATAAAGACTTCCTGCGTCAGGTCGAGCGCCGCATCGTAGTCGCCCACCATGCGATAGACGTACGCGGCGATCGGCCGCTGGTAACGGCGCACTAGTTCTTCAAACCCCGCTTCGCGGCCGGCGATAGCGCTTGAAACCAACTCGCCATCACCCACCGCGTTCAGGCTCGTCAAAGAAAGTGTGGTACTCATCGTGGCAATTGCTTCCGGTTTTACGCTACCCGGAGAGCTAATGTTTCAAGGCTGAGCAAGTCGGGAGCCAGGTGTCGAAAGCAATGAAGAAAACCGACGAATCCGCCCTCGGGCTGCTCCTGAATTCTGGGTTCTGGCCTACGAGTTTACCACGCCAGGCGGGCCAGACCCGCAGGCGCGGCGATCGCGTCAAAGTCGAGGTCGCCGCTCGCGGGAATTGCCAATCCCACGTCCGCGGCGGCCATCGGCCGGAGGTGGACTCCCAGAGTTTCGCTGGCGACGTCCGCCACCCGCTGTTTGTCCAGGTTGTCGCCCACGATCAGCAAACGATCGACCGTGCTTTCGCCGTTGCCTCCTGAGCGTTCGCGATAAAAAAGCAGTACCCGATGCAACT
>WNGN01005949.1_pt1 | contig 10962 bp, 7 predicted proteins | sample 5400561 | NCBI WGS metagenome assembly WNGN01 (sample SAMN13153379, study PRJNA577476) | soil metagenome | isolation source: 115 cm soil or saprolite under Garry oak tree replicate 2 | place: USA:California | collected 2016-06-15 | reverse complement strand
CAGCAGTGCCGGTTACGGGGGGAGCGGCGCCGCTCCCCCCGTCGTGAGTAGACGGCGCCTCACGCCGTCGCGCTCGGGCGGCGTGGGACCGCCCGCCAGATGCGCTCGGGGCGCAGCGGCATGTCGAGGTGCCGCACGCCGAACGGCCGGAGCGCGTCGACGACGGCGTTGACGATCGCCGGCGTCGAGCCGATCGTCGCCGCCTCGCCGATGCCCTTGGCGCCCATCGGATTGTGGGGAGTGGGCGTCACGGTCGCGTCGGTCGTGAACGAGGGCAGGTCGTCGGCGTGGGGTATCGCGTAATCCATGAGGGTGCCCGTCGCGAGCTGGCCGTCCTCATCGTAGACGAGCTCCTCGAGGAGCGCCTGCGCGATTCCCTGGGCGATCCCGCCGTGGACCTGGCCCGCGACGATGAGGGGGCTGATGCGCACCCCGCAGTCGTCCACCGACACGAAGTCGCGGACCCGCACGCGTCCGGTCTCGGTGTCGAGCTCGAGCACCGCCACGTGGGCGCCGAAGGGATAGACGAGCTGGGGCGGCCGGAAGAACTCCGTCGCCTCGAGCCCGGCGTCGAGGTCGGGGGGGAGCTCGCCCGAGTAGGCGCGGGCCGCGATCTCGGCGAAGCCGAGCGCGCGATCGGGCACGCCCTTCACCTGGTAGCGGCCGTCGGCGTAGACGACGTCCACGGGCGCCGCCTCGAGCATGTGGGCGGCGATGCGCCGCGCCTTGTCCTGGACTCGGAGGGCGGCCTGGAGGATGGCGGATCCGCCGACCGCGAGGCTGCGGCTCCCGCCCGTGCCGTTGCCCATCGGCGTGTTGAGGGTATCGCCGTGGCGGACGACGATTTTGTCGAAGTCCACCCCGAGGTGGTCGGCGATGATCTGGGCGAACGTCGTCTCGTGCCCCTGACCGTGCGCCGAGGTGCCCGTGGTCGCGGTCACCGTGCCGCCGGGCTCGGCACGCACGACGGCGCTCTCGAACGGGCCGAAGCCGCACATCTCCACGTAGCACGACGCGCCGATGCCGAGCAGGTGGCGGTCGCCGCGCGCGATCCGCTCGCGCTGCTCTTTGCGAACGTCGGAGTAGCGCGCGAGCTGGAGGGCTTTCGTCAGGGCGCGGTCGTACTCCCCGCTGTCGTAGTTCTGGCCGGTGGGCGCCTTGTAGGGGAACGCGCTGGGCGGGATGAAGTTCTTGCGGCGCACTTCCTCGGGCGCCTTCCCGAGCTCCAGCGCCACGATGTCCATGAGACGCTCGAGGTAATACGCGGCCTCGGGGCGGCCGGCGCCGCGGTAGGCGGCGACGGTCGTCGTGTTGGTGAAAACACACGTGGACTGGAGATCGATGTTCGGGATCTTGTAGACCCCGACCCCCATCATGAGCGTGAGGTCGGGGATGAAGGTGAAGACCGCGTAGGCGCCGATGTTGGCCGTGACGCGCATGCGGAGCGCCGTGATCGTGCCGTCGTCCTCGACCGCGGCCTCGAGGTCGGCGACCTGGGCGCGCCCGTGCGTCGTCGCCAGCATGTGCTCGACGCGCGTCTCGACCCAGCGGAGCGGCATCCGGTAGAGGCGGGCGAGCACGGCGAGCGTCGCGTCCTCGGGGTAGAGGCCGAACTTCACCCCGAAGCCACCGCCGACCTCGGGCGCGATCACGCGGACGAGGTTCTGCGGCAGGCGGAGCGCCGTCGCGAGATCGTTCCTGAGGCTGTGGGGCGCCTGGGTCGTCGCCCACAGGACGATGCCGCCCGTGGTCGGATCGAGCGCCGCGACCGTGGCGCGCGGCTCGATCGGCACGCCGCAGAGCCGCTGGCTCACCATGCGCTGCGTGACGACCCGGCGGGCGCGCGCGAAGGCGCCGTCGGAATCGCCCGCCTTGATCGCGTTCTTGTGCTCGACGTTCCCGGGCGCGTCGTCGTGGACCTGCGGCGCGCCCCCCGCCATCGCCGCGAACGGGTCGGTCACCGCGGGCAAGGGCTCCCAGTCCACCACAATCTCGGCGGCGGCGTCCACCGCCACGGCTTCCGAGGTCGCGACGACCGCGGCGACGGCCTCGCCCACGTGACGCACCCGGTCCACGGAGAGCGGGTAGTGCTTGCGCCCGATGTTGTCGCCGCCGGGGCCGCTGCCTTCTGCGCTGGCACCTTCGAGCGGCAGCGGCGCGCAGCGGGTGCGGATGTCCTCGCCGGTGACGACGGTGAACACGCCGGGGCGCCGCGTCGCCGCGGAGGCGTCGATCCGCCGAATGCGCGCGTGGGCGTGAGGGCTCCGCACGAACGCGACGTGGTGCATGCCCGGCAGCACGACGTCGGTGACGTAGGTCGAGCGGCCGGTGATCAGCCGCGGGTCTTCCTTGCGCTTGACTTCCGCGCCCATGAGTCTCGGAGTCGCCACCCTTACACCTCCCGCCCTTCCAGCCACGCGGCGTCCGCCAGATCCTTCGCGCGCCCCGTCGCCTTCTTGTTTCGAATTAGCTCCGCCCGGCCGATCACGGGAATATCGACGCCGCCGACCCGCGTCATCGTCCGCGCGGCCCACGCCTCGTCGAACTCGACGCCGTCGATCGACGTGAGCACGTCGATGCGGCGTGGCGCGACGCCGATCTGGAAGACCGTTCCGCGCGTGACCAGGTCCTGCTCCGCGGCTCGGACCCGTCGCGCGTTGTCACGCGTCGGTCGCACCCACAGGTCGATGTCACCCGTCGCGCGTGGAAGTCCATGGACGGCGAGCGCATACGCGCCGACGACGAGGAATTCAACGCGCTCCTCTGAGAACGCGGACAATATGTCGAGGAAGTCTGGGTTCAATGACGGGCTCCCCCATGAACTCCCAGGCGTCGAGGGCCAGCGGCCACATCATCGCGAGACGCTCCTGCGGGGTGAGATCACGGACGGGGTCGCGCGGTTCCGGGTCACCCGGCCGGATGACTCGGATGGCGACGCGACGAGGGCTCACGGGCAAATCTTACCACCCGTGGCCACAGCGCGGAGCGCGGCGAACAGCCGCGCGCTCGTCACCGGGACCTCGCGGACCACCACGCCGAGGTCGGCGACCGCGTCTTCGACCGCATTGGCGATCGCCGCGGCGCCGGGGATGGCGCCGCTCTCGCCGACGCCCTTGACGCCGAGCGGGTTGATCGTCGAGGGGTGCGCCTCGAGGGCGACCAGGAGCGGCGGGAGGTGATCGGCCGTGGGGATCGCGTAATCCATGAGGCTCGCGGTCAGGAGCTGGCCGTACTCGTCGTGGACGACCTCTTCCATGAGGCCGGCGCCGATCGACTGGGTGGCGCCGCCCTGGAGCTGGCCCTCGACGATCGTCGGATTGATCGCGCGGCCGGGGTCGTGGACGATCGCGTAGGCGAGCAAGCGGACCAGGCACGCCTCCACGTCGACCTCCACGACGGCCGCGTGCGTGCCGAACGCCCACGTGACGGTCTCGGGATGGAAGTAGGTGCAGGCGTTGAGCCCGGGCTCGCCGAGGGTACGGAGCGCCTTGGACTTGATCGCCGCGTGGGCGAGCCTGCCCAGACCGACGCCGCGGGTCGGCACGCCGGCGACGAAGGCCCGGCTCGCCTCGATCCGCACGTCTTCGGGGGCGCACTCGAGCAGCTCGGCGGCGACGCGCGCGGCCCGCGCGCGCACCTCGCGCGCGGTGCGTGCGACGGCGGGCCCGGCGTTGGCCATGACGCGGCTCCCGCCCGTGCCCATGCCGAACGGGAAGAGCGTCGTGTCACCCGCGCTCACGACCACGTCCTCGAATGCCGCCCCCAGCTCGGACGCCGCGATCTGAGCGAGCGTGGTCGCATGACCCTGACCTTGCGACGCGACCCCGATCAGAACGTACACCTTGCCGCTCGGGTCGACGCGCACGGTCGCGCCCTCGTAGGGTCCGAGCCCGGTCCCCTGCGCGTAGCAGGCGAGGCCGAGGCCGATGCGGCGCGCCGTGCCGGCCTGGGCGGTCTGGCGCCGTCGCCAGTCGTCGTAGCGAAGGAGCCCGAGCGCGCGCTCGAAGGCGCTCGGGAAGTCACCGGGATCGTAGGCGATCGGGACGCCGTCCTTGTAGGTGAGACCGGGGCGGTAGGGCATCTCGTCGGGGCGCACCAGGTTACGCCGCCGGATCTCGGCGGGATCGAGGCCGAGGCGTCGCGCGCCGAGATCCATGAGCCGCTCCATCACGAACACCGCCTCGGGGCGGCCCGCGCCGCGGTACGCCGCGTTCAGCGTCTTGTTGGTGACGACGTTCGTGCCGACGTTTCGGTAATGCGCGACGCGATAGGGCCCGGGGAGGTGGTTGACCGTGTTCGCGGTGAGCCCGGCCTCCTCCGCCGGGTAGGCGCCGACGTCGGCGAAGAACCGATCGTCGAGGGCCACGATCCGCCCGTCGCGCGCGAACCCGATGCGGACCTCGTGCGACTGCTCGCGATCCTGGCCGAGGCCCGCGAAGCTCTCGCGGCGGGTCTCGACCCACTTCACGGGGCGGCCGAGCCGGAGCGCCGCGGCGGCCACCAGGATCTCCTCGGGATAGACGGAGCCCTTCGGCCCGAACGCCCCGCCCACGTCCGGCACGCGCACCCGCACGTGCTCGACGGGCAGCTCCAGCGCCGCCGCGACGATGTCGCGCAGGCGGTAGGGACTCTGGGTGGACGACCAGACGACGAGCGCGCCCGAGTCGCCGTCGCGATACGCGAGGACGCCGCGTGTCTCGATCGGCACCGCGGCGAGCCGCGGGTGCCTGAGCTTCTCGTGGACCACGACGTCCGCGGTCGCGAGCGCCCGCTCCGCGTCGCCGACGGCCCCGCGGACCGTGAGGGCCGCGTTGTCGGGCCAGCCGTCGTGGACGCGCGTCGTGGAGGCGAGCGCGGCCTCCACGGTCGCCAGCGCCGGGAGCGGCTCGTAGCCCACCTGCGCCAGCTCGAGCGCGTCGGCGACGCGGTAAGCGCTCTCTGCCACCAGGACGGCGACGGGCTCGCCCACGTAGCGGACGACGTCCTTCGCGAGGATGGGCTGGCCCCAGGGGCGGCCCGTTTTGCCGACACCGTACGCACCCGGCATCGCCCGGGCCGCCTCGGGCAGCTCGGCGGCGCTCCACGCGGCGACGACGCCCGGCAGCGCGCGCGCCTCGTCGAGTGCAAGCTTGGTGATCCGCGCATGCGCCTCGGCGCTCCGCACGACGCCGAGGTGGAGCATGCCCTCCCGCGTCAGGTCGTCCACGTACCGGCCGGCGCCCGTGAGCAGCCGACGGTCTTCCTTCCTGGGGGGCGAGGCGCCTATCATGGCGAAGAGAGTGTACATGGTCGGGCTCGATCTTGTGCGCCGCGATGTGCAGACGCTGCGTCTCCGATGGAAGCTGACCGCCGCGAGCGTGCCGGCGAACCTCGCCGGGGCGCTGGCCGCGTTCTCGTACTTCCACTTCATCGACTCCCAGGCGCTCCCGGCGGTGCAGGTGAAGGGGAAATCGGTGGACGTCGAGGTCTACGAGCTCAAATGATCGAGACCGTCCGCGGCTGGATCGACGCGGCGGAGCGCGTCGTGGCGCTGACGGGTGCCGGGATCTCGACCGACTCCGGGATCCCCGACTTCCGCGGACCGCAGGGGGTGTGGACCCGGAACCCCGGCGCCGAGAAGCTCGCGACGCTACAGCACTACCTCGCGGACCCCGACGTCCGGCGGCGCGCCTGGCGGAGTCGGCTCGAGTCGCCCGCGTGGCAGGCCAAGCCGAACGCCGGGCACCTGGCGCTCAGGGCCCTCGAGCGGCGGGGCAAGCTCCACGCCCTGATCACCCAGAACGTCGACGGGCTCCACCTCGCGGCGGGCTCCTCCCCCGAGCGCGTGATCGAGATCCACGGGACTCTTCACGAAATCGCGTGCCTCGCCTGCGGCGAGCGGGCGCCGACCGAGCGCGTCCTCGCGCGCGTGCGGGCGGGTGAGGAGGACCCGCGCTGCCGCTCGTGCGGCGGGATTCTGAAGACCGCGACGATCTCGTTCGGTCAGGGCCTGGTGGCCGAGGACCTCGCGCGCTCGGAGCGCGCGGCGCGGAGCTGCGATCTGATGCTCGCCGTGGGCACGAAGCTCTCGGTGTGGCCGATCGCGGGCGTCGTGCCGGTCGCCAAGGAGGCGGGTGCCCGGGTGGTCATCGTGAACGCCGAGCCGACCGAGATGGACGAGCTGGCCGACGCCGTCCTGCGCGGTTCGATCAGTGAGCTCTTGCCCCGCGTCGTCGGGGCAGGCGGCTGACCCTGCGCCGGCCGGCGCTCAAAAGGAGAAGAGGATGCCGACCTCAGGCGCAAAGTCTGGGGCCTTGGAGGTGAGGCCGAATCCGCTGTTCAGCTTGATTGTGATGTTGGGCCTCAGCTTCCACTGAATTTCCGCGATCGCCGAAAGCTCGTCCTGCTCGCCTTCGATCGCCAAGACCAGGCGCCACCGGTCGCTGAGCCTCTTCACGTACTCGATCCCGTACTCGCCGAACTCGAAATCCCCTTCTGCCGCCGAGTACCCATAGGATCCCTTGAGCATGAGCGTGCCCCAGGGGAAGCCCTTGGTGAGGTTGACGCCGAGATTCAGCTCCCAGTCTTGGGTCCCGATCACGTGCTTGTTCTTCTGCAGGGGGAAGACGACTTCGAAGAAACTGATGAGCTCTGGCCTCACCTCGGTTTCCTCGAACCAGCGATAGCGGATCTGGGCTTCGGTATCACCGACGCCCGATTCGCGAAAGGTCTGGGGCATCGACGAAAAATCGTCGCGAGACTTGCTCTGGCTGGCGGTCGTGTACACGGCGGATTCGAATTCGACGGCGAGGCTGTCGGTGATGCCGTAGGCGGCGAAGATCAGGGCCTCGTGGTCCTCCCGCTTCGCCCTGAAATCCCTGTCCAGCCCGAAGCCGAGCTCGCTGGGCTTGTACTCGGCGTCGCGGTTCCGCGTGTACTCGTAGAAGAGATAGACCAAGAGCTCATGCTTTCGGACGTAGGTTCCGAAGAGCGAGGTGTGGATGCCGTCGCCACGGTCCGCGAGATAAGGACGGGACTTCCACTCCTCTGACTGGGCGCGGGCTTGCGCCGTCGCCGTCCCAGCCGCGCCCTCGCCAGCATCCCTCCCGAGCCGGAACACCTTGTCATCGAGTGTGAGCGCTCCCCGTGTCTCGACCGGCTCGCCCCAGTTGAGAGCGAAGGGGTTCCGGGTCGCCGCCTCCTGCCCCGAGGCGGCGGTCGCGAAGAGGACCAACGTGAGCGGTCCAACCACGTGGTGGATCTTCATGACGATCCCCCTCGCGCGGCGGCGGATCTCTGTGGGAGGTGGCTACAGATACTCGGAGCGTGGCCGCGATCGGCCCGCGAAGCAACCCGGTGAACTCCGGATTTCGGCTTCGGAAAAGACCGGCCGGTTCCGGAATTCTGGCCCGGGCTCAGTGCAGGACGGCCTCGTGTCGGGCGCCGACTGGTGCCGGCGCGCATGCCGAGCGCGTTCCGCGGGTGGACTACTCGCTCGCGTTATTTGATGGTGTCGTGCAGCCCGAGCTCCGCGAGCTTCGTCGCGGTCGGCTCGCCCGTCTCGGGGCTCCAGCCCGCCATCTCGTAGTACGTCCGCCGCGCCGCGAAGAATTCGTCCGGATCGATCTTCTGGCCCTTCAGGGCGCCGTTGCCGATGCCCTCGTGGAGCCGCTGGGGCAGCACGTCGTCGGCGGGCGTGAAGCCCTCGCGGCAGTTGAACAGGCGCGCCAGCGTGTTGTTGCGCTCGCCGACCTTCATCAGCTCGTAGAGACTCATGTTCCAGCCGGTGACCGCGTTGATGTAGTCGACCATCGGTTGGAGCTCGAGCCCGTTGAGCGGCGTGCCCACGAAGTCGCACATCCCGACCGAGTTGTAGGCGCTCCACACCTTCTGCGTCTCGAAGAACGCGCGCACCTTCTTGGCGTCGAGCGCGAGTGGATCGAGCGGCTCGATGAGGCCGAGCACCCCGAGCGGGTGGCCCTGCGGGTGGAAGCCGGCGTAGAGCGGGTCGTGCGGCGCCTCCATGTGGTCGGCGCCGGTCGGCGAGAGCGCGTAGGCGAGCGAGAGCCCCTTCTTGCCCCGCGGGTCGTGCATGGGCAGCTCCTGCCCCTTGACGTGCAGCGCGAACCGCTCGGCGCCGCGACCGAGCTCGCGGGCGGCGCGCTTGACGCCCTCGCCGAGGAGCTTGCCGAGCCCCTCGCGCCGGCCGATCAGGTGGACGAGCTGGACCACGGCGTCGGCGTTGCCCCACGTGAGCTCGACGCCCCCCGTCATCCCCGGGGTGATGATCCCGTGCTCGTAGCACTCCATCGCGAACGCGACCACCGCGCCCGTCGAGATCGAGTCGAGCACGTACTGGGCGTACAGCTGGTTGATCAGCGCGAGCGCGTTCAGATCGCTCACGCCGCAGAGGGACCCGGAGGCCGCGAGTGTCTCGTACTCGGGCCCGCCGTACTTCGGCGTCACGCCGAGCTCCTTCACCTCGACCTCGCGCTTGCACGCGACGGCGCAGGCGTAACAGGTGCCGCGGTTGACCAGAATGGTATCGCGCATCGTCTGGCCGCTGATGGCGCGCGCCCCCTCGAACGAGCCGTCGCGGAAGTTGCGCGTGGTCAGGATGCCGCTCGCCTCGAGCGCCAGCACGGCGCTGGCGGAGCCGAGCTGGTGGAAGCGGTCCTTGGCGCGGTCGTAGTGTTCCTTGAACCAGACGAGCTGGCCCTTCGCCTTTTCCTTGTCCGCCGCGGCGGGGGGCCTCGAGCCGCGGGCGACGATCGCCTTGAGGTTCTTCGCGCCCATCACGGCGCCGAGGCCGCCGCGGCCGTGGAAGTGCTTGAGCTGGTTCACGATCGCCGCGAACCGCACACCGCGCTCGCCAGACATTCCGGTCTGCAGCACGCGGATCCGCTTGTCGCCGAGCTCGGCCTCGAGGCCGTCCTGGACCTCACCCGAGAGCTTTCCCCAGTACGGCTGGGCGTCCCGGAACTCGACCTGGCTGTCTTTGATCCAAAGGTACGTCGGCTTCTCGGACCGGCCGCGGACCGTCACGCCGTCGAACCCCGCTGCGCGCAGCTCGGGCCCCCACCAGCCGCCCGCCTCGGACTCCCCGTAACCGCCCGTCAGGGGCGACTTGGCCGCCGCGGTGTAACGGTTGGTGCCGGAGAGTGACAGGCCGTTGATGACGCTGGTCATGAAGACCAGCATGTTGTCGGGGCCGAGGGGATCGACACCGGCCGGCATGTCGCGAAGCAGCAGATGGCACGCCAGGGCGCCGCCGCCCAGGTATTTCCGGATCGTGACCTCGGGGATTTCCTCGACACGGGTCTGACGGGCGCTCAGATCGACGTGCAGGATCTTCGCGGTGACGCCGGACGCCATAGCCGTCTCCTCCTCGTGGGGCGAACTCTCCGGCAGGCTATCACGCGACGGGCCTCAGGTCCACGCGGGCGCCGTGCCCCAGCGGTTCACGAAGGTCGTCGCCGACGTCGGCCGGCGCCGGCTTCCGCCGAACGCCCCGCGCGGATAGCCGAGCGGGATCGCGAAGTGGAAGCTCGTGTCCTTGGGAATCCCGAACAGCGCGTGGAAGCGGTCCATCACCTTGGCGTGGAGCGTCGTCGGCACGGAGCCGATACCGAGGGCGCGCGCGGCGAGCATGAGGTTCTGGCAGGCGGGGATGACCGAGTTGGCCCCGCCCGGCGGGACGGCCAGCGCCAGGACGACGCATGGCGCGTCCTTCATCTCGTCGGCGAGCTGGGCCGCGGCGCGGTAGCTCTTGTCCTCGGGCGGGATGTCCTCCAGCTTCGTCCAGCGTCGCTCGTCCCAACGCTTGGCCCACCACGCCTCGTGGTAGAGCGCACCGAACTCGCGGATCAGCGCCCGGTCCGTCACGACCAGGAACCGCGCGATCTGGCGGTTGCCCCCGTTCGGCGCCTTCGAGGCGGCCTCGAGGATGAGCCGGATGTCGTCCATCGGGATCGGGTCGGGGCGGAACCGACGGATGGAGCGCTGGGTGAACATCGTCTCGCCGACGGGCATGGAGAGCCGCACGTAGTCCATGGTCATCCCCTCGCCAGGTTCAGATCCTCGGGCGCCGTCGGTGCCACTCGGTGGCCTGCTCGTAGGCGTGGCCCACGCGCAGCACCGTCGCCTCGTCGAATGGCCGTCCGGCGATCTGGAGGGAGAGCGGCAGCCCCTGCGAGGAGAAGCCGCAGGGCACCGCGAGAGCCGGCAGCCCCGTCATGTTGAACGGCGGCATGTTGCTCTTCGGGAAGCCGAAGCTCGGGTCCCACACGACGGCGAACGTCGGCGCCGGCTTGGGCGTCGTGGGGGTGACGAGGACGTCGACGCGCCTCAGGACCTCGAGCATCTCGGCCTGAAGCCGCGCGCGCAGGCGCTGCGCCTGGACGTACTCCGAGCCCAGGATGAGCCCGCCGGCGAGGACCCGCTCGCGCAGGACGTCGCCGTAGAGCTCGGGATGGGCGCGCACGTCGCGCTCGTGGTAGGCGAAAGCCTCGGCCATCAGGATCGCCAGGAACGCCCACGACGCCAGGATGGACGGGATCTCGACGTCGGTCACCACGGCGCCGAGCAGACGGAGCTCAGCGAGCGCCTGCTCGAACGCCTTCTCGACCTCGGCGTCCGCGCCCTCGAGGAAGTACGCGCGTGGCACGCCGACGCGGAGCCCGCGGATTCCCCGGCCGAGCGGTTCCGCGTAGTCGGCGACGGGCTCGCGACTCGACGCCGGGTCGGCCGGGTCGTGGCCGGCGAGCGCCTGCAGCAAGAGCGCGCAGTCCTCCACCGTCCGCGCCATCGGCCCCGTGTGGTCGAGCGACCACGAGAGCGTGAGCACGCCCGCGCGGCTGACGCGCCCGTACGTCGGCTTGAGACCGACCAGGTTGCAGAAGGCCGCCGGGCCGCGGATCGAGCCGCCCGTGTCCGAGCCGAGCGCGCCGTGGACGAGCCCGGCCGTGAGCGCCGCCGCCGAGC
>WNGN01006033.1_pt1 | contig 10966 bp, 11 predicted proteins | sample 5400561 | NCBI WGS metagenome assembly WNGN01 (sample SAMN13153379, study PRJNA577476) | soil metagenome | isolation source: 115 cm soil or saprolite under Garry oak tree replicate 2 | place: USA:California | collected 2016-06-15 | reverse complement strand
AAGTCGGCACCCAGTAGCGGCTGGTGATGCCGATACCGTGGACGAGCACGACAGAAGGCGCTTCATAACGGGCAGGACTGACCGATACGCGCGCGTGCATGCGGAAGTCGCCGACTTGCGTCCACTGGCTTTCGATCCAGCCGGCCTCGGCGCCAGTCCGGCTCCAGGCGCGCTCAATCCATAAAGTGTCTTTGGGCATGACTCATGCGGCGAGACGCTCGGCGATGGCGCCAAGCCAACCGCGACGTCGGTGACGCGCCCGCACCCACCAGGTCGCTGCTCCCAGCAGCGTTCCAATGGCCGCCGCAGCCAGGACTAGCAGAGGTGCTTTGCTGGAACCCTCACGCGCCTGCCAGCCGCCGCTGATCGAGGCATATTCGGGCATAGGCGTGAACAGGTTGCCTTCGCCCGGCGGCGCCGCCTTGTCCTGGAAGAAGTGCTCCTTTTCAACTTTTTGCGCGGCCAGTTTCTCCACTGTCCCGGGAGCCAGGGTATGCACCATAGATGCTACGCGCCCACTCATTCCCGAATGCATCTCGCGTCGCGGGCGTTGGGCCAGGCGCACGATGTCGCGCGCCACCATGCGCGCGTCATAGATTGGCGTCATCGGCTTGGCCACCTTTCCGGTGTAGTTCGCTCCCTGCTGGTAGAGAGGCGTATCGATCGCGGCGGGCAGAAGAGTGCAGACATCGATGCGCGTGTCCCGCAGCTCCTGGCGCAGGCATTCGCCAAGACCGCGAATGGCAAACTTGGTCATCACGTAATAGCTGGCAAAGGGCTCACCCATCACCGCGACTTGCGATGCGACATTGATGAGCACGCCAGCGTTCTGCTCGCGGAAGTAGGGGATGACGGCGCGCGCACCGTAGATGTAGCCCAACAGGTTGACGTCAATCACGCGCCGTAGTGCCTGGGAGGGCGCCTCTTCAAAGCGCGCAAATAGCGTTACCGCCGCGTTGTTGACCCAGAGATCGATGCGGCCGAAAGTTTCGATGGTGCGCCGCGCCAATTGGCGCACCGCTTCTTCATCGCTCACATCGATCGCTATGGCCAGCGCTCGCGCTCCCAGGCGTTCGCACTCTTCCGCCACTTCACCCAGCGCCGGTTGGCGGCGGGCGGCGACAACGACCGTACTTCCCTGCTGCGCCAGCTGCAAAGCGGTAGCGCGACCGATTCCACTGGAAGCTCCAGTAATAACGGAAACCGAATCTTTCAGTTTCTTAAGCAACACGACACATCCCTCCGCGGTGGTTACGGCACTTGGTGCGATGCCCAGGCCGCTAAACGAAGATGTCCGGTAACCAGTTGGTTACCACGCAATCGGCTTGGCACCCATGCGCTTGAGCGCCTGATTGGCGCTTGAGAACGGATTCGGGGGCCGGAGAAATGCTGCTCCTTCGCGAGTAATGGCCGCCGGATGTGTGTGACGGACAATGTCAACTCCCCGGCGCCATCTACCAGCGGATTCGGCGGCTACCCGAATACCGCCGCGTTCAAATATGTCGTACGCGTTCTGGCCCCAGAGCAAGAATACCGCGTGGCCCGTCTTGCGAGTGGCGATGAATGATAGCACTCTGTAGATCAGAGGCTCCCATAGCGGGAAGTGGCTGCGACACCGTTTCGGTCGTCCAGAACGCATGTCGACACTGATGGTCAGACTCGTATTGAGAAGCAGCACGCCTTGGTTCTGCAGATGGTCGAATAATTGTCGGGGCGTTTGTAAGTCCAGCGTACTTTCCCGCACATCGCGGGCGAGAGTTTTCCAGCCGCAGTCTCCCGAAGCGTAAGAGGCATCGTGGGTTCGGGCAGTGGCGAGTGCCTGGACAATGCGACGCAGGCTGGCGGCGATCAGTCGGTTATTCTCCGGCCAGTCGGTGAGATTTCCTTGTTCGAAGGCGCGGCCGGTTGCCCAAACAGGGTTGGGATAGGGTTCTTGACCAAGAATGATGGCGCAGACATCATTGGGTGCAACATCGGCAAAGGCACGGAAGACATAGGCGCCCGGCGGGCCGCCGGAAACCGATCTTCCTTTGCGCCCGGGAACGATAATCTCGCCGGAGTGAACTTCGTGGTCAAAGGCGCGGCTTTCAAAGTTGAGTTGGATTCCGCGAAGAATTGCGCGCCACTTTGCGAGCAGGTCGTCTTCCCATCCCGCAAACGTCCTGCGAAGCACGCCACGAAGGCTCACGGTTTAATACCGATCAGGATTGAGTCCGGAATTGAGAATCGTTGGTTTGAGACATTTCTCCAATTCAGCAACTTAGCTCAATTTGGGGTACTCTCCACGTAAACGATTCGACCCGCTCACGGCCGGTTGCCCGAAAGAGCCAAGCGAAAAGAGTCTCTTGCAGTAGCACTTGCTGGGTAGTTCGATGTCATCCTAGTGATGGACCTGGTTGCTCATGTTCGCGCTGCTGTTGACATCGTTGTCGGCCATCTCCACCCTGATCGGTGGCTGGGCCGCAATCCGGGCGCGCCGATGGACGCACTTGCTGCTGGGGTTCGGCGCCGGTGCTCTGCTTGGCGCCACGTTTTTCGATCTGCTTCCCGAAGCGATTTCCGCCGCGAACCGGCGCGGCTGGAGCAGTCGTAAGGAGCTTGCCCTGGTGGTGATTGGCTTCGTGATCTTTCACGTGGCGGAGCGGTTTATCGAATTGCATGGCTGCCCGACTTGCGAGTCCGAAGTGGAGGTTCGCCGGCATGTTGGCCGCGTAAGCGCCTTCGGATTGATCGGGCACAGCACGATGGATGGCGCATCCATCGCGGCAGCCACGCTGGTGTCGTGGCAGACTGGCCTGATTGTGGCCATCGGAATCATCGGCCACGATGTAAGCGACGGGCTGAACACAATGCTCCTGGTCACGCGCGGCGAGCGAGCCGAAAAGAAAGATTTTGGGTTTTTGTTAGCCGATGCCATCGCACCGGTTTTGGGTGGCGCTATCGTCCTTGTGTCGGCGCTGTCGCCGCAAGCTGTCGCCATTTTTCTGGGAGTGACCTCCGGGTTCTTCCTTTTCATCGCTACCGGCGATCTTCTACCAGACGCTCACCGCCGAGCTCCAGGTTTCATCGTGACTGCTGCGATGTTGGCCGGGATCGTCTTTCTGTACGTTGTCGTAAGAGTGGTTGGTTCGGCCTCCTAACAAACCGGCCGAGCGTGCCACTTATGCAGCCGGTTGCCGCGTAAGCGCCGCCATGAGTTCTTCGACAGTGATGAGCGCCCCGCCAGCTTCTTTGATTTCATCGAGGAAGATCTGTGCGCTCGTCTCATCCAGATGGCGAATGGCATCGGTGACTACGCGAAGCCGATATCCGCGGCAAGTGAGTCCGCGCCACGCGTAGGCAACGCAGATTTCAGTGACCACGCCGTACAAAATGATTTCGTGCGCCGGACCGAGTTGGTCGAGTAGTCGGTCGGTGTTAGGGTTGGAGAAAACGTCCAATTGCTGCTTCTCCAGGACTATTTGCTGGTAGCTCAACAGGTCGCGTGGGAGTTTAACAAGGCGATTGGGAAGAATCAGCGCATTCGGTAGCCGAGTTTCAGCGATCTTCTGCTGTCCGGGTGTGCCGACCAAGCAATGCGGAGGGTAGTGCGCAAATTCCGGATCACCGTGGCGATGGGCGCAGGCGGAGGCAATGACCAGGACGTCATTCTTCCCGGCCCAATCCGTCAATCGCTGCAGGTTGGGAACAATTGCTTCCGCGCCGGGTACGTAGAGTTTGCCGTCCGGATAAATGAAATCGGCTTGCGTATCGACGTCCCAAAACAAAATCGAGGCTGGCATGGGTCACCCGTGATTTGACCGGATCAAAACTGGTGGTTCTCGATGACTTCTCGCGAGGTTCCAAAGCTCTGTCAGCCTGCGGCTCATCCGGACGGGGTAAGGGGCAGGATTAGTCAAGGCCCGCACCTCGACCGGCAGGCTACGCAGGGCTTGAGTTGCATACTTGCGTATTTCGTTCACGCGCGGTGATGGAGCTAGCCGCTTGCCATTGCGCATGACGCAGGAGAGCAACGGCTCACCCGCAGGAGTCTCATCCGCAAGTCCCAGCGTGTCCTGCACACAAGTTTCATTCTCCATAGAACGAAATACCTGTTTGCGGCCCGGGTGGCTGAGCTTGTCGTGGCTCAATTTCAGTCGTGGTTGACGATCGAACTCGACCAGCTTGTACACGCCGCTCAATGCGGGCGCATCCTGCGAAGTGGCCAACGCGGTGCCCACCCCGAAAAGATCAATGGGGGCCTCTGCCGCCAGCAAGGCGGTAATGGATGCTTCGTCGAGGTCGCCGCTGGCCACGATCCTGGTTGCAGTTAGCCCAGCCCGGTCCAGGCGCTTGCGCACCTGCTTGGAAAGCGCGACCAGATCGCCGCTGTCGAGGCGCACGCCTGGCGGTCGAAGTCCCGCAGCAATGACGCTGTCAAGCGCCGCCAGGGTGTCGTAGGTATCGAGCAGGAGCACGGCGTGCTGCGGAAAAACGCGGTTGAAATCCTGCAAACTCCGCCCTTCGCTTTCGTAGGCCATCACAAAAGAGTGCGCCAGCGTGCCGAAGCTGGGGACGCCGAAACGATAGTGGGTCTCGACATTGGAGCTGCCAACGCAGCCTCCAATGTAGGCTGCACGAGCCGCCAGCACTCCTGCCTGCGGCCCATGGGCGCGCCGGCTGCCGAATTCCACCACCTCACGTCCGCCTGCACTTTGCACCACGCGGGCCGCTTTGGTCGCGATCAGAGTCTGGAAGGTGATGGTAGTGAGCAGGAAGGTTTCAACGATCTGCGCCTCGATGATGGGAGCGGTGACGCGCAGCAGCGGCTCCAGCGCGAAAACCGGCGTTCCTTCTGCCATAGCCCAGACTTCACCACTGAAGCTTAAGTGCCTGAGAAAGTCAAAGAAGTCCTTTCCGACGTGCGAGAACGCGGGGTGGCGGCGCAGAAATTCGATCTGCTCGGGTAAGAATGCCAGGTTTTCCAAGTAGTCGAGTGCTTGCTCAAGACCTGCGGCAAGAAGATAGCCTCGGCTAGAAGGCAGATTTCGAATGAACAGCTCGAATGTGGCCGGGGCATTGACGCGGTTCTCGAAGAAGGCCGCTGCCATCGTGAGCTCGTATAAATCGACCAGCAGCGCCTGGCCATCAACACCTGGGCATTGCCTATAATCAGCGCTCATCTCATTTTGTACCTCTGCATGCAAATTCGTGGGTGTTGCATAGTGATGAATCCGCTGGACACTTCAATGATATCGAACCCGAGCTCTTTACATTCGCGGACAAAATCTGGGTCATCCCATATTTGATGCGGCGGCAGCTCTCCCCTATGAATGGAAGCTTGCTCTCTACATTGCCGATGCTTGTGAGGATGTATTTCATACGCGAGAAGAAGCTTGAAATCTTAGGCGGAGGTGGCGAACACGTTTTCTACAGCTCCCCCGATGGACAGCACGTGAGCAATTGGGAGCTGATCCACACTCCCGAATACAGTGCATTCAAAGAAGGTTTTCATGCTGGCTTCGAGGGGCGACCACCCCGGCCAGAAGACGTAGGGTTGGGCATGCAAGCCGATTACGAGACAGGATTCCGCTGCGGCAGTTTGGAAAGAAAGAAATAAAAAACGTGCGCTGCGGAGCGTAAGCGCAGTTTGGCGTATCTGATTGCGATTACTCGCGCGGGTGCTCGCACGCCTTAGCTGTAAAATGCACAGATATTGCGGGTAGCAGGAAGGACCCGTTCGCGAGGGCTAAATTTTGCCCACGCTGAGAGCCAGGAGACGACCATGACCACATTCGACCATCAGGTGGCGGCTGCCAGGCAATGGTTCGCGAGCCCACGGTTCGCCGGGATCGTCCGTCTCTACTCCCCGCGCCAGGTGGCCGAGCAGCAGGGTACGATTGCCAGCGACCACAGCGTGGCACGGCGGGCAGCCGAGGAGTTCTACGCCCGGTTGCGCGACCTATTCGAACAGCGCAAGCAGATCACGACCTTCGGTCCCTACTCGCCGGGCCAGGCGGTGACGATGAAGCGGATTGGCATCGAAGGCATTTACCTAGGCGGCTGGGCGACCTCCGCCAAGGGATCGGTCTCAGAAGATCCAGGTCCGGACCTAGCGAGCTACCCCCTCAGTCAGGTGCCAGACGAGGCAGCCGGCCTGGTGCGAGCGCTTCTCACGGCCGACAAGAACCAACACTTCCTGCGCATGCGGTTGACTGAAGAACAGCGCCAGGCAACCCCAGCTATCGACTATCGGCCCTTCATCATCGCCGACGCTGACACGGGTCACGGTGGGGACGCGCACGTACGCAATCTGATCCGCCGCTTCGTCGAGGCCGGAGTGCCGGGCTACCATATCGAGGACCAGAGGCCCGGTGCGAAGAAGTGCGGCCACCAGGCGGGTAAGGTGCTGGTGGGGCAAGACGAGCAGATCAAGCGCCTCAACGCCGCCCGCCTGCAGCTCGATATCATGCGGGTTCCGGGCATCATTGTGGCCCGAACCGACGCTGAGTCCGCGGCGTTGCTCGAGAATCGGAGCGACGAGCGAGACCAGCCCTTCATTGTCGGCGCCATCAACATCGACGTGCCAAGTTACAAGGTTGGCTATCTAGCGATCTTGAGGAGGCTCGTCGAACTGGGAGTCGCGGAGATCAGCGGACACCTGCTGTTCGCCGTGTCGGAGGCCGAGTACCTGGCGACCTTAGCTTGGCTCGAGCGGGTCGGGCTGATGAGAATGATTGCGGAGAGTGCTCAGGCCCTCAGGGATGTCACGGCGACCGAAATCGAAGCTGCACTGGATAGGATCGAAACGCGCTATATGGAAAGCTGGCAGGCGGAAGCCGATTTGAAGACGTATGGGCAGGCGGTGGCTGACGTAATAGAGTCCCGCACGGAGGAGGGCGAGCGTTTCGACATGACCGTCGAGGAATGGCTGTCGTTCTCGAAACGAGCTTCTTTCTACGAGATGCGCGAGCGAGCGAAGGCGATGGGCATGCAGGTCACCTGGGATTGCGAACTGGCCAAGACCTCTGAAGGCTTCTATCAGGTTCAAGGCGGGATCGATTACGCCATCGCGAGGTCGCTCGCCGTGGCGCCGTTCGCTGACATGTTGTGGATGGAGACCAAAACGGCGGACCTCGGGGAGGCCAGAAAGTTCGCGCACGCCATCCACGCGGAATATCCCGACAAGATGCTGGCGTACAACCTGTCGCCATCGTTCAACTGGGACACCACGGGCATGAGCGACGAGGAGATGAAGCGGTTCCCCGAGGAGCTCGGGAGACTCGGCTTCGTCTTCAACTTCATCACCTACGGTGGTCACCAGATCGACGGCTTGGCCGCGGAGGAGTTCGCGACCGCGTTGAAGCAAGAGGGGATGCTGGCGCTGGCACGCCTGCAGCGCAAGTTCAGACTACTGGAGTCGCCGTACCGGACGCCGCAGACCCTGGTCGGAGGACCACGGCTGGACGGCGCGTTGGCGGCTTCGTCGGGACGCGCCGCGGCGACGAAGGCGATGGGAAAGGGATCGACGCAGTTCCAGCACCTCGTTCAGACTGAGGTGCCGCTCAAGCTACTGGAGGAGTGGCTCGCGACGTGGAGGAAGCACTGGAACTACCCGGCGAAGATTCGCGTCGAGCTGCGTCCGCACACCGCAGGTTCGGAGCTTTTGGAGTTGACGGTACTGACCGAGCCCAGCAGGGAAAAGCTCGCCAACGTCGTCTTCTCCAACATCCAGGATCGTCGCGGCCGCAACATCCTCTCGATTCGCGACCAGAACACCCTCGCGCCGCTCCGCAAAAAGCGACTGATGACGCTCGTGCACCTGTTCCTGATCCACCGCTACAAGGCTGGCTCGGTGCACTACGTCACGCCGACCGAGGACAATGAGGTCCAGACGCAGAAGATGAAGAGCATGGGGATATTCTCGGATGTGCACATCGAGATTGGGCAAATCATCGTCGCGGAGGTCAGCAAGGAACGCGTTGCCGAGTTGCTCAAGCCTGACGGAGAGGCTCTCGTGGAGATGATCCGGACGACATCGGCACGGGCGGCGTAGTGCCAGGCGCAGATGTGGGAGGCCGAGCCGGTGCCTGATCAGCAGACTCGATGAGATTTTTGGGCGGCTTAGGCTCAGGAGGCGGTTATGCGAGTGCACCCCTTCTCCAATCTCCCGGTTGTCCAAGAAAAAGGGCGAGTGAGTTGTGCCGCGAATAATTCGCCCACGCGCAGCTTCCGGTCACGCAGGTAATCTCCAAGCAAAGAAATTTGTTTTGGGACCAAGCTGAAACTTACTTGTACATGTACGCGCTGACACTGGCCATGTAATCGCGATGTGCCTTGCCGTCAATGAGCGCGAGGAAGGACTGGCCAATCGTGCGCTGTTCCTCAGGCGTACGGCTGCTGCCTGCAGCGGCAATGGCCGCATTCACCTTGTCCACCGCGTCCATGCTGGGCGCGGTGTAGACCACAAAGCGCATGCCCGGGTCTGTAGTGTGTACCTGTTCAACTTCCAGCTCATATGAGGTTAGGGTGCCATTCGCGAATAGTTGATCAAGCACTGGTCGGTTGTATTTTTCCCATAGCTGCCTCCAGTCCTGCCCTTTGCCAGGCAAAACCAAACTTTCACTGACGAGCAGCACGCCTGCGGTTGGCTGCGTGGTGCGCGAACGATGCACGAGAGACCGGAACAAATAATCGCGGTGTTTGGCGGCGGTAATCGCGGGGCTCGGAGGCCTGCTGATCAGCTCGGCACGGGCGCGCTCAATCCCAGCAAGAGTTGGAGCTGACCACCAGACGCCGTGTGTCTCGCCGTCGATTTCATGCACATAGGTGGAAAAAATTCCCCAACTAATAATCGTTCCATTTGCGGCCAGGCGTTCCAGCACTGGCCTGGTGTTTTGCTGAGCATAGGCTGTGAACGCATCCCACTGCTGGCGTGGCACGCCCCAGCTTGCGACATAGGTATAAACAGGTGGTTCTTGCGGCGGGGCTGCCGGCTGTTGCGCCGCTGCGATGGTGGAAAACAGCAACAGCATACCGGCAAACAGGAGAGAACGGTGCTTGCACATTGCAATCCTCCGGAAAAAATCTGGGATGGGCGGGTTCAAATTACCCCCTGAAAAACGGGGGAAATCTAAATTTCCGGCCCGGGGCGTGTCAACCCTTTCCGGATCGCGCTGTAACCTGCTGCAGCCTGGAGGTGCAGAGAAACTGCTCGGCTTAGAAGCGGGACGAGAAAGCAGCAACTGCCGTTCCCGAGTCACTGCTTGACCTGTCTCCTCGGCGGCCAATGCTTAAGGGCTCCAGCGCCAGCACTAGGGTTGCCTCTCCCGCATCGCGTTGTTCCGATTTATTATGATCCCATCTGTTCCAGCAGCGAGGTGCCCCACATGTCCGAACCGGACATCCGCCAGTATGACGTGCAAGCCCGCTCCACCGACACTTTCGGCCGCGTACTCTGCACTGCCCGCAACCACCACTTCATCGTGGACGGCCCTGAACAAAACGGCTGTCCCGGCGAGGAGATTAACCCGGCGGAGATCTTCCTCTCCGGTGTGGCTGCCTGCGGTGTCGAGCTTCTGCAAGTGCTGGCCCGGTCGCAAAATGTCCCCTTGCAAGCAGTCCGCGTGAACATCTCCGGCTTGATGGACCGCAGCCGTCCCGTGCGCCCCGACGTCACCGTCTTCAACTCGGTTCAGCTGGACTTCCACTTTCAAGGCGTGAACCAGCAGCAAGGCCGCCAACTGCTAGACGCCTTCAAGGGCAGGTGACCGCTCTACGGCTCGGTCGCAGTTGCGACCCCGGATGTCACGGTGGAAATGCACATGGACCACTGAGCCCATCATTATGAACGAGATGTTAGCGTCGGTTCGTTGGGGCTGGCAAGATCATCGCGACTAGACCGCGTCCTCTGATTACCGTTCCGGACAGAAGCCTACCGAATCAATAATGCGGCCTTCGCGTCTGTCGCAGAGCAAGTGCAAAGCTTCGGCCGCCGAGATTTACTCCTTCTTGCACACGACCGGTAATGCCGACTTTTGCTCCTTTTGAGGGGACCCCATAGTTTTCGCTCAGCACCCATATCTTTCCGCTACCGTCATCCATCTCGAACGCGCCTGTGCCAAGGAGTCCGATGCTGGAGCTTACCGTGCCCGAAATGGCGACCTCCTTGTTCGCGTAGCGGCCAGGATTAGTCGTAATATTCCCGATTTTCGTGTGCTGCGGACATGCTGTAAGCAGCGCCGCAAGAGCGAAGACGAACAGCAGAACTGACTTGCGTTGAATTGAGGTTTGCATGTTCTACTCCCGATATTTCCACCGCCAGATTATAGCTGTTCATCTGAGGTGACGGCTCGGACGGCTGTTACTAGCCGTTGATACCGACTCATCAACGACCATTGCTGCTCTGGCGGCGCGACTGCTACTTCGAAAGGCCACGAATTGCAGCCTGCGCTTCGATCCTATCGATCACGATCGCCTTCGAACCGCCGCGCTGATAGACCTTGCCGCTGGCGATCACCTTGTCTCCGGCAAACGGCAGAAGTTTCGGGTTCTGGCCACTGGCTGGGGTGGTATCGGCGATCGGCCAGTAAATCGTTCCCTCCTGGGTGAGAATTACCAGTTGGGATCCTGCGTTTGCGCACGAGGTCGCACATTGCTTGCTGATGGGCTTGCTGAGACCTTTGGTAAACGCACATGCGGAATCCAGAACGTAACCCTTCACCGTCACTATGGGCGCGTCAGCAGCGCTTAGCAAAACCGCTCCAGCCAGCAGAACGGGAAGGACAGCCTTTGATGCGAGTCCGGTGAATTTCATTTCTTGTGTGCCTCCTGTTTGAATGTGACGTACAAACTCAGTGGCGCCGCGCTGCCTTTTCCTCTCGTCCTGATCCTGAGTTCGGCACCTCAATGCTAGAATCATCCTCAAATGTCAGAACTATCGACCAAGACATGCGTCCCCTGCCGAGGAGGGATGCCCCCGCTCAAG
>WNGN01003263.1_pt1 | contig 10968 bp, 9 predicted proteins | sample 5400561 | NCBI WGS metagenome assembly WNGN01 (sample SAMN13153379, study PRJNA577476) | soil metagenome | isolation source: 115 cm soil or saprolite under Garry oak tree replicate 2 | place: USA:California | collected 2016-06-15 | reverse complement strand
GGCAGAATCCTACGAAGCGCCCGGATAGCCGCCTCCTTCGCAAGCGCTTCCAAGTCTGCGCCCACAAACCCGTGAGTGACATCAGCCAGTTTTTTCAGATCCACATCCTCCAAGGGCATTCCCCGAGTGTGAATCTGCAATATCTCCAGCCTCCCATCCCTGTCAGGGACACCGATCTCGATCTCCCGATCGAACCTTCCAGGGCGTCGGAGAGCAGGGTCTATCGAGTTGATCCGGTTAGTTGCCCCAATCACCACAACCTTACCACGGGACTGTAAACCGTCCATGACTGAAAGCAACTGCGACACAACACGTTTCTCAACCTCCCCCGTAACCTCTTCCCGTTTCGGCGCGATCGAGTCTATCTCGTCGATGAAGATGATAGATGGCGCATTCTCCTGTGCCTCTTTGAAGATCTCTCGGAGCCTCTCCTCGCTCTCGCCGTAGAACTTGCTCATTATCTCCGGCCCACCAATACTGTAGAAGTTCGCATTCGTCTCACTTGCAACGGCCTTTGCGAGCAGCGTCTTACCCGTCCCTGGCGGACCATGAAGAAGGACCCCCTTCGGGGCCTCTACTCCCAACCGCTCAAACAACTCGGGATGTCTTAACGGTAGCTCGATCATCTCCCGAACCTTTTGGATGACAGGCCGAAGCCCTCCAATGTCCTCGTAAGCAATCCTCGGAATCGCTCTAGGCGCTTCCTTCACTTGCTCGCCGACTGTGACTTTCGTTTGATCTGTGACGATTACTGCTTCGGCGGTCGGGGTAGTGCTCGTGACAACAAGGTCGATTTTACGACCCATCACGCTGATCGGAACATAGTCTCCCCGCGCCAGAACCCGGCCCTCCAGGATCTGGCTGAGATACTCCTCTCCTCCAACAATGCGGAGTGGTTCCGTCGGCGCTAGAGTGAGTCGCTGGGCGATCTTTGCCTCTATTTTCCTAATCGTGACTTTATCGTCTATCGAAACCCCAGCGTTATTCCTTAGATAGCCGTCTATGCGGATCGTTCCCTTGCCGGAATCCGACTCGTATCCAGGCCAGGAAAGAGCGGTCGTCTTCTTCTTTCCAACAATCTGGATCACATCGCCTGACGTTAACCCGAGTTGATCCACAACCCTCGGGTCTACCCTAGCAATGCCCCGACCCACATCTCTCTGATACGCGTCGGCGACTCTAAGTGTAAGGGTTTTTTCTGGCAAGATTAATCCTCTAGACTTCTGTCACAGCGGATTCATTCTTGGAGTAATAACTCTACCTAGATCCAGTCGGGACAATTTACCGTCGTTCTGTCGCTTGGAGATTTCTATCTTGGTCGTGGAGCTTGCAAGAGTTGAGGCTTTCGGAAAACCTCTATCATTGCTCTTGCGAATTCGGGGAGATCGCTGGGGACTCTTGATGTCACGAGGTTTCCATCAATAACTACAGACTTGTCGACATAGTGGGCTCCAGCGTTGATCATGTCGTCCCTTATTCCTGCGACACATGTTAGGGTCCTGTTCTTCACGATCCCTGCTGACGCCAAGACCTGTCCCGCGTGGCATATGGCAGCAATAGGTTTACCCTGTGCATCGAAATCCTTTACAAATCTGAGGATTTTCTGGTTAAGACGAAGTTTCTCGGGCGATTTCCCTCCGGGAACAACTAGAAAGTCGAATTTCTCTGCATTTACCTCGTCAATCGATGCGTTAGGTTTGATCGAGTATCCTTTCTTGCCTTTGATAGGGTCCATAGTCAACCCGATGACCATTGTCTTGATCCCTTCCTCTTGCAGCCGGTACATTGGGTGAAATAATTCCAGGTCCTCGAACTCATCTGCAGCAATAATGGCCGCTGTTTTTCCTACCAGATCGTTTGGCATGGCTAGAACCGTCCAGTCCTTGACCACTACAGCCTCTAATTGGTAGGCTATAACGGCTTTTTGGCGCTGCTCCGGCGATTTTGCGTGTTTCGCAGTCTCTGAAGCTCTGACCTGCCTATCTCGGTCCCGTGCGATTTATAGAGCGCTCAGCGACTATTACTGTTAGTCGAACTTGTCTGAGGATGTGAAGCGTATGGCGGACCTGTTAAAGTCAGGCGCCACCATGCTCTCTGACGTCTGTCCCGTGTGCGGAACGCCCCTGTTCAAGGTGAAGGGCGAGGTCTTCTGCGCAAAATGTAACAAGCCCGTGGTCTATCAGAAGGCAATGTCGCCTCAGGCTACTCTCTCTCCAGGTTATCTTTTGGATTCGGTTGAGATGACGGTTGTCGGGAAGATCAGCGAGGCGAATGAGGTTTTGAAAGTGGAAAAGGATCCGGAGAAGCTGTCGGTTTACAGTAACCTTGTTTTCGGTTGGCTGTCGATGCTGGAGAAGCTTCGTAGCCTGAAAGAGTCTTTCAAGGAATAGCTTCTAGGTTTTTCGGGTCGAACATTTTTCCATCCGCTAGATTTGTCAGCTCTACTTTGCGTCTTCTGCGTTTAGCTAGGATAATTGGCATGCCTGCTTGCTCGGCCAATCCTAGAAGCTCTTTCTTCCGGTCCTTTCCTAGGAAAGATCGGTCTGTCTTGCATTCTATCAAGAACGATTTTCCATCTCTCATACAGACCAAGTCGATCGGTTTCGATTGCGCAGCCCTAATGACCAGGTATCCTTCTCTCCGAAAGATATCCCGAATTCTATACTCTAGCCTTCTACCTGTCTCGTAGTTCGACAAGTTTCTTCCGGCACTTCAACATTCAGTCTCTTAAGAACAGCGGACACGCGCGAAACTATTCGGGCTTCACTTGTTGGAGATGCATTTCTTTCATGTGAGAGAAGAGCCGGGGTTTGAATTCTGCACGCGCTCCCGCCCGCAGCACAGGGTTCAAGAAGCCGTTGATGCTTTCCAAAGTGGTATCTCGTGATGTTCTTCCATGCAAATCGCCCATTATCAACCCTGATCTCGATTCTAGGACCCTGTCTAATCTTTCCCCTCAAACCGTTCGTGACTCGGCGGAAAAAGGGCAAGTTTCGCCCTGGCATTCAAGCGCGGATTGCGCCCTGAATCACTTGACTCGCCTAGAAACCCTACTGGACAGCAAAAGCTCCGTCAGAAAAGTGGGGTATTCTTCAGCCATTTCGCGTGGCATGAGTGGTTCCCGCGGACGACTGCGGAAGTAACCGGTTCTAGGGTGAAACTGCAGAGCTCTTTCGAATAGCCATCCGTTCGGATATGGAAATCTTTTAATCAGAACCTTGTCCGTCCTCATCTTCTGGGCTAGGATGCGTACAGAGTCTAGACGCCCATCCAACAATCTGGTGAAAGCGCCTGCAAAAAGCAAAACGGAAAGAAGAATACGAGACACGGATAAAACAGGCCCTAGCCGTACTCAACGAAGTCTCCAATGACAATACGACCCCGCGGAACATCCGGCGAGCAGCTAAAGGCGCAATGGACGCACTCCAAGCGCAAGGACACACGATAGGCGTCCGCGCCTCAAACGCGATTTCTACACTGGACGAGATATCTCAGGACCCTAACATGCCACCTTACACCCGCGTCAAACTCTGGAACGTCGCCAGCATTCTCGAAGCCGTAAAAGACTAGTCCAGCGGAAACCTCATCCTGAATTTTGCCAGACTCACTGTAGGCATTGCAGAATCTGATGTTCTAAACGAATAGGAAGTCACCCATAGGTCACAGACTAGAGAACCGTGAAGAAGTCTTGTCCTCGCTAGTAGGCAAGCTTCCCACTTCCAACCGGTCATTGTCCTCGTGAAACAGGCCTTGGACAAGTATTTATCGCCAGTCGCCCACATTCATCGATGGACCAGGAGCAAGGATTCTGCAAAGAAGCCGTCTTCTACCCTTCCTACTAGCCCTCATTCTCCTAGCCTTTGCTCTGGGCTCTCTTCCTCGATCCCAGCCTGGAGGACCAAGCCTGCTGTTCAACTCCACCTGGCTCCTCTACATCCTCTACCTAACTCCCCTCATCGCTCTCGGCGCGATGGTGATTATGATAATCCTGCTCGCCTACAATTGGCGCCTCCTCTCCGACGCCCTCGGCCACGGATTAGCAGGGAAGAGAAAGCAGAAGAAAAAACAGTCAAGGACCATCCAGATAATTGTCTGGATGGGTGCCTGGCTCATAGCTGTAGAGGTTTTGTTCCAGAAATGCGGCGGAATTTTCTGCAAACCCTCCCAGGACACAAATCTCACCCTCCAAGTCCAAAAGTTTGTGACCGGGTCCGCGTCGGGACCCGTGCTCCCCTACGTTCAAGCCGTAACCCAACTCGGTAGCATCGTACAGGCTAACTGGTTTTCGACAGCCTTCATTGGCTTACTCGCCGTGAGTTCGGTCATCATCATCCGCGCGGTCATCGTGTCCTGGGATGAAACCCGAGGTAAGATGAGCATGATCCCAGGGCCCCCGTTAGAGGGAATATCGGCGGTGGAAGACGCAATCCATATCCTAGAATCCCAAGAGGGCACGGATCCGCGGACGAGAATTATCAATTGCTACCAGCGCATGGTCCAAGCGGCTCAGCACCTCGGAGCCCCAGTTACATCAGACCAAACCGCTCGCGAGCTTGAAACCGCAATCCGCAAGATGCTGATGATCAGAGGCCCGGCCATCAAGGAGCTCACCGAGCTCTTCGAGGAAGCCCGATACAGCTTGCACACGATTACAGAGAGAGACGGAGAGAAAGCTCACGAGCGCCTGCTCAGCATAGCTGAAGAGATGAAAATCCAAGTCAGCGTCTAGGACTTGCGATGGAGCACCCTAAGGCTTCTGGTCATAGCATCAGCCATCTACGTTCTCTCTCTGATATTCCTTAGAAGCCTTGTTCCCGAATCACTAACCCCTTCCATCACACTCCTCGCTCTTCCACTAGTCATACTAGTGTTGATCCTCATAAGCGACCTATCCTATCGAGCGACAACTCCATCAAAGACACCGACACGGCCAAAGATCCGGAGATTTCAGGCACGAGACGTTCAATTTCTATCGCGACAAGTTGATGTCGCCTCAACGGGAAGTCAAGCTTACTTTGAATCAATCCTTCTCGACCGTCTAAGAAATATACTTGCTGAGAAGGTCGGCCTTGAAACCGGAATCGAGAAAGAACACGTGAAGCAAGAACTCGCTGATCCCGTGAAGGGGCAGGCACTAGTCAGGGACGAAGTGCTCTACAGGCTACTATATAGTTCAACTCCTCCCAAAGGGGCGGCGCGCATCAAAATGTTACGTGAAGCGGTTGATAGAATAGAGGCCTGGAAAGCATGAACATTGCGGAAGCAAGCGAGACCTGCCAGCAGGTCGTCAACCAGGTTAAGAAAGTCATCGTGGGAAAGAAGCAAGTTCTAGAAAAGGTCATGCTGGCGGTTCTAGCAAACTCCCACATACTGTTCGAAGACTACCCGGGCCTGGCGAAGACTCTGATGGCACGAAGCTTCGCCATGAGCATGGGATGCGAATTCTCAAGAATACAATTTACTCCAGATCTGTTGCCCGCCGATATCACCGGCACCTACATCTATAGCGTCAAGACCTCGGACTTCGAGCTGAGACGCGGCCCGGTATTCACCAACGTTCTCTTGGCTGACGAGATAAACAGGGCTCCTCCCAAGACCCAGGCAGCTCTTCTCGAGGCCATGCAAGAACGGCAAACCACGCTAGACGGAAAAACCCATCCCATCACCGACCCGTTCATCGTCATCGCAACCCAGAACCCGATCGAGTATGAAGGAGTCTATCCACTGCCCGAGGCTCAGCTCGACCGGTTCCTCCTACGCCTCCAGTTGGGATACCCAAACCGAACCGAGGAGATGGAGATCCTAAAGAGACGAATGGAGAGAGCTCAGGAAGATATCCAGCTCGAACCCGCTGCTGACTCGGACAGAATTCTGGCACTTCAGAAAACTGTGGAGGGAATTCACGTTGATGATGACGTTCTTGGCTACGTGACGGACATCGTTCAGGCGACGAGAGTGCAACGGCAGGTTGAGGTCGGGGCCAGTCCGCGAGGCTCTTTGGCGATATTCAAGCTTGCGAGAGCTAGGGCTGTGTTCCACGGCCGAGACTACGTCATCCCGGACGATGTGAAAGAAGTTGCTGGACCTGCTCTTGTGCATAGGATGATCATGAAGGCGGAATCCTGGGTCAAGGGCGTGGACCCGCGCCAGATGGTAGATGAGATTCTGAAGACCATTCCTGTGCCCAAGACGAAGTGATAGCGAACATTTGTTCACTAAGAAGGCGAGCGCGTACTTTGGTCTAGCAGCGCTTCTCTTGGTGCTTGGGCTTCTGCTTCAGGACTGGCAGCTTCCCGCCCTTGTTCTTCCTTTGGCGTCATTTTTCTTTCTGAGTAACGTGTGGGGTTTGCCTGAAAGGGTTAGGGTACGGTTGAGCCATCAAGTCATTCCCAGCGACAGTTTCGGGGATGAGGACATCCTGGTCCGGGTCGAGATCGTGAACGAGACGAGTAGCAAGCTGGGAAATGTGGAGGTTCACGAATTAGTTCCGGATACGATCAAGCTTGAGAAGGGGGCCGCTCGGATGATGATGCAGATGAAGCCTCTTGAAAAGCTGGATGTCCAGCTGGGTTTTCAGAGCCCGATGAGAGGTCACTATCCTGTCGGGCCGGTAGCCCTCAGAGCATCGGACCCTTTCGGGTTATACCTTGTCGAGGCGAAGGCGGACTCGGAGATGTTGTCGATAATGCCTCGGCCGGAACGGATCAGGGGTGCGGAGCTGCGGCCCCGTCATCTCGGTCCGTGGCCCGGGATAATGCCTGCTCGGACCCTTGGACCGGGAACGGAGTTCTACAGTATGCGAGGATACGTTTCTGGGGACGATCCGAAGCGGATCAACTGGAAGGCTTCCGCGAAGCACCGTCGACTGATCATTAACGAGACGGAGGCGGAGAGGGTGACCGATGTGATGATCGTTCTCGATACGGACGTTACGTTCTATGAGTCTGCGGAGGCGGAATTGTTCGAGCGCGGTGTCAGGGCTGCAGCCTCGCTTGCCAGCCTCCTGCTCAAGCAGGGCAACAGGGTTGGTATGATTCTGCAGGGAGAGGAGCGAGGAATCGCTGCTCCAGCGTTCGGCAAGAGGCATGAGAGAAACATTCTCTTCCTACTCGCCGCGGCGAAGCCTGGGAGGGCAGTTCTCCCCACAGATTACGTCGTTGCGCTTCTTGCCAAGCTACTGCTGCCTGCTAGAGCCCAGATAGTCATTATCTCCTCTCTGATGGATAGTACGATAGTTGGTGGAATACGGGGGCTTGTCACTGCAGGCTACAGCGTGCTGGTTCTTTCCCCGTCGCCGAGGGACCCGGTCAAGTTCGAGTCCGAATCGGAAGAGCTGGCGTACAGGGTGCTGATGCTGGAGCGGGCGAACACTTTGTTTGGTCTCGAGAAGATCTGTAGTGCGAGCCAGTGGCCTGTTGGCGTCCCGCTCTCGATAGTTCTTAGCAAGGTGAGACGCATACGGCCAATGATCCAGGTCTGACTGTCGGCTTCAGAATTGCAATAGTGCTTGTTAGGCTGCACTATCCTGTCATAGTGCCGTGGATTGTATTCGCGATTCCCTCGCTTGTGTTTTTCGGTTTGCAGGCTCCAGTTATCTTGATCGTCTCTGGGGTTGGATTGCTGGGGATGTTGGGGAAGAGAGAAGCTCTTGCAAGAGCCGCGTCTCTGAGCCTGTTCGGATTGATCATCGCGGGAAAGGTTGGTGGAGATCTTCTTGGAGCGGCGGCTCCTGACACCGCAGTCTTACTGGTCCAGTTCGTTGCTGTCATTTTCTTCATGGAAGCATCACGAGTGGTTCTGTCGTTCGACAGAGAGAACGGTGAGCTTGATGGGAAACAGGACGAGCTGTCGAGGGGTCTTATGGGAAAACTTGTCGAGTGGGCTCAAGGCCAACTCGTGGGCCAGGCTCGAATCATGCTCGTCGCCCTCGGACTGTCCTTGCTGTTACTGCTTATCGGAGGGTTCACCAGCATATCCATCAACCAGCTAGGCTTCTCCGCAGCACTCGTGCTCGTTGTCGTCGGGGTTCTTCTCTTCCTCGTAACGCAGAGACGCGAACCAGAAACGCGCCCTGTCCGTTTGCGTTAGAGCCTAAGTAGTCGCTGGTGCCGTAATGCCTAGAGAAATGATCTAACGATCTCTCAAAGCCGTATTCGACACTAGTGCCGTGGTATTCAGCTTATTTTCGTTGTCCAGTCCGAAGTGCCCGCTCATGCGACGGAAAACCACCAAAGAATACCCCACTTGTTTGATCGCGTGACTTTCTGTCTGGTAGTGGTTCTGGGCGCGTCCAGCGATTCAGAGCATATTATGGGCTTGGATGACTAGGCGAAACTTGCCGTTTTTTCGGCGGATCACGAACAATTCTCGGGGAGAGATTGTAGAGGGGCCTCGGATTCGCGTTTAGGGTTGACAATGGGCGATTTCGTAAGTCAGAAAGGTTTCCGGTCAACCACTCTTGCGTCTCGAGATGCTCTGTGCTATACCCCCCCTCCTTTTTTGGCAAGAGAATTTCCCATCCGGCACTGACAATGGGCGAGTCTTCCGATTCGGGGCGCAATCCAGGCTTAAGTCTCCTAGCAAAAAGACGGGAAATCTAGAGTGATCCCCGAACAATTCTAGGGCGAGATACAGGCGTGATGGCAGAACCGAAATCAGGGCTGAAAATGGGGCGATTCCGAGCGCTGTTCTAAGGGTTTGTGCTCTCCCGGGATCAAGCGAGTAGGGCCTTGAGGTAATCTGGGCAAAAAAACCAGGAGGCTTTCCTGGAAATCTGCCGTTCTGGAAGATGCTATTAGGACACTCTTCCCATCAAAAGCTCGTGAAAGAGCAGAGCCTCAAGCAGGCCTTCGAATACATCCAGAAAAACAAGGAGCCATTCCTTCGAGACTTCCGCACACTGCTCAGACAACCAAGCGTATCCGCGCAGGGAAAAGGAATCACAGACTGCGCCCGAATTGTAAAGAAGAACATGGACGCTGCAGGAATCAAAACCCAGATTCTTCCCGAGAAAAACGGTAACCCTATCGTCTATGGAGAAGTAAAGTCGAAATCTTCCAGCAGAACTCTTCTGATTTACGGGCACTATGATGTTCAACCTGTCGAGCCGTTGGAAGAATGGGATTCGCCACCCTTCGACGCAAAATTGCAAGGGAAGAAGATTGTATCGAGAGGCGCTGCTGACAGCAAGAACAATGTTACTAGTTGCATCAAGGCGACTGAGAGCTTCCTGAAATCGACTGGTGATGTCCCGCTCAATCTGAAATTCTTGTTCGAAGGAGAGGAAGAAATCGGTAGCCCGCACCTTCCGGGGTTTATCGACGAGAACAAGGAGCGACTGAAAGCTGACAGTGTCGTTTGTTATGATGGAGATTTCGACGAGACAGGCCGGCCAAAGATCAGCCTAGGCGTCAAAGGACTCCTCTATGTTGAACTGAGATGTAAAAAGGCCAGAGAAGATCTTCACTCATCCTACGCACCGCTGGTCGATAATCCAGCCTGGCGACTAGTCTGGGCATTGAACACGATGAAAAGCCCTGAGGGAAAGATATTGGTCAAGGGATGGTACGATGACGTCGAACCATTCACTCCCGCCCAGTCAAAGCTGGTGAGTAAGATTCCATTCCGAGGAGAAAACTATCTCAAAGAATGGGGACTGAAAAAATTCCTCAACGCAAAAACAAACAGAGAGGCATTGAAAAAATACCTGATGGAACCAACATGCACGATCTGCGGATTCAAAACAGGATACATTGGACAAGGATCCAAAACCGTGCTTCCCGGAAGCGCGATGCTGAAGATCGACTTCCGCCTCGTATACAACCAGAACCCGAAAAAACTGCTCGCTGCCCTGAAGAATCATCTGCATCAGCATGGGTTCGACGACGTTCAAGTCAAAGCACTAGGATTCTTGGAACCTTCGCGGACGAAACCCTCCGCGCCAATTGCAAAGGCTGCAGATAGCGCCGCAAAGATAGCCTACGGACGTAGCCCAGTTGTTTTGCCGAGAAACCCGGCCTCTGGCCCAGATTACCTGTTCACAAAACGACTAGGCTTAGACAGTATTTGGACAGGAAGCGGGCCGCCCTCGGCTTACAGCCACGCCCACGCGCCAAACGAGTATACGACAACAGATGATTTCATGGCAGGAATACGATACATTACAGCCATAATCCATCAATACGCCAGCATAGCCTGACCGCTCTCTACAATCACGAAGCAACCTCCCCGGGCGGCCGGGCTTCGACTATAGTCCGGGTCATTCATTTTCCACGTTAGAGTCCAAGGTACGATTGGCTCTTGAACCGAGCAGGGCAGGTCGAGGTTCAGAACAGGCTAAGCCTCGGTTTGCCATACATTATAGTGTCAAGAAAGGAATTCCAATATCGCAGAACGCCTAAGTCTTTCTGGGATCTTTGCTGCGAACTCATCATGCGCAGTTTCACGGTCCGATCGTCACTTGAGCGATAGAGGGAGAAAGTGAGTGGGCGGGTCCCAGGCACAGCCCGAACCAAGAACGAGATAGCTCTTGGGTGGTCATCAGGTTAGAAACCTGGGATCCGACAGGATCAAAAACGTTGAACGACGCCTAATAACAAGCTGTCACCTTGTGAGGCTTGTCAACCATTCGTTTGTTGTATGTTCTTCCTTCCGCGTTTTGTCGACGTGTCTCGCGAGTAACTGTCGCACAGCGTCAAAGTTTCGAAAGGTTCTTATTGTTTGGACGACCGTGTGTGTTTTGGTCATTAGGTTGAGGCGTCACGTCAGAAACAAAATGGCTGACGCGCTTCATGGTCGCGAGCGTCAAACCAGCATGGCGAGAGCAAATGGTTTGCTCTCCCGCCTGAGGCTGGGAGACAATTCTAGCTGACGCTAGCCGCTGGCGGTCGAAGACCGCTTCTGGCCATATTGCTGCTGGCGTCAATCGCACTCGCTTTGCCAGCAACAGCGTTTGTGGCTTCCAACTAT
>WNGN01003261.1_pt1 | contig 10969 bp, 7 predicted proteins | sample 5400561 | NCBI WGS metagenome assembly WNGN01 (sample SAMN13153379, study PRJNA577476) | soil metagenome | isolation source: 115 cm soil or saprolite under Garry oak tree replicate 2 | place: USA:California | collected 2016-06-15 | reverse complement strand
CCAAGCTCAACTGTTCCATTCTGAACGGTATGCGCACAATCGGAACCTGGCGAGCCTGCCAAACAACTGTTGACAACGGGCGGGTGGCGGCCCCTCGATCGCCAAAGACACCTCCGAGTGGCCCATCCTTTCTGCGGTTTCGGCAGAAAGGTTGAACTCTCCACTGTCAACTCTCTTCCCTCAATCCCAGCGATCATGTGGGACAGCCATTCCTGGCTGTCCTCGCCACTCGTCTCTCGCCAGTTCCCCTGCCGTACAGACGGCCACATCGCGATTCTGTTATTCTGAAAACGATATGACCTCTCACTTGAAACACGCCTATTTCGGGCTGCGAGCTCTAATCTTGAGCCTCGTCCTCTTCCTTGGTGGTGCAGTTGTCCACGCGCAGGAAGCTGCCGCCGCTCCGTCTTCCACGGATTCCAAGCCCGCCACGGACGCCGAGTTTATTGCTGCCGCCGATGAAGTCCTCGGCCAGTTGAGCCAAATCACCGGCCTGAAATTGCTCACGCCGCTCAAAAAATCCCTGCGTTCGCGCGAAGAAATCCGCGCCTACGTCATCAAGCAGATGAACGAAGACAAGAATGCCGCGGAACGCTACGCCGACCAGCGCAGCGCCGAAGCCTTTGGACTCCTTCCCAAGGGATTCGACCTCGATTCGTTCATGATCAATGTGCTCACGGAACAAATCGAAGGGCTCTACGATCCGACGACCCGCGAATTTTACATCGCGGACTGGAGCCCGCTTGCCGACCAGCGCATGGTCATGGCCCATGAACTGACGCATGCTCTCGAGGACCAGCATTTCCAGATCGAGACGTGGTTAAAAGCAGCCCGTCCCAACGAAGATGCCGAGCTGGCGCGCGACGCCGTGCTCGAGGGCAGCGCCATGGCCGCCATGGTCGACTATCTGATGTTTGGGACGGGACGCTCCCTGAAGGATGTGCCGGAATTCGATCCTGGCATGTTGATCGGCGATCTGGGCAGCACTCCCACGCTGCAAAAAGCTCCACCGTTCCTCAAGGACGCGCTGATCTTCCCCTATCTCGGAGGACTCACCTTCTCGGCTGCAGTCATGAAAAATACTGGCTGGGCCGCTCTCCCGGGCTTGTTCGAGAAGCCGCCGGTTTCCACCCAGCAGATCCTCCACCCGGCGCTCTACCGGTCCGGCAAGACGCCCTCGAGTGTCACTCTTCCGCGTATCGAGAAATTGCTTGGCGACAACTGGTCAAAGCTCGACGAAAACATTATGGGTGAATTCGGCTGGAAGGAAGTTTTGAAGCAATTCCTCGACAACGACCGCACCAAGACTCTGGCGGCAGCCTGGGATGGCGACCACTACATCGTCTTCGAGCAGAAACGAACGAAGAAACTCATTCTGGTTACCCGCCTGCACCTGGACAGCGAAGAACACGCGGCGCGCTTCTTCGGGCAATATTCCGAAGCGCTAGAGAAGAAATACTCAGAGCGCTCGAATTTGCTTCGCCGCCCGAACTTTTTTTCTTTTGAGACGGGGGAGGGCGGCGTGTTCCTGGATTGTTTGGGAGATGAGTGCGTGACCATGGAAGGCGCGACACGCAATATCTTCGACGGCTTCACCAAAGCCCTGAACTGGCCTTTGGCGCCGCAACCGGCCGAGCGTCCCGGGGCCGCGCCGAAGAGGACGGCCGTGATTTTTTCTCCAGCCGCGCAACCCGCTGCAGAAACTTTTTCTCCAGCCGCGCAAACCGCGCCGTGAGGAGCGGATCGCGCGAATTGGCGCGCTCGCGCAGAAGTTTGGCGATGGCCAATTGTGCAAATTCAGCCGCTTTGGCCAGGTCTCTAGCGTGACGTTCGTAGTAAATGGCCAGCTGTTCGCAAGCGTGAATGCCGTCGTGCAGATCGGCAACGATTTGCTGCCAGATCTCGGCGGCGCGCGCGTGTTCGCCGCGGCGCTTGGCCATCAGCGCAAGATCGCGGCGCGCCTTCGGGCGGAATTCCGCCGGCAACCCCATCGCCAGAGCCTGGGCGCACGCGGAATGCGCCCGATCGGGATCGCCGCGCCGCTGCAAAAATCTTGAAAGCCCGAAGAGGTCTAGGCTCTCGATTTCGTTTGCGGCATTTGGCGCCGCAGAAAGAAGTTCGTTGACTTTGCAGAAAAGAGCGGCGAGCCCGCGCAAATCCATCTGATTATGGCGAACCACGCCGGCGAGCGGCTCGGCGGGCCCGCCGCGCAAATAATCAAAGTAATACTGCGGGATAAGCGCCGACGCCACATCGTTCTCGCGATGCCAGCCGAGCCGCGGCGCATCGATGACGTGGCGTTCGAGTTCCACGAGCCGCACCGAACCGAGCCGCAGCTTCCACAACGCGCGCGCGGGATGCAGCAAATCAAGGTGCGCCGCGAGCTTGGGCACCGCGATGGAGCGGGTCATCGTGAAGCGATTTTCGAGCAGCGGCCAATCGAACGATTTGCCATTGAAGGTGACAACCACCGGCCGTTCGGCGATACGATGAGATAATTCGTGCAGCAGCGAGTGTTCCTCGGCGAAGTCGCGCATAAAGAGTTGCTCGACCTGCAATCCACACGCATCCCACCACGCGAGGCCAATCAGAAACGCGTACGTGCCGGTGCCGCCCGCGAGGCCGGTAGTTTCCGTATCGAGGAAAAGCCATTTTTCCGGGTCTTCGAGCGCGGCGCGGGTTTTGCGGGAGAGCGATTCGTCGCGCGTGCGGGAAAGCAATTCGAGTGTTGTGGATGAGGGGTCGGTAAATTCCGGGGTGGAGAACCAGTTTCGAATAGACAGGTGTTCGCCGAAATGATTCCTGGCAACGCCGGCGCCGAGGAGCCGGCCAAGCGCGTCTGCTTCGTCGGGCGTGCGAATGGCGGCGGGGCGCGCGGGGATTGGGCGCGTGGGCTTCAGCGCGGCGAGGCGCGAAAACTTGTCTGCGGTGGCGGCCATTTAGGCACACAGCCTGTCGAGGATGGCGAGGGCGGCTTCTTTTGCGCGCGGGGCGAGATCGCCGGCGGGGCCCACGCAGGATGGGCAGCCCTGTTCGCACTCACAGGCGGAAATGAGTTCGCGGGTTTTTTGCACGAGGAGACTGTGCGTTCGAAAGAGGGGTTCGGAGAAGCCGATGCCGCCGGGGTAGGCATCGAAGAGATAAAGATTTGGTTCGAAGAATTCCTTGGCGTTGGGGGAGATAGCGTCTTCCACGCGGGACGGAGTGAAAGTTTCAATCGTGCCGGGAAGGGGCGCAGCATGCTGCGCCCCTAGAACGGCGGAAACGGATTCGGCAGCAGGAGGGCGCTCGCCGATGGCGGTGCCGAGGTCGCGGCGATCGCACATGAGGAGAAGGGTGGCCACGGATTCGAGTGCGTGGAGAAGGCCAAACATCCCGCTTTGGCGCTCGCTCACGGTGAAGGGGAGCGATTCAAGCAGCGGGCGTTCGAGCGTGATCCAGTAAGAGGTGGTGTGCATTTCGTTTTCGGGGAGCTCGAGTTTGCCGTCGCCGATATTTTCGTTGGTGAAGAATTTGATTTTCTTGAAGCCGACGACTTGGGAGCGGACGAGGACATCGCCGTGGGAGAAAGAGGAAGTAGAGGACCAAGAGGGCGCAGTGTGTTGCGCCCCTGCAAGGGAGTTTGCGTCGGCGTGGTGTGAGGTAGCGGCGATTTCTAAGACGCGGACTTGGGAGTAGCGGATGGCATCGGTGTAGTAGTCCACGTCGACGCGCTTGACGTAAGCCTTGCGCTCCTGGAAGTCGAGATGTTCGACGTGGTGTTGCTGTCCGCCGTGAAGGTAGATGGCTTTCTCGTGGACGAACACAAGCGCGCTGGGGAAATCGATTTCGCCGATGACGCTGGGCGCGCCGGTGATGTCGATGATCACGAAATTGTCGCTGGTGACGGAACGCAGGCTGATGGTATCGGCGGGATAGGCTTCCTGCGTCCAGTGATAGTTTTCTCCGGCGAGATACAGAAAACCTGCTTCGGCGAGGCGCGCGCAAAGATCGGAGAGATCGACATCGCCGAATTTTTCGCTTGGAGCGATGGGCAATTCGAATGCGGCGCATTTCAGATGATTGATGAGGATTTCGAGATTGTCGGGCTGGATGAAGGCGTGCTCCGGAGTGTTGCCGAAGAAATAGTCGGGATGACGCACGATGAATTGATCGAGCGGCGAGGAAGATGCGACCAACACGGCACAAGAGCTTCCGCTGCGGCGGCCGGCGCGCCCGGCCCGCTGCCAGGTGGCGGCGATGGTGCCGGGATAGCCGGCCATGACGACGGTATCGAGGGAGCCGACATCAATGCCGAGCTCGAGAGCGCTGGTCGAAACCACTCCGCGGACTTTTCCATCGCGGAGGCCGCGTTCGATTTCGCGGCGTTCGTTCGGCAAGTAACCGCCGCGGTAGCCGCGAATAGTTTCCGGTTTTCCCGGCAACCGGGGATTCGCCTGCTGCAAATAGGTGAGAAGAATTTCCGTGTGCAGGCGCGAGTTGGCGAAGACTATCGTTTGCAGATCGTGTTTCAGGAATTCCTGCGCCACACGCGAAGATTCATTGATGTAGCTGCGGCGGATGCCCAAGGCGCGATTCACAACGGGCGGATTGTAGAAAACGAAAGTTTTCTCCGCGGCGGGCGCGCCGTTGGCATTCAGGACTTCGACTTCGGATTCAAGAAGGCGTGAAGCGAGGTCGCCGGGATTAGCGATGGTTGCGGAGCAACAAATGAATTGGGGATCACGGCCATAGAAGCGAGCGATGCGGCGGAGGCGGCGCAGCACGTTGCACAAGTGGCTGCCGAAGACGCCGCGGTAGGTGTGCAGTTCGTCGATCACGATGTAGCGGAGGTTTTCAAAGAGGCGCGTCCATCGAGTATGGTGCGGCAGGATCCCGGTGTGCAGCATGTCCGGGTTAGTCAGAACGATGTGGCTTTTTTCTCGGATGGCCTTGCGGGCGTCGGCGGGCGTGTCGCCGTCGTAGGTGAAAACGCCGAATCGATCTTCGAGACGCTGGTTGAGGTCGTGGAGTTCCGCGAGTTGGTCTTGCGCGAGGGCTTTGGTGGGGAAGAGGTACAGCGCGCGAGTGTCGGAGTTTTCAAGGACCGCGTTCAAGACGGGCAGGTTGTAGCAGAGGGTTTTTCCGGAAGCAGTGGGCGTGACGATGACAACGTTTTTTCCGGCGTGGACGGCTTCCGCCGCGGCTGCTTGATGAGTGTACAGGCGGCGAATGACTTTGGCGGCGTAAGCGGACGCGAGGTCCGCATGCACCCAGGCAGGGAAGTCCGCCCACTGGGCCTCGCGGGCGGGAAAATGGCGCACCGCCGTGAGGATTTCGCCGTTGTGGTCGCGGACGGCGAAGGACTCCAGGACTTCGTGAACGCGGGTGACTGCAGTGGACATGCCAGCCCTGCGAACTGCTAGCGATTCGGGCATGAAACTCGCCTTTCTTTAATTCGCCTTTTATTCGCTGACGTTAACACGCGGCGTTTCAGCGTGCAATATGGAAATTGTGAGTTTTAAGACGGGGGACACTGAAAACACAAAGAAGTAGCGAAGAATCGGATTTGCGGGAGTGCAACAAAGCGAATTGCACGGAATAAGGGTTTCACGTAATATGGGTACTTGAATGTCACGCTTTCTTTGCCGGAAGACTTGGTGAGACGGGTCCGGAAGATCGCCGTGGACCGCGACACGACCTTGACCGGCCTCGTTCGTGAGTATTTGAACGAAGTCGCCAGGCAAGAGGCGGCAGCAGGCCGAACACGTCGAGAACGGGAAGCCTTGGAGCGCAGCTTCGAACAGTTCCAATATAGAGTCGGAAAGAAGAGCTGGAAGCGCGAAGATCTCCATGAGCGCGCTTGAGTTTCTGGATACTAATCTTCTGGTTTACGCGTACGACCGCAGCGAGCCGCGGAAACAACAGATTGCGCAGGGACTGGTTCGGAGAGCTGTGGCAGGGGAGATCGCAGCCTCCAGCCAAGTGCTCGGTGAATTCGCGGCCACACTCCTCCACAAGCTATCGCCTCCGGCAACCCCGGAAGACTTGATGGCGCTTCTGGACGCGCTCGGGCCCATCAAACTGGTCCCGATTGATGGCCATGTGGTTCTCCGTGCGGTGCAGGCGCGCGCTCAATACGGAGTGCACTTTTACGACGGAATGATCCTTGCCACCGCCGAACGCGGCGGCTGTCAGAGAATCTGGTCGGAAGACTTGAATGCTGGCCAGCAATACTTTGGTTGTGTTGTCGAAAACCCGTTTGTCTGAGGGGGAGAAGAGGCCACACGACTGCGGCGGGCGGCCTCTACAGAAGAAGCAAGGCGAAATCTATTCGGCGGCTTTGGCGGCGAGCGTTTCAATGACGGAGATATTGGAGAGCAGGTTGGGAGGGAGATGGTGGCGTGCCAGGAGATAGGCGGGAGCGTTGTAGGAGATCCAGACTTTGCCACCGGAGTCTTCCACCCCTTTAGCTTCCAGGATGGATTTCAAGCGGACCACGGTTTCCTCGACGGAATGATTGCTGGCAGTAGGAAGAATGCCGTTCTCTGGAATTGGCGTCATGGAAATCTCCCGGGATTTTGATGCATCATCCGGCCCGATAGGTCTAACGGAAATCAGATAGATGGCCATCGCCACGCCAGGGATGGCGAGGACCAGAGCGGCCGTGATGGCCAGCGCCGAGGGACGCGCGAGCAAAGCTTCAGGGTGCTGAACCTGTTGCAGCAGTCGCCGGTAACGAACAAGCGAGAGCAGACAGACGAACACGCCAAGAAAAATCAGCGCGGTACCGAACCAGAGGGAGAGGCCGAACGACTGGGACGGTAGATGGGGCTGATTGAGGTTGAACTCCCGCAAGAAAATTCCAAAGCGGGCGAGGACGAAGCCGAGGCCCATGAGAGCGAGACCGGTGCGAATCCAGGCGAGAAAGGTTCGCTCGACGGCGAGAAAGTCGCGGGGAGTGGCGGTGGACTCGTCGGGCATGGCGAAGATTCTAACCAGACTCTTAGCGAAGCCGCAGAATCAATATAGCACCGATGATGAAAAGGAGCGCCGAAGCGGCGAAGGCGGTCTGGACGTTGAAGGCGCTCCAGAGGAAACCGACCATGAGGCTGGAGAGGAAGTCGCCGAAGGCGTTGACGGCGGCGAGGGTGCCGAAGGCCATGCCGTGCTGTTCTTTGGGGACCAGCTCGGCGGAGAGAGAATCTTCGAGCGCTTCTTCGGTGCCGACGTAAAGGCCTGCGAGGACAAAAATCACGGCGAGCAGCCACAGGGAATGCGTTCCAGTGCAGAGAAGGAGCGCGGTGACTCCAGCGAGGGCGTAGCCTGCTGCGAGCACGGCTTTACGGCTGGGGACGTGGTCGCTCAGCCAGCCGCTGAGATACGCAGAACCGGCATAGAAAACGTTGTGCAGGGTGTAGAGGCCGACGGCGAGGCTTGCGGCGCGGGCCATGCCATGGCCGGGGGCCAGCATTCGTGTGGCGTAGAGAATCAGCAGGGTGTGCGAGAAATCGCCCGCGCCGAAGACGCCTACGCCAACGAGCAACCGGCGGAAGGGAAGCGGTAGCGCTTTCAAACCAAGGAGGAAGGATCGTTGCGGGCGGGCAGCGATGGGCCGCTCGCGGACGAGCAGCCAGAAAGACGCGACCGCGACGAGGCCGGGCAGAAGCGTCCAAAGAAAAACTTTGCGGTAAGAATGCCCAGTGGCTTCGAGCAGCCAAAGCGCGGTGAGCGGGCCCGCGATGGCGCCTGCCGTGTCCATCAAGCGTTCGAAACCGAAAGCGCGGCCGTAGGCGTTCGGCGGCACGTCGGCCGCGAGCAGGGCCTTCTTCGCGGGCGAGCGGACTCCGCGGCCTAGCCAGGCGGCGACGCGGCCGAAGAGCACATGATAGGCGTGCGTGGCGAAGGCGAACGACGCCGTCGCCAGGGCAGTGAAGGCGTAGCCAAAGACGGCGAGTGGCTTTCTGCGCTTCAAGTGATCGGTGTAGTGGCCTGCGGCAAGCTTTGTGAAGCTGGAGAGCCCGTCGGCGATGCCTTCGATGGCGCCGAGCCAGACGGGGCCCGCGCCGATGGCGGCCAGGAATGCGGGGAGCACGGCGGTGGCGGTCTCGTGGCTCCAATCGCTGAAGAGGCTGGTGAGGCCGACGCCGAGGACAGTGCGGTTGAGCCAGGATTGTTTTTCTGTCGTGTCAGGCATGGGGAAGCAGTTTACAGTTGAAGGTTCAAAGTTAAAAGTTCGCAGCTCGCTGGATCGTGATTTAACCTGGAATTCCAAATCGAGATGGCGGAGCAAGTGCAAAAGCGGCAGCGCGGTGCCGCACCCCAGTTGGCTCTATTTCTTGGCCGCGCGGTAGAGGATGACGCGGACTTTTTCGAGGGTGATGAGGCCGCCTTCGACCATTTCGTCGAGGCGGGAGAGGATTTTTTCGATGCGCTCCATAGATTCGATGACCTCGAGGATGATGGGGAGGTCCTGCGACAAGCGCAGCAGCTTGTCGGTGTGATAGATGCTTGAGCCGCCGTAGCCGCCGACGCCTCGCAGCACGGTTGCACCGGAGAAGCCGTCTTTGCGCAGCATCTCCACGATGGCTTCGTGGAGGGGTTTGCCGTGCCATTTGTCCGATTCGCCGATGTGGATGCGCATCAGGGTGCGCTCGCCTTCGAATTTTTCGTGGGTCATTGATTTCCTCGTCAGCATCCAAGAGAGATTTCTTCCGACAGGGTCGGAATCTTCGATCGCCGCGCTCGAAATGACGGCATGGCCGATGGTCCGACCTAAAAGCGATTAGCGAGGCGAATTCCGGCGACGCTCAGAAGCAGGCCTGCGACTACGCTTGCTCCCACATAGGCGGTGGCCCAGGCCCACTCGCCGGCTTCGAGCATTTTGGCGGTTTCCCAACCGAAGCTGGAGAAGGTTGTGTAACCGCCGAAGAAACCGACGGCGATGGCCACGCGCCAATCCGGCGAGATTACCATGCGATTGAGCGTGAATTGGCCGATCAAGCCCAGGAGGAAGCAGCCGGTCAAGTTAACGAGCAGGGTGCCTAAGGGAAAGGTGCTCGCGGTGCGGATTTGCACGACACCCTGAAGTCCGTAACGCGCCAGCGTGCCGGCGGCGCCAAAAATCGCGATCAGCGCAAGACGCAATGTCGCTCCAATCCGTCGCTCGCCACGGCGACCGCGCAAATGGCCCGCGGTTTGCCAAACAAAAAACTCCTGGCGCCGCTGGGCTGCCAGGAGTCATCAGTCCCAGTGAACATCACCGGGGCGGTTATGGCGAACTCCATCGCCATTCGGAAGTCGACTCAGTTTAGCATTTTCCCGCGTTGCTGGAAGGCCAATTCAATGGAACTTGCTGGAGGCAGCTCCACAAGCGGCCGCTACGGCTTTCGCGCCGCCGTTACAAATGAAAACGGTAGCGAACCTGGACGTAGAGTTCGCGCGGGTTCAAGTAGTGAGTTCCGCCGAAGGTAAAGCTGTTGTCGAGCAGGACGCGGCGATTGGCGACGTTCAGAGCTTGAACGTTAACAGAGAACTTCTCACCGAAACTCTTTCCCAGTGAGAGATCAAATGTGGTGTGCGGTTGGAGATGATCGCCGGGAACCATGGGGTCGCCATTGGTGAAGCCGGAGGCATAGTAGACGTCCGTCGAAGCGTAGGAATGGAATGGGAAATCGTACCGCGCGCCCAGGTGCAAGGTGTGGCGCTGGTCGTGGTCGAGGAGGGCGAACCCGTCGCCGAAGGAAAAGTCGGTGAGGCCACCGTTGATGTTGCCAAAGGCGAGAGCGAGTTGGTTCGAATAAGTTAAGTAAATCTGGGCGCGCTGGCGGATGCGCGGAGAACGCAATGTAAGTTCCCAACCGTTGATGCGCGCGCCTTGAATAGTTACGGGGAAAAACAGGTCGGAGTTGTTGAAATTGTTGTGGTCGAAGAAATTTTCGGCGCGAGTGAGAAAATTGCTGGCGTCGAGCGTCCATCCGCGAAATGGAATAGTGACGCCAAACTGGTGCTCTTCATCGCGTTCTCCGTGGAGCGGAATGAAGCACAGATTCTGATTGCTTGCGGCTTCGAGGAGCGGACCGGAAACGGTCAGCAAAGGCGGCGCCTGGTAGAAATGCCCGTAGAAGGCGCGGAAAACCAAGTGAAGCTTGGGAATCCGAAGGGAAGCGCCGGCGCGCGGGCTGCTGGCATTCTCGACCACGTCGCCAGAGAAGTGCGTTTGGCGGAGGCCGGCATTCAAGCTGAGCCAGGATGTCGCCTTGAACTGTTCTTCGGCGTAGACGGCGGCGAGCCCTCCATCGGGGCTGTGTCTCTCGGGTGGGTCCACGTTCTGGCATTGCGAGGGGTCGCGGCAGATCAAACCAAAGAGTTGGCCGTCCTGTTGAGAAAAGCCATACAGGCCAACGCGAAGGTTGCTGCGGTTCTTGATCCATGAAAGCGTGGCCTGACCACCTTCGTACTTCGAGCGGCGGTCTTCGGTGGCGGAACTGGGGAAGTCCTCGAGGGCACTTTGATAATTTGCGCTGTTGTAGTGGTAGAAAGGCGAAATTGTGAGCATAAGCCCTGGACTGAAGGTGCGGACCCAGGAAAAAGTAACAAAGGAGTCGTTCTCGCGGTTGGCGTCGCGGAGGAACTGGCCTTGCGTGCCGGGGTCGTTCGGATCGAAGGGGACCTGATAGAAATCCCGGCGCAACTGCGCAACCAGGCGGAACTGGTCTTGCGAATCCGCGTTGTAAATCAACGAAGTGAAGCCGCCGAAGCCGTTGGCAGCATCGTGGATGACCGCAGAGGTGGGAGTCTGCAATCCGAGATTGGTACGGTTTCCGTTCCCGCTGGCGTAATAGGCAAAGCGATTGGTGTGGCCGCCGAAGTTCAGCTGGTCGTCGGTTTGATAGAAGTTGCCGGCGCTGAGGACAAGTTCGGCTTCGTTGTCGCGCTCAAAACCTGTGCGCGGGGCCACGTTGAAAATGCCGTAGGTGCGGTCACCGTA
>WNGN01003258.1_pt1 | contig 10972 bp, 7 predicted proteins | sample 5400561 | NCBI WGS metagenome assembly WNGN01 (sample SAMN13153379, study PRJNA577476) | soil metagenome | isolation source: 115 cm soil or saprolite under Garry oak tree replicate 2 | place: USA:California | collected 2016-06-15 | reverse complement strand
GGCGCCATGCTCGTGTTCTGGTTCTCGGCGCTCGCCATCGGGGCGGTGACGAAGGCGGCGGTGAGCGTCATCAAGGAGGTCCGCCGGCAGTTCCAAGCGGATCCCGGGATCCTGAAGGGCACGTCGCGCCCCGATTACGGCACCGCAGTGGACATCGTAACGGTCGGCGCCCTCAAGGCGATGGTCGCCCCCGGCCTCTTGGCTGTGGGGATGCCGATCGCGGTAGGTCTCGGCTTCAAGCTGTTCTTCCACGTCGGCGCCGAGACCGTCGCCGCCTTCCTGATGGTCGGTACGATCGGCGGCATCCTGATGGCGCTGCTGCTCAACAACGGCGGCGGCGCGTGGGATAACGCGAAGAAGTTCATCGAGACGGGCGAGTACGGCGGCAAGGGAAGCCCGGCCCACAAAGCCGCCGTCGTCGGCGACACCGTGGGCGACCCCTGCAAGGACACGGCGGGGCCGTCGCTGCATGTGCTCATCAAACTCCTGAGTACCGTGACGCTGGTGTTGGCTCCGCTGTTCGTATGACCGAGATGCGAGATGCGAGATGCGGGATGCGAGCGTGTGCTCCGCTGCCATCGCATTCCGCATCCCGCATCCCGCATCCCGGCTTTCGATGAACCAGCTCTTCTCCCGCAAGCCGATCGCGGAGCTGCTCGCCGAGGGCGCTGGCCCCTTCGCCCTGAAGCGGGCCCTGGGCGCAGGCGACCTCGTCATGTTGGGGATCGGCGCGGTGATCGGCGCCGGCATCTTCGGAGCGATCGGGACCGCCGCCGCGGGCCAGTACGATGCCGCGGGCCATCTCGTGCGCAGCGGCGCCGGTCCCGCGCTTGTGCTCTCCTTCCTGCTGCTGGGCGTCGCGTGCGCCCTCGCCGGGCTGTGTTACGCCGAGCTGGCGGCGATGATTCCCCAGGCGGGGAGCGCCTATGCGTACTCCTACGCAACCCTCGGCGAGCTGGTGGCGTGGATCATCGGCTGGGACCTGATTCTGGAATACGCGGTTGGGAACGTGGCGGTCGCGATCTCGTGGGGGGACTACTTCACATCGCTGCTCGGTAGCTTCAACGTCCACCTCCCGGTTTGGCTCACCACCGGCTACCGCACCGCGCTGCTCTCGCCCGATCGGGCCGTGCACGACTTGCTCCAGACCGCGCCACACGTCGCCGGCGTGCCGATCCTCGTCAACGTTCCGGCGTTCGTGATCGTCGCGCTCATCACCTGGCTGCTGATGCTCGGAGTCCGCGAGAGTGCCACCGCCAACAACATCATGGTGACGATCAAGCTGCTTGTGCTCGGGGTGTTCATCGTCGCCGGGCTCACCCACATCAATCCCGCCAACTATCACCCCTTCGCGCCGCACGGCTTCCGGGGCATTCACCAGGGCGCGGCCATCGTCTTCTTTGCGTACATCGGGTTCGACGCGATCTCGACGGCCGCCGAGGAGACGAGGAATCCGCAGCGCAACCTTCCGATCGGCATCCTCGGCGGTCTCGCGATCTGCACAGTTATTTATATGATCGTCGGAGCCGTGCTCACCGGGATGGTGCCGTACACGGAGCTCGTCGGCGTGGCCGATCCCCTTGCGAAGGCGCTGAACAGCAGCGGCTTCACCACCGTGGGCTGGATCGTAGCGCTCGGCGCGATCGTATCGATGTCGGCGGTGCTGCTCGTGTTCCAGTACGGCCAGCCCCGAATCTTCTTTGCCATGGCGCGCGATGGCCTGCTCCCCGCGTGGGCGGCGAAGGTGCACGCGAAGTACCGCGTGCCCCACATGACGACCTTGATCACCGGGATCTTCGTGGCCGTGTGGGCGCTCGTCGGCGACGCCGGCGAGACCTACGACCTCACGAACATCGGGACGTTGTTCGCCTTCGCGCTGGTGGCGATCGGCGTCCTCGTGCTGCGGTACAAGGATCCCGACCGGCCGCGGCCGTTTCGGGTGCCGCTCGTGTGGCCCGTCTCCAGCGCCGCCGCCGTCCTGTGCGTGTTCGTGATGATCGGCCTGCCGCATCAGGCGTGGGAGCGGTTCGCCGTCTGGCTGGCGCTGGGGCTGAGCCTGTACGGGTTCTACGGGTACCGCCACTCCACGCTCCGCCGCACGCCCACGGTGCGGGAGCCGTGACGCCGCACGCGTCGCGTGCCCGCTCTCAGCTCCGGCATCATGATGCTCGCGCCGCAAGCTTCAGCGCGCCGACCGCCGGGTCGATCCGCGCGGAGCTGAGCCGTGCGCGCGGGACGCTGGCAGCGAGGCTCTCGCGGAGTGCGGCGGCGAGCGGGGACTGAGGGGCCAGCAAGCCCCCCGCTGCGGCCACCGGGATCGGCTCGCTGCCAGGGAAATGTGGCTCCAGCGCCAGCGCGAGACCCGCGAGCTCGCGTGCGGCGTCCGTCACCGCGTGCTGCGCCACCGCTTCCCCTTCCTTGGCGGCGTTGAGAACGTGTAGCGCGAGCGCCGCCACCTGGGCCGGCGTCGCGGTGGTGGTCCAGCGTACGAGGTCGTCGAAGCGCTGCAGGCCGAGTGCGCCGAGGAGACGCGCCAGCAGCGTCGAGCCCTCGCTGCGGCCGTCCTGCGCGCGCGCAGCGGCGTCGAGCGCACGCCGCCCCAGCCAATAGCCTCCACCCTCGTCGCCGAACTGCCAGCCGTGGCCACCGGCGCGGTGCACCTGGCCAGCAGGGTCCCGGGCGAACGCGACCGAGCCGGTGCCCGCGTTGATGAGGATGCCGGGTCGGCCCTCGAACGCCGCCATCAGGCCCACCTCTCCATCAGGTACCACGCGGACGCTCCGCGCCACCCCCGCTTGCGTGACGGCTGCCGCGAGCTCCGCTTGCTCCTGCGGGCGTCCCGCCCCTGCCGCGCCAACGACCGCTCGCACGGCCGGGAGCGACGCACGCGCCTGCGCGGCGGCGCGACGCGCCGTGTCGGCGATGACAGCGGCCGCGGCGGCCGCCCCGCCCGGCTTCATCGCGGACGGCGGTCCTTCGGCGCGACCCAGGACCTTGAGATCCTCCCCGCCGAGGACGACGCTGCAGTGCGAGGCGCCGGCGTCGGCACCGACAAAGACGACGGAAGGACGGAAGGACGGAACGGGGGACCGCGACTCAGCGTTCATCCCCATTCCGTCCTGCCGTCTTTCCGTCGCCGTTCGTCACGAGCGACGACCCCATCCCCACTGCCACCGTCACTGCCGTCCCTAAGGGCACATACCACGGCCATGCCAGTCCGGAGAGGAGTCGTGCGGGGAACCCCAGCACGACGGGCGTCATGACGAGAACGCTCGCGATGATGGCGGCGATCACGTCGCGCTGGCGCGCCGGCGCCCAGAACCCACCCAGCAGGTAGGTCCCGAGCAGGCCGCCGTACGTGATGGAGGCGATGCTCAGGGCCAGCTGCACCACCGGCGTGTTCTGACTCCGGAATGCGACCGCGCCCGCGACGAGCACCCCGGTCCAGAGCAGCGTCAGCCAGCGGCCCACCCATAGGAGGTGGGTCGGCTCAGTGCGCCCGGTGAGCGGGGCGTAGAAGTCGTGCGTGGAAGCGGAAGCGAGCGAGTTGACCGCCGAAGCGTGGCTGCTCATGGCGGCCGCGAGGATTCCGGCGACGACGAGCCCGGCAAGGCCCGCCGGGAGCTCCGTGATCACGAACGTCGGATAGATCGCGTCGCTCCGCATGCCGGCGTGATCGGCCCCCGCGAGCCACAGGCTCGTGCCCACGAGGAGGAACAGCGCGAACTGCGCGAGGATGAACGCCCCCGACCCGATGAGAGCCCGCTGCGCGTCCTTCAGGCCTCGGGCAGCGAGCAGCCGCTGCACGATCAGGTGATCCGTCCCGTGCGACGCCGCCGTGAGGAGCGCCCCGCCGACGAGACCGCCCCAAAAGGTGTAGAGCACGTGGAACGACGGGCGGAAGTCGAACGCCAGGAGCTTGCCCTGGTCCCAGGCGCGGTCGAACGACCCGACCCCGCCCGCGAGCCGCGTCGCGACGGCGAGCGTCGCGATCCCGCCCAGCAGGTATACGCCCAGCTGGAGCACGTCTACCCAGACGACGGCGCGGAGACCGCCGACCCACGTGTAGACCAGCGTGACGACGCCGATGGCGAAGATGCCCGCGGCGAGGTTCCAGTGCGTGATGATGGCGAGCGGGATCGCCGTGGCGAAGACCCGCACGCAATCCGCGAGGGCGCGGGTGAGGAGGAACACGCCGGAGGCGGTGCGCCGCGCAGCCCGACCGAAGCGTCGCTCCAGGCGCTGGTAGGCTGTGTCCTGTGTGCCTTCGAAGTAGCCGGGCAGGAGCAGGGAGGCGACGCCGATCCGGCCGACGAGGTAGCCGAGCCCGATCTGGAGGAACGTCAAATCGCCGCGGGCAGCGATCCCCGGGACCGAGATCACGGTTACCGCCGACGTTTCCGTCGCGACGACCGAGAGCATGAGGGCCCACCAGGGGAGACCGCGATGGCCGAGGAAGTAGTCGCTGGCGTCGCGCTGGCGCCCCGCGAACACGAGCCCCGCCACGATCACGGCGGCGCAGTACAGGACGATGACGGCTACGTCGAGCGGGCGCAGGGCCCCTCCCTCACCCAACAAAACGGCCCGCGACGAGCGCGGGCCGGATCACCAGAGGGAGCGACGGACAAGCGGTCAGACGCTGAAGGACGTCCCGCAGCCGCAGCCGCCGGTCGCGTTGGGATTTTCGAAGGCGAACCCCGACTCCTGGAAGTCGCTCTTGTAGTCGATCCTGACGCCGTTGAGATACTGCGCGCTGAAGCCGTCCACGAAGCAGCGCACGCCGCCCGTCTCGATGACCACGTCGTCGTCGAGCGGCTTGTCCTCGATGTTCAGGCTGTACTTGAACCCCGAGCAGCCGCCGGGGAGCACGCCGATGCGCAGCCCCGCCGTCTCGAGCGACACCTTCTCTTCCTGCATGAACTTCCGTACCTCGGCCCCCGCCCGGTCGGTCAGGGTGAGAGTGATCGGGGTCGTGCCCTGCGTGGTCGCCATCTCGTGCTCCTCCTTAGGCTCTCGCGGCAACTTAGGAAGGTCCGCCCGTAGTGTCAACCGCGCCGCGCTGGAACCCCGGATCGCGGCGGAGGTTACGGGCGATGACCCAGAACGCCCCCACTGCCACCGTGCCGAACCCCGCCGCCCTGGGCACGGTTCCCACGAGCAGCTCGCCGATGCCGAACAGGGCGCAGTACACCGCCACCCAGCCTGCCACCCAGTTCACCCAGGAGAGTGCGCCGCCGGGGATCGCGTCCGCGCCGAACCCAAGCCGCGTGGCCACTGCCCGCCAGCCCGGGCCCCCGGGGCGGACGCGGCGGTAGAACCGCTCGAGCACCTCGGGTCGCTCGGGCGCGGTGGCAAGCGTCGCCACGAGCCAGGCGACCGTCGTGACGCCCACCGTGATCAGCATGACCGCGGCGTAGTTCCGCCCGGTCTCGTCCGCCGCGCTCAGATGCCACACAGAGGAGAGCACGACTGAGGTCACAAACGACGCCGCCATCGCGGCGAGCTCGCTCCACGCGTTGATGCGCCACCAGTACCACCGCAGGATCAGGACCGAGCCGGTGCCGGCGCCGATCGCGAAGATGAAGCGCCACCCCGCCTCGACTGAGCCGAGGAATTGCATCACGCCCACCGCAGCGAGCATCAGGACGACCGTGGCGACGCGGGAAACCGCGACCTGCTCGCGCGGGCTCGCAGCCTTGCGGACGAACCGCAGCCAGAAGTCGTTCACGAGATACGACGTGCCCCAGTTCAGGTGGGTGGAGATCGTGCTCATGTACGCGGCCGCGAACGCGGCGAGCAGCAGGCCCCGGAGCGGCGAAGGCAGCAGGTCGACCATCGCGCGCACGTATCCGGTCTCCGGCTTGGGGAGGGCGGGGTAGGTGACCGCCGCGAACAGTCCCACGAGGATCCAGGGCCACGGCCGGAGCGCGTAATGAGCGATGTTGAACCACAGCGTGGCGAGCAGGCCGTGCCGCTCGTCTTTGGTCGACATGATCCGCTGCGCCACGTAGCCCCCGCCACCGGGCTCAGCCCCGGGATACCACGCTGCCCACCACTGCACACTCAGGAACACGAGCAGCGAGGAGAGTGGCAGCCACCCGCCGTGCAGTGGCGGAATGATCCCGAGCGCCGCCTGGCGACTCCCGTAGTGGACGGTCGCGAGCTCGACCAGCCGGTCCAGCCCGCCGACGCGCTGCACCGCGAGGACCGCGAGCAGGATGGTGCCGCCCATCGCGACGATGAACTGGAAAAAGTCCGTCACGATGACGCCCCACAACCCGCTCAGGATGGAGTACCCCGCCGTGAGCGCGAACAGCAGCAGAGCCACCTTCCAGCCGGAGAGACCGAACGCGATTTCCAAGATCGTGGCCATGGCACGGGTGACCCAGCCCATGATGACCAGATTGATGGGCAAGGCGAGATACAGCGCGCGCACCCCGCGCAACACCGCCGCCGGGCGGCCGCCGTAGCGCAGCTCGGCGAACTCCACGTCGGTCAACACGCCGGCCCGACGCCACAGGCGCGAGAAGAAGAACACGGTGAGGAGCCCGGACAGCGCGAGGTTCCACCACAGCCAGTTGCCCGCCACGCCGTATTTGACCACTAACCCGTTCACCACCAGCGGCGTGTCGGCGGCGAAGGTGGTGGCCACCATCGATGTTCCTGCGAGCCACCACGGGAGGCCGCGGCCGGAGAGGAAATAGTCGGCGAGGGAGCGCCCCGCCCGCCCCGTGTAGTAGACGCCGATCGCCGCCGAACAGACGAAGTAGGCGGCGAGGATGAGCCAGTCGCCGAAGGTGAGGGTCACAGCTCGGGATGGGTGAGGGCGCCCGCCACGAGATCGGCGACCCGATGGCGCACGTGGCGGATCGCGTTGTTGGTGCGCGACGGGTTCACGCGGTTCGAGAGCAGGATGATAAACAGGTCCCGCTCGGGATCCATCCACAACGACGTGCCGGTGAAGCCGGTGTGTCCGAAGGCGCGCGGCGAGAGCTTGCTGCCGGCGCTTGAGCTCGAGTCCGCGGGGTCGTCCGGCGTGTCCCACCCGAGGGCGCGGGTCGAGCCCGGGGGAATGTCCTGGCGTCGCGTGAACTCGGCGATGGTTTCCGCGTGGACGAGCTGCAGGCTGTCCCAGGCTCCGCCGTTCAACAACATGGCGGCGAAGCGCGAGAGGTCGAGCGCGTTGGAGAACAGCCCCGCGTGCCCGGAGACGCCGTTGAGGCGGGCCGCGTTCTCGTCGTGCACCTCGCCGCGCAGCTTGCGGTGGCGCCAGGCGGTGTCGTATTCCGTCGGCGCGATCAGCGGCCGCCAGCCGAGCGACGGCAGATACTGCGTGGCCGTCATGCCGAGGGGCGCGAAAATGCGCGCGGCGGCGAAGCGGTCCAGCGACTCTGCCGCGATGCGCTCCACGACCTGCATTAGCACCATCGCCCCGAGGTCGGAGTATACGAACTGCGTCCCGGGCGGGCTCGCGAGCGGCGTCGTGTCCACGAGGGCGAGCGCCTCCTCGCGCGTCTCCGCCTCACGGAACAGGGGACGCCACGCGGGCAGGCCGGAGGAATGTGTCAGCAGGTGGCGGACGGTGACGGCATCCTTGCCGGCGCCGCGAAACTCCGGCACGTACTGCCGGACCGGCGCGTCGAGCGCGAGCTTCCCTTCGTCCACGAGCACCATGCACGCGGTCGTGAGCGCCACGACCTTGGTCAGCGACGCGAGATCGTAGATCGTCTTCGCTTCCACAGGACGGGAATCGTCCACGGCGTAATGTCCCACGGGCGCCAGCAGCGCCAGGCGTCCGTGTCGCCCCACCGCGAGCACGGCGCCGGGGAACGCTCCGCTGTCCGCCTCCGCGCGGAGGTAGGCGACGGCGCGGGCGAGCCGGATGCTGTCGAAGCCGAGTGCTACCGGCGACGCAGCCGGCACGCCGGCCGCCGCAGCTGCGGGCTCCGGTGGCAGGCTCCCCTCCGGCGGCGCGCCTGTGAAACACGCCGTGCACACAGCTGCAAGCGCGGCGAGCGCGGTGCGTTTCACGGGTGCACGTCCGCCACCGTGATGCCGTAGCCGACCGGATAGCTGGGGGGGATACGAATCGGCAGATGGCCCGCGATCGGCACCTGGCCCAGGAGCGCCAGGCCCACCGCTCGCTCGGCCGCCCGGACGCCGCTCCAGGCGATCAGGAACGACTTCGCGCTGGGTGCTTGGTCCAACAGGTAAGGGCTGCCGAGCGAGACGAGCACGGTCGGTCGAGTCGCGTCGGTCGCCATGATGAACCGGGCCAGCGAGTCGGGGAGTGCGATCGTACCGCGCCACGAGAGCGGGCGCACGTTGGCAACGATCACGGCCCGTCGCGACCGGGCGATGGTCGCACGCGCCGAGTCGTAGGAGAGCGTCCCCGACATCGGCCACAGACGGAAGTAGTCGACCGTGTCGCCCGCCTTGCGGAGCTCTTCGGCGATCCGCACGGCCACGGTCCCGTTCATCTCGTCCGCGTACGCGATCAGCGCGAGGTGGCACCGCTCCGCGCGCAACGCGCGCAGCGCCCCGCCGGAGTCGCGCACCAGCGTAAGAGCCCGCACCGCGATGTCGCGCGCCTCGTCCTGCAGCCGCTTGGTTCCGACCACAGTCATGAGCGAGTCGAGCGGCACCGTGCGGCGTGAGAACAGCCCGAGCCGGCGTTTGACCTCGAGGACGCGGCGCACCGAAGCGTCGAGACGCGCCGTGCTCACGCGTCCTGCGTCCACGGCCGCCACCATCGCGTTCAGGGCGGAGTCGGGGTCGGCAGGCATGAGCAGCAGGTCCGAGCCGGCCGCGAATGCCCGTACCGCGGCCTCCCCCGCGCCGTATTTCGACGCGATCGCGCCCATCATCAGGGCGTCGGTTACGACGAGCCCCTGAAAGTGCAGCGAGTCGCGCAGCAGGCCGGTGAGCACGGCGCCGGAGAGCGTCGCCGGCTCGTCCGACCCGGTGAACGCCGGGAATGCGATGTGCGCGCTCATCACGGCACCCGCCCCCGCCGCGATCCCGGCGCGGAATGGCACCAGCTCCAGGGAATCGAGCCGGGGATAGTCGGCCGTATTCACCGGCAGACTGATGTGCGAGTCCTGGCGCGTATCGCCCTGCCCGGGGAAATGCTTCAGCGTGGCCAGCATGCCGTGGTCCTGGAGCCCGCGCACGTACTCCTGGACCAGGCGAGCCACGGCGCGCGGGTCCTCCCCGAACGAGCGCACGTTGATGATCGGGTTGAGCGGGTTGTTGTTGAGATCGGCGTCTGGAGCGAAATTCACGTGGATCCCCACTGCCCGCCCTTCGATGGCCGCGGCCTCCCCGATCGCGTAGGCGTCTCGCGGCTCGCCGGTCGCGCCGACCGCCATGATCATGGGGAACGCCGTGCCGCCGAGCAGGCGCATCCCAGCGCCCCATTCAAGGTCGGCGGAGACAAGCAGCGGGAGACGCGAGCGCTGCTGCAGGGTATTGAGCTTGGCGGCGATATCGAAGGGCGAGCCGACCGAGACGATGACGCCGCCGACCTCGAGCGAATCGACCCAGCGGGCCGCGACTTGGAACTCCGAATCATCGAGCGCCGCGTACGCCCCGGGAAGAAACGGCATCACCAGCTGCGCGGCCTTCTGACGGACCGTCAGCGTCGCGAGGATCGAGTCGACAGACACGCCCGCGGGCGCCACGGCTGTGGGGTGCGGCGCGTTCGTGGCGCCGCACCCGAGCATGGCCCAGAGGAGAAGCAGTCGATGCCTACGCATTACGCGTTACGGGTTCTCGTGCCGTGGGTGGTCGTCATAGCCTGTCCCCGCGCCGCGCCGGCGCAGGTACGGCCGGGCATCGAGGTGCTGCTCAGCGACTCGGCCCACCTCGTCGCGGGGAAGCGCGTCGGTCTCCTCACGAATCAGACGGGCGTCGATCGGGCCGGGCGCCGCGACGTGGACCTGCTGCGCGCCGCGCCCGGCGTCCGGCTCACCGTGCTGTTCAGCCCCGAGCACGGCTTCTGGGGCACCGAGGACCGCCCGCCACGTCCGATCGCGCGTGATTCGGTCAGCGGCCTCCCAATCTATAACCTCTACAGGGCCACGCGGGCGGCGGCGTCCGCGGAGCTGGACAGTCTCGACGCCGTGCTCATCGACCTCCAGGACGTAGGCGCCCGGTACTACACGTACATCGCGACCGCGGTGCTCCTCATGGAGCAGGCGACCCGTCACGGGAAGCCGGTGGTGGCGCTCGACCGGCCTGACCCGCTCGGGGGCGTCGCCGTCCAGGGCAACGTCCGCGAGCGCCCGGCGCCGGAGGCGACGCTCGTGGGTTTTGTCCCCGTGCCGATGCGGCCCGGGATGACGCTGGGCGAGCTGCTGCGGCTCGCGAACGACGTGCTCGGCGTCCACGCGCGACTGACCGTCGTGCCCGCGACCGGGTGGCGTCGCGACATGTACTACGACGCGACCGGACTGCCCTGGGTGCGGCCCTCCCCCGCGATGCCGGACCTCGAGAGCGCGCTGCACTACCCGGGGACTTGTCTGTTCGAGGGCACCAATCTCTCGGTGGGACGCGGCACGGCGCTCGCGTTCCAGGTGATCGGAGCGCCGTGGCTGGATGCGGCGGCGGTCATTCGCCGGACGCGGGACGGGGGAGGAGGGACGGGGGACGGGTTGGATGGCGTCGCGGTGACGGCGGATACGATCACGCCCCGCGCCCCGACCGACGGCAAGTACGATGGCCTGAGACTCAATGCGATCCGGCTGCGCGCGACGGACCGGAGGCGCTACGATCCCACGCGGGCAGCGGTCGCGCTGCTCGCGGCCGTGCGTGCGGTGCACCCGGACTCCCTCCTGTTCGTGGCCGAGCGCTTCGACCGCCTCGCGGCGGGTCCGGAACTGCGACACGCCCTCGTCGCGGGCACTGCGCCGTCCGTCGTCTGGCGCAGCTGGAAACGCGCGCTGGCGCGGTTTCGGCGCGCGCGGCTCAA
>WNGN01003878.1_pt1 | contig 10975 bp, 5 predicted proteins | sample 5400561 | NCBI WGS metagenome assembly WNGN01 (sample SAMN13153379, study PRJNA577476) | soil metagenome | isolation source: 115 cm soil or saprolite under Garry oak tree replicate 2 | place: USA:California | collected 2016-06-15 | reverse complement strand
AATACTTCCTCCGGCTCCAGCTCTTCCGGAGGGCCAGAAGATTGCCGACGTTGTCTAGCTACGTAAATGCCGAAAATCAGAACACCAAGACCGACAACCAGGAAAGCGAAAGACGCGGAAACGGTGCCGCAATTGGCTATGAGGTTCTCGTGGCAATCGTAGTGTCCAGAGAGAACCGGAGTGGTGTTGAAGTTCACCCCCAGGGTCTCGGTGTAAAATGAACCCCGCTCATAGCGCGGATCCATAGTCCATGAACCGGTTAAAGATCTGAAGAGAGAAGTATTCTCGACAAAACTCGAAGCCGAAGACAACGAAACGCTAAGAGATCTGAAGAACGAACTTGTCTCGGCAAGACTCGAGGCAGAACCAATCGAAGCGCTCAAAACGCTGGTGAGTCCCTTAGTCTCGGCATCAGCAATACCAATCGAGCCGGTCAGAGACCTGAAAAGCGAAGACCTCTCCGCAGGGTTGGAGGTTGAACTAAGCGAGGCACTCAGGGACCTCAGCAGCGAAGTCTTCTCAGCAACGCTTGAGACTGAAGAGAGCGAACCAGACAATGATCTGAAGAGCGAAGTTTGCTCCGCGAAACTCGAAGCTGAACCAAGGGCACCAGTCAGAGATCTAAAGACCGAGGAATGTTTAGCAACGCTCGCGGTTGAACCTATGGATGTGCTCAGGTTTACGGTTCGACCTCTGAAGAACGAACCTGTAAGACCCAGCGAACTAGACAGTGATCTGAACAGCGAAATATGCTCAGCAAAGCTAGAAGCTGAGACACCGCACGACCCTTAAACAGAGAACTCGAAAGACCCAGCGAATCGGTGAGAGATCTGAAGAGTGACGTATGCTCCGCAAGAATTGAGGCTGAACCCAGTGAGGCGCTCAGAGCCCTGGCAAGACCCCTAGTCTCAGAACCTGCAAGACCCAACGAGTCAGATATGGTCCTGAAAAGCGAGGTATGTTCAGCAAGACTCGTGGTTGAACCTATTGATGTGCTAAGGTCTACGGTTCGACCTCTAAAGAAAGAAGCTGTAAGACCCAACGAGTCAGATAGAGACCTGAAGAGCGAGGTATGCTCGGCAAAACTTGAGGCTGAACCGAGCGAACTACTCAGAGTTACAGTGCGGCCTTTAAGCAGAGAACTTGGAAGACCCAGCGAACTAGATAGAGACCTGAAAAGCGAATTGTGCTCCCCAAAACCAGCGGATGAACCAATCGAAGCGGTCAGAGATCTGGTGAGACCTTTACTCTCGGAACCAGTAGGACCCAGCGAACCAGACAATGATCTGAAGAGCGATATATGATCAACAAAGCTTGAGGCTGAGGCAAACGAATCCGATAGAGACCTGAAGATCGACGACTTCTGGCCAAAGCTCGAGACCGAACCAAACGAATCGGTCAGAGATCTGAAGAGTGAAGTATGCTCAGCAAGGCTCGAGACTGAACTCAGAGAACCAGTCAGAGATCTGAAGAGCGACGACTTCTCGCCAAAGCTTGAGGCTAAAGCAAGCGAACCAGAAAAGGATCTGGAAAGAGAAGTGCGTTCCGCAAAGCTCGAAGCTGAACCAAGCGCACCGGTTAGAGACCTGAAGAGCGTAGTGTGTTCGGCAAGACTTGAGGTTGAACCTATTGACGCGCTCAGATTCACAGTTCGACCTCTGAAGAACGAAGCTGCAAGACCCAACGAGTCAGATAGAGACCTGAAGAGTGAAGTATGCTCGGCAAGACTTGAAGCTGAGCCTATTGATGTGCTCAGGTTTACGGTTCGTCCTCTGAAGAAGGAAGTTGTGAGACCCAGCGAGTCAGATTGCGACCTGAAGAGCGAGGTATGTTCAGCAAAGCCTGAGGCTGAACCTAGTGAGGTACTCAGGGTCACACTACGGCCTCTGAAGAGAGAGCTCGAAAGACCCAGCGAACCACTAAGAGACCTAAACAACGAAGTATGTTCCACAAAACCCGAGGCTGAACCAAGCGAAGCAATCAGAGATCTGGTGAGACCTTTACTCTCAGAACCAGTAAGACCCACCGATCCAGTCAGAGACCTGAAGAGCGTACTGTGTTCGGCAAGACTTGAGGTTGAACCTATTGACGCGCTCAGATTCACAGTTTGACCTCTGAAGAACGAGACTGCAAACCCCAGCGAGTCAGACAGAGACCTGAACATCGAAGTATGTTCAGCCAGGGCTGAGGCTAGACCTATCGATGCACTCAGGGTTACGGTTCGACCTTTCAGTAGAGACGTCGAGAGACCCAGTGAACCAGTCAGAGACCTGAAGAGCGAACTGTGCTCCACGAAACTTGAGGTTGAGCCCAGTGAAGCGCTCAAAGCCCTGACAAGACCCCTTCTCTCAGAGCCCGCGAGAGACAGCGAACCAGACAGAGACCTGAACAGGGAACTTCTCTCGCCAAAGCTTGAGGCTGAAGCCAGTGAACCAGATAGAGACCTGAACAGGGAACTTCTCTCGGCAAGACTTGAGGCCGAAGCCAGTGAACCGGTCAGATACCTGATCAGCGAAGTCTTCTCACCAAAGGTTGAGGCTGAAGCCAGTGAACCAGAGAGAGACCTGAACAGGGAACTTCTCTCGCCAAAGCTTGAGGCTGAAGCTAGCGAACCGGATAGAGACCTGAACAGGGAACTTCTCTCGCCAAAGCTTGAGGCTGAAGCCAGTGAACCAGAGAGAGACCTGAACAGGGAACTCCTCTTGGCAAGACTTGAGGCTGAAGCCAGTGAACCGGACAGCGACCTGAAGAGCGACGTCTTCTCGCCAAAGCTTGAGGCCGAAGCTAGCGAGCCGGATAGTGACCTGAAGAGTGAAGTGTGCTCAGCAAGGTTTGAAAGTGAACTTAGAGAACCAGTTAGAGACCTGAAGAGCGACGATTTTTCGGCAAAGCTTGAGGCTGAGGCAAGCGAGCCAGAAAGCGATCTGGAGAGTGAAGTGTGCTCCGCAAAGCTCGAAGCTGAACCAAGCGCACCAGTCAGAGACCTGAAGACCGTGGAATGTTCGGCAAAGCTCGTGGTTGAGCCTATTGACGTGCTAAGGTCTACCGTACGACCTCTGAAGAACGAAGCTGCAAGACCCAACGAGTCAGATAGAGATCTAAACAGCGAAGTATGCTCAGCGAGACTAGAGGTTGAACCCAGCGATGCACTCAGGGTCACGGTACGACCTCTGGAGAACGAAGCTGCTAGCCCCAGCGAATCAGACAGTGATCTGAACAGCGAAGTGCGTTCAGCAAAACTTGAGGCTGAGCCGATTGATGCGCTCACGTTTACTGTTCGACCTCGAAACAGAGAACCCGAAAAACCCAGCGAACCAGAAAGAGACCTAAATAACGAAGTATGCTCCGCAAAACCCGAGGCAGAACCCAGTGATGCGCTCAAAGCCCTAGCGAGACCCTTAGTCTCAGAACCCGCAACAGCCAGAGAACCAGACAGAGACCTGAACAGCGAACTCTTCTCGCCAAGACTCGAGACTGAACCCAGTGAAGCGCTCAGAATTTCAGTACGACCCCTAAACAGAGAAGATGCAAGACCAAGCGAACCGGTCAGAGATCTGAACAGCGAACTCTTCTCGGCAAGACTCGAGGTTGAGCCCATTGAACCAGTCAAGGCCTTTACAAGACCCTTAACTTGAGAACCAGCAAGGGACAATGAACCAGTCAGAGATCTGATCAGCGAAGTCTTCTTGCCAAGACTCGACGCTGCGCCCATTGAACCAGTCAGAGACTTGGCAAGACCTTTGGTCTCAGAACCCGCAAGGGACAGAGAGCCAGACAGAGACCTGAACAGCGAAGACTTCTCGGCGAAACCAGAAGTTGAACCCAGTGAGCCAGTCAGAGACTTGGCAAGACCCTTAGTCTCAGAACCAGACAGAGACAAGGAACCAGACAGAGACCTAGATATCGAACTCTTCTCAGCGAAACCCAAAGCCAGAGACACTGAACCAGCCAGAGACTTGGCAAGACCCTTGGTCTCAAAAGCAACAATGGACAGCGATCCGGATAGAGATCTGAACAGGGAACTCCTCTCGCCAAGAGTCGAGGATGAACCCAGTGAACCAGTCAAGCTCAACGCACGACCTCTAACAAGAGAGCTCGTAAGAGACAGCGAACCAGACAGAGACCTAAACAGCGAGGACTTCTCAGCAAGACTCGAAACTGAACCTAGTGAAGCAGTCAGAGCCTTGGCAAGGCCCTTGGTCTCAGAAGCTGCAAGAGACAGCGAACCAGACAGAGATCTGAATAGGGAACCCTTCTCGGCAAGACTCGAGACCGAACCCAGTGAACCGGAAAGAGACCTAGTAAGACCCTTAACCTGAGAACCAGCAAGGGACAGTGAACCAGACAGAGACCTGAAGATCGAATTCTTCTCAGCAAGACTCGAGACTGATCCCAGTGACGCACTCAAGCTCTGTGTCCTACCTCTGAATAGAGAACTGGCAAGACTCAGAGAGCCGGACAGGGACCTGAAGATCGAAGACCTCTCAGCAAGACTCGACGCTGGACCTAGTGAAGCAGTCAAAGCCCTAACAAGTCCCTTAGTCTCAGAACCCGCAAAGGACAGAGAACCAGAGAGAGATCTGAACAGCGAACTCTTCTCGGCAAAACTTGACGCCGAACTCAGTGCACCGGTCAGAGATCTGAACAGCGAACTCTTCTCGGCAAAACTTGACGCCGAACTCAGTGCACCGGTCAGAGATCTGAACAGCGAACTCTTCTCGGCAAAACCAGAAGCTAAAGCCAGTGAAACTGACAAAGCCTTAGCGAGACCCTTAGTCTCAGAACCCGCAAGACTCAGCGAACTAGACAGAGATCTGAATAGGGAACTCTTTTCCGTAAAGATTGAGACCGAAGATAGCGAACCAGACAGAGACCTGACAAGACCCTTAACTTGAGAGGCAGCAAGAGACAACGAACCAGATAGAGATCTGAACAGAGAACTCTTCTCAGCAAAGCTCGAAGATGAACCCAGTGAAGCGCTCAAATTTTTAGTACGACCACTAAACAGAGAGGAGGCAAGACTCAGCGAACCACTCAGAGACCTGAACAACGAAGATCTCTCCGCAAGACTTGAGGCTAAATTCATCATAGCGGTAAGACTCTGACTGTAACCCCAAGCAGGAGTTATCACATCACTTGCGCTCGAAACCGTTGTCATAGTATCAGTCGCAGCACCGTTACCTGTGGACACAGTAGGGCTGATCCAGACCTCAACGATCAGGAAGTGAACGTTCGGAAACGGACCTTCAATTGGACTAACATCAATATTCTTTGTTGCGGAAGTAGTTGCTTCAATGTTGGCCGCTCCTGTGAAATCAAAGAGAAGAGTACAAGGGGGTCCTTCGGAAGCAGTAGAACAAGACCAGACCAGAAACCGCATATTTGCAGTACCAGTTCTTGACGCGGTAATCGTAGTATCAAACTCCCAAGACCCACTCTGGATCGTTATGCCGCCTAGGTCAGTAGGATAGACCCAAGCCTGACCTGTAGGCGTGGTGCCGGAAGGCGTTGCTGTCGTGGTAGACGAGCCGACATCAGGCTGAACTTCAAAGCAACAAGTAGTGCTACCACCCACTTTGACACTTGTTGTAGTATCAGCCGTTCCAGCAGTAGTAGCTAGCTGTTCACACTTAACCGCGCAACCAGTCTGAGAGGTAGAGCCATAATAGAAAGTGTGACCCTTACCCTCAAAACCAGCAAGACCCAGAGAACCAGCCAGAGACCTGAAAAGCATACTCTTCTCAACAAAACTCGAGGCCAAAGTCAGTGAACCACTCAGAGACCTGAACAGGGAAGATTTCTCCGCAAAACCCGTAGCCAAAGACAGAGAAGCAGTCAGAGACCTGAACAGGGAAGATTTCTCCGCAAAACCCGTAGCCAAAGACAGAGAAGCAGTCAGAGACCTGGCAAGACCCTTAACTTGAGAGGCAGGAAGAGATAACGAACCAGATAGAGATCTGAACAGCGAACTCTTCTCAGCAAAGCTCGAAGATGAACCCAGTGTAGCGCTCAAGCTTAAGGCCCTACCTCTAACTCCAGAAGCCGCAATGGACAGAGAACCGGACAGGGATCTGAATAGGGAAATCTTCTCGGCAAAACCAGAGGCCAGAGACAGAGACCCAGACAAAGCCTTGGCCAAACCCTTAGTCTCAGAACCCGCTAGGGATAGAGAACTGGACAGGGACCTGAAGATCGAAGATTTCTCTGCAAAACCCGAAGCCAGAGACAAGGAACCGGTCAAGGCCTTGGCGAGACCCTTAGTCACGGAAGCAACAAGAGATAGAGAACCAGACAGAGACCTAAACAACGAAATCTTCTCCACGAGACTAGAGGCTGAACCCAGTGAACCAGTCAAAGCCCCGGCAAGACCCTTAACTTGAGAGCTGGCAAGAGACAGGGAACCGGACAGAGACCTGAACAGCGAATTCTTCTCAGTAAAACTCGAGACCAAAGACAGAGAACCAGACAGACCCCTCGCAAGACCCTTAACTTGAGAGCCAGCAAGAGACAGAGAACCAGACAGAGACCTAAAGATCGAGTTCTTTTCGGCAAGACTCGAGATTGAAGACAGAGAACCAGACAAGGTTTTGGCGAGACCCTTAACTTGAGAAGCAGCAAGGGACAGGGAACCGGACAGAGACCTGAACAGCGAATTCTTCTCGGCAAGATTTGAGGCTGAACCCAGTGAACCAGTTAAGACCTTAGCAAGACCCTTAGTCTCGGAAGTAGCAAGAGAAAGCGAACCGCTCAGGGACCTGAACAGCGAACTCCGCCCAGCAACACCCGAACCCAGATTCCAAGTTGCAGTGAGAGGGGTTGAACAAGAACGAGGACTGGAGTTGCAAGTCAACTTCCCAGAATTCACATTGGCGACCATGTTACCCATTGTGAGCGTGATTGAAGCCGCGAGCGCTTTGAAGATTGAAGTCTTCTCAACAAAACTTGAGACTGAACTCAGCGAGCCACTAAGCGACCTTAAGATCGAAGTCATCTTAGCAAAAGCTGTGACTGAAGTCAGTGATCCACTAAGACTCTGAGCGTAATCCCATCCAGGAGTGATAAAGTCCATTGCGGTGCTGATTGTTGTCTCGGTCATTGTAGTAGTCGCAGTAGTTCCAGAATATTGCCACACAACCCAGACTTCAAACGCTAAGAAGTTACCACTTGTCCAAGTAATCTGCGACTGACTCGCGGTTGTGTATGTTCTTAGTGTTGCGGTAGTCGAACTCGCCACGTTTGTTGTGGTATCCCAATTCTTCCACAGGAAAGTTGCAGTCGTGCAACTGCTTGTAGTGCAAGACCATGCGGTAACGAAGTATCGAGCAACAGGAGTTCCAATCGTAGAAACTACTGCTCCCGTTAAGTCGATTTGCCATGTTCCAGATTGAATGTCAAACAACCCGTTCTGAATACCAGCAACGTTGTAGATCCAACCCGTTCCACTGAAACCGTTCGCGGCAGACGACGGAGTCCCGGTCAGAGATGCAGAAGTCTCAGGTTCAACTTTGAAATACGTAGGGGCTGACTGGTAAGCGTCGCAAATTAAGACCCACCTGTTCGTAGACGTTCCAAAGGGACATGTTTCAGAAGTTGGAGTGGTATCGCTCTTGTGCTCGACTGCTATACTTGCAGACGAAGCAACAGTAAGGTCGAGAGTGAATCCACTTCCAGCAGTTTCAGCTATTGAGTTTAAAGAGCCTACCATACCAATAATCAGATCATTAGCATTCAATCCCGTGACACCTGACGCAAGAGCAGGAGAAGTTCCGCCACCGGAAACCCTTTGATTAGTTCCTGGGTAACCACTTGCCTTATCCCAGACGGTGAACGTGGACGTAGGGTCTTCAGCACCGTTGATAGCAATGACTTCAGCACTGGCGGCAGTAGGCGTTCCAGTCAAAGTGATTGTAATTGTTACTGCAGAAAGAGTCCCTGAAGCAACGCCATGCCATTCTTCCAAGTCCATACTACTTCCAGAAGGGTGAATTGTTGAACGGGGAGAACCATCGAATGTTATTCCTGTTGCCGAAGGAATAGTTGTAGTTGATACCATAACGGTATCAGGATTAACACTGACCACAAGAAGAATGGAATCGGGGGACGAAGAAGTAGAAAGACTTGTAATCGTAAATGTCGTTCCGGAGCTCCAAGTTCCAGTCTTCTTCGCGTTGGCGTTGCCATCTATAGCTGGACCTGAACCAATTGCAATACTTGTCTCTGATGTAGACGTCGAAGCCGTTCCGGAAGTAGTAGACAATCCTGTGCACAATGTCCCACATGTTCCAACAGTCGTCGCGTTAGCGAAGAAAGTGTGAACGTTGTTAGTTGCATGACCAACAGGCATGCTTACAACTACAACGATTGCAAGAATCAGCATTGCAATTAACGAAACCTTTCGCGCTTCGACTCCCCTCCCTAGGAAAACGGGTTGGCGCTCACACAGCCTTACAATTTGCAATTAAGGCCGTGTCAATGGGATACTTCCAGGTAATCTGAATCGTGTCGCGTACAAGCAAAGTGATGGACGTGAAAGCTGCAGCTACATTATTGAATGTGGTAACCAGTGTGGATCTCGTGAGGAACTGCCTCCTTTGTGAGTGAGGGGTGATGAAAGCGAATACACATGTTGTAACACGTGGTGTTTGGCCTTCGGACTGGCAAGACAAAGCAACGGCTTAGTCTGGGAAAAATCGCGATTGAGAACCTGTGGTAGGAGGGATTCACTCGGAGATTAAAACATCCGAGTTTCGGGTTTAGCCTTCTTCAGTAGGGTGCGTGAACCGTCTTAGCTCCAGGTCCAGACGATGGTCCACGTTATCTGTATCGTGTCGAGATTTTGCAACGTGATCGAGGTGAAGGTAGCTGCGGCTAGCTGGACGTTGTTTGCGTTGGCCGCGGTAGACTGGTTGACTAGGCATGACTTGGCGACAGCTTGCGTGGCGGTGGCGGTAAACGTGATAACTACCTTCGAGGACTGTGACGATGAGCCAGAGATGTCCGTGACTACCCCCACAGCTCGTGCAAAGCCGTTCGTTGTAAGCTCGCTGTCCGTGGGCTTACCACAGTCGCCGTTCGTCGCGCCGGTAGTCGCGTCGGTGGCAACAGGTGCAGTGGTTCCCGCTGACATGGCGATATACTTGAAGCCGCAGGTAGTTGACGGCGCGCACCCGAATGGGGCCTCGCCCGATGTGACCTGCTGGACCCACAGTGCGCCGGAGTTGTAAAGCACGTTGTGATCACTCGAACATGTCTGTACTCCGCCTAGAGTGTGACATTCCTGGAAGTTCGCGTTCAGCACTTCGTAGTAGTGTCTGTTGCCCCATGGATTCCAATTCCCAGTAGCTACGTAGCCACCAAGAATGAAACTTGTGACAACCAGACCCGTCGCCAAGAGCGCAATAACGCCCCTCTTCTTTGTCCATTCGACTCTGAGAAACTTCATTCTATGCTTTCACCTCCGTCTACTCCTTAGCGTCCTAATCGCCACTGAGAACCTTCTTCTAGTTCGTGTTACCTTGTGGAAACTAGCGTGGTACTACCACAACAGAAGGCCAGCTGATCGGTCCTTTACTGCTCTTCCGAGACTATTGCGGACGTTGATTCACGCACATTCTTTCACACTTCACTTCTCACGCTTCACTTCCTATTCCTCACCCTCTTCTTTCGTCGGAGATTCTTCCCACGCGTCCTCCCCGGGAGACGTGGGCACCGGGTTTGTCGGCGATGATCCTGGTCCACCGGTAGTTTTGCCGATGCGCCCGGACACTTTACGTAGGAGCCCGAGTACACTGAGGCCGATGACGAACACTAAGGCTGCCAGCATGAGAATTGTTGCTGGTGCAGGGGTTACTCCTGCTAGGGTCGTCGAACCCGACCCTGTGGTGACCCCTCCTATGCTGCCCACGTTGAGCGCCCTCTCGTATACCACCCTGGCATAGGCGAGTGCGCTCGCGCTGAGGATGCTTAGTGTTGAGAGTAGTAGGAGCCCCAGCCTGAGAGATTTTTTGTGCTTGAGATCGAGGATGTTTGTTAGGTTTTTCATCTTCTATTCCTGGTTCTCTTTTTTCTTCGGAGATTCCTCCCACTCCTTCCCTTGCAAGGAGGGCGGCAATACCATTCCTGTTCCTGAGGTCCCTAGAGAAGTAGACGCTTCGCCTGTTGATAATGACATTAGTGCACCGGGCGCTTTGCCGATGTGCCCGGACAATTCGCGTAAGAACCCGAATATGCTGAGGCTAGTGACGAGTACTAGGACTGCGAGAGTCACTATGGCGGCGGGCGAGAAGCTTACTTCTCCACTATTTCCTATGAGAGAATAGATGAAAACCGCTGATATCATTAGTGTCGGAACCGTCACGGTTTCCGAGAAGGTCGATGCCATATCCATCCTCCGACGCGGTACCCATAGGTAGATGTTCAGGCCGACAACGCTGGAAAGGGCAGATACGAGATAGACGATGCTTACCCAAAGGCGAGTCAGGTTGACGAGTCCCTGACTCATCAGAAGCTCTCCAAGCCCCATTATCGCTGCGATCTGGAAGAAGTACTGGAGGCGTGATGGCATGTCGCGATCGAGCAGGGCGCTGAGCAGGCTCATGGCCAGGAAAATAACGATCCCTAGGAATACGAAGAACTCTGGCACCAGTCCCATTTGTGCTCATCTCGACGCTTTGCGCAGACTAGTTTTCCGCCGAGTTGCTGGATTTCTCTCGGATGGAGTAGACGAGCCGTTGGCCTTTGTCTGTGTCTTCGATGGTCAGGTTGAGGATGCTCTTGTCGTCGATCTCGAGAAGCTGTGCTAAGTCTTTGGGGATCAGGAGATATTTGCTTCCCTTGATCCTTGTCGGTGTTAGTTGTATTCCCATTATTGATCTACCAAACCGGCGGTTGGATAGAACTAAGCACGGGCAATACCATAATCCCGGCGTAACCCCAGCGGTTGTCTAGTCGTCACAGGGAGGCCCGATGCTCAGGA
>WNGN01004308.1_pt1 | contig 10979 bp, 7 predicted proteins | sample 5400561 | NCBI WGS metagenome assembly WNGN01 (sample SAMN13153379, study PRJNA577476) | soil metagenome | isolation source: 115 cm soil or saprolite under Garry oak tree replicate 2 | place: USA:California | collected 2016-06-15 | reverse complement strand
GGCGAACTTTAGCATCAGTTTTTTCGGCTGGGCACAAAGGCACAAAGAACGGCTGCAAATCAATTACTTGAAATGGCTTTTCTTGGTGCCTTTGTGTGTTTGTGGAGAACGGCCACCTGGACTGAGTCGCATTTTTAGTTACACCTTCTTACTGTTTTCGCCTTTTGGGGCCATTGTTGAGACGAAACCTGTGTGCTACGCTGCTGCTGTGATTGGCGATACATCCGCAAGGAGATGGTGTTGCAACAACTTGTTTTGTTGGTGTGGGATAAGAAAGGTTGGTGCAATGCAACCCACCTAGGTGCTGAGCACTTATGTCCACTTCTGCGCTCGGAGTCCCGCTGTCAAAATCGAGAACAGGAACGGTATTAAAGAGTCACATTTATGCCCCAGCGGATAGTCATCACTGGTAAGGGTAAGACGGAATGTTTCCGTGTCAGGGAAGTTCTCCGCCAGCGTTTCAAGCAGGCGATTATTCACGTCAATGAAGGCCCAATCGGGGAGCTACCAAAGGACGGAATTCTGGTCGTAGCCGATTCTTCGCAAACTGCTTCCATTCCAACCCCGGAAGCGGCGGAACTCGAGAAGAAAGTACAGAGAGCCGAGTTCCTAGTCGAGACAGCGCGGATACTCTCGTCATCCGACACCCTGGAGTCCATGCTGAACGAAGCGATTACCAAATCCAGAGGTGTTCTCGGCGATATCGCTTTTGTCATCTTGACCGACGAAGGTCAGTTCCGTCTTCAATCCGCGACAGCTAAAGATCCAGAACACCTGATTCGGACACTGATGTCCATTATCAACGTGCGGCCGGATATTTTGGAACAACAGCTTCAGCGGATTTTGGAGAGCAGTGAAACGCTGTTCATTCGTGATCTCTCCACCGCAGAACTACCTGAGGAAATCCTGCATCTCGTAAAAACTTCCAATTTCAAATCGATTGTGGTTGCTCCCGTCAGAAGAGGCGAGAAAACTTTCGGAGCATTCGTTTCGATTAGCTCGGGTCCGGACGAATTGGATGAAGGACAGGTTGTTTTGTCCCAGGATATCTCTCAGACGATGGCAAGGGCAATCGAGAACGCGCGGTTAATAGCTGAATTACAGGAAAGAGCGAACACCGATGCGCTAACTGGATTGTACAATGCGCGATTCTTCAACGAAGTCATCATGCGAGAAGTGGCGCGATCCGAGCGTCACCAGCTTCCTCTGTCGCTGATGTTGATCGACGTTGATGATTTTAAGCGGGTCAATGACCTTCATGGACATCTTGCCGGAAACGAAGCTCTCATTTCTGTAGCGCGCATCCTGCGCCAGTCGATTCGGATGACTGACTTTGTTTTCAGGTGTGGCGGAGACGAATTCGGCGTCCTACTGCCAGGGACCGAATTGGAAGGTGGTTTTCACGCCGCCGAAAATATCCGAAGCCGAGTCGAAGCGGCGAATCTATTGCACTCCGTGCACCTCGAAAGGAACGTAACGATCAGCATTGGGCTTGCCGCGCATGAGGCAGGTAACACTCCGAACGTGTTGATGAATCGGGCCGATCAAGCATTATATCGAGCCAAGGAACTCTCCAAGAACCGCGTTGAGGCCCACTATCCCACCGACGTGAAAGAGAAAAAAACTGGAGCTTAGAACCTAGCAGCCCGTCCAGACTTCTGTCACGGGCCGCTAGCAAAAGCTACGCTGGGCAATGAGTTTCGAGCCATCCGGCGAGTTCTTCCGTCCCCATTGGCCGCGCAATGGCGTATCCTTGAGCGCCGTCACACCCAATCCCGTCCAGAGTTTCCAGAGTCGCCATATCTTCCACACCCTCCGCAACGACAGTCATGCCCAGCTTGTGAGCCAATTCCACAGTAGCTCGAACGATGGCCAAATCTCTTTCCCGGCGTCGAATATTCGTGACAAATGCGCGGTCAATTTTCAATTCCTGAAGCGGCAACTCTTTCAGATAGGCCAGCGATGAATACCCAGTTCCATAATCATCAACCGATAGCATCACTCCGATTGCGCGGAGCCGATTAAGAGTAGCGCGAGCCCGGGAGAAGTCGGACATGAAAGCACTTTCCGTGATTTCCAGGACCAGTAAGTGGGCGGGAAAGTTCCAGGTCTCCAGGATGGCCATAATGAGCCCCGGCAAACGGCCGTCTTGCAGGCTTCGGGCCGAAAGATTCACCGCGACATGCAATCCACGCTCCACCCAGCCGTATGCGCATGCCTGCTGAAGGGTTTGCTTCAACACGCACAGAGTGAGTGATTCGATGTGACTAGCCTCCTCTTCGGCAACCGGAATAAACTCTCCGGGCAGAATCAATCCGAGATCGGGATGCACCCAGCGGACCAGTGCCTCGAAGCCGGTCACCTGCCGGGAAGCTAATTCAATCTTCGGCTGAAAGTGCACTGAGAATTCGTCCCGGAGTAGAGCTAGGGCCAATCGCCTTAGAAGGAATGCCCGGTTAGAGGCGACCAGATTTTCAGAAGCACAAATTGTACCGGGCTCCGGGTTAATCATCTCGGTGTAGCTTGCCTGGCCAACATGTTCCGTTCCCGGCTTCCAGATCTTTGATGATGCGTCGCGTCCCACAACCGCGGCCTCCATCCGGACGGCGTCGTAGCGAAGCGCGATCCACCGGCTCACCTGTCGACCTAGGATCTCTAGTGCCCTGATCTGATATTTGCTGAGTAGTTTGGGAACCGTGCTCATCACACATAGTGTCCCCACAGCAAAACCTTCAGACGTGATCAGCGGCACGCCGGCATAGGACCGAACCTTTGGTTCGGCCACGACAAGCGGATTATTAGAGAAACGGTCATCCCCAAGAGCATCACGAATCGCGAATAGGCCCGTGCGCTGAATCGTATATGCGCAGAAGCTGGATTCACGCGGAATTTCGTCGACCGTCAGGCCAAACTTCGATTTGAACCACTCACGCTTGGCGTCAACTAAGGTGATCAGCGCAATTGGCGTGCGGCAGATCTGTGCGGCCAGGAGGGCAAGTTCGTCAAAGACGTCCTCTGGTGCCGTGTCCAAGATGTGGCACCTTCGGAGAGCTTCAATTCTTTCACGTTCGTCGTTCGGCACTACCATTTCAGAGGAATTGGGCCGGTCGTTTTTATTTTTGAGAAAGTGTTTACATTAAAGCCTAGGGCACTAATGGCGCAATGGAGATTAGCACAGATGGACTTTGATGGAGAATCAAACGATGGCACTACAAAAAAGGTTGCAATCCAAAAAAAATTCGGTATAGCACCTTTCCAAACTTGTTGCTGTTAGCATCAAGCTCTTCTGGACTTTAGAGGTGTTAGCATGTTCGGACTATTCCTTAGTGCTCGTCGTTAGCCCATGCTGTCGGGGACCATTAGACTTTCCATAGCTCTTTGGAGGGGACATGAATCGTTATACAGCTCATGAATTCGACAACCGTGACAGCTCTCAAATGTACGAATACCTTGAAGCACGGATTGAAGTGATGAAACGCCGAATCACTGAACTCGAGATCGAAAATCAGGACCTGCGCCAACTCAGAGAACCGTATACGGAGACCCGTGAGCACGTTGCAGGTTTGTGCTAAAGAAATGGGCCCCGATGCCATCCAGATGCGGTGATTTTAAGGCCTCCTCTATGACAACAAGACTTCCGGATGTCGCTGGCCGTCGGGGCAAATGTCGGGCGTTTGGGCACAATCATTTTTAAGCGCCCTTTCATGGTTCGGTCGCATACCCGGCCGCCTAAATCATAGACCTCCTCGCTCCCCAGTCCGCGCTGGTTCCGTTTCGGACATTGGTTCGAAAGTACCAATCTCCAAAAAACATTCAGGCACTAGTGTTCTAATCGAATTAGGCATTTTAGTGCTACAGTGAATGGCCAAATGGCTTTGGAGTGAGGGCCGCAGGATGATCGATAGCAGGGCGCGCAGGGTCAAAGTCCTTTTGGTTCATTCGGATCAGGCTCAGCGCAGAGTTCTTGTGAAGAAGCTCGGCAACTCGTTTGATGTCTTTGGGGTTTCTACGGTAGCGGAAGCTATCGCAGAGGCATCACAGAACAAGCCCGCAGCAATTGTCGTTAAACTCCAGTGGGACGATCCAGGCGATCTCCTGCTGATGGAGCAGTTGACTATGAGTCATCCAGCGGTGCCGCTGCTGCTCATTCGTGGATTTGTCCACGCTTTGCAACATAGCGAGCCGGGACGATCCGTCGATCAATTTCCACTTATGCCTCACGTTGGGCATGTCTTGGTGGTTCCCAGTGAAGACGGGGATCGTGTATTACTGGGTCTTCATGTTCTGTTGGCATCTGAGTATCTGCCGCCGGCATTGCAGGCGATCATAGACACATTTTGCCAAGGGGTTGCTCATCCGTTTTTGGTTTTGGACGACCACTTCCAGTGTGTCTATGCAAACAGTGCCGCGGCTGGTTATACGCGGTTTACTCCTGGTGAGCTGCTCGGAAAAGCATTCTGGGATGCATTTCCGGACGCGCAATCGCCGGCAATGCAACAGCGTCTGACGATGGCGGCAACGCTGCGAGTGCCGGACACGTTCGAGTTCTTCTTGGCATCCCGCCGCATTTGGCTAGAACTGCGGGTGTTTCCCTGGCGGGGTGGGATATCCCTGTTATTAGCCGAGGTGACGAATCGTAAGAACATCGAGGCGGCGGAGATCCAGTTAAGAGCGCTAAGCGAGAGCACCAAGCAGAGCGAGGCTGAGAGCACCGACTCCACCCACCCTTCCCAACTTTTGCGAGCCCTTGCCGTTGAGTTGACCCAAACCGAGTATCGTGAACGCAGGCGCCTGGCCCAGATGCTGCACGACAACTTATTGCAGTTGTTGGTAGCCGCCCGCATGCGTACGGGAATGGTGTTGACACAGGCGGTGGGCTTGCCCTTGCATGACTTATTACTCCAGACGGACTCTCTGCTACGAGAATCCATCGAAGTCTCCCGGTCGGTGATGTTCGAACTTAGTCCGCGGTCGCTTCACGAATCCGGACTTACTCCAGCGCTGCACTCGCTGGCGCGCCACATGGGGGAGCGGTATGACCTGCAGGTCAAAGTCTCATCGGATAAGGAAGTCCACGTCCCGCCCGACGACCGGATTCTGTTGTTTGAGGCTGCGCGGGAGCTTCTTTTTAATGTGCTAAAACATTCCGGCAAAGGCACTGCGGCTGTTTCTTTTTGGAGCAAGGATTCCCGTTTGGTTTTGACTGTTGAAGATACGGGGCGCGGTTTCGACGTCGATTCGTACGTGAGGCATTCGTCGGAGGCCAGTGTGTTCGGCCTGTTCAGCATTAGACAGCGTCTGGAGTTGGTTGGAGGGCGACTGGAGATCAACAGTCGTCTCGGACATGGGACGTCCGTACATGTTGCCCTTCCTATCCGTGCCCGGGTGTAAATCTGACATGCAGGCATTAGGCTCCTGCTCCACCTCCACGCCCACGCTCCAATTCGATCAGGACTTCTTCAAGATCCAGCGGAACGACCAATTCGACTCGCCTGAAGAGTTCTTCCGCGTCATAGCGGAAACATGCCCGATATAACTGCATCGTGTCGGCGTTATGACGTTGGCCCACCATAAGGTGGTACATCGACAGGATTTGAAAAAATTTCCTTGCCTCCGGATCGGGCAGTTGCGTGGCTGCCTTCCAAGCCCATTGGGAATACTTGATGGTTTCAGGCTCGTTCAAAATCTGCCATGTCATCCGAATTTGCGCCTCATCGTAGTTTGCCCGCCGAGTCCCACTAGCGCGCACCACAAGCAGCCAGAAATCCCATCTCGACGAGAAGGTGTTTCGGCAATCGCGATACATCTGCTGAATTTCAGGATTGGATTGTTGGCCTCGCAGTAAGGTCTCCATCGATATCCACTCGATGTCTCCGCATTCCACCTTCCTCGTCTGGGTATTCCACTGACACAGACTGCCGAACAGGCCAATCGCTCCGAGCGGCGATTCCACAGGAACCGGTCCAGGCCGGGCTGTGACGCAGAATTGAACGTCAATTGCGGTGCTTACAGTTTCTAGTGTCATTTAAATGCCCCCGTGCAATAGTCGGTTCGGTCCCGAGTGGTGGCGAACAAACCGGACTATCTCCGGAAACTTAATCCGAGTCAACATTTTAGGGGTGGTCGGGCCGACGCAAAATCACTCAAAGGTCGTGTGGTTCGAAAAAGCACCTTTGGGCACGTTCGATGGAATTTGCAGGCACCTTTGGTCCATTCAAAAGTGTTACGGCACTCCCGTAGGATGGTGCACTGAAGTCGGATCTCAAATGGCACGTGTTAACACTGATTCGATCAGGAGGATCATCTAATGCTTTCGACAGGTTTCAGATCACTGGATGCAGCCATAGGTGGGCTGACGGACCGCAAAGACTACCTGGTTTACGGTCCAGTGGGGTCGGGCAAAACCGCTTTCGCGCTGAATTTTCTTCATGCCGGACTTGCTGCCGGTGAGGTCGTAGCCCTTATCACACGGCGTTCCCCTCGCATGGTTTTTGACCACGGACGTACTTTCGGTTGGGATTTCGAATCCTTTGTCGCAGATTCGCGACTGGTCCTCCTCGAGTACACACCCAAGGTCTTGCAAAACACAGCGGGAGTCGGCGGTGAGAACCACATGATTTCCGAATTGCACCGGCTACTGAATGGCACCGATGTTCAGCGGGTCGTATTTGATCCCTTCACTCCGATGCTTGAAGGCAGCGTTAGCACCAATGTGGCATTTCGGTGCCGTGCACTTTTGGAGCAGATCTCCGTCATGGGGACTACAAACATGTACATCATGGATACGCCCGAAAGTGACCCATACATCCATCACTGCAAAGATCAGTTTCACGGAATGATGCGGCTGGAATGGACTTCGCTGCTTTCGCACACGTATCGGCTCACGGTTGAGCGCTCAACAACATTGCAGGCCCAGGCCATACAGATCGATTTTCAATTGAGCTACAACAACGGAATGGCCGAACTGTCGGAAGCAGAGTTCATATCAGGGAGAACGGATGTACGGCGCAAGATTCTGACCATCGTTCCGCCCGAGCGAAGATTGATTTTCCGAACGGCTCTCCGTAGTAGCTACGCCCTCACAGAAGCGGCCGGGGCCGCCGATGGTATGGCGAAGATTGCCGCAGAGTCGCCGGACTTGATCATTATCGACAAAGACGGACATGACCTCGACGGAGTTGAAGTATGCCGGCAGCTCCGCTCCAACGGCCTGAACATGCCCATCGTCATGGTCGGTGAGCATCTCCGGAGATCGCGCGACCGAATCGAAATCAGCGCGGTTGGGGCTGATGCCTGTTTGCAGAAACCGATAGACGGTCGTTTACTCCGGCTCGAAATCCAAAATCTGCTCCACCGATACGACTCCAACCAGGATCGCCTGCAAGGCCGACTGCCCGACGTTAAGCTGCTTGCGGACTTGAAGAGAAACGGCACTACGAGAACTACGGATCCGGAATACTTCTTCCAGCGCCTTCAGCAGGAAATCGTCTACTCGTCGGAAAACGATCTGCCGTTTTCTGTAGTCATGCTGCGGCCGAGAGGACATGAACATAAAGAAGTTGAGGACTGCGCAAGAACGGCGGAATCGCTGATTCGCACATACGATCTCATCTTCACCGCTGATTGTTGGGTCGTCATCATTCTGGCCGAGGCCGATGAGTCTGGCGCTTCTGCTTTCTTGAAGAATTTTCATAACCTCTGCACGACGGAACTGCCGCGCGTCACGTGCCAGTCCTACCAACAACAACCCGACTTTTTTGACGACATTAACCAGCTCCTGGAAGGCGCTGCCACCAGCGAGCGGACCCGCGGAATCACAGGGAGGTAATAACGATGCCGAGCGGTGCACTCCGAACGGTTGTAGTGTCGGTCTTGCTATTCGGGTTTGTCCTCATTCTTACTAAGGATGTGGCCTCAGCGCAGGCTGGCGAAACTCAGACCCTGACTGAAATCTTGAATTTGTACCGGCTCGGCCGGTGCACCGAAGCGATTTCCGTCATGGAGCCGTTTGTGCGGGCAAATTCGAACAATATTGAAGTGCGCCTGTTGCTCGCAGATTGCCTCACGCGTGGGCAGGACTGGGAAGGTGCAACTTCACAGTTGCAGGCCGTTCTCGCGCTCGCCCCTGGCCACATCGACGCTCTCAAAAGCCTTCAGCGCGTCAAAGCTGGCCAGCAGAACAGCTTGAAGCAGAAGGCACAACCCCGTCAGGAGAGTGTTGGGTTCGAACCGACCCTGAGAGAGGCCGAGTCGGCTATCCGGGTCCACGACTACGCTACCGCCCAGAAAGGGCTGGAAACCATTATTGCCGCACAACCTTCAAATACATCCGCGCGGCAGAGGCTCGCGGAGGTCTATTCCTCGACACGCCAATTCGCCAAGGCAATCGCCCAGTACACCGTGCTGCAAAATGACCCGGCACTTCGATCGCATGCGACTCGCCAGAAGGCTAAAAATCTGGAATGGAGTAGCCAATTCCGAGAGGCTGCGGACGCTTATCGGCAGTATTTACAGGGACGGCCGGACGACGCCGAGGCACATTTGGCACTCGCTAACGTGCTGTTGTGGTCCGGGCGTTATGCCGAAGCGATCCCAGAGTTTGAGGCTCTTCGGCAGTCGGCAGTTTCGAATATTGATATCGAGTTGGCTCTGGCGGAATGCTATGACCACCTTTCCCAAACTGAATCCGCCCTTCGAGCGTACGAAGCCGCCTTGCGAATCAAGCCAGACCACGCTGCCGCATCGGCGGGACGTGACAAACTCAGGCGAACTTTGGACGAGCGGCCCAGACGAGAAGCCTTTCAGTACCTTGCAGCGGGTGACCTGGATGCCTCACTCCAGTCGTTTCAGAAGTATCTCCAAAACCATCCGGAGCACGATGAAACTGTGCTTCAGATCGCCCGGTTGCACTCATGGATGCAACAATATCCCGGGGCGATTGATGCATACCGTGCGTATTTGAAAAGAAATCCCGACGTGTCCGTACAACGCGAACTTGCTCGTGTGCTGACGTGGGCGCGCGAATACCCCGAAGCGATAAAGGAATTCGAAGCGTTAACGCGAGGGCCGGAGCGAACGGTTGAAGACTACGAGCATCTCGTCGAGATCAATCTGTGGACTGGCAATCTGCAGTCTGCTGCGGCCTATGCAGATGAACTGCGGCAGTTGGACCCGGAAAGCGCCGTTGCCTCCCACGCGCTCACTCTCCAGCGGCAAAGAGTCGCCTATTTAGAAGGTCAAACCGCCGATGCAGCCAGACTTGCAGACCGCAATGCGGCGGACACGCTGGCAACGACCGGACGGTTTCAGGAAGCCGGGTTAGCCTACAGAAAATACATGGCTTCTTATGGCTACGATCCAGTAATAGACTTGACCATCGCGCGTCTGCACAGTTGGGCTTCGGATTACGATGAGGCGCGGCAACTCTACACGAGGTATTTGCAGAAATATCCTGACGATCTTAAAGCACTACGAACTCGGCAACGTCGAAAGCTGGTCCGGCCACTTTGATGCAGCGAAATTTGAATACGAAACGGTCCTTCGGAAAGACTCCGACAACGTTGAAGTGCGTATGGCGCTCGCACGGGCGGGCGATTATGCAGGCGACGATCGTGTGGAGGTCCTCAACCGCTTCAAAAACGTGCTAGCCATCGATCCTGCTAATGCCGAGGCGGGAAAACGGGTGGGTGGCATCCGCCTGGAAGTGGCGCCGCAGGCAAGCTATGGTTTCTCCAGGTTTCGGGATTCCGATGGCCTGGATCGCTCCAGCCACTCGTTGGCGACCACCTTCACTTTCCACGGAGGCATTCGCCTAACGCCCAGCGCCGTCTATACGGAATTCGAACAGAACCGTCTGGTCCCCACTTCGGCTGAAGGTGCGGAACAGATCAACACCCGGATTGAAACCATCTCCGGCAAGACCGTTGGACGTGGTGCATATCTTGATTTTCGGATCGACCGCCCCCATTGGTCTATCACAACGCGTGGTGGAGCTTTTCGCTATCAGGCATCGGATTATCTGCCTCACGCTGAAGTGAACCTGGAATACCACCCGGGAAAAGCCGCTCGATTTCAATTGAATATCCGGCACTCCGACGCAGCGCCAGAGCTAAACACGATCGGCTCCGTTTTAGCGGGAATGACCGGCACTTCCGGCGAGATGCTCTATCAGCAATCGTGGCGGAACCGGTTTGCGCTGACGATGAGTGGTGGCATGACGCAATATGCGCCTCGGGAAAACATTGTGCCGGCAGACAGCCGATTGCTACGTGGAATGGCTCGTCTGGACTTTCGTCCATCGCGCAACTTTTCCATCGGATATGTCGGTCGAGTGAATCATTATGACCGGCATAGCCCGTTGTATTTTAGCCCCGATGTGTACGATACGCATGGTCTGGCCTACCGCATTTCAGGCCACATCACGCCAGCTTTTGCTTTCAATATCGACGGCGAAGTGGCCCACAGCCGAATCCTGACGACCAGTCTCGAAACGGCAATTGCCGGGCGGCTTACCTGGCGCATTCGACCGAGTTTCGAACTTCGAGGCCTGTACCGGTATGGCAGATCGGTCAGGACAGCCTTCGGTTCAACCATTTACCGCAGCGAAGGTCTCGAAATGGGCATTGCCAAGGTTTTCTAGAAGAATAGGGGACACACTGTATGGTTGCTCGCTTATATCGCCCGTTTTTTGTGGTAGCTGTTTTGTCCGGTACTATCGCGATCGCGACCTGGATCTATTTCAATGTGGCGCTGAACAAAGCAGCGGCTCAGGCATTTTTTGTTCGCACTTCGAGCCTTGTCCTGCTGGTTCTGTTCTTTATTGTCGCTGCTCGATACGCCGTGCTGGCGTGGTTTGCGTACCTTCGACACATTGAGAACACGACCACCTCGGCATTGTCCGGAGATCTGCCGCTGGTCAGCATCATCGTGCCGGCGTACAACGAGGGCAAACTGATCGTGTCATCGGTGGAGTCATTACT
>WNGN01003250.1_pt1 | contig 10981 bp, 7 predicted proteins | sample 5400561 | NCBI WGS metagenome assembly WNGN01 (sample SAMN13153379, study PRJNA577476) | soil metagenome | isolation source: 115 cm soil or saprolite under Garry oak tree replicate 2 | place: USA:California | collected 2016-06-15 | reverse complement strand
AAGATCGACAACTTCGATTTCGAAATTTTCGCGCGCCAATTCCTCGGCGACCGCGAGCGATTCTTGCACCATCGCGCTGTAGGTGACAATCGTCAGGTCGCGGCCTTCGCGCGCGATGCGCGCCCGGCCAGTCGGCAAACCTTTGTCGGGGAGTTTGTCGGCCTTGAGATGGTAATAGAGATATTTGTGCTCGCAGTAAACCACCGGATCATCGATTGCGACCGCGTCGATCAACATCGTGTAAGCGTCTTCCACGGTCGCGGGCGTCATCACAATGAGTCCCGGATAATGCGCATAAATTGATTCCATCGATTGGCTGTGAAACGGGCCGCTGCCTTTCGTGCCGCCGGACGGAAGCCGAATCGTGATCGGCACCGGAATGTTGGTCCGCCAATAATGCGTCCCGGCGTGATTGAGGATTTGATTCAACGCGGTACTGGAGAAATCCGCGAACTGCATCTCAACGATTGGGCGCATTCCTCGCATCGCCGCTCCGATCGCAGTGCCAACAATCGCGTCCTCACTGATCGGCGCGTTCAACACGCGATTGGGAAATTCTTTGGCCAGACCTTTCGTCGCTTTGAAAGCGCCTCCGAAAGTTCCGCCCACGTCCTGGCCGTAAATGAAAACGCGCTCGTCGTCGCGCAACAACTTGGCCTGCGCTTCACGAATCGCTTCGAGATAAGTGATGCTCATTCGGGTTGATCGACCAATTCGCGAGTGGAGATCGCGCACCAATCTTCTTTCTCGGCGTCAGGCGCGGCTTCCTTTTGCGCAGTGGCGATTGCCTCGTCCACTTGTTTGGCGGCGTCCTCTCGCCACGATTTTAGCGTCGCGGCGTCAGCCATTTCAAGATCGACAATCTTCTTTTCCGCCAGCTTCAAGCAATCCTGGGCAAACGGTTGCCGCTTCATTTCATCGGTGACGTAGCTCGCATCGTCGTGTTCGCCGTGACCGGAGAGACGCAACACGGACGCGACGACCAGCTGCGGCGGACGACCCGCCCGCGCGCGTTTCACCGCACTTCCAATGACATCGAGACAAGTGCTCAAATCTGTCCCGTCGATGGTGTAGCCTTCAAAACCGTAACCTTTCGCGCGATCAACCAGATCGGCGCAGGCGAATTCGCGGTCGTTCGGCGTGGAATACGCGTAATGATTGTTCGTGGCGACGATCACGAGCGGAACTTGCTCGACTGCCGCGAGGTTCATGCCTTCGTGAAATGAACCGGTCTGCATCCCGCCTTCACCGATGCAGGACAAGCCGACGAAATTCTTTTCGCCATGAAACCGTTTTGCCATCAGCGTGCCCACAGTTACAGAAACCATCGCGCCGAGATGACTGATCATCGCGAGCTGACCGTCGGCCGGTTTTCCGCGATGAATGTTGCCGTCGCGCCCGCGCATTGGCCCTTGTCGCGAGCCGAGATAAGTGCGCGCAACATCGAGGATCGGCTCTCCAAACGCGGAGCGCCCGGCCTGATCGCGAATCAGCGGCGCAAAAATGTCGCCTTTTTGCAAAAACAGTCCGCAAGCGACGCTGACCGCTTCCTGGCCTTTACCGATGTAAACCCCGCCGGTGATCTGGCCGCCGCGATAAAGGCTGACCAGTTTCTCCTCGAGTGTGCGCGAGAGCAGCATCCAGCGAAACGCCTCGAGGAATCGCTCATGCGGCGCCGCTTTCTTAGCCGAAGATTTTTTTCCGCGCTGCGCCGTCTGAAGCATCGGCCAATTTTACGCAGGATCGACAATCGCGCGCAAAAAAAATTTAAGGTGGATCGAGCGCTCCGTCGCTCGATGTTACCAATAATGCGCCTTCGGCGCGACTTTAGCATCGCCCGCGGAGCGGCCGATTCACCTATCACCTTGAGCCAGCGCTTTGCTTTTTCTCGCCGTGCCCGTTTTCGGCAAGGGCGAATTGGCGTTGTGAAGAAACCGGTTCGCGTTGAGGCGGCGTTTGCTCGCCTGCGGGAGGCGCGGTCAACTTCATTCCGACCAGCTTGCTCACGCCGCGTTCTTCCATCGTCACGCCGTAAAGCACGTCCGCCTTCGAGATCGTGCGTTTATTGTGGGTGATGATGACGAATTGGCTCTGCGCGATGAATCGATCAAGCATGCGAACGAAGCGGTTGATGTTGCTCTCATCGAGCGGCGCGTCGATTTCGTCGAGCACGCAAAACGGACTTGGACGGACCATGTAAATTGCGAACAGAAGCGCGACCGCAGTCATCGCGCGTTCGCCGCCGCTCAAGAGCGAAATGCTTTGCAGCTGTTTGCCCGGCGGCTTTGCTGAAATCTCGATCCCGCAATTGAGGGGATCGTTTTCATCCAGCAACGAGAGATCGGCCCGGCCGCCGCCGAACAATTCGGCGAACATCTCCCTGAAGTTCGCTCGGACCTGAGCAAACGTTTCGGCGAACAATTTCTGGGTCGTCGAGTTGATCCTGGAGATGACGTCGAGCAATTCGCGACGCGAATTGGTGAGGTCGGTGTTTTGCGTCTCGAGAAACTTGTAGCGCTCTTCGAGTTCGTCGTATTCCTGGACGGCGTCGAGATTGACCGGGCCCATGTTGTCGAGTTGCCGGGTAAGATCGACAATCAGCTTTTGTAGTTCGTTCTGGGCAAGATCCGCTTCGGCCGTTGAAGCGACATCTTTTTCGGCGCGTTTCAATTGCGCCCGCAACGTTTTCCCAAATTCAGCTTCATCCGGGCTGAAGGCGCGCAAATCGACCTGGTAACGTCGCGAAATATTTTCCGCCAGGTTTTCAATCTGCATTTGGAGTTGTGATTCACGCACTTGCTGATGGCCGCGCTTCTCTTGCAACTCGCTCAGCGAATTGCGCAATGCGCGCAATTCGGTTTCGCGTTCCTGCACCGCGCCGAGCCGGGCCGAACGCTGGGACCAGGTTTTGTTCGCGGCCGCTTCAGCATCGGCCGCGAGGGCAGTTTGTTCCTCAATCGCAACTTCAGCATCGCGGCTTTCCTGCGCTTGCGCCGCGAGCTTGCTTTCATAACTGGTGATATCGGCCCGGCGCGCTGCAATAAGGTCCACCAATTCAGTCTCGCGCGCGGCCATTGGCTGGCGCTGCGCTTCCAAACTTTCGTGACGCTGGCGCGCGGTCGCAATCGCGAGTCGCAAATCGTTCAGACCCTCGAGCGTCTTTTCTTCCTCAGTTCGCGCGCCCTTTTCGTCGGTCTCGGCGGCGCTCTGTGCAGCCTCTTGTTCCGCAAGTTCAGCGCGTGCTCCATCCAATTCGCTTTCGAGTTCTGCGACGCGTTCGCCGGCGGCTTGGATTTGCTGCTCGAGCGTTTCCTTTTCGGATTGGAGACTATCGATCTTGCGTTCGGCTTCTTTTTCTTCGGCCTGCAACAACGAGATTTTGTTGGCGGAAGTCGACTGCGACAGATGCGTGCTTTGATACTCCGCGCGGGCTTCGTCCAGCTGGCGCGAAGCAATTTCGACATTCGCTTTCGCTTGATCGCGTTTTTGGATGAAAATCTCGCGCTGATTCGCGGACTCGGCCTCTTCTTTTTCCAACCCGGCTACGCGCATTTTGCGTTCGAGCAACGAGTCGGATTTCACCGTGCTGCTCCCGCCGAAAACAATTCCCTCCACCGAGACGAATTCGCCGTCGAGCGTTGCCATCGCGAGGGTGGGTTCATCTTTCTTGCAGGCGAGGGCCTGGTCGAGTTTGGCGAAAATGAGGACGCCGCTGAGTAGTTGGCGAATCACAGGCTCGACTGCACGCGGCGCGACGATTTTATCAATGGCCCAGGCCAGCCCACCTTTGGGCAAACTCTTGCGGACCGATTCGTGAGCAGAAGCGCCAAGCTTCGGAACAAACAGCGCGGCTTGCCCGAGCTTCTTTTTCGTCAACCGCCCGAGAATTTCTTCGGCGCTGCGCGCGTCCTTCAATATCACCGCGTGCAGATTCCGGCCGAGCGCCGCTTCGATCGCGGGAATAAATTTCGGATCGACGTCCATCTGCGCGACCAGCGAACCGATGATCGCTTCTCGAAAGCGCTCCGGATCGTCCAAGCCTTTGAGAACTGCCTGCGAACCTTGGGCCAGTCCTTCGCCCTCGGCATTAAGCTGACGCAAAATCTCGAGGGTCGATCGTTTTTCGGCGAGAGTGCGCTCCAACGCCGCCAGCTCGTTTTCCGCAGCTTCGAGAAGTTGTTGCTGCTGGCGCAGATTCTTTTCCGCGGCTTGTGAATGCGCGAGCAATTGTTCCAATTTCTTTTGCTCGCTTTCGGTAGCGTTCCGCGCCGCCGAGATTTCCGCGGCAATTCTCTCGCGCGCTTTGGTCGCTTCTTTTATTTCCACGGAAATTTGGCGGATCTGTTCCTCTGTCAGCTCGCGTCTTGCGGTGATTCCAGCCAACTCGTCCTCGAGCTTATCAATGCGCGCTTCGTACTTGGAAAGCGAAGCACGCGCCGTTTCGCGATCAACCTGGCGGGCTTCCCGTTTGGCGCGCAGCGTGTCGAGCGACTCGGTTACGTTGGCCAGATCGTCTTGTTTCGATTGCAGGAACCGCTGCGTTTTTTCAATCAACGCGTCGCTTTCACGAATCTGGGCCGCGTGCTGTTTGCGTTTGCTTTCGGCGGTAGCAATATCGCCGCGGGCGCGCTCGATCAGGTCGGACAATTCATCTTTGCGCTGGCGATTGAACTCGATCCGGCTTCGGTGCGCGGCAATCTCACTTTGCAATCGCTGCGCTTCCGCCCGGATATCGGCGACCTCGATGTCGATCTTATCCAGAGCGCGCCGTTCTTCGGCCAGTTCGGTCTCGCCACGATCGATCTTGCTCCGCGTGGTCTGTTCCGACGTTGCAATCTTTTCGATGTCTCCCCGGCAATGCGCGAAATCCGCCTCCAACGCGGTCAGTTGTTTTTTCGAGTAATGCGTTTCGAGCACGCGCAAGTCGGCGTGCAAAGCCTGATAACGTCGGGCTTTCCCGGCCTGACGCTGCAACGAGCCGATCTGCCGCTTCACTTCTTTGATCACATCGCCGATGCGGAGCAGGTTCGCTTCGGTCGCTTCCAATTTGCGCAACGCCTCGCGCTTTTGCGTTTTATATTTAGTGATGCCGGCCGCTTCTTCGAAAATCGCGCGACGATCTTCCGGCCGCGAGCTCAAGATCATGTCGATCTTGCCTTGCTCCATCATCGAGTAGGCCGTGCGGCCGACGCCGGTGTCGGCGAAAAGATTTTGGATGTCGCGCAAGCGGCACGGCGTCTTGTTTAGCAGATATTCTGAATTGCCATCGCGATAAACGCGGCGGGTCACGCGGACATCGTGCCAATCGACATTCAATTCCGACGCGCAATCGGTGAAGGTGAGTGAGACTTCGGCAAAGCTGAGCGGCTTGCGGTTGTCGGTCCCGTCGAAAATGACGTCGGCCATTTCGCCGCCGCGGAGCGATTTGGCGGACTGTTCTCCGAGGACCCAGCGAATCGCGTCGAGCAAGTTTGATTTTCCGCAACCGTTCGGACCGACAATTGCGGTAACGCCTTCGTGAAAATTGAAAAGCGTCTTGTCGGCGAAGGATTTGAAGCCGAAGAGCTCGAGCGATTGTAAGTGCATGCGGCCGGGGCCCAAAATCAGTCTAGAGGGCAATATAGTAGCCTTGGTGCGGTTACAAGCAAAATCACACCATTGGTGGGCTCCCCCGGAGGCTCAACCGCAACATTTTGTGCCTACCCCGCTTCCGATCCCTCTTGCTTCCAATGCTGGAATCACGCACCATCCCGCGCATGGCCGCCGAGGAGCCGATGTCGATCCAGCAAGCGGAACGCGTCGATCACCAACTCATTCGGGCGATCGGTGTTCCAGGACTGACCGCGAACATCGTTAATTCCACAATCGGCGCGGGGATTTTTGTCCTGCCCGCGTTGGTAGCGAAGGGTTTGGGATCCGCAGCGCCGGTTGCGTTCATTTGTTGCGCGGTCGCGATGGTTTTGTTCGTGACTTGTTTCGCAATTGCGGGCAGTCGCGTCTCGCTGACAGGCGGACTTTACGCCTACGTCGAGGTCGCGTTTGGCCGTTATGTCGGTTTTCTCGCCGGCGTCCTTTATGGCATCACCGCGCTCGGTGCGGTCGCGGGCGTCGTTAATGTTCTCGTGAATTCAATCGCGGTCATCGCGCCATTCCTCGGTCTTGGGGTGATGCGGGTAATCGTCATGATCGCTGTCTACGGTTTACTCGTCGGGATCAACGTGCGCGGCGTTCGTGGAGGCGCGGGCGCGGTGACGGTGGTAACACTGGCGAAACTTCTGCCGCTGCTCCTGTTTATTTGCGCGGGAATCTTTTTCATTCATCCGGCGAATCTTACGTGGAGCGCATGGCCAAGCAGCAAAGCTGTAGGCGACAACGTCATTCTATTAATTTTTGCTTTCGTCGGGATTGAGGTCGCGTTGATTCCGAGCGGGGAAGTAAAAAACCCGGCGCGCACTGTTCCACGTTCCGCTTACCTCGCGCTCGTCGTCACCACGATTATTTACATTACGATCCAGCTCGTGGCGCAGGGAACGCTCGGCAGCGATCTTGCAAATTACAAAGACGCGCCGCTCGCCGAAGCGGCCGCGAAGTTTCTCGGCAATATCGGCCGCACGATTCTCATCGCCGGCGCTACCATCTCCGCGTTTGGTTTTGTCACCAGCGATATCCTCAGTTCACCGCGCATGATCTTCGCCTTCGGGCGCGACGGTGCGTTGCCGGCGTTTTTCGCGCACGTGCATCCGCGTTATCGATCGCCCGACGTCGCAATCATTACTTACGCCGTGCTCGCCTTTAGCTTGTCTGTTACGGGCACATTTGAACAACTGGCCGTGCTTTCCAACGTCGCGGTCCTGTTGATGTATCTGCTGTGCTGCGCCGGCTGCTGGTTTTTGGTGCAACGGGACGTCCGCACCGAGGGTCAACCGTTTAATTTTCCTGGCATGAAAATCGTGCCCGCGCTCGCGATTATCGCGATTATCTGGATTCTCTCGCACGCAACCGTGCGTGAGTTCGCCGTGAACGGAATCCTGCTGGCGCTCGCGTCAGTTGTCTATCTGATCCGCGGGCAGGTTCGGCGGAAGTCGTAGGCAAACGACGAAAAACTGATTAGGTTTTGGCTATGCGCGACAATTATCTCAAAGAATATTTTTCGTTTCTGCGGTTTCCGAGCGTTTCCACGGACGAAAAGTTTGCCGGCAAAGTCCGCGAATGTGCAGATTGGGTCTCCAAGAAACTCACAACAATCGGACTGGAATCCAAAGTTGTGCCGACGGCAGGTCATCCAATTGTTTGGGCGCGCAACAAGCATCGCAACGGCAGGCCGACGGTGTTGATCTACGGTCACTACGATGTTCAACCGCCCGATCCGCTTGAGCTGTGGGATTCACCGCCGTTCGAGCCAGTCTTGAAGAACGGTTACGTTTTCGCGCGCGGCGCGACCGACAACAAAGGCCAGATCTTTTCACATATTCTCGGTTTGCAGGAAACAATCGAAAAAAATCGTGATCTGCCGGTGAATGTCGATCTTGTCATTGAAGGCGAAGAAGAAGTTGGCAGTCAAAACCTGGGAAAATTTCTGACCGACAATCGCGACGCGTTGAAATGCGACGTCGTTTTGGTTTCCGACACGGGAATGATCGCGCGGAAGACGCCGACCTTGAGTTACGGGCTTCGCGGAGTTGCTGCGCTTGAAGTCAAAGTCACTGGCCCGAAAATCGATTTGCACTCGGGGATTTTCGGCGGCGCGGTTACGAATCCAGCTACTGCGCTGGCCAGATTACTCGCTACTCTTCACGATCAAAATGGCCACATTGCCGTCCCAGGTTTTTACGACGACGTCGTGCCGCTCCAGGATTGGGAACGCGAGAGTTGGAGAAAATTGCCGATCGATCCGGATTCCGAGATGCTCGAGGAAACAGGCGCCCCTTCACTTTTTGGCGAAGCTGGTTTCAGCACTCTCGAAAGGATTTGGGCGCGTCCGACCGCCGAGATCAACGGAATGGGGAGCGGTTATCAAGGACCAGGAACAAAAACAGTCCTGCCGAGTCACGCCATGGCGAAGCTGACGTTTCGTTTGGTCCCGAACCAAAACGGCGACGCGATTATCGATCTTGTTAAAAAACATTTCCAAAAAAATATGCCGACAGGAGTGACGTTGGAGATGACGAGCGGCCACTCCGGCCCGTGGTATTTGACCGATCCGCACAACAAATTCGGCCAAGCGGCGCAGCGCGCATTGAAGAAAGCTTTCAACAAGGACGCGGCTCTGATTCGCGAAGGCGGCAGCATTCCGATTGTCTCCGATTTTCGGAAGATCCTCGGTGTGGAGACGTTATTAATCGGTCTGGCGCTGCAAGATTGCCGGGCGCATTCGCCGAATGAAAATTTCCCGCTGGAAAATCTCGAGGCTGGCATTCGAATAAATCAAGCTGTGCTCGAGGAATTGGCCGGCTGAACCACTCGTTGGCGTGAAAAGAAAACTGCGTCTCGTGTTCGTGACGACGATGACGATTGCGATCAGCACTGGCGTAGTGCGCGGGACGGAGGAGCAGGACGAATCGTTCGGTCAGAAACTAAAAGACTTTTCGTTCGACCGACGCCAACGCGGCCATTTCTCTCGCCGAGATATCGGGTTCTGAAAGTTACTCGCCAGACGTTAGAAAGATTATCGATCTCGGTCTCAACCTGACGGCCAAAAATCTTGGCTACAAAATCAACTCGGCTGATCTGGGGCGCCGTGGAATGGACTCCTCAGGCTTTGTTTATTATCTGCTCTCGCAGTGCGGAATTAAAGGCGTGCCGCGCGGTGCGCGCCAAAATACATTTGGGGTGCGCAAAGCTGGAACCTTCGAAGCCGTGCTCGCGCAACGCGACGACAGTTTCGAGCTTGATGCGCTCAAGCCGGGCGACCTGCTTTTTTGGGCGACGCCATACAGTGTCAGTCGTGAGCCTGACGTGATTCAAACCATGATCTATATCGGTCGCGACAAAGCAACGAACCAGCGGCTCATGGTCGGCGCGAGTGAAGGCTGCACTTACAAAGGCCAAATGCGGAAAGGTGTCACTGTGTTCGATTTCAAAATTGGGCGGACGATCAAAAGCGAGCAAAGAGCCGGCTTCGTTATTCGTCGGTTATGGACGCATTCCCGGTTTAGGCGCGCATTAATTTAGCGCGAATCGTCCGGGTCGGGCTGTTCTTCCTCAGCGTGAATCGACGGCGAGTTTGTCGGCGTGGATGTCGAACTTGCGGGCAGTGGCTGCGATCTGTTCTCCCAAAAATGTTTTGCCAGTGTCGCTGCCACCAGCGCCGTCACGATCACAATGACGAGACGCTGCTCGCGCTTCGTTAGGTCGAAGATATTTTTCATCCGCCTTCGCCAAGAGCTACGGCGCGACAGGTCGCGCGTACTTGATCGGATCGGTAACGCCGGCCTCGCGAAAACCTTTCAAACGCAACTGACAGGAATCGCATTCTCCACAGGCGCGACCGTCCGGCGTTGGGTCGTAACAGCTGTGCGTTAGCGAAAGATCGACATTCAGCTGAACGGCTTTGCCAATGATTTCCGCTTTGGAAAGTTTAATCAGCGGGGCGTGAATTTGAATGCGACCGCCTTCCGCGCCCGCTTTAGTGCCGACGTTGGCCAGCGTTTCAAAAAGCGCGATGAACTCCGGCCGGCAATCCGGATAACCGCTGTAATCGATCGCATTCGCGCCGATGAAAATGTGTCCGGCCGGAATCGTTTCCGCCCACGCCAGCGCGTGCGCGAGAAAAATTGTGTTTCGCGCCGGAACGTAAGTGGGCGGAATGCCGCGTCCGATTTCTTCTTTCGACCGCGATTTCGGAACATCGACATCGTTGATCAGCGCGGAGCCGGCGAAGATCTGATTGTCGATCTTAATAATGCGATGTTCTTTCGCGGCTAACGAGTTCGCGATCTTCCGGGCCGCATCCAGCTCTTGTCGATGCCGCTGGCCGTAATCGAAAGAAAGCGCGTAAGTTTCGTAGCCCCGCGAGCGCGCAATAGCCAGCGTCGTGGCCGAGTCAAGGCCGCCGCTGAGAAGAACGACCGCGTGTTTCATTTATTGATCGGGGAACTTGGCACTCATTACGTTTTCTTCTCCTCTCCCGTTCGGAAAAGGGGAGAGGTAGAAAGCATAACTGTTTCATCCGCCATCGCGGCCAATTTTTTTGTCGGGATACTCGGCGCGAACAGTCAGCGCGATTCCACCGCGCGCGGAAAACTGCGCGGTGACGATTGCTTCGCGCGGCGAACATGCTTTCACGAAATCATCCAGGATGCGGTTAGTGACGGCTTCGTTGAACGCGCGTTCGTTTCGATACGAAGCGAGATAAAACTTGAGCGATTTGCTCTCGACGCAAAGCCGGTCCGGTACGTAGTAGATGTCGATCCTGGCGAAATCGGGCTGGCCGGTAACGGGACAAAGGCAGGTGAAATCGTCCGTCTCAAAATGGATGTGGTAATTCCGGCGCGTCGGATTTGGAAATGTTTCCAGTCGCGCTTCCGAGGGCGCGGCCGGCAATTTCGTTTCGCTCCGGCCGAGCAGCGTCAGAGAAGTGCCTTTGGATTTCGCACGCTTCATCGCTTGAACGTTCAACGTTCAACAGCCAACCTTCAACCTTCAAATCCTATGGCGGGCTCTCAAAGCGAACGTCCACGAAGCGAAGATCGCGTCGGCGTGATCGATATGATCGCGCACGACCCAAAGACGGATGAGGCCGTGCTGGTGATGAACGAACCCGGGCCCTGGGACGGTTCAGGGCAACGATTGCTCGAATTACAAGAGCGCTTCAACGCCTACGTTTCTTTTTTGCTCGATGGCGAATTTGCGGAGTGGGATCCGAAACTGGCGCAAAAACGCGCTCGGATCGAGGTCCGCTGCGCGCATCTGCCGGATGCGCGCGCTATCGATTTGTTAGGCAACATTCACGACCAACTCGCCCACCAGGAGATCAAAGTGG
>WNGN01009885.1_pt2 | contig 10984 bp, 11 predicted proteins | sample 5400561 | NCBI WGS metagenome assembly WNGN01 (sample SAMN13153379, study PRJNA577476) | soil metagenome | isolation source: 115 cm soil or saprolite under Garry oak tree replicate 2 | place: USA:California | collected 2016-06-15 | reverse complement strand
CGCTCGACCTTGGTGCCGACCATGAAGCCGGCGACGTCGGCGAGGTACACGAGCGGCACGTTGAACGCGTTGCACAGCCAGATGAAGCGGGCCGCCTTGTCCGACGAATCGACGAACAGCACCCCGCCCTTGACTTTCGGCTGGTTCGCGACGATGCCGATCGTCCGGCCTCCGATCCGCGCGAAGCCGGTGATGATTTCCTGGGCGAAGAGCCGCTTCAGCTCGAACCACGAGCCCGCGTCGATCACCCGGTCGATCACTTCGTACATGTCGAACCACTTCCGCTGGTCGTACGGCACGATCTCGTCGATCGCGCGCCCGGGCTTCGGGTCGGCCGGTTGCGCGCGGGCGGGGAGCTCGCGATACGACGACGGCATGTAGCTCAGGTACTGCTTGGCGATCTCGATGGCCTCCTCGTCGGAGCCGGCCAGGATGTCACCGCAGCCGGACACCGTGCAGTGCATGCGCGCACCGCCGAGATCCTCCAGCGTGGTCTTCTCGCCGATCGCCATCTCCACCATGCGCGGGCTGCCGACGTAGAGCGAGGCCTTGCCGTCGACCATGATGACGACGTCGGTGAGCGCAGGGAGATAGGCCGACCCGGCCGGTGACGGCCCGAAGAGAATGCAGACCTGCGGCACGACGCCCGAAAGCTGAACTTCGTTGTAGAAGATCCGCCCCGCGTGGAACCGGCCGGGAAAGATCCGGATCTGCTCGGAGATCCGCCCCCCGGCGGCGTCCACCATATAAAGGAGGGGGATGTTCAGCCGGGCGGCCTTCTCCTGGATGCGAATGATCTTCTGGACCGTCTTCTCGCCCCACGAGCCGGCCTTGACCGTGTAGTCGTTGGCCATGATGCAGACGGGGCGGCCGCCCACGCGACCGACGCCGGTGACGACGCCGTCGGCCGGTGTGTCCGCCTCCTGGGAACGGGCGAACAGCCAGTCCTCCTCGAAATCACTGCCGGGATCGAGCAGGCGCTTGAGCCGCTCACGGACGAAGAGCTTGCCCTCGGCCTTCAGCTTGTCGCGATATTTGACGTGCCCCTGCTCGATGCGGGCCCGTTCCTGCTGGTAGCGCTCCTCGCCCGCGCTCACGGTCGGCGGGTCGGGTTGGCGTTGGCCCACACGACGATGATCAGGACACCGTCGGCGTGCTTGGGGCCACCGATGACGGCGGGATTTCCCGACGCCGCCTGGATGCTGGTGTTCACCTCGGCGCGACCGTTACGCTCGAGTCGCACCCGCAACCTCACCGAGTTCCCGTCCACGCCTTCCGGCGTGACCTCGAGCTGGCGCTCCCCGGGCACCGGCCAGCGCTGCGTCGCGCCGACGGGCACTTCGGCCCGATACCGCTCGAGCGAGGTGTACTCCTGATAGCGGAAGAGCTGGCGCAGGCGCGGAAGGAACTGCGCGAGTCGATCGTCGACCTCCGGAGGCGCCGCGCGCGTGGCCAACGAGGGTGGGCCATCGGTGGCGAGGAGGACGCGACACCCGAACCGCACGACCTGCTGGGCGTGAGCGACGAGGGGCACGCCGAGGAGGCCGAGCGCGAGGACGACGATCAGGAGACGTCCGAGGATGTCGCGCAGACGCTTCCGCGCATTGTGCAGTCGGGACATGACCGTTCCCATCGGAATGTCGAGCACCTCAGCGATCTCGCGGTACGAGAGACCTTCGAGATCGCTCAACATGATAATCGCGCGATGATGCTCCGGCAAAGCATCGAGGCCGCGCCGGATGCGCTCGCGCTGTTCGGCTCGCGACGCCGCGGCGTCGGGTCCTCCGCCCGGTTCCACCAGCACCCGATCCCAGTCTTCCTCGGGCACGGCCTCGGTTCCGAGCGCCCGGCCACGGGACGATCGCTGCCGCGCGCGATCGGTCGCCACGTTGATGACGATGCGGAACAACCACGTGTAGAACGCCGACTGGCCGCGGAACGAGGGGAGCGCCTGCCAGGCCCGGATGAACGCGTCCTGTGCGACGTCCCAGGCTTCCTCGCGGTCGCGCAGATAGTTGTAGGCGAGCCGCCAGACCCGCTCGCGATACTTCTCCACCAGCGGCTCGAAGGCAGCGACATCGCCGTTTCGGCATCGTTCAACCAGCGTCTGATCGTCAGTATCCACGGGGCGTTCGTTGGCCACCCCGCCGTCCCATGTTGGACGCCGAGGTGAGCGGACCGATTCACTCGTGTCGGGCCAGCGGCCCTTTCTTCACCGGTGTGCAGCGTGGTGCAGGGTTCATCGACGCGAGCCACGCCGGCCCGGCGCTTGCCGACCACGCGCCGGGCGAGGCACCGGTGAGCCGGCCCGTCGAGGCGGCTGACGCGCGTCGTTCATCGTGAGGAGCGCGTCGATGCCCAGCACATAACTCTCCGGTCCGAAGCCCGAGATCTGCCCCCGGCTCACGGCCGCGATCACCGAATGCCGGCGGAATTCCTCGCGGCCGTGGATGTTGGAGAGGTGGACCTCGACGACCGGGACCCGGATGGCCGCGACGGCATCGCGCAACGCAATCGAATAGTGCGTGAACGCGCCCGGGTTGAACACCACGCCGCCGTAGCCCTCGCGCTCGGCCCCCTGCAGCCACGTGACCAGTTGCCCTTCGAGGTTCGACTGGCGGCAATCGACGACGACGCCGCGCCGCTGACCATGCTGGCGCAGCGCTCGGTCGACCTCGGGCAATGACACAGAGCCGTACACGGCGGGCTCACGCGTGCCGAGCAGGTTGAGGTTGGGGCCGTGCAACACCAGCAAGCGCTTCATGCCCGGGAGGATATCTCAGGGACGGTGGCCGCCGCCAAATTCACCGAGCGTCCAGTCGGCGGCGGCGAAGAGCACGAGGCCGGCGAAGACCGTCCACGCCAGCGCCGCGCTGCCCTCGCGATTCACCTCGGGAATGAGATCGGAGGCCGCCACGTACACGGTCACGCCCGCGGACAGCGCCAGCGCGATGGCGAGATGCGCCCCGGCCAGGAGCGTCGTGAGGACGGCGCCCACGATGGTGCAGGCCCCCAGCGCGAGTCCGGCGCCGACGGCGGCGGTCCGCGAGCGACCGCTGGCGAGCACGATCGACGCGATGGTGAATCCCTCGGGCAGCTTGTGGATCAGCACGGCCAGGAACAGGACGGCGCCGAGTGACGGCGCGATCATGAACCCGGCCGCGATGGCCACACCGTCGAAGAGCGTGTGGACGCCGAGACCGAGGATGGCCAGATAGCCGGCCGACGGCCGCAAGAAGGCGTCGGCGTGCGTCTCTTCACCGAAATGGAAATGCGGCGCGATGGCGTGCTCGAACAGGTGCACCCCGAAGTAGCCGACGAGCACGAAGAGGAACGCGTGCGGTGCCTGCATGCTCTCCGGCAGCATGCGCACGAACGCGGCGGCCAGCATGAAGCCGGCGCCGGCGGCGACGAAGTAACGGAGCGGCGCCCGTCCACGCTGGTGGGCCTTCGTGACGAACGCCGCGCCGGCCACGTCGGCGGCAGCCGCGACGGCCACAAAAACCCACTGTGCTAACATGGTGGGCTGGAGCATAGCATGGCGCTCATCACTGGAACCCGGCTGCTCGGAGAGATTCTGGTCGCCGACGGCGTCACGACGCCGGAGATGATCACGGCCGCTCTCAATCGGATGCAGACCACGGGCGAGCGGCTGGGCGAGGCGCTGGTGGCCCTCGGCGCCGTGACCAAGGACGACGTGCTCAAAGCCTTGGCGGTCCAGAACAATTTGCCCTACCTCTTCCGTGGCGAGTTGCCCTCTCCGCTGCCGGTGGTCAAAAACCTGTCGCCCAAATATCTGCGCCAGTACGTCGTGTGCCCGATTGCCGTCGAGGGCGGATTGCTCACGGTCGCGACCGCCGATCCGCTCAATCCGATGATCGTCGACGACCTTCACCAGTCCACCGGCCTCGACGTCCGCATCGTGGTGAGCCCGGGGGAAGGCATCCTGGAGGCGATCGACCGCACCTACGACGGCGCGGCCACGCCGCTTCAGCGCATCGTGGAAGGCCTCGAGGAGGAGCGCGGCCCTGAGGGCGAGGAAGACGTCAACCACCTGCGCGACATGGCGTTCGAAGCGCCGGTCATCCGGTTGGTCAACCTCCTCGTCGAGAGCGCCATCGCTGCCGAGGCTTCCGACATCCACATCGAGCCGTTCGAGGACACGCTGCGCGTCCGCTACCGGATCGACGGCATCCTGTTCGACCAGGAGTCGCCGCCGCGGCGCCTGCGGGACGCGGTCACCTCGCGCATCAAGCTGATGGCCGAGATGAACATCGCCGAGCGGCGGCTGCCTCAGGACGGACGGATCCGCGTCTCGCTGCACGGCCGGCGCGTGGACATCCGCGTCTCCACGATCCCGACCGTGCATGGTGAATCGATCGTCATGCGACTCCTCGATCGGGCCAGCGTGTTCCTGCCGCTGGAGAAGCTCGGCTTCGGCTCCGACACGCTGAAGCATTTCGAGGCGCTCATCCAGCGGCCGCACGGCATCCTGCTGGTAACCGGTCCCACCGGCTCCGGCAAGACCACCACGCTCTACGCGGCGCTCGAGAAGATCAACTCGCCCGACCGCAAGATCCTCACCATCGAGGATCCCGTCGAATACCAGCTGAAGGGCGTGAATCAGATCCCGGTGAAGCCGAAGATCGGGCTGTCCTTCGCCACCGGCCTGCGGCACATCGTCCGCCAGGACCCCGACGTCATCCTGGTCGGCGAGATCCGCGACCTGGAGACGGTCGACATCGCCATCCAGGCCGCCCTCACCGGACACATGGTCTTCTCCACGCTGCACACCAACGACGCCCCGGGCGCCATTCCGCGACTGCAAGACATGGGCGCCGAGCCGTATCTGATCGCCTCCGTGCTGGAGGGCGTGCTCGCCCAGCGGCTCGTGCGGCGGATCTGCCAGGCCTGCCGGGCCCCGGAAACCCCGTCGGCGGCCGACATCGAGGCCCTGGGCGTGGAAGCTCCGCCCGGCGTGACGCTCTATCGCGGCCTCGGGTGCGACGAGTGTCGCAACACCGGGTACCGCGGCCGAACCGCCATCTACGAGTTGTTCACGATCACCGAGGACGTTCGCAGTCTCATTCTCAGGCGCGCGTCGAGCCGCGAGATCCGTCGCTTGGCCGTCGAGGCCGGCATGACGACGCTGCGCATGGACGGCTGGTCGAGAGCCTGCGAAGGCGTCACCACCGTCGAGGAAGTGCTGCGAGTCACGCAGGAAGACGCCTGAGCCGCTGATGCCGGTCTTCATGTATCGGGCCGCCGACCGGCGGGGTCAAACCATCGACGGCGTCATGGAAGCCCCCGATGCGCGCGCCGTCATCGAGCGGCTTCACCGCGAGGCCTACTATCCCATTCGAGTCGCCGCGCACGCGGAGCGGCAAGGCTGGCTCAGCGCGCCCGCCTCGGGACGCGTCCGGCAGCGCGACCTCCTCGCCTTCACCCAGCAGCTGGCCACGTTGTTCGAAGCCGGCGTCCCGCTCGACCGCGCGCTCGCCATCCTCGAAGACCTGGCGCTGGGGCCACGGCTGCGCGTCATCGTCTCCGACCTCTTGCGCAGCGTCCGAGGCGGCGCCTCGTTGTCGGAAGCGCTGGCCAAGCATCATCCGCGACCGTTCTCACGCCTCTACATCAACATGGTGCGCGCGGGTGAGAAGGGCGGCGTCCTCGAGGTCACGCTGCGCCGGCTCGCCGAGTTCCTCGAATCGAGAGCGGCGTTCACCGAGGCCATCCTCTCGGCGCTGGCCTATCCGCTGGTGGTCACGGCCGTGGGAGGCGCCGCCGTCGTCTTCCTGCTGACGTTCGTCATCCCCCGCTTCGCCACGATCTTCTCGGATCTCAAACAGGCGATCCCGCTCCCCACGCAGATCCTCATGGCCGTCAGCAGCACGCTGCGCGAGTACTGGTGGGTGGGCGCGATCGTCATCTTCGCCGGTATCTTCGCCTGGCGGGTCTGGACGCGCAGCCCGGAGGGACGGCTCCAGTGGGACCGCACGCTCCTCGGCATGCCGCACGTCGGCTCGCTCGTCATGAAGATCGAGGCGGCGCGGTTCGCACGCACGCTCGGCACGATGCTGAAGAGCGGCGTGCCCGTGCTCGGCGCGCTGGCAGTCGTGGGCGACATGATGTCGAACCAGGTCGTCGGCCGCGCCGTCGATCGACTCGGGGAAACCGTCAAGCGCGGCGGAACGCTGGCCAGCGGACTGGCCGAGCACGCGAACTTTCCCCCGCTGGCCGTGCACATGGTTCGCGTCGGTGAGGAAACCGGGCGTCTCGAGGAGATGCTCCTCAAGACCGCGGAGACGTTCGAGACCGATCACGACGCGCCCGTGCCCCGCCGCGACCGTCCGTGGCGGTTGTTTGCTCAGCCGATCCGAGTCGCGACCCCGCGAGACTCGGTCAGCCTCCGTAACGAAGCGGGGTTCACGCTGATCGAGCTGCTCGTGGTCATCATCGTTCTCGGCTTGCTCGTCGGCCTGGTGGGGCCTCGTCTCTTCGGCCGCGTCGGCCAGTCCAAGCAGGCAGCGGCGCGAGCCCAGATCGAGCTGCTCGGCGCCGGCCTCGACGGCTATCGGTTGGACGTCGGGAAGTATCCGGATGGCGCCCAGGGGCTGGACGCGCTCCAGCGCAACCCCAACGTGCCCAACTGGAACGGGCCCTACCTCAAGAAGGACGTGCCCAAGGACCCGTGGGGCAATCCGTACCGGTATCGCTGCTGCCCCGGGCAGCACGGCGAATACGACCTGTGGTCGGAGGGCGGCGACGGCGCACCGGGCGGCGAAGGTGAGAACGCCGATGTGACGTCATGGTCTCAAAGGTAAACGCGCGCGGCTTTACCCTCATCGAGCTGGTTGTCACCCTGCTGGTGCTGGCCATCGCCGTGGCTGTCGTGACACCGACCATCGGTCGAAGCACGGAGAACCTGAGGGCACGGGCCCAGGTCGCCCGCCTCACCGCGATGTTGCGGCATGCGCGCGAGCAGGCCATCACGACGCGCCGGACTCACGCGCTCGTCGTGGACCCGGCCGCTCACCGCCTGACCATCATGGCCGGCGAGGACGTCACCGCGACGCGAACGCTCCCGGCCGATGTCATGATCGAGGCGTTTCCGCCCCCGGCGCTGACGGTACGCTTCGAGCCCTACGGCGTGTCGAACGGCGGTGATTTCCGCGTGCAGTCAGGGCCCGTGCGCTATCGGGTGGTCGTGGACGGCCTCACCGGGCGCGTGAAGGTCGACCGAGAATGAAGCGCGCCGACGCCGGCTTCACGTTGCTCGAGGTCATCGTGGCCCTCGCCATCTTGAGCCTGGCCGTCGTCGCCGCCATTCAGGGCTTCGCCCAGGGTCTGCGTCTGCTGAAGCTCGCTGGCGACCATCAGCGTGCGATGCTGCTCGCCGACGAGAAGGCGCGTGAGGTCGTCGACCCCGAGGAGGGGCGCGAGCAGGGGACCGAGGGCAACTTCCGCTGGGAGCGGCAGACGACCGTGATCCCCGCCCCCGATCTGGTCCCCACGGTCGGCGTTCCGCGCTGGCGCATATACGAGATCGACGTGAGGGTATTCTGGGACGAGCGACGTCAGGTCGAAGTCAACATGCTGCGTACGATGCCGCTCACGGTCGTGGCCACCACACCGACGACGCCGACCCCTGGCTCGCGCCCAGCGACACCGGCGACGCCGCCAGTGCCGGCGCCACGCTGATGCGCCGTCGCAGCGAACGCGGCTTCACGCTGCTGGAGTTGATCATTGCCCTGTCCATCGTGGGCGCCCTGCTCATCGTCGCCTTCGGCGGCTTGCGCGTCGGGATCGCCGCGTGGGGTCAAGCCGTACCGCGCGTCCCTGGGTCAGGCGCCCGATTCGGTGCTCCTCTTCCGAGGCACCGAGTCGCGCCTCGAGTTCGTCACCCAGACGCCGCCGTTTCCGCCGCCGATTCCGGTGGCCTTCACGGCCGTCGTGCTGGCGACGGAGAATGAAAACGGCCCGGCGCTCGTCGTCAGGCAACGTGTGCTCCCCAATCGCGAGCCCTTCACCGAAGCGGCCGTCGTCCTGCGCGATACGGCAGTCCAGCAGATGGCGTTCCGTTATCTCAACGATACCGGGTCCTGGCAGGACACCTGGGACGCCGACGTGGAGAACGGCCTGCCGCGCGCCGTCCAGGCCACGATCACCACGATCCGTCAGGGCCGGACGGAAACCATGCCTCCGTTGACGGTCGCGATCAAGACGGCCATCCAATGACGACACCGGCGTCGATGACCGATCGCGGCTTCGCGCTCGTTGCCGTGCTGCTGGTGCTCGGCCTGCTCGGCCTGATCGGGGCCGAGTTCGCGTACTCGATGCGCCTCGAGGCGACCGCGGCGCGGACCTACAAGGAGGGGATTGCCGCGGCCCACCTGGCCGAGGCCGGGGTGGAGCAGGCGATCCGGGAAATCGCCGCCGACTCTGCGTTCGTCGTGGTCGACGACCAGGGGGTCATGACGTTCTACGGCCGGGACGGGAGGGCCCTGCCCCGATTGCCGCGGACGCGCGTGCCGCTCGGCACCATGGGGACCTTCTCCTATCGCCTCAGCGACGAGGAGGCCCGGCTCAACCTCAACACGTCGCCGCCCGACCGGCTCGACCAGTTGCTCCACGGCTTCGGGCTCGCCAAGTCCGACCGCGACACCATCAACGACTCGCTGCAGGACTGGCGCGATGCCAACGACGAGCACCGGTTGAATGGCGCCGAGAGCGACGACTACTACTTGAAGCTCCCCGTCCCGTACCGTGCCCACAACGCGAACCTCGAGTCGGTGTCGGAGCTCCTCCAGATCAAAGGGGTGACGCCCGAGATCTACAACGGCCGCGAGGGAAAACCGGGGCTGGCGGATCTCGTCACCGTCAAGACGCCGGGCCAGATCAACATGAACACCGCCGGCCCCGAGGTTCTGCGGGCCCAGGGCCTCTCGGACGCCGAGATCATCGACATCGTCCAGGCCCGCCGCGATGGTCCGTTCATCCAGGTGCCCGGACGCTTCGGCGGCAAGGGGCTCATGGTCAACACGCGGACGTTCCGGATCGAGGCCGAGGGCCTGGTCGACGACCAGCCGCGTGCCCGTCTGACCGCGATCGTCCAGCGCCGGCAGGACGGGAGCCGTCAGCCGATGGTGATCCTCGAGTGGTCGGGGGTCCGCTGATTCAAATTCACCGCCCAATATCTGGGCGACTTTCGTAATCACGACAAGTAGTTGCTACGCGGGACGCGTTCAGCGTAATCTGATTTTGTGATGCTTGCTCGGGCTCACTTTGCTGTTCTTCTGCTCGGCGATCGTCTCGTTGCTGCCGCAATGCAACGAGGGCGCGTCGAGGTCTTCGTCGTGAGCGCGGAGAATCCCGTCGAGGCGCTCCGCGCGGAGATCGAGCAGCGTCGCTTGCCCGTCCGCACGATCGCGCTCGCCCTGCCTCGCGCATCGGTCACCGTGAAGCCGATCGAGTTGCCCGCGCTCGGAGGCGAAGTGCGCGAGATGATCAGCTTCGAGCTCGAGCGGCACTTGCCGTTTCCGAGCGACGACGCCACGTTCGACTACCTCCTGCTTCCCGACGAGCGTAACGGCGCCACGCCGCCCGCCGGTCGTCAGGTCGTGATCGCAGCCGCCGATCGCCGCGTCGTGGAGGGCGCGCTTCGCGTCGCCGAGGAAGTGAAGCTTCGCCCCGTGTCGTTGACCGTCGCCGCTCACAACCTTCCCGCGCTGGTCGGACGTCGCCCGCGCCAGGAAAAGGTCGTGTGGATCCATCGCGCGGGCGATACGAGCGATCTCCTGTTCCTCGTCGGAGGCACGATCGCGCTGAGCCGCAGTGTCGCGAGCACCGATGCCGCCACGGTGGTCGGCGAGATCCAGCGCAGCTTCCCGCTCGTTCGCTGGCGCGGTTGTGACGCCGTGTGGGTGTCGGGTGACGGTCAACCCGAAGTCACCTCGGCGCTGACCGAACGCGGGATGACGGTCACCGAACCGCCGTACACGCCTCGCGCCCGCGGGCTACTTGCCGCTGTTGGGCGCCCTGCTGGCCCCCGGCTGGCGAGAGACGCGGCGACTGGCCGACCTCAACGCGCGAATCACGCGGCTCGACACCGACGTGCGGGCGACCGAGCGCGTGCTCCAGGATCTCGAGCGGAACCGCCGGTTGCTCGCCACGATCCAGTCTCTGGAGAACAGCAGCGTCCGGCCGCTGCCCCTACTCCGCGAGCTGACCGAGCTCCTGCCGAACGACGCGTGGCTCACACTGCTCTCCGCCGACACGAAGGGCGTGGAGCTCACCGGCCAGGCCTCGGCCGCCGCCGCGCTCATCCCGCTCCTCGAGAACTCGCCACGCCTCGAGCGCGTGGAGTTCTCGTCGCCGGTCACACGCGGACGGGACAAGGAACAATTCCGGATTCGCGCGTCGTGGGAGGGTTCGCCCGGCGCGGTGGCGGCATCCGTGACGGCCCCCGCCACGCCGGCACCGGTCCCGGCTGGCATTCAGCCCCGACGTCCATCGTCGGCACCTCCCGCCGCGAGTCCCGCGCGATGATCGGCAACCTGTCGCGCCGTGAGCGGATGTTGATCGGTGCCGCCGGCGGTATCGCTGTGATCGTGCTGGGTTGGGTCGTCGTCGTTCAGCCGATCCGCGAGGGCAATCGCACCGCGAGCGAGCTGGTGCCCGTGCGCGAGCAGGTGCTGACACGCCGTCAGGATCTCGTCGGGCGGAAGGCGGCGATTATCGCCGAGCTGGAGGCGACGAACCAGCGACTGGAGAGCCTGAGCGAGCGCTTCCTTCCCGCCGGCACGCCGGCCGTGGCAGCGTCGGAGCTCCAGAAGCTGCTGAAGGGCATGGCGGCCCAGGCGTCGACCGACGTGCGCAGCGAGCGCATCCTGCCGCCGGTCGAGCGCGGCGATCTGCTCGAGATCCCCATCGAGATCGCGGTATCCGGTGAGGTCCGCCAGCTCGTCGATCTGCTCGCGCTGAT